>Ga0111539_10011868_pt1 | contig 10921 bp, 8 predicted proteins | sample RhiMethybrSRZTD1_FD_79667 | JGI IMG/M metagenome (GOLD analysis project Ga0111539, IMG submission 79667) | Populus rhizosphere microbial communities from Tennessee, USA - Rhizosphere MetaG P. TD hybrid SRZTD1 (version 2) (version 2) | ecosystem: Host-associated > Plants > Roots > Rhizosphere >... | reverse complement strand
CCGCGCGGTCGCTATGAGGCTGCCCATGACCGCTTGCACGCGATCCACCTTCTGGTTCGACGGCGCGAGCCCACCATTCACGGGGCGCCGCAGCAACCGGACGTGTGGGAGCTCAGCCGCTTTGCGGTGACCGTTCCAAAATACGAGAGCGCAGGGTTCGGCTTCAGTGAGATTCCTATAAAAATGATGAGAACCTTATTCGACTTTGCTCGGATCAACGGTATCGCCCGTTATGTCACTGTGACAACCGTCGCCGTGGAGAGGTTGATAGGCAGGCTAGGAGTCAATGTTTCACGGCTGGGTCCCCCCATTAAGATCGGCCGGGCCATGACCGTCGCTTGCTACATCGAAATCGACGAGATTACGGAATTCGCCTTGCTCGGCACGCTTCCAGAAGATGCGCAGAGGAAAGCAGCGTGAATATCCTGCTCGTGGGCGAAAAACAGGACACGCGCCGCATTCTGCAGATGCTGCTTGATAAATCCAGGCACAGGTTGGAGCGGGTATCGCTGGAAGATTTTTCGGAACCGGATCTTGAATCGTACGATATGGTTCTTGTGGATGGCGCGGTTCAGGATTGTGAACAGCAGCTGAATCTCCTGCATTGGATCCGAGAGGCAAGGCGGCGGTATCCGCATCTGCCGTTGGCGGTGATGAACAATATCGGGTCTCAGGTCATTCGGGAAGGACGTGATTCGCCGGACGAAGCGTTGCAGCATACTTGTGGAATCGTCGAGTCCGGCAATGGAGTATTGAATATGCGCTGCCGTCTGCGAGAAATTGCACTCGGGGAAACCGCCGCGCTTATGCGCGAAGAGTGCGAGCGGCCGTTGCTGGAGCCCATTACTTTCGAATATTCAGGCCGGGAAGGGAATATAGGTGGCGCAAAAGAAGCGGGAGCGTGACGAGTAAGCACATCTTACTATCCGCATCCGCATCCGCTTCCCGTCTGCCAGCGCTAACAGTGCATTGACAGTTCTGGCAAACTCATCATTCCATTTATAAAAACGTCATAAAACTTTCATCGTAACGTCATGTGTTCCAGGTAGCCTGAACAGGCCAGCAAAGTATTTAGAGTCGTCGGGAAAATCTGTTCATGATAGGAGGGAATATGAAATCCGGGCTACCTGCGTTAATAATGCTACTGTCCGAATTCTGGAAGCCGGTTGAAGCCGGACGTCGCACGAAGGGACGTACAATCCAGTCCGGTCGAAGCTTTGGTATTGACCCAGCCCCCGCGATCGGCGAAGCCAGCAATTTTGCGCAGTCCATGTCTCGTGGCGAACTGTGGGCTAGAAGCAAAAAGAAGCGATTCGGATAAGGTTAGCGCATGCAACCTACCAGGTTTTCGGCTCGATTCAATCATAGGACATCTTTCTCCAGCACCAAGGTCTCGGGAGCACGAAGATTCTCGCGCGCGATACTTGGCTCGCATGCCTTTACGGCGGGCTTCTAAAATGACGATAAGCGCAATAGAGGCAGGAGCGAATCTGGGCGAGGTCGAAAGTCAAAGCGCTCATTCCCCGCCTTCCGTCGACCTAAACAATGTCGGCGCGCTTTGCTCTCTGATGAAAATGTATGAATCTGGCCAGGTTTCAGATGAGGACGAGAGCGAAGTGGACCTGATGATTCAGTTGAGCGGAATGGTGTATAGCACCGATTCACGTTCCACCGAATAGCGCGGGCTCTGCGACAACGGCGTTGTCGTGGACCTATCTCCTATTTCCTATCGCTTTTAGGCGCTTCGTATACCGCAGTTGTACCGGTCCGTCGCAGCATTTTATTCACTTCGTCGGCATGCAGTTCTTCCTCGACGATCAGATTTCGAGCATAGTCTTCCAGTACTACCGATTTGCCTTGGGTCAGTTCCAGCAGCTCATAGTACGCCGCACACGCCTCTCCTTCATGCGCAAGGGATTCCCTAAGAATATCGCCGATGTCATGATGGTGGGTCTCAAGCAGGGGTCCGATCGACAGCGAAGGATATCCGCCCAATAACGTGACAAGCTCGCCCGCGCGGTGCGCATGCAGCAGGCCTTCTTCCGCCTGCGCCTTTAACCATTCCACAACTGGAATTCTATTGTAGCCATAGACCATCAATGAATAATGCGTATAACGCACAACCCCGGCCAGTTCCAGCTCCATTATCCTGTTCAATAGTTCAACCGCCCTATCTTTATCGAAGTTCATGCGCTTCTCCCTATTAATGGCAAAGATCCAGGATGAATGCCACTTCCACTATTCCGCAGCACGTGCGTGCCGCGGTTTTTTGGTCCTTTATAGCGCGCCGCCTTAACTATAAGGCCGGTTGTGCTTCACAACTGCTCTGCGTGGCTACCAAGGTATTCGGCCACGCCCTCTGGGCTCGGCTTCATGCCGGCATCTCCGCTTTTCCAGCCGGCCGGGCATACTTCGCCGTGGCTTTCATGGAATTGCAGCGCATCCACCATGCGCAGCATCTCATCCACGTCCCGCCCCAACGGTAGATCGTTTACCACCTCGTGGCGCACAATGCCATTTTTATCTATCAGGAAGGACGCGCGCAAAGCAACGTGGTCGGGATGGCTGATGCCATATGCGTGCATGACGTCTCCCCCTATATCCGCCACAAGGGTGATCCCGACAGGCCCAATGCCGCCCCTATCGATGGGCGTGTTGCGCCAAGCGTAATGGGTGAACTGGGAATCGACGGAAACGCCAATAACTTCAACATTGCGTTTGCGGAACTCTTCGGCACGGTGCGAGTGAGCGATAATTTCCGAGGGACAGACAAAGGTAAAGTCCAGTGGATAAAAGAATAGCACCGCGTATTTGCCCGAGATTTCCGTATGAAAGTTGAAAGCATCATTGAAGGTGCCATCCGGAAGGACAGCCGGTTTAGTAAAGTCAGGGGCAAGATGAGTTACAAGAACGGACATTGACATTTCTCCTCTGTAGATTAACGGATCCGCGCTTGGTCTGAACCAAGTCCGCGGACAGTCTTAGATTAGAACATTCTCGCCCGTTTTCCACAATATGCGAGTTTGACGCGATTGGGGGGCATACGAAAGCAGTCCAATTAGGAAGGTATGGAACGTCAATCAACACCGGCTCATCCGCCGGGAGTTTTCGGAATATTCCGAAGACTTTAAGTTGGCAGTCAAGTCAAACTGCCAACAGTAAGCTTTTTCCGCAGGACCGTGCCCCTAGTGAAGAAGCGGGGTGGCTCCGCCTGCCATTGGGTACCGAGATAAACCTGCATATCATCAAAGCTGCAAAGGGGTTTAACGGGACGAATGTATCCCGGTTACATAAAATTCCAGTCAGACTTCGCGCATCTAAGCAATTGCGGCCCGAGCGGTATTTAAGGCAATCAACTCCATAAACCATGTCAGCGCGCCGGCACAGCTCGTCTTGTCGTGCGCGTGGAAATATCAGCCGCGTGCTCATGACAATCAGTCTGACAGTGTTTTTTCACGGGTGTGTGGTGGCAGCCCCAGGATGCCTTAATCCCAAGGGAGGGCAAACAAGCGTCACTCCATTCCGTCGGGCTGAATCCTAGGCCTTGTATATCCACCGGTTAAGCAGGCACCGCGCGGCGTCGGGGATCTCGGAAGCCGTCATGCCCACTGGGCCCCCATGTTCTTTCTCAAGTGCGTCCGCCGCCGCGCCGTGAAGATATACCGAAAGCAGCATTGAATCTTCCTGACTGGCACTCTGTGCCATCATTGCACCGATCATGCCGGCCAGAATATCTCCGGTTCCTGCACTGCTTAATCCAGGATTCCCGCTGGTGTTGATGTAGCGTTTGCCGTCTGGTGTCGCGCAAATACTGCCGGCGCCTTTCAGCACCACACAGCAATTGAACTTCTGGGCCAAGGCCTGTGCTGTCGCCATTCGATCCTGTTGAATCGCGTCAGTACCTACCCCCAACAATCGTGCAGCTTCGGCAGGATGAGGCGTGAGGATGGAGGGGATGCTTCTGTTCCGTAGTAGGCTACTCATAGCCGGGGACGCGGCGACAAGGTTTAGAGCATCGGCATCCAGTACCAGCGGCAGTGTGGATTTCAACGCGCAGATAACCCAGAAGCGTGCGTCAGGGTCCGAACCCAGCCCTGGGCCGATAACAATACAGTTTAGATGGCCGGTCTGGAACAACGCATGGGCCGGTCGGAGCATCAATTCAGGCTGCGTGATGTCCACCACAATCGTGTTCGAGGCGAGCAAGCCGATATAGACGCGTCCAGCTCCCAGCTTTAATGCCGCTGTCGCGGCTAAAAGAGCCGCCCCGATCATCCCCGTTGACCCTCCAATGATCCCGATACTGCCGAACATACCTTTGTGGCTATCTGCGGGCCGCGGTGCGGGCAGCAGTTTTGCGACGTGTGCGTGATCTACTGCCCATGAACCCGGCGTTTTCAGTGCGACAACGTCGAGACCGAGGCTCCGCACAAAGATCTGGCCGCAATGCTCAGGCCCCTTATTTGTGAGCAGGCCCGGTTTGAGGGCAATGAATGTCACTGTTATCATGGCTCTGATCGCGGCGCCGCATACCGTGCCGGTATCACTTCCCAAGCCGCTGGGAACGTCAAGGGCGAGAACGGGAACTTTCATTGCATTCACCGAATTGACCAGGGCGAGATATTTTTCCGCAAGATCCCGTCCCGCCCTCTGATCTAGGCCGATCCCGAACAGCCCGTCAATTACGGTGTCCCATTCTTCAGCCGAAGGGATCGTTTCCACTACTTCCCCGCCGCTGGCGACCCACCTATCCAGCGCGCGTTGTGCATCATTCGAGAGGTCGTGGCGATTGCCGGCAAATACCAGGGTAATCTCGTACTGCCACAAGCGCAGGTAACGGGCGGCGACGAAAGCGTCCCCACCGTTGTTCCCGGGTCCGGCGAGCACTAGCACTTTTGTTCGACCGTGGATCAGCAGTTTGTCTCGCGCGATTTCGGCAGCGGCGAATCCCGCTTTCTCCATGAGCTGCGGGGCCTCGGGCAGGGCAGCGGCTAGCCGCTCGATTTCGCGGACTTCAGCAGTGAAATAGACAGGATTGGTTTGGTGGTCGGCTGATATGATCATGCTGTTTCTGACAAGCCAGCGCTTCTGTTGATTTATCAATGTTGGCGGCGAATTTGAAGCACGCATCTTTCTCGGCTGCAGCAGGCCTGCCTCTGGTGTAAAATCTATGACCCGCTGAATTAACCCGTCTCTTCAAGATCAGCCACCCATTTTTTCAATTTGACCGACAGATGCAGATGCTTCGCCTTCGTGGGGGCCGCGCGCTTTCGCCGTTTCGTCTGGGAAAGCTGACGAGCGCCCTTAAAACTGACGCTTCGGAAGTTTCCCATATTTCTGCGGAGTATTGGTACTTTTGCGCGACTGCGGGCCAACTGCGCGAGGAGGAAGTCGCCATTCTTGAGAAGTTGCTCAAGTGCGCGCCGGACGGGTGCCTAGTGCCGGCAGGGGAACTGTTTCTGGTGGTGCCCCGCCCCGGCACGATCTCGCCCTGGTCCAGCAAGGCAACGGATATCGCTGTCCACTGCGGATTGGAGGGCGTCGAGCGGGTGGAACGGGGTATAGCGTTTTACGTGGAAGCCGCAGAAAACGCTGTGGGGTTGACTGCGAAGATCAGGAAGACGCTCCTCCCGCTGATACATGATCGCATGACAGAATCGGTGTTTGCCTCCTTAAATGATGCTGAGAAATTGTTCCGGTGTTTTCCGCCTGCGCCGCTAAGAGCGATCGACGTGCTGACCGGTGGCAGGGAGGAGCTGGATAAGGCCAACAGCGAGCTGGGACTGGCGTTATCACCGGAGGAAATAGACTATTTCGAAGACTATTTTTTGCGAAACGGCCGCAATCCCTCGGATGTGGAATTAATGATGTTTGCCCAGGCTAATTCGGAGCATTGCCGCCACAAGATATTTAATGCGGACTGGGTAATAGATGGCGAGCCTCGGGCAAACTCGCTGTTCTCCATGATCCGCAACACGCACCAGCAAAACCCTTCGGGCACGGTGGTTGCCTACGCGGACAATTCGTCCGTTATCGAGGGAGCGAAAATCGCACGCTTTTACCCGGGCGTGGATAACGCCTATGGGTATGAGGAGGAGCAGACTCATATCCTGATGAAGGTGGAAACGCATAATCACCCTACGGCAATTTCTCCCTTCCCCGGCGCAGCAACCGGCGTCGGAGGCGAAATCCGGGACGAAGGCGCGACGGGTCGAGGGGCGAAACCAAGGGCGGGGCTGAGTGGCTTTTCCGTCTCCAACCTTAATATCTCCGGGTTTATCCAGCCTTGGGAACCGGGCGTGGACTCGGGCGAAGGGAGCGCGGGAAACTGGGGCAAGCCCGGCAGGATCGCGTCGGCACTGCAAATCATGCTGGAAGGACCAATTGGCGGTGCCGCGTTCAACAACGAATTCGGTCGTCCGAACCTTGCAGGATATTTCCGCACCTTCGAGGAACGCGTGGCAGGCGAGGTGCGCGGATACCATAAGCCGATCATGCTGGCAGGGGGGATCGGTCATATTGCGGACCGTCATTCCCTAAAGGAAAAATTTCCACCCGGTGCGCTGCTGATTCAGTTGGGTGGGCCAGGCATGTTGATCGGTCTTGGCGGTGGCGCGGCGTCAAGCATGGATACGGGCACGAATGCCGAGCGTCTGGATTTCGATTCAGTTCAGCGCGGCAACGCGGAAATGGAGCGGCGCGCGCAGGAAGTCATCGACAGTTGCTGGCAGGTAGAACGACGCGGCGAAGCCAATCCGATTCTCTCCATCCACGACGTCGGTGCAGGCGGTCTGTCGAACGCAGTGCCCGAGCTTTTGCATGGATCTGATCGGGGAGGCCGCCTGAACTTGCGCGACATCCCTTCAGAGGAACCGGGGATGTCCCCCATGCAGATCTGGAGCAATGAGGCTCAAGAGCGTTATATGCTTGCCATTCGGCCGGAGTCGCTGGAATCGTTCAATGCAATGTGCGAGCGAGAACGCTGCCCCTATGCGGTGATCGGTATTGCAACCCCCGAAGAACAGCTTGTGGTGACGGATCCTGCATTCGACAATCGTCCGGTCGATATGAGCCTTTCCGTGTTGCTGGGGAAACCCCCAAAAATGATCCGCACCGCTACTCATGTCACAAAACCGCTATTGCCCTTTTTCGTCACCGGACTGGATTTGCGCGAAGCGGCCTATCGAGTGCTTCGCCTGCCTGCTGTAGCGGATAAAACCTTCCTCGTCAGTATCGGCGACCGCACTGTCGGCGGCATGACAGCCCGCGACCAGATGGTGGGGCCTTGGCAAGTCCCGGTAGCGGATGTGGCCGTGATGTCGATGGGTTATAAAACGTATCTGGGGGAAGCATTCGCGCTGGGCGAGCGCGCGCCGGTGGCCCTAGTTGATCCAACCGCGTCAGCGCGGATGGCGGTGGGCGAAGCGCTCACCAATATCGCCGCCGCATGCATAGCGGCTATCGGCGAGATCAAGCTCTCCGCCAACTGGATGGCTGCCGCAGGGCACTCGGGAGAGGATGCGGCCCTGTTCGACGCCGTGCACTCGATTGGCATAGAACTGTGCCCTTTGCTGGGCATCAGTATCCCGGTGGGAAAGGACTCGATGTCGATGAAGACCGTATGGCAAACGGAGGGTCGGGCGGGCGAAGCGGCAATCAGGAAGGAAGTAACGGCTCCCTTGTCGCTGGTCATATCGGCGTTTGCAAGAGTAACGGACACGCGCAAAACTCTCACCCCTCGGTTGCACGCCGATTGCGGCGAGACCGACCTTATCCTGATCGATCTTGGTGCGGGAAGGAACCGGCTAGGTGGCTCGGCCCTGGCCCAGGTCTACAAGCAGGTGGGTGATGAAGCCCCCGATCTAACCGTTCCCGAAGGCGCTGAGAAATTGAAAGGATTTTTCTCCGCCATACAACGATTGAACCGCGACGGCAGGATACTGGCTTATCACGATCGCTCGGATGGTGGGATGTTTGCAACTCTCTGCGAGATGTCATTTGCCAGCCATGTCGGGATTACTGTAAATCTCGATCAGCTGTGTTTCGATACGTTTGCCAACGACGTGGACGGTCAAGAGTTGCGGCCGGAAGCGTTGGGCGGAAGATTCCTGGAGCGTCTTCTGTGCGTACTGTTCAACGAAGAATTAGGCGCCGTAATCCAGATCAAGACGGAAGAGCGTCGGGAAGTGCTGGGTATTTTAGCGGAGCACGGTCTACGGGACATCAGCTTCATCATTGGCGGGATCAATGACAAGGATGAGATCCGTTTTTTGCGTAACAATAAACTTGTATTTGCGGAGGCGCGCATCGACCTCCATCGCGCCTGGTCGGAAACGACTTATCAGATGCAGAAGCTGCGCGACAATCCCGAATGCGCACAACAGGAATACGACCGCATCCTCGACGCCGATGACCCCGGATTGCATGCGCAATTGAGTTTCAACATCGGAGAGGACATATCCGCTCCTTACATCTCCACCGGCGCCAGACCTCGCGTTGCGATCCTGCGGGAGCAGGGCGTGAACGGGCATGTGGAGATGGCGGCGGCATTCGACCGGGCGGGATTTGTTGCGACGGACGTGCACATGAGCGACATCATCGACGGGCGTGTTTCACTGCAGGAGTACGCCGGTTTTGCGGCATGCGGGGGTTTTTCCTTCGGAGATGTGCTAGGAGCAGGAGAGGGCTGGGCCAGCGCGATACTGTTCAACAGGCGCGCCCGCGACGACTTCGAAGATTTTTTTACGCGCAGCGACACTTTTGCATTGGGTGTTTGCAATGGCTGCCAGATGATGAGCAATTTGCGTCAAATCATCCCCGGGACGGAACATTGGCCGAAATTTGCGCGGAACAAATCCGAACAGTTCGAAGCGCGCCTTGTTATGGTGGAAGTTCAGGAAAGCCCGTCGTTGTTTTTTGACGGCATGGGTGGAAGCCGGATGCCGGTTGCGGTTGCACACGGCGAAGGTCGAGCTGAATTCCCAGATGAGAAAGCTGTCTCACTCATCGCATCCCTGGTTACGCTGCGCCACATCGATAACCGGGGAAATATTACCGAGGTCTATCCGCTCAATCCCAACGGTTCCCCCTTGGGCATTGCTGGCGTTACCACACCGGACGGGCGCTTCAGCATACTTATGCCCCATCCGGAGCGCGGGTTTCGAACAGTCCAGCACTCGTGGCATCCGGACTGGGGCGAAGATGGTCCATGGATCCGGATGTTCCGGAACGCGCGCAAGTGGGTGGGATGAGCGCTATTACCAACGGGTACGGTCGCGGGTGGGCTTGAGCACGGGTAAGCATACGTTCCCCCTAATGATAAGGAGTATCAGCTTGAAAAGTATCCGGGAAACGTTTTATGCCTTTCTTGGCATGCGGACGGCCATGGTGTTGTTTGCCGTGGTTGCACCCATGAATATTGCATTAGCGGAAACTAAAGTGGAAAACAAGGAAAAAGAAAGCGTCGATTGCGTTCCAGTCGGGAACTGGATCGTGCCCGGCGCAGGAAAGATTACGGAGGCCGAGGTTATCGCAAAGGCAGCGCGGCGTTCGGCAGTGCTGCTGGGCGAAATGCACGATAACGCTGAACACCACCGGTGGCAATTGCAAACGCTGGCCGCCCTGCACGTGGCGCGGCCCGACATGGTAATCGGTTTTGAGATGTTTCCCCGCCGAGTGCAAAAGGCACTCGATCAATGGGTGGCCGGAGACCTCACCGAGGCTCAGTTTCTTGCTGCGGCTGACTGGGGCACGGTCTGGAGTACGGACGCCAATCTTTACTTGCCGTTATTTCATTTTGCCCGCATGAACCGGATACCGATGGTGGCGCTTAATATCGATACGCGGTTAAGGCGGACAGTGGCCTCGAAGGGATTTGCCGCGGTGGCCGAGAAGGATCGCGAAGGCGTCACGCCGCCTGCTGCTCCCAGCGCCGCTTACCTCGGTTATTTGCTGCCGATTTATGGGGAACACGACCGCGGCGGCAAGAAGCGGGGCGACACCCAGCCGGATGATCCGGATTTTCTGCGCTTCGTCGAAGGTCAGCAATTGTGGGACCGCGCAATGGCCCAGGCGATGCACGCCGCGGGGGAACGGCCGGGACGTCCTCTGGTAGTCGGAATCATGGGCTCGGGACACATCAGGCATGGATACGGTGTTCCCCATCAACTGAAGGACCTGGGAGTGGCCGAGGTCGGCATGCTGTTGCCATGGAATAGTGGGAGCGGGTGCAGTCAAGTGGTTGCCGGAATCGCGGACGCCGTGTTCGGCATCGCATCGCTGTCCCCCTCCACTCAGGAATTTTCGTCACGCCCACGCCTGGGAATTCGCTTTGAGATGGCCCAGGATGGCGGCGCGCGGGTGCTGCAAGTCGAAAAAGGAAGCATCGCGGAGGCGGCGGGTATTCGAGACGCAGACATTATCGTCGAAGCCGCCGGCACCCCGGTCAAGCGCACCGAGGATATCGTGGAGACAGTCAAGCGTCAGGCGCCGGGCACGTGGTTGCCGCTGTCATTAAAACGCGGGAGCGATTCGAGCGAGATTGTCGCAAAGTTTCCGGCGGTGCGTAAATGAAGCCGATGAAGCGACCAGTGCTACCTGTGCATTCTGTCAACTGGGGCCTGAAAGGCATAATTTGTCTTTTGTTTTATACGCTGATGGGGGGTCCTGCCTCCGCTACCTCGTCGGACACGTCGGATGCAGTTTCCGTTCCCGCTCCCGTTCCGGCCGAGGTCCAGTATGAAATAACGGTGCGTCTGGATCCGGTTGAGCGCAAGATAGAGGGACGCAGTGTTATCACGGCAAATACGTCGGAAGAGCTGACCCTGATGCTTGGCCGTCGCTTTGTGGTCATGCATGCGCGGGTGGATGGTGAGCCGCTTGGACCGGCTGCGTCTATGCGCAGAATGCGAGCGTGGCGAAT
>Ga0111539_10011867_pt1 | contig 10922 bp, 6 predicted proteins | sample RhiMethybrSRZTD1_FD_79667 | JGI IMG/M metagenome (GOLD analysis project Ga0111539, IMG submission 79667) | Populus rhizosphere microbial communities from Tennessee, USA - Rhizosphere MetaG P. TD hybrid SRZTD1 (version 2) (version 2) | ecosystem: Host-associated > Plants > Roots > Rhizosphere >... | reverse complement strand
GGCCGCGCTCGAATTGAGTGCTACCGATGTGCCGGTGCGGGTGCTCGATCTCGCCACCGGCAGCGGCTGCGTCGCGGTGGCGATCGGCCGACATCGCGCGAGCACACGGGTGACGGCAACGGACATCTCGCGCGACGCGTTGACCGTTGCGCGCAGCAACGCGGAAGCGCACGGAGTGGATGTCGAGTTCATCGAGAGCGACTGGTTTACCGCGCTCTCCGGCCGCCGCTTCGATCTCATTGTTTCCAATCCGCCCTATATTGCCGAAGGCGACTCTCATCTGGACAGCGGCGATTTGCGTTTCGAGCCGCGCAGCGCGCTGGTTGCGGGGCCCGACGGCCTGGCGTGTATCAGCACTATCGTGTCTCAAGCGGCCGCGCATCTCGTACCCGGCGGCTGGCTGCTGCTCGAACACGGTTTTGACCAGGCGGCACGGTGCCGGGAATTGCTCCAACGGGCGGGTTTCCAACAGGTGACCTCGAGACGCGATCTCGCTGGCATCGAGCGGATCAGCTACGGCCAGCGTGGTGCGACGAAGGTTCTGCGCTAAAATTGCTGCCGCGTCATGGAAATCATTCTCGCCAATCCTCGTGGCTTTTGCGCTGGCGTAGAGCGGGCGATCGCCATCGTGGAGCGCGCGCTCGAGCAATACGGCCCGCCGATCTACGTTCGCCACGAAATCGTCCATAACAGCTTCGTCGTCGGTGATCTGCGCAAGAAGGGCGTGATCTTCGTCGACGAACTCGCCGAGGTCCCGCCCGGGGCGATGGTGATCTTCTCGGCGCATGGTGTTGCGAAGGCTGTCCAGAATGAAGCCGCCGCGCGCGGCCTCAAGGTGTTCGACGCCACTTGCCCGCTGGTGACGAAGGTGCACGTCGAAGTCGCCAAGATGCTGAAAGGGGGACGCGAGTTGGTGATGATCGGCCACCGCGGACATCCGGAGGCGGAAGGGACGATGGGACAGGCCGAACACGGCATGCACTTGATCGAGACGGTGGCGGACGCGGAGCGGTTGGAGGTGCGCGACCCGGACCAGCTTGCCTACGTGACGCAAACCACGCTTTCGGTCGACGATGCCGCAGCGATCGTCGAAGTCCTCAAGCGTCGTTTCCCCGCCATCGTTGGGCCCAAGAAGGACGATATCTGTTACGCCACGCAGAACCGGCAGGACGCGGTCAAATTCCTGGTGCCGAATTGCGATGTCGTGATCGTCGTCGGGTCGCCGAACAGTTCGAACTCAAATCGGCTGCGAGAGGTCGCCGAGAACCTGGGCACGCCCGCATACATGGTCGACGATGCTCGCCAGATCGAGCGCGCGTGGATCGAGGGCCGTTCCCGTATCGGCGTTACTGCCGGCGCGTCGGCGCCGGAGTCACTCGTCCGCGAGGTGGTTGCGCGGTTGGAGTCGTTCGGCGCGAGCAACGTTCGTCAGCTCACCGGCGTCGAGGAGAACGTGGTTTTTCCGATGCCGAAGGGCCTCGGCGGGGCGCGCTAGCCTATTTCAATCGGGGCCAGGAGCTCAGCTCCGCCTCTCCGGGCATTGCGAGCGACAACACGCGGTCCCCATTTACCTGCGACAAGCATTGGGACTGGGGAAAATTCAGGTAGCGCCCGACCCAGTTTCCTGCGCCAACGGCTCGGATGTCGGTCAGCGAATGGGTACCAAGAGGGCTGTTCAATCCGACCTTCAGTGCTTTTCCCAGCGCCTCGCGGGCCGTCCACAGAACACAGCAGGCCGTCGCGCCATCCACGCCGCCGGTAGCCAGCCAAGCCTGTTCCGGCGCTGATGTTCCCAGTTCGCCGATGATGGTTGCGGCAGAGACGGCGGAGACCGTTTCCAGGTCGATGCCCATCGGATATCCAGCGGGAAATGCAAGCGCAACGGCGAGGCCGTGCGAGTGGCTGATGGTTACCTCGGCGGAGCCTTTCTGCGGATGTTGAACGAGCGGCTGTCCATGATCGCCGGTGCGGATCTCGATACACCGCAGATCCGGTTCCGCGAGCAAGGCGCCGAGCGCGCGTTTGGCGGCCAGCCGGCCGAGGAGAAAATCCTGTTTCTTCGCGGCAAACTTGTATCCTCCGAGCTGCTCCTTCTCGCGTTCGCTGAGGAATTCCTCAGGCGGCACCGCGTCCACCACAACAAAGTAGACACGCTGCTCGGTTCTTCCGTGCCGCAGCATGAGAGTCTGAACGCTCATGCGAACAGGGGGGCCGGGCCCCTTCCGGCAAACACGCTCGGGGCCATCCCGGCACCCCCGCATCCCGCTGATACAGGATGTCTCATGGATTCTTCCAGGCAGTGCGCAGCCGATCCAACCCTTCGGCGATCGAGACGCTGGGCGAATATCCCAGATCGCGGCGCGCCGCCGAGATATCGAACCAGTGCGCGGTGGAGAGTTCGTGAACCAGAAAGCGCGTCAGCCGCGGCTCTCGCGGGTTGTTCGTGAGACGGTGCGCGGTTTCGAAACCCCACGCCAGTGCCAGCGCCAGCCACGTTGGAATCGTGCGCGTCACGGGCGGGGCGCCAGCCGCATGAAGCAGCCGGTTTACCATCTCCCACAGGGGCACCGGTTCGCCTTGCGAGATGAAGTAGACCTTGCCGGCAATGGGTGATCCGGGGGAAAGGCGGTTCGCCGCGAGCAGGTGCGCGTCGGCGGCATTATCCACATAGATGGTGTCGATGAGTTTCAGGCGCGAGCCGATGCGACCGAGCTGGCCCGCGCGCGCGCGCGCGACAAGGCGGGGCAGGAGGTGGTTATCACCCGGTCCCCAGATCAGGTGCGGTCGCAAACTCACCGTGGCGAGCTGTGGACCGTTCGCCGCGCGCACCAGCTGCTCGGCCAGCGCCTTTGTCCTGGGATAGTGGGCCTCGAAGTGGGCCGGGTAGGGCACGGATTCATCCACGCCCTCCATGTCGCGGCCGTCGAAGACAACGCTTGGCGAGCTGGTATAGACAAGCCGGCGCACATCGTGCCGGCGGCAGGCGGCAATTACGTTCTGCGTGCCGATGACATTGGTCCGGTGATATTCCTCGTAGTCGCCCCAGATGCCCGGCTTGGCCGCAGCGTGAAACACGATTTCGCATCCTCCGATTGCTGAAGCAACCGCCGCGGGATCGGCCAGGTCTCCCTTGATTTGCTCGACGCCGAGCGCGTGCAATCCGTCATGCTCGTTGCGCGAGAAACTTCGGACGCTCGCGCCCTCCTTGAGCAACTTGCGCACGATCGCTTGCCCGAGAAAACCGCCGCCGCCGGTGACGAGCGCTTTCACTGGAGCTGCCGGGTGGCCCAGACCGCGAGCTTGTCGCGGAAGATCTTGGCGTTGTGGCGCACATCCACGGGAAACGCCGGGTGGAACAGGATGGTCTGGATTTGCCGCGTGCATTCGTTCTGCGAGCCCAGCTCGCGAAGCTCCGCGCGGATGATTTCTTTGGAGACGCTGTCCACGCCGGCTTCCAGTTCCACGCACAGTACCGGTTCCGTAGCGTCGTTGCGCCGCACGCCGACGAGCGCGGTGCGATAGACCCGCGGGTTCCGATTGAACACGCCTTCGCAGGGGATTGTGAACCGCGTGCCTTGTGGCGTGACGACGCGGTGCGCCTTGCGTCCGCAGAACCACAGCCGGCCAAGCTCATCGAAATAGCCCACATCGCCCATGCGATGGTAGAAGCCGCCATTGGCGGGGTCCGGGATCTTCGCCAGCGCGGTCGGGCCCGGCAGATTGAAATAGCTCTTCGTCGCGTGTGCCGCTTTCACCGCGATCTCGCCGATTTCCCCGGCGGGCAACTCCAGCGCGTCTTCCCATTCCGCGATGGCGTCATCGGTGATGCGAATGATTCTGGCGGTCAATCCCGGCACCGGGCGGCCGATGCATATCCCCGCGCCTTGTTCGGTGCGGTGACGCGTCTCGCCGAGGACTTCATCGCTGCCGATGGACGCCACCGGCAGGCATTCGGTCGCGCCGTAAGGCGTGAAGACCTGGGCACCGGGGCGGAGCATTGCGGCAAAGCGCGCGAGCGTTCTGGCCGGTACCGGAGCGCCGGCGGAAATGACGCGGCGCAGGGTGGGCAGCTTGATGCCGCGCGCTTCGCCATGGCGCCCCACGCGGTCGATTAAGGCCGGCGAGCCGAACATGTTCGTGATGCCGAATTTTTCGATAGCACTCACGATGTTCGCCGGATCCACCTTCGCGGGGCGCGTCGGGTCCATCTCGGGAACCACCGCCGTCATGCCGAGCGCGGGGCCGAACAATGCGAATAGCGGAAAGGTCGCCAGGTCCATTTCACCCGGTTCGATGCCGTAGAGCCCGCGGATGTGGGCCACCTGCGCGCAAAAAATTTCGTGCGTGTAGACCGCACCCTTCGGCGCGCCGGTGCTGCCGCTGGTGAATAGTATGGCGGCGGCTTCGTCAGGGGCAGGTTCGACGGCGGTGAACGGCGGGTTGGCGGGAATCCGTTCGCGCAGCTCGCGCAGCGTGTGACCGCTCCAGAACCACTTTGCACCCACCGTTACGTTGATGCGAATGCTGTTGCGGGCCCAGCCCAGCGTGGCGCGCGCCGCGTGGGCCTTGGGAATTCCGATGAAGGCTTCCGGTTGCGCATGCGCAAGGCAGGCGTCGAGATTGCGCATGCCGATGCCCGGGTCAATCAGCACCGGAACCGCACCGGCCTTGAAAAGCGCAAAGCTCAAGGCGAAGAAATCCGGGCTCGGCGGCACCATCAGCGCGGTCCTGACGCCGCGCCGTATGCCGGCGCTCTCGAGGCCGCAGGCAAGTCGATTGCTGGCCTCTTCCAGTTCGCGAAACGTGAGCTGTTCGTAGGCGACCTGTCCGTTTCCGTCCCGCCCCTGCGCGCAGATGACTGCCGGGCGTGACGGTTGCAGCCGGGCCATTTCCGCGAGATGTCCCGCGATGTTAGGCATGAGCGGGGTGGCGCTCGAAGAAATCGCGAAGCAGGGGCAGGATTTCCTTGCCGGCGTCTTCCAGCACGTAGTGCCCCGCATTCGGGAATTGGTGCACCTCGGCGGCCGGAAGAATTTTCTGCCACTCGCCCAGGAAGTGATGATCGAAAACAAAATCCCGGTCGCCCCAGAGAATCAGCGTCGGGGTTTTCCTGAATGCCGGGAGTTTCGCCTGCACTTCGCTCACCAGGCCGTAGCTGGGGTCGCCCGGTTGCAGGGGAATGTCCTGCACGAAGCGCAGCAGCGCGGTGCGGTCTTGCGCTGCCCGGTACGGCAGCAGGTAGCCCTCGCGCACTCTGCGCTCCATCGGACTGCAAACGGCCCAGCGCGCCAGCAGGCTGGTGAACAGTCCCGTGTCGCGGATGATCAATTCGCCCAGCGGTGTGCTGCGGCACAGCCACAGCGATATCGGCAGCTTTTTTGCCGGGGGCAGATGAAACGCCGCGGTATTGAGCAATACCAGCCGGCCGATCCGTTCCGGATAGCGCGCGGCGTAGGCCATGCCGATCATGCCGCCCCAGTCGTGCATCAGCAGGGTGATGCGCCCGGGAATGTCGGCTTGCTCGATCAGCGCGGCGAGATCGTCCACGCGGCGGCGCAACGTGTATTCGTAACTGTGCTCGTCGGGCTTGTCGGACAGCCCGCAGCCGATGTGGTCGGGCGCAATCACGCGGTACTTTTCGCGCAGTCCAAGCACAAGATCGCGGTAATAGAACGACCAGGTCGGATTGCCATGCAGCATGAGCACGGTGTCGCCCCGGCCTTCGTCGAGAGCGTGCATTTTGTGTCCGTTTACGATCCGGTAGGAGCCGGTGAACGGATAAAGCTCGTGGGGAATGTTCACCATTCCAGTCCTACCATCAGGCAGGTCAGGCCGCTGCCGATGCCGAGAAAGCCGACCCGCTGGCCCGGCTTGAGCACGCCGCGTTCATCTGCGATGGCCGCCGTAACGGGGAGTGCGGCGGTGCCCATGTTGCCGAGGAAGCGGTACGTGACGTAGTCCTTCTCCCTGGGTACTTGCAGCGACTTCAATATGGCGTCCTGATGCCCGCTGCCCACCTGGTGGCAGATGACGCGATCGATTTCCGACGCAGTCCATCCCAGTTCCTTCAGGAACACCTGCCACGTTTGCTGGCCGAGCTGAACGCCGTATTTCAGGACCGATACCGAATCGGTGGACATGTACTGCGCATGCTGCAGGCCGCCATCGGGTTCCAGTCCCGGGCGCGGCTCCAAACCCCAGCGGCACAGGCGATGATGCTCCGGCGCCACCTGCGATACCGCGCCGAGCAGGCGGTGCCCGCCGCCAGCCGCGCCGGCGAACGATCCATCGGTCAGCAGCATCGCTACGGCACCGGAGCCACCGGTGAAAGTGGCCACCGCATCGGCAAACCGGTCCATGGCAATGCCGTCACGCGCTTCGGCAACCAGGCGGGCGAGCATGATCTCGTTGATTTCCCGTGCCGTCTCGCAGGACACGACCAGGCCGGCGCGAATCTGCCCGAGCTCGATGCGGTTGGCGATCTCCAGCATCCCGTTCAACACGCCGAGACAGGCGTTGCTCAGGTCATAAACCGACGCGCCGCCTTTCACACCGAGCGCATCGGCTACAGCGCAGGCCGTCGCCGGCTCGAAATTCTCGCGGCAGACGCCGGCGTAGATCACCATCCCGAGGTCGGCGGCCTGGACGGAGGTTTTCGCCATCGCCTTGCGTGCCGCGGCGGTGGCGCCGGCGGACAGGCGCGAATCCGGATGCCACCAGCGGCGCTCGGCAATGCCGGTCCAGGCTTCGAGCTGGCCGGGATGGATGTTCAACTTCCGGTACACCGGCGCGAGCCGCTCTTCGAGCTCGGCGGAAGTCACGACCTCCGGGCCCAGTTCGTAGCCCAGGGCGGTCAGGTAAACGCGGTTGTATTTCGACGGCACGAGAGGTTAGCGGTTGCGCTGGCGCAGCGTGAATTCTTTCATGCCATAAATGACGCGGCCATCCACCGAAAGATAACCGTCGGCGCGCAGCAGGCGCTGGTTGTCATCCACGGCGGTCACGACGGCTTCGACCGTGACTTCGCGATCCGCCGGGATCACCTGTCCGCGATAGATCCACTCGTGAGGCTGGTCGATGGCGACGGCTTCATATTGCGCGTTGTCGCTGCTTCCCCAGCGCTCGGTGGCAACAAATTTGAGAAGCTGCAGGAAGGATTCCAGCCCGAGCGAGCCCGGCACCACCGGGTCCTGGTGGAAATGCGCCTTGAAGAACCATTCGTCCGGAACGACGCGCCGCGTCGCGCGCAGGTAACCCAGGCCCTTGGGCCCGCCGTCGGGAATCCAGCAAGTAATGCGGTCGAGCAGGCGCAGCCGGCCGCCGGGGAACGGCGCGCCCTGCGGAAACTCGAGGGAACGGCCGCGCGACAATTCGTCCGCGGGCGGCTGCCAGCGAGTGGGATCCTTCAAGCCTTCCTGCTTCAGCAGCGCGACCTTCGGGAAGAAGCCGAAGTAGGTGTTGCCTTTGTAGACCGGCCGGCGACCCGCGCGCACCTCGTAATCGAAGAACTGGATGATCATGCCTGCGGAACTGGAGGCGCGCGTAAGTTTCGCGCGCACCGACAAGGTGCCACTGTCGGCATCCACCCGCGCAAGTTGGGTTGCGGTTCCACCGAGGTTGCGGAAGGAAACGTCGACCTCGCTCGTCAACGCCGAGCCCATGAACGCCGCAAGCCAGCCGCAAGGTTGCAGCGCGATTTCGAGCAGCACCGCGAACGGCATGTCGTCTTGACGGTTGGCGGCGAAATACCAGGCATCCGGCGGCACGTCATATTGGGCCTCGCACTCGCCGCCCGGCAATATCTTCCAGGGTTCGGCGCGGATTTCCGTGATGCGGTCGAGAAACTGGTAGGGCGGCCCGGGCAGCCGCGCGATGACGCGACCCTGATCGAATATCCGGTACGGTTCGCCGAAGGCGTCGGAGGGTTTGCCGATCGCGAAGGCGAGAATCCGGTCGGTGTCGAAAATCGCCGTCTTCTTGACCGGCGCCTCCGCCGATGTCCATAACGCGCGGAAGGTCTCCTTTGTGGCGCCCGCATAGCGCAGGCTCATGTCGGTAATTTCCACGATTGGCTTGCCGTCCGCGTACATCAGAGCGTCGGCAATGACGTAAGGTTCGGGGCGGTAGCCAATCTCCTTGATGGAGATCTCGTAGGTGACCTGCCGGGTCGAGTCGAGGACCTGGCCGCGGCATTTCAAGCGGCTTTCCACGCCCGGCACCGGCTCGAGCACGACCTCGCCTTCCCGGGCGACCCAGCCGAGCCGCAGCAGAAACACCCGCAACGTGTGCAGGCAGCACTCGAACATCAACGTGCCCGGCATCACGCGGTCGTCGACGAAATGGCAGGTCAGGAACCAGTCGTCGGGACGGATATCGGCTTCGCCGATAATGATGCCGAGCCCGAAACGCCCGCCAACCGGATCCAGGCGGGCGATGCGATGCACCAGTTTCATCCGTCCACCGGGAAGGGTGACCGGCCGGTCCAGGGGCAAGCCGGCGAATGCATCACCGAAACAAGCCGCCAGATTTCCTGCGCGCAGGGCGTCGAGCTGCTCGCTGGAATAACTCTCCTCACCAACGCTCGTGAAGTCTTCCCAGTCTGCTGAACGTTTTCCCGCCGCGGGTTTCAGGTCGAGCGCCGTGCGGACGACCCCTTTTCCGGCGGCCAGCTCCTCCTGGGAGAAAAAGCCCGCGCAGCCATTGGTCATCGTGAGCAGCGGTGCGCCGTTGACGGTCGCCTCGAAGCCGAACCGGAACAGCCAGGTGTCGCCCTGGCGGAAGAAGTGCTCGATGCGAATGTCGTAGTGGATGACCGCGCCCGCGCCCGGCAGGCCGCGATGGAAGCAGACCTTGGCGTCGAGCAGGCGATACATCGAGCGGCCGCGCGTCTGAAAATCGATGCCGAGAAAGCCGGACAGGAACAAGTCCGCCTGGCCCGCCTCGACCGCGATGCAGGTCGGAATGCGCCCGCCGTCGAGGTACCAGGCGCCGGGCCGGATATCGTGCTCCGTCACCACGCGGCCGTGCGTCATCGACAACGGCTCGCCGTCGATTTCGAGGATGCGATCGACCAGCATCAGCGGCTCATCCGGCAGGCGCACGCGGGTCGGGAAGGAATCGGCCTCGGCGAACTCCGGTCCCAGCACACGGCCGACGAGACCGCGCGCAAACTCCAGGCAGGCCGCGCGATCAAGAGATCGAACCGGCGAGCGAGCCGGCGTGCGGGCCGGGGCGCGGGTTTCGGCAACGGCGACACCCGCCGCGGCCGCTTCCCTGAGCAGGCTCGCCTGCGTCGTCAGCGATTGCGCCAGCATTTGCGAGAGGTTCTGGGAAAATCTCAGGTAGGCTTCGTGCGCCTCGACGGTGGCCCGCTCCGTCGAGATCATCAGCTGGTGCAGGGCTTCGTCGAAATCATCCGCACGGGGCTTGCGCGCGGGTATCGCCGGCGCCAGGAGTGGCGCGCCAGTGATGGACACCGTAACGCATTTTCCCGCGGGTTTCGCCGCCGCCGGTGCATCATGGCGATGGAGCATTTCCAGATTGAGCGGAACGCCCGCGGCGTGGAGTTCGCCAAGCGTGCGCAGAAAATGCGCGACGGGATCCGGTCCTGCAACCGCGAGCGACCTGGCAAAGTGCGGGCGGCCTTCGAGGATCCTGCCGATCATGCGACTGCATGAATTGCCGGGTCCGACTTCGATAAACGTCCGTACACCGGCGTCGTAGGCGGCGCGGATCACCCGCGGAAAGTCGATGGTGTCCAGGGCCTGGGCTTCAAGTGCGTCGGCGGCGGTCTCGCGGTCGGGCACGTAGGCCCGGCCCCAGGCACTGCTGTAGAACTCCACGCCCGCCGGCGGCGTCGTGTCGAGCCGGTGCAGTTCCCGGTACGCCTGGCGCACCGGGCGCGCGAGCTCGCAATGAACCGTGCTCACGCCCTGCAGCGGGAACCAGCGGCAGCCGAGGGTCGCGACCACCTCGTCCACCGTGCTCCGGTCGCCGCCGATGACGCATTCGTCCGGCGTGTTCGAGATCAGGAGATAGACGTGCTTGCGCTTGTCGATCGCGCTGCGCACGGTTTCGGCCGAACGGTCCACCATCCCGGTGACCCAATCCGGCCCGCCCGCCAGGTCGCGTGCGAAGAGCGAGGAGTTGCGCAATCGTTCCAGCATATCGTCGCGGCCCCGCCACGCGCGCAGCGCGAGGAGCGCGGTGGACTCGCCGAGACTGTAGCCGATGGCGGCGTCCGGCTTGATGCCGAAGTGCGCCGCGAGATCGGCTACCAGGGTGCCGAAGCAAACCTGTCCACAGATCAGCGCGCGATGGTCGGAAAGCGTTTCCGCCGTCAGCGGGCCGTTCCAGAACCGGTCCGCGCACATTTGGCTGGCGAGCCGCGCATTCTCACCGTCCTGGCGGCGCAGAATTTCCGGCCATTGCAGTGCGAGTTCACGGCCCATGCCGCCGAACTGGTTGCCGGAACCAGGAAATACAAAGGCGATCCGGCCGGGTGCGGACCGGTTCGCAGCGGGCACGGGGATCGTTATTTTCGGAAGCGGGCGCGGCGGACGGCTGCCTCCGGCATCGATGCCTTCCAGCTCAATATGAATGCGCTCGCCGGCCATGCCCGTTGCGCTCACGCCAGCGCGGCGCGGACCGTCGGCGCGGTCGCGGAGCCATGGCTGCGGCGCATGGCCCCCGCGGCTACCGGGAATGATTTCATGGTAGAGGCAGAGACTGGCTTTGACGAAAGAGAGGAGCCCCGAAGCGGCGCCGGCGTGTCCCACATCGGATTCCGCCGGTTCAACGGGCGAGACCGCGGAATCGGCGGCGCCGATTTTGCCAATCACCGCGTAAATCCGGTCGCCATCGCGCTTGGCGTCATCAAGACGCTTCAACACCACGCAAGCAGCGCCCTCTCCGGGAACGGT
>Ga0111539_10011866_pt1 | contig 10922 bp, 8 predicted proteins | sample RhiMethybrSRZTD1_FD_79667 | JGI IMG/M metagenome (GOLD analysis project Ga0111539, IMG submission 79667) | Populus rhizosphere microbial communities from Tennessee, USA - Rhizosphere MetaG P. TD hybrid SRZTD1 (version 2) (version 2) | ecosystem: Host-associated > Plants > Roots > Rhizosphere >... | reverse complement strand
GGGTTCTGCTCGATCGCATCGATGCTTTTGAGCAAGAGCGGTGAGTGCTCAGGTTCACAGCATACAAGCAACACATTGGCACTTTTGTCATCAATGAAGTTTTGGAAACTCGCCTGAATTTCTCCTATGATGCTCTTCATTGATCATGCCTCATCGAGTGGATGCGTCTCAGTTGATCTTGACCAACACACCCTGAATGGTTACGCCCGAAGCGTCTATTTTGATGCTGCCCCCAGGTCCCTCTAACGTAAGTTCTACGCCCGCTTTGATCTTGACAGTAAGCTTGCCCGATTCATCGATGTTCTTATTCACTTTGATCGTTCGATCGCCGATGATCGTTAAGGTTTCATTCTTGGTAATCGTGACGTCGCGATTTTGATCAAACTCACGAACATCATCGGCATCGTAGGTGTGAGTCCATGATTTTTTCTGGACTTCAGATAGATGTTGGCCGGTGACGACTTTCGCTGTTTGATCTCCCGATCTAATGAGAGCTTGATCCTGGCCCGGTTTTGGCCCGGATAGAAAGCTATTACTAGTAATGGAGGTCCAGGACGCAGCGCTCCCCTGTGTGGGAATGTGATTGTCAGCTCCGGCATCCGGTACGGACGTGGTCGTACCGGTAAGATTATTCTTACTGAATACTGAGTTAGCCATCGTCTCTTTGGTGTCCTCTGGTTGTAGTAGCCACCTGCGTGGACCACATCCTGCTCAACCAACCTCTTTCGAGAAGAATTTGCTCCGAATATGTACGCGACCATCAGGTGCGTTCAGAAAAATATCGCCGGGTGAACTCAGACAAAGCATTTTTCGTCCGCCCGTCTCGGGACATTGGTCAATCAACTGGATCACCTGTCCTCCCGGTGTGGAAATAACAATCGATTCCTTACCTTCGACATCCACAAGCTGAATTCGGTGTCCGCTCTTAGTCACGATCCGCTTGATATCATTTCTCGCTATATCTTTCGCCACGCGTACCTTGTTGTTGCCGACTTCTTCGGTTCCTTCTTCTTCCCAAAAACCCTGCCGCGGGGCACTGTCTACACCGTTCCAAAGCGCGCCGACAACATAAGGACGTTCCGGATCGCCATGCTCAAACGCAACTAAGACTTCGTCACCTTTCTCGGGCATGAACATGATCCCGCGACCACCTCCAGCACTAGGAGTAGTCATTCGCGCCCAAGCTGTCGCGCCTCCTTCCATCCAATCGTATTTGATCTGCAGACGGCCCATTCCCCGCGGGTCGTTGTGGTCGACCACGCGGGCGCTGACCACGCCCGCCATTCGTAGCGGCGCGCGCTGTTCGCCACAGGTGTAATCCTGCCATGGCGTGACGATGAACTCATTGGAGTAGCCGCTGCTCAATTCGTAGTAGTGCGTGACGCTGATCAATCCATATTCGCCCTCGGCACCGAAGTTAGAACCTTGGAGTTTGATCTTGTCACCGGGTTTCAGCTTCACATTGCGACTGGTTCCCGTACCGATAACGCAAGTGCCGATGGATCGCTGACTCTCTTTTTCGAGCAGGGCCTTGTACTTTTCTACCTTCGGTGCGCGTCCATCGAAGACGAGGCGGTTCGAGGGCAGATTCTTCTTCGACTCTTCTTTGACTGCCCCGATCATCTCGGCTGCCGATTCGGGGAAGAACTGCGGGTCTCTTTGGACTTTGCGGAAGGTCCTGCTTTCCATCGTCAGGGGGTCGTAGCACGTGCCGTCAAGCGTTGGCTGCCCCAACCGGCCTTTCATCGAAAACCTGAGCAGGCCGTAATCGTCGTGCCAGCCCACCGACAGTCCGGTGTCCTGGAAGCCGCGATGAATCTCCAAGCCTTCAGCAGTTGGACGAATGGCACAACCCTGGTCGTCGGCGATGCGTTTGATGAAGTCGAAATCGCTCTCACCCCACTGCACGTAATTCATCTTCGCGCATTGTCCGACGTCTTTCAGTTCCACTTTCAGGCCGTCTTCGCCGATAACTTTCTTCGCTACCTCGGACAGGTCCTTTTTGTAGAAGTAATTTTCTTCGGGCGTCAGTTGAAGTTTGTAGGATTTTGTTACTGCGGTCAGCCGCGCTATGTAATCGTCGTGCAGCCCGTACTCCAACTCAGCCTCCAACACCAGGCCGTTGAAAATGGGTAACTCAGATATGAACTCCTCGAACGCCACAAACTCGAATGGCTTGCCGAGGTAGGTTGCGACTGGAGGCTGAGCTTGATTCAGCAACCGAAACTCAACATTGCACCAATAATGATCGCCCAATTGCTGCCGGATTTGGAGTTGCGAAATCATCGCATCCTTCAAAATCTGGCCGTCAATTTTCAGATAAAAAGGCCAATGTCCGTTAGCCATAAAATGCTTCCTTGTGGCTTGTACTCAAGAAGCCTATTGACCCGTTATCAACATGCAACGCCCTAGTAGATTGGGAAGGAATTTCTCTTCTGCGTTGGGGCTTTGGTGCCGATATTTTTGTTCTGGTCGTAAAGACTGTTCGGCGTTTCAGTTTGTGTACTAATTGGGCAGGACAAAACCCCAAATCCAAGAAGGGACCCAGGGTCCACTCTTCCGGCCAATCCCTTGCCGAGGTAAGGAGCTGTCCTAAGCTCGAAATGCAAATGATTCTCGGAAGCAGGAAGGTTTGAGGCATTTCCGCTGTTGCCGGTTAAAGCAATTACATCACCTTCAGAAACCTTGTCTCCCTTCCCGCGAGAGGCAAGCGCCAGGTGGGCATAGAAGGCGTAAAGCCTTCTGCCATTTCGAGTGAAGCGTAATGTCATAGTTAACCCGTAGTCGCCGCCTTGACTAACATCTTCGATTACTCCATCACCGATGGCGTAAATAGGCGTACCAATCGGCGCGGCCAAGTCCCAGCCTTGATGCGGCCTGGTTCCTTGATTACGCACCATTCCGAAGGTGTTACTAGGCCGATCATGGCGAATTCTCATGGATTTAAGCGGCTGTCCCATAATTCGCATCTCCTAGGGTTTTATACGTTGAGTCTCCTCTCCCTTTCCTCGGTAGGAAATGGTGAGGAGGTATTCGCGCTCGTGAACGTAGCTTGCCGGATCAATCTCGACCGTTTTCACCTCAGCCCAATCAATGCCTAGCTCAAGCAGGTTCTCGTTGATTCGTCGAACTGTTTCAGTTCGTACGTGAGTCTTGAATGGAAGCTCGGCCAGCGCGTCGCGCAAGCCGAAATTCCGCAAACCGAGCCAACCGGCGGCTGGCGTGGTGAGCATAATCCTCAAGACTTGGAGCAGGCTCTCTTCCGCACCGTTTGACCGCGCCAGTTGGCCCGTCTTTTCTATCAACAGAGGAAAGGCTACGCATTCCATTGGTTTGGTTCGGGGCGCAGAGAGCGAAAGCCATCGCGGTAACAAGCGGGACGGCTTTGCTCAATGCGGCGTTCTATGCATCGGCCCCTAATTACCGATGGTGATCTCTTGGTAGTTTTCCTTGTTGATAATCGGCGTCAGTTCCAAATCGAGCAGGTGATTGAAGCTCGCATCCCCGCTGACGTTCGACGTCCGGAACAAGCTGATCCAGCCTTTGAATTTGTAGGAGCAGATGACGTCTTTCATCGTATCGTCCTGCCAGAACTCGACTTTGATCTCTTTGATCTTGTCGCGGCTGGGAACATTTCCGAGGTCGAACACTTTCTTGATGTTTTCGAATGGAAAGTTCTTGTCGTCGTTCAAGTCTACTCGTACGTGAACAGAGGTGTTGAGGGTTTGCAGCACTGGCATGCCGGCGTGGTCTTTATTCGTGTTCATGGCAAACACAGCATCCACTGCGTTGAACTTCGTCCCGTCAATTGTGACGCTAACTCTTCCTGGCATAATAACCGTCCTCCATTTTGAGAGCTGAGTGGAATCGGCGCGCTGGATTGCTTTCCCGCCTGGGAGATTGAGGCTTTCTCCAGTTTCCCGACCTTAAAGGACTCGCTGAGCATTCTTACTGACGAACGAAGTAGAACAGGTGTTCCCGCATCCATTCGAGCATCAGCTTCAATTTCGCGCCGAGTCGCGCGCGAAAACTTTGCGACGGTGTTCGCGGGTCACGGGTTTGAAGCGTAACCCGCGTCAGTTTCCCGGCCCACCAGATACCGGTTCCAGCGGTTTGAATTCCGGCACATCAATCTTGACGCGGAAGATTTCCGCTGGGCCAATCGGCATCACTTCCATGTAAATGTCGCACACGCCCTGCATACGCTTGTTGCTATCTTTATCCACGAACAGTTTGTATTCCATGATCGTGCCTTGCGCCTGCTGCTCCTTCAGCATGCGCTCGAGTGGCTTTTCGATCTCTTCGTCCATGAACTCCCGCGTCAGCACCTGGCCGGCCACTTCGCGCAGGCGGGCTGAAACGGCGCGCTCCAGATACGACAGCACGCGGTAGGCGGTGAAGAATTTGTAGACACCATATTTGTCATCGGCCAGGCTGCGGCAGCCGTAAAAGCACAGATGGTTGTCGGCGTCGCGGATGATTGGGATGACCTGCATCTCTTGCGAAAGCAGTTCCATCTCGCTGATCAAACACTCTATGCGAGCCTTTTCGACGCCTTTTATCTGACCAAACTTGGTACCAATAGGACCTTGGACCACACTATCGCGAGCACGATCGGTCCGCGCAACAGCACCAGCAAAAACGAGTGAGGCCGGTCCATAGAGGTCGGCTCCGTCAAGGTTCTTCTCAAACCAGTGGGCATCACGAAGTTTTAGCAAACCGACCATGACTACATCAGATGCCGCTTTATTATCGGGCCTCTTGAGAAACTCGTATCGTCCACCTGGCCGAAACTGGTTAACCACATCTTTGTAAGCCTTTTCGTCCGCAAGGTCGGTAATTAAGAGCATCCCCCACTTCCAAGCTTCTTCCTCCAGCGCCTCTCTGATCATCATTGACAATTCCACTGAGGCGCCAGGCACTAATTCTCCCGGCACTACCAAGTTGCAAATGTCGTCGCGAAAGTTGAAATTGTCATTACGCTGTTTTACAAATCGCCTGATTGCTTCCAACGTCACGCTTTCGCGATTCTTCATGGCCGAGGTGTCAGCATTAAAGACGAAAAACTCGACTGGCTTACGTTGCTTTCCATCGGGAACTACTGAGTTTTCAAAGAACAGCCAAATCTGCCGGTAGCTCCTTTCAAGCGGCCTCAATTCCTCAAACAGTTGGCTGAGCACCTCATCACGCACTTTCTCGAGCGTATCTAATTGGTCTTGGAATTTTCCCAATGTCTGTTCGTAGGTGTCATCCGCGGTAAGCAAGGCTTGAAAATCGGTTATGCGAGTAAGAAAGTCGCTGGCGCTGTCCGGGGTGAAGATATCTGTTAGCGCTGTCTTCTTTTCATTTAGCCGTGGATGGAGATCGGGAAAGATCTCGCTGAGCAACTTGCTCATCTGAGGCGTTTCAGCGACCGAAAAGATCTCTTCGATTGTTGTAGTTTGTGCCTCTTTTTGCTCCATTATTCATCCACCTTTCCCGCGTGAGCGACCTTTTCAAGCTCCGTTCGCAGCCGGGCCAGCGCATCCAGGATTTGCCTCCGTTGATTGGGATCGGCCCAGGCGCGCTTAACCGCCGGTAAGCCCCACCGATCTTTCAAGCGATAAAGCAGGTCGATTGTTGTCCCCATGTCCGCAAGATCATTGCGCTTGCCGGGAACCCGCTTCTGAATGTTCTCAGGGCTAAAGTCCTTAATGCTGTGGAATTCCAAATCGGCGACGAATTCTGTCTGTTCCTCGCCCACACGTGTTTCAAAGTGGATCGAGGGTTTGAACTTTTCAAAGGCGTCCTGAACGCCGTCGACGCGGAGTGCCTGCTCGTCTTCATCCGCGAGTTCTCTCCCCACTCGATCAAGGGTCATTGGCAAAAGTGTAAGTGTGGTATCTGTGGGGACCGGACGTATGGCCGGAGTAATGCCTTTCCTGATCACTTTTATCTCGGGCATAAGCTCACTCCTTAAGTGAATTTCGCGAACTCTGCAAATACTATGTAATTTACGCAGTAAACGTTTCCGTCCAAGATTAAAAAATCATGGGTCGGAGGAAGCTGGTTGAGTGTCGTCGAATTTGGAAGCCACTTCGCGGGCCACATTCCATCTTCGGCTGTATGGGGACGTGTCCTGGCAGATTGCTTGCAGCAACCTAAACCGCTCGTGCGGTTCCTCTCCAGTTCTTTAATTCATCCTTTAGCGTCAGGACATCGCCCTTAAATCGTTGGCAAGAAGGTGTTTGAAGGCTCTCAGATTATGCTGATAGGAATCAAACATCACTAGTACGTGATACTTGTTGAGCGAGAGGTGGGTGAATAGTATTTAAGGACGGTGTATTAGTCAATAGTCCGGATTGCCTCATCAAAAAAGTATTCGAAATGGGTGAGACTTACCGCCAGTTGGAGGTAGGGATGAGGCTCGGGTAGTGGCTAAGGGGCGGCACCCACGTTCACCGTTTTATGACGTGCAGGTAAAAGAAGGGCCTATTCAGTTCTGAAGAATCCGATAACGAATAAGTCGGAAGGCTCAATGCATACGACATTTCCAAGCTGATGGGCCATGCAAATATTTCGACGAGTCAGCGTTACGTTCACAATTTGCCAGTTGGCGTAAGCAAGGCAGTCATGCTAAAAAATCAGCGCCGTCACAGGAGCACAGGTCCCACGCTCGCAGAGCGGGTTCGGGCGCTTTGATGGTAGCTGTAAATAGTTGATAATCAAGGCATGGCGGGGTAGCTCAGATGGTTAGAGCGTGGGATTCATAATCAATAGGCAAGCGATCTTCTTCCTCTAATTTCTGCAAAAAACAAGCAAATAACAGCGGATTGCGTCCAGGTCAAAACAATCTAGGCCGCTCGTAGCAGCAACTGCGCTTCAAAAGTCTGGCAAAAGTCTGGCAAGCAAAAAGTCTGGCAAGGAGGATCTCAGGAACCTCCAAACCTTGAGATGAGTTGAGCTGAGGATTTGAACAAATGGGCCCCACAAATACCTCTCAGCGCGGACAATATGCGGGCATTGCTTTTGTGACCTACTATGCCACCTCGCTTTCATTAATATGGGTCCGTAACCGCTGCTTCGCGTGACAAGAGAGCAATCAGCACTGGAATTGTGAGCGCGGGGTTCTCAATCCGACACTTTATTATTCATCTTATTGTATGCGTGGTTCTTAAGATGATTCAGTTGGAGTGCAAAGCGAAACTGGCTTTGCACAAAAAGTGCCATTCAACCAGTCCGCGCAGCCGACCGCAACTCAAAACAATTTCTGTGCAAAGTGAGCGAAGCCATTGGAAACCGGGCCGATGCCGGGTAACTCTTCTTCGATGAAGGTTGAGCGCCTGGAGCCTTATTGCTACTAACCAGGGCTAACTACCTCCTCCACTTCGTCTGTCGAGGGAATGGCCCACCATCGTACGACGTACGTTTCCAGTTTTTCAGCCTGCCGTCTGTCATGGATGTGAATCACGAAGAATTCATCACCTGGGATGTAACTCGCCATTAACTGAGGACCTTGAGCGTCGCGGATCGATAGATTGCCGATTGCCAGCCCCAGTGGCTTGGTGCTCAGGGCCAGAACGATAGCAAAATTTTTGGCGGTAAGACCATACTGTATAGGAGGCGAAACTCGTGGCTCGCCAGGTTTAACTCTTTCAAATTTTACCAGACCCGTTGTCACGCTTACTTCCGTCGCTCGGTTGGCTTTGATTCTTATTTGTTTTGCTATCAGGTCAGGCGTCACAGTGATTGTGTCGTCAGAAGCGACCACTAAAGTGCTAATCACATCGTCAGCGAGTTTGGGCTTCGTAACCACACCACTTTCCAGGTCGTGGCTGTGATCGTCGGGCGAGAACCTGGGCGAGGTGCCAACAACCTTCGACACGCCCACGCTGCTGACAGCCGTCGCCGGATTTGTTTTGATCGCAATGTTCTTATCGGCTGTACTGGGCTGGATAGTAATTGTGCCGTCCGAGGCGAGCAAGTTATTGATAGTGTCGTTGTTGAGATGGAGGGGCTTGACCGCATCGTTGGCGAGTTTGAGATCGATTCTCTTATTACCACTATCCGGAGTTATACCAATCGTCATGTCGTTGGAGGCGAGAAGATGATTGATGGTGTCGTCGTTAAGATGTGCGGGCTTGACCGCATTGTTAGCGAGCTTCAGATCAATTTTATTATTCCCGCTGTCCGAAGTTATTCGAATCGTCGCGTCGGCTCCGAGTGTAATGTTGGCAACATGCGGCTTGCCGGGCTCATTACCCACATGGTTGATACTCTGAAGCGCCCGGACCTGTTCGGCAGTGGTGCGATGCGGATTGTTGAAGTCTGCCAGGTGATCGCAGAGAAGGTCGTGGAGCATCGGATTCGAGTAGAGTACAGAGCGAACTCGGGCAGTCTCAGTTTGGTCGATGGTCACTGTTTCTGTTTCTTCGCTAACATTTGCGACGGCGAGGAAAACCCTTGGGTCGTCGCAGCGCCGGCAGACGCTCGAGTGCTCGTCAAAGTAACGTTGAGTTACTTTCTGGCAAACACTCGCGGCAGCAGTTTCCGCCTGCGGGACCAGCACAAAATCATGGGGAGATCCCGATACTGTTTGATTTAGTTTGATCGAAGGACCGAAACCGGTCGCAGAAGCGCGCAGATCAAATTTGGAGGCCGCCATGCTTGAGGCTATCTCGAGCGTGAAGTTCCCTTCCTTGTCCGTTAACGTTTCGCTGATTACGATTCCCCCTTGCAGCGCTTCAACCTTCGCGCTGACGATCACCTGACCATCGAATCTCTTCGCGCTGCCCGTGAAGGTAGGGAGTGCGACGGGCTTGCCAGCGACAAATACTTCAAACGTTTCCCGGATCCGGTTGTAACAACACACCTCTTCGCAACTCGACACATTTGCCGAAGCCCTGATCGGCTGTCTTACACACTCAGCAAATTTCACGTACAGATAGTTTGCTCCCTCAACGAGATCGCCCTTCACCTCTACTGTCTCTGTCCGGTTGGCAACAATCAGATTGCCGCAGCAATCGAGTGCCGCTCCCTCGGAGATCTCGACGGTGAATCTACCGTCGGCTATCTTCGGCAGGCCTACCTGCATGCCGCAGAGGATTCCGGTGCCGTGAATCAGGCGATTAAGCAACCGGCTCTTGGCGATGCCGTACTGCTGTTCAGTCTCGAAATCGTGAACCGTCATCGGCTTACCGAAGAAATAGCGATTGCGTTCAAACGTGGGAATCAAGCAGGTTCCCTCTGCGACTTTAGTATCTGCCATGGTCATGTTCCCTTGCGGCGTACTGGGCCCTGCCGCGGATGATAATCAGGTAGGCCATTTCTTGAATCGGCCAACCCTCCCGAACCTACTTACGGAAATTAGCCACAAGATGTGAGATATCAAAGGATCCGACGCTCGGTGCGACGATCGGTCCGACGCTTGGTTTCGGAGTGGCCACAGTAGCTTCATGCTTGATGCCTGATGAATAGGCAAACCATCGAATCGTGAACTCCCGCGGCAGGTCCTTATTGAGTGGGGGTTTATCCACCATGATGTGAAACCTTGTAGGTGTTAGAGGTGCATTGAGTGTTGCCGGGCTCCCTATTACTACCCAAGCGGAGATTAGCATCGGTGGGAATAATTGCTCACCAACCGCGAATGAACCAAAGAAGTATAGCTGGTCAGGTGTGAACTCAACAGCCAATTGCACGCTGATCGTATCGCTTCCGAGTCCCGGATCGATCGCTTCTGAAACGAAGGGTGGTGGGGCGTCCGGCATCTTGAAATGTACAACTCCAGTCGCTGCTCGTGAGGTGCTCTCCGACAGCGGATGAGAATGGTCGCCACGTGCGGCCGTCGGGTCGTTACCATGATCGCCCTTCTCGCTATCCGATTTCGGCGTCGCGTCGGAAAAACGGATTGAGACGAGGTCCTCTTCAATGAGAAGACCAGGCCCTCCGGCAACCGCTAGCGTGTCTTTGGTTTTTGTCAGGCCTTTGCCGGCGACGATGGTTGTTGGGGCCAACACCTTTTCGTCGACGTATTTTTTCGTTGCGAGGTGCTGCTCAAGACTGGGCTCCTGTCCGGATACCACGTTTTCGAACTCGATAGCGTCGCCGTCCACCAGGCCATTGATGCGAAGCCCTCCTTTCGCGAACTCAAGTCCGCTGTTCTTTGCCAGCGGAAGTCGGTGCGAGTGATCGCCGCGCGCACTTGTCTCATGAGATCCGGCGGAAGCAGCAAGGCCGACGGGTTGCGGCGCGGAAGCCTCAAATGCAACCGAAACGTCTTCGGGCTGGACTACAATCCCCTTTCCTTGACCAACTGAGAGAACCGCACCGGCTGCTACCAACCCGTCGCCGGCGGTGATGTTCGGAGCAGCGAGGAACGGGATCCAACTCCCATCGACAAACAGGTAGGCGATGTTCTCGTCTTCGACAAACGTCGCCGTGCCCTCGTCAGGGGTGGTGAAGTCCCAGGCCTTTCCCTTGAAGGTCGCAATGTCGTTTCTCTTGCCCTGGACACTTTTCTGGCCCTTCCATGTATCAGTCGGCTTGTCGAAGAGAAGATAACGATCTCCCTCATTAGGGCCCGCGGGCGGGGAGCTAAGGTCTTTGTCCAATACAGATTCTTGCCAGTCGAGCCCCGCTATGTGTGCGTCGACATACCTCTTCGTAACAAGATGCTGAGCTTGGACTGGATCCTGGCCTGCGACGGTATGAAGAAATCTGATCGCATCGCCGGCGACATCGCCATTGATCCACAGTTCGTTGTTGCTTTCGCCGGTGAACTGCAAACCGCTGGGTTCGTGCCGAAGCAGTGCGTGAACATGGTCGCCGTGCGGGACGGTAAATGAAGTGCCGTGAGCGGCGGTCGCACCGATCGGTTTGAGATCGTTGGTTTCCAGGTCGTTGAAGGTTATCAACGCGTGTCCCGGTCGCGGCGCTCCGGCCTC
>Ga0111539_10011864_pt1 | contig 10923 bp, 6 predicted proteins | sample RhiMethybrSRZTD1_FD_79667 | JGI IMG/M metagenome (GOLD analysis project Ga0111539, IMG submission 79667) | Populus rhizosphere microbial communities from Tennessee, USA - Rhizosphere MetaG P. TD hybrid SRZTD1 (version 2) (version 2) | ecosystem: Host-associated > Plants > Roots > Rhizosphere >... | reverse complement strand
GTCACGCTCTACGGCGCCGTGGCCTTTGCGGTCTGGCGCGGCGGCTACGGCCCGGCGATCGCCTCGACGATCGCGGGCTACGCCGCCTGCAACCTCCTCTTCATCGCGCCGCGCGGCGGCCTCGGCGTGGGCAGCGCGGGCCAGCTGCTCGGCGCCGCCCTCTACGTCGTCACCTGCGCGATCATCGTGGGCTTCGGCGCGGCGACGCAGGCCGCCCGGCGCCACGCGGTCGACGGCCAGGAGGCGCTGCGCGCCAGCGAGCGGCGCCTCGCGGTCGAGCTCGCGGCCGTCAGGCGCATGCAGCAGGTCAGCGCGCGCCTGGTCCAGGCCAGCGGCCTGCCCGAGCTGCTCCGCGAGATCCTCGAGGCGGCCATCGAGATCACGGGCGCCGACATGGGCAACATCCAGCTCGTGCAGGACGGCCGGCTGAAGATCGCCTGCCAGCGCGGCTTCGAGCCCGCCTTCCTGGAGCACTTCGACGGCGTGGGCGAAGGCCGGGCCGCGTGCGGGACGGCCATGTCCTCGGGCCGGCGCGTCGTGGTCGAGGACGTCGCCAAGAGCAGCCTCTTCGCGGGCACGCGCGATGGCGGCGCGCTCACGGCGGCCGGCGTGCGAGCGGTGCAGTCGACGCCGCTCATCGGCCCCACGGGCCGCCTGCTGGGGATGTTCTCGACGCACTACCGCGCGCCGCACCGGCCCACCGAGGCCGAGCTGCAGCACGTCGACGTGCTCGCCCGCCTCGCGGGCGACCTCCTCGACCGCGAGCAGGCCCAGGTCGCCCTGCGCGAGAGCGAGGAGCGCTTCCGCAGCATGGCCGACGCCGCGCCCGTGATGATCTGGCTGAGCGGCACCGACGGCCTGTGCACGTGGCTCAACCAGCGCTGGCTCGAGTTCGTCGGGCGGACGATGGAGCAGGAGATCGGCGACGGCTGGACCGAGAACATCCACCCGGCGGACCTCGAGCGCTGCATCACGAACTACACCACGGCCTTCGAGGCGCGCCGCCCCTTCGTCATGGAGTACCGGCTGCGCCGCCACGACGGCGAGCACCGCTGGGTGCTCGACAACGGCATCCCGCGCAACGGGCCGGACGCCAGGTTCGCCGGCTACATCGGCATCTGCATGGACATCACCGAGCGCAAGGCCGCCCAGGCCGAGCTGGAGGCCAAGGACGAGGAGCTGCGCCGCGTCACGTCGATCACGCCGCTCGTCCTGACCCGCTGCGGCCGCGACCTGCGCTACCGCTTCGTGAACCGCGCCGCGGCCGCGCTCTTCGGCCTGGCGCCGGAGGACATGGTCGGCCGCCCGATCCCCGAGATCATGGGCGAGGAGGCCTTCGCGGTGATCCGGCCGCAGGTCGAGCGGGTGCTGCGCGGCGAGCCGGTCGAGTACGAGGCGGAGATCCGCTACGCCGAGGCTGGCTTGCGCTGGGTGCGCGTCAACTACCAGCCCGAGCTCGACCGCCGCGGCGAAGTCAGCGGCTGGATCGGCACGATCACGGACATCAGCGAGCGCAAGGAGTTCGAGCGCGGCCTGCAGGAGGCCGACCGGCGCAAGGACGAGTTCCTGTCGATGCTGGCCCACGAGCTGCGCAACCCGCTCGCGCCGATCCGCAGCGGCGTGCAGGTGCTGCTCTCGCGCGAGCTGGCCGACCCCGAGCTGCGCCGGTGCACGCAGGTCATCGAGCGCCAGGTCGCGCACATGGCGCGCCTGCTCGAGGACCTGCTCGACGTCACGCGCATCACGCACCGGCGGCTCGAGCTGCGCCGCGAGCGCGTGGACCTCGCGACGGTGATCGCGGCGGCGGTCGAGACGAGCCGTCCGGCGATCGACGAGGGCGGGCATGAGCTCGTCGTGTCGCTGCCGGACGAGCCGGTGCTGCTCGACGCCGATCCCGTGCGCCTGGCGCAGGTCCTCTCGAACCTGCTCAACAACGCGGCGCACCACACCGAGGCCGGCGGCCACCTGCGCGTGAGCGCCGAGCGGGAGGGCGCCGAGGCGCTCGTCACCGTCTCGGACGACGGCATCGGCATCGCGCCCGAGCGGCTGCCACGGCTGTTCGACATGTTCTCGCCGGCCGGTCCCGCGGCCGCGCACGCGCCGGACGGCCTCGGCATCGGGCTCGCGCTCGCGCGGCTGCTCGTCGAGCTGCACGGCGGCCGCATCGCGGCGCGCAGCGAGGGTCCCGGGCGGGGCAGCGAGTTCACCGTGCGCCTGCCGGTCGCATCCGACGCGCCGGCCGGGGGCGCGGCGCCGCCGTCACGGCCCGCGCGCGCCGGCCGCGGCGCCGCGGTCGCCCGGCGCGTGCTCGTTGCCGACGATCTGCAGGACAGCGCCGACATGCTCGCCCTGCTCCTGCGCTCGATGGGACACGAGGTGCGCGCGGTCTACGACGGCGAGCAGGCCGTCGCCGCGGCCGCGGAGTTCGAGCCCGACGTGGTGCTGCTCGACATCGGCATGCCCAAGCTCGACGGCTACGACGCCTGCCGGCAGATCCGCGCGCGCGCGAACGGCCGCCGGCCGCTGCTCGTCGCACTCACCGGCTGGGACCAGGAGCAGCACCGCCGCCGCGGCGAGGAGGCGGGCTTCGACCGCCACCTGATCAAGCCGGTGGACCCGGCGCTGCTCGCCGAGCTGCTCGGGTCGCTCGAGGAGGCTACTGCGCCGAGAGCGACAAGGTCCAGGAGTTGAGCGTTCCCACGTCGACGGCCGCGAGGTCGGCGACCTTGAGCTTCCAGGCGCCGGCGATGTTCTTGCCCGTCAGCGCCGCGAGCGATTGCGCCGGCACCGTGAGGTCGGGGTACTCCGTGTTCAGGTTGTCGGTCGTGCCGCCGGTCTGGTTGTGGAGGAGGACCGTCGTGCCGTCGGGCGCGATGAGCGAGATCTGCAGGTCGCCCTGGTAGGTGTGCGTGATGCCGACGCGCACCTTGACCGCGGCCACCGTGCCGGTCTGCGTGAAGGTCATCGTGCTCGTGACGCCGGCGGCGCTGTTGTCGGGGATCGCCAGGTTGGGCGTCAGCGACTGCTCGCCGTTGAAGGTGATCGTCCACGAGTTCAGCGTGCCGACGTCGACGGCGGCCAGGTCCTGCACCTTGAGGCTCCAGCTGCCCGTGGTGCTCTTGCCGGTGAAGGCCGAGAGCGCCTGCGCCGGCGCCGTCGCGATCGCGTAGGTCGTGATCACGTTGTCGGTGCCGCCGCCCGTGCGGTTGTGCAGGATCGCGCTCGTGCCGTCCGGGCCGATGAGCGTGACGACGAGGTCGCCCTTGTAGGTGTGCGTGACGTTGCAGCCCACCGAGATCGACGACAGCGTCAGGCCGACCGGAACGGCGATGGTGCTCGTGACGCCGGTCGCGTTGTTGTCGGGGATGGCCAGGCCCGGCGAGGCCGAGTAGGTCTTCACCGTGCCGCCGCCGCCCGGCGGATCGATCGTCAGCGAGACGGTCTTCGTGTGCACGAGCGAGCCGCTCGTGCCCGTGACCGTGAGCGTCGTCGTGCCGGTCGCCGCGCCCGCCGTCGTCGCGCAGGCGAAGGTGGACGAGCCGCCGGGCGCCATCGGGTTGGGCGAGAAGGAATAGGTCACGCCGCTGATCGCCGGCGTCGCCGAGAGCGTGACGTTGCCGGCGAAGCCGTTGAGCGCGGCGTTGCTGACCGTGAAGCTCGCCGTGCCGCCGGCCGTCACCGTCTGCGAGGCCGGGCTGGCCGCGAGCGTGAAGTCCGGCGTGGCCGGCGCGTTGATGGTCAGCGTGACGGTCGTCGTGCGGGTCAGCGAGCCGCCGGTGCCGGTGATCGTCAGCGTCTGCGTGCCGGTCGTGGCGGAGGCCGTCGTCGTGCAGGTCAGGGTCGACGAGCCGTCGGGCGCCATCGGGTTGGGCGCGAAGGCGTAGGTCACGCCGCTGATCGCGGGCGTCGCCGAGAGCGAGATGCTGCTCGCGAAGCCGTTGAGCGCCGTGTTGCTCACCGTGAAGCTCGCGCTGCCGCCGGCCGTCACCGTCTGCGAGGACGGGCTGGCTGACAGCGAGAAGTCCGGCGTCGGCGCCGAGGTCGTGCCGTTGTAGACGAGGAGCGCGAAGTCCTGGTCGGTCGTGTCGCCATTGCCGGGCACGCCGTCGCCCGCGATGTTCGTGCCGCGCACGGTGACCGACCACGAGCCGCTCGTGCCCGCGGGCAGGAAGACCGACTCGAGGTTGTTGCGGATGTCCGCCGCGCCGCCGGTGATCGAGCCGCCGCCGGAGAAGACGTTGCCGCGGTAGAGCGTGCCGTTGACCGTGACCTCGAGATCGAGGTTGTTGACGAAGGCGTTGCCGGTCGTGGGGCCGGGCGCGTCGGTCCAGGCCAGCGAGACGCGGAAGGGCTGGCTGGAGCCCGCGATCGTGCCGGCGACGGTGTAGGTGTTGCCGGTCGCGCCGAGCACCTGGGTCTGGTCGACGCTGACTCGCGCGACGCCGTCGAAGGCGCGCCCGAGGTTGACCAGGCCGAGGCCCTGGTTGTTCGACCAGAGCGTGTCGTTCGCGGAGACGCCCGTCATGTAGCTCGTGCCGTTGCAGAGCCAGGCCTTGAGCAGCGCCGGGCTCGGCGTGCCGAGGCCGTTGTTCGCGAACCACTGGCGCACGAGCGCGCAGGCGCCGGAGATCGCGGGCGTGCTGTGGCTGGTGCCCGACGACCAGGCGTAGAGCGTCTGGCCCGTCGGCCAGTATTGGTTGCAGACGCCCGAGCCGTCGTAGCCCGTCGCGCGGCTCGCGGCGCCCTCGATGTGCGTGCCCGGCGCCATGATCTCGGGCTTCTTGCGCGAGTCGGAGGTCGGGCCCCGCGAGCTGAAGCTGATGATGTCGAGCGCGCTGTCGGCGCCCGTGTTGCCGACGCCGCAGCCGTCGGTGCCGGTCATGCGCCAGTTCTCGGCGGCGCCGACGGTGATGATGTTCTTGGCCGTGCCGGGCGGGTGCACCGTGGAGGCCGACGGGCCGCTGTTGCCGGCCGCGAACACGATCGTCAGCTCCTGGTTGCCGGCCGTCCCGCCGACCGCGTCGCGCACGAGCTGGTCGTGCAGCTGGCTGTCGGTGTTGTAGGTCGTGCCCGAGGTGAAGCCCCACGAGTTGGACGAGATCCGCGCGCCGGCGTTGTAGGCTGCTGCCAGGCGCACGTTGGCCGGCTGGTTGAACACGCCCGCGCCGGCGTTGTTGAAGACCTTGCTGTTGCCGAGCTTCACCCAGGGCGCGATGCCGAGGCCGTAGTTGTAGGCCGCGGCGTCCTCGTAGGCCGTACCGGTCAGCCCGTTGTAGCCACCGATGATCGAGGCGTTCAGGTTGCCGTGGCCGGCCTTGCCGTCGCCCAGCGGGTCGCCCGAGTAGTTGTTCGAGTAGACGAAGCGGCTGGCGCCCGCGGCGACGCCGCCGACCTTGAACTCGACGTTCACGTCGCTCGTGCTGCCCTTGTCGATGCCGTCGTCGGTCACGTCGACCGAGAAGGGGAAGGGATCGGCGCCCGGGAATCCCTTGGAGGCCAGCCAGGCGAGGTAGCCGGGCCCGCTCGGCTGCGTGCCCGACGCGATCACGTTGCCGGCCATGATCTGGCCCTGGCGCTCGTCGAGCATCACGGGCGTGAGCTTGGGCTCGATCGCGAAGACGTGGCTGTCGGCCGCGAGCTTGACGAGCGTGCCGCCGTCGACGAGCAAGCCGACGTTGATGTAGCCGAGCACCGGGTTGGCCTGCTCGAGCACCGCCGCCGCGAGCGCGGGCAGGGTGGCCGCGAAGGCCTCGCCCTGGTCGTCGGCGATGACCTGCACGACGACGGGATACTGCTTGAAGTCGACGATGTGCCCCTGCAGCTCCGGCCGCAGCTTGAAGGCCGGCAGGTAGCTCGACGTGGAGAGCACGTAGCTCTTGCCCGCCAGCGCCTCGAGCGCGGCGGCGGCGCGCGCGTCGGCGCGCACGACGTAGGCGTCGTGCGGCACGTAGCTCACGACGTGCGCGCCGGTCAGCCGCAGCGACTCCAGCCACGCGTCCTGGATCGGCCCCGCGAACTGGACGATGCGCAGCACGCGCGCGTCCTCCGCCTGCGGGCCGGGTGGGTCGAGCAGCGCGGCCGGCACCGCAGCGAGCCGGGCGGCGGTGCCCGCGGGATCGGCGCCGTCGAGCAGCCAGCCGTTCAGGTTGATCAGCGTGGTCTCGTCCACGAGGTCGAAGCCCAGCGCGAGCAGGCCCGCGACGCCGCCGAAGGGCCGGGCGTCGACGACGAGCTGCGCGAAGGAGCCGTAGTCCTCGATCGAGACGACGGCGTCCATGCGCGCCAGGATCGCGAGCGCGGGGTCGTCGTGGCGCACGCGGATGCGGTGGATGTCGCCGGGCGCGACGTAGCCCTCGGGGATGGTCAGCGAGACCGTCGCGTCCTGCGACGGCGAGGCCGGCTGGCTGGCCGCCGGCGGCCGGGCCTGCGCAAGACACACGGACCACGGAGCGACGACGAGCGACAGGACGAGCGCGAACGAGGCGGCAGCCCGCATGACCTTCCTCCTGGGAGAGAGAGACCAGGAACCCAAACCCGAGGCGACGAGTGTACGCGAGGTCGAGGTGGCCGGGAACCCGTGACGCCAGCGCGCCCGGCCTTCCGTATCCTCGGGCCATGCGCGTCACCCGCGTGGTCGCCTGGCCGGTCGAGATGCGCCTGGAGGAGCCGTACACGATCGCCTACGAGACCGTCGAGCGCGTCACGGTCGTCTTCTGCCGCATCGAGACCAACCGCCGCCTCGTCGGCTACGGCTGCGCGGCGCCCGACGAGCAGGTGACGGGCGAGACGGCGCAGACCGCACTCGCGGCCTTCACCGACGTCGTCGACCCGCTGCTGCGCGCCCGCGATGCGCTGCGCATCACGCGCCGCAACGAGCAGGTGCGCGAGCCGCTGGTCAAGTCACCCTCTGTGCGCGCGGCCGTCGACATGGCGCTCTTCGACCTGCTCGGCAAGGCCGCCAGCCTGCCGCTGTGGAAGCTGCTGGGCGGCTATCGCGACCGCATCCGCACGAGCATCACGATCGGCATCCTGCCGGCCGCCGAGACGCTCGAGCGCGCGCGGCACTGGCGCGAGCAGGGCTTCACCTGCCTCAAGCTCAAGGGCGGCAAGGACGTCGAGGGCGACATCGAGCGCGTGCTCAAGGTGCGCGAGGCGCTCGGGCCCGGGGCCGAGCTGCGCTTCGACGCCAACCAGGGCTTCACCGTCGAGGAGTGCCAGCGCTTCGTCGCGGGCGTGCGCGCGGCGAAGCTCGAGATCATCGAGCAGCCCACACCCAAGGGCGAGCTCGACCAGCTCGGCCGCGCGACGCAGTCGGTGCCGCTGCCGATCATGGCCGACGAGTCGCTCATGACCCTGCGCGACGCCTTCCGCCTCGCGCGCCGCGACCTGGCGGACATGATCAACGTCAAGCTCATGAAGGTGGGCGGCATCGAGGAGGCCAGCCAGATCGACGCGGTCTCGCGCTCCGCCGGCCTCGAGGTCATGGTCGGCTGCATGGACGAGTCGGCGCTCTCGATCAGCGCCGGGCTGGCCTTCGCTCTCGCGCGGCCGAACGTGCACTACGCCGACCTCGATGGGCACGTCGGCCTCTCGGGCGATCCGGCTGCGGGCTGCGTGACGCTCGAGAAGGGCACGCTGTTTCCCTCCGAGCAGCCGGGCCTCGGCTGGGTGCCGCCGGACGGGGCGGGCTGAGGGCGCGCGGCGCTCGCCCGGGTCACGGAGTCGCCACGCCCGCCGCGATCGGCGGCGGGCACACTGGGCGCGTCCTCACGACAGCACACGACCGCAAATGGAGCCCGGCATGTTCGCGATTCCGAAGTCCAAGCTCTGCGAGCCCCTCTCCGTCGCGGCGATCACGATCGCCCAGGCGCTGGTCTGGGCCGGCGTGATGATCGCCGTGGCCATCGAGCTCCGCGGCACGCCGGCGGCCGACTCGGTGAAGGAGTGGCTCATGGTCGGTGCGTTCACGAGCATCATGCTGGCCTCGCTGCCGAGCCTGCGCCGGTTGCGCGACGGCCGCCGCGGCTGATGAGCGCGGGGGATCGCCCGCTCCGCTGAGCGGATTTTTCCCGGCGGGCTGGGCGCGGAGCCGGCCGGCATGACCGGCACGTGCGCCCAGGGGCGCCGGCGTGCGTCGCGGCCGCTGGCGCAGGGTTTGCTGCCCTTCGCTCCATCCGGCGTCGTCGCGCCTCGCGGTTGCCGGCTTCCCGCCCGCTGGAGGAGAGCCATGTCCCGTTTCGCCCTCGTGGCCGCCGTGTCGATGCTGTCGCTCTGTGCGCCGAGCCTGGCGCAGTCGCCGCCACAGTGCTCGGTGACCTTCCTCGGCCCCGCCCAGAGCGTCAGCGCGCTCAGCGAGACGGGCGTCGTCGTCGGCCAGGCCAACGTCGGAGCGGCCACGCGCGCCTGGGTCGCGTCGGCGGCCTCGCCGCTCGCGTTGCTCCCGCTGCCGGCGGGCGACCAGAGCAGCTGGGCGCTCGACGTCAACGAGCAGGGCGTGATCGTCGGCGCCGTGAGCGTGCAGATCTCGCCCGAGTTCCAGGGGCGCGCGGCGAAGTGGCTGCCCGACGGGAAGGGCGGCTACACGGTGCACGAGCTGGGCAAGCTTCCCGGACACATCGGCAGCGTGGCGACCGCGCTCGACAACCAGGGCGACATCGTCGGCTACTCGAAGACCGGCATGTTCCGCTACGCCGTGCTGTTCAGCGCGCCGGGCGGCGTGCTCGACCTGAATCCGCTGGGCGTCTTCGACCCGCAGGCGATCAACGACCAGCGCCAGATGGTGGACAAGCAGTTCAAGCGGCTCGACCTCGACACGATGATCGTCGAGAGCTTCCCGCTGCCGTCGGGTCCGCCCGCCTACCAGGCCGCCACCGGCTACGCGATCAACGAGCTGGGGCAGATCGCCGGCACGGCGGTGCTCGCCTCGAGCACGAGCTGCGTGTACCAGGCGGCGCGGCACATGGACGACTTCGGCTGGCAGCTCCTGAGCCCCTGCAGCTCGATCGCCAACGCGCACGACATCAACGACCTGGGCGACGTGCTCTTCAAGTGGAACCTGATCTACAACATCGTGCACCTCGAGGGCCTGGGCGACTTCAGCCCGCAGCAGCTCGTGTCGCCCGACGCCGGCCCGTGGTCGGTGCTGGGCAGCTTCAACATGGACATCAACGACGCGCGGCAGCTGGCGGTCATCGCCACCGACACCTCGAGCGGCGTCACCGGCGCCGCGCTGCTCACGCCGATCGGCTCGCCCGCCGCCGACCTGGGCCACGCGGGCCCGGGCCCGGCGCAGCTCGCCGTGTTCGGCGACCTGTCGTCGGGCGGGCACGCGGACCTCACGCTGTGGGGCGCGCCCGAGGCGGGATTGGTCTTCGTCGCCGCGGGGCTGACCGAAGCGCCGACGGCCTTCAAGGGCGGCACGCTCGTGCCCGTCCCGATCCTGCTGCTCCTGCCGCTGGCGACCGGCCCGACGGGCACGGCACACGCGACGGTGCCAGGCGGCGGCGGGCCGCTGTCGATCGACCTGCAGGCCGTCTTCGCCGACGCGTCGCTGCCCGGCGGCTTCGGCCTCTCGAACGCGGTGCGCGTCGACCTGCTGCCGTAGTGCGAGGGGCGCAGTGGCGGAGGCGGCGCCCGGCGGCCATCATGCGCGTGGCCCGGCGCCGGGCCGGACGCCTCCTGGGAGCGTGATCTCGATGTCCACTCTCGTCCGCCTCGCCCGCACGCTCGCGCTGTCCTGCGCGCTCAGCGCCGCGGCGCTGCCCGGCTGCGCCTCGGGCCGCTTCGCCGATTCGCTCGAGGGCCTCGACCGCGCCTCGCTGCCGCGCCGCTCGTTCACGATGACCGCCGAGCGCTACGACTTCGATCCCGCGGAGCTGCACGTCCCGGCCGGCACGCTGGTGACGCTGACGATCACCGCGCTCGACGACGTGCACGGCTTCGACCTGCCCGACTGGGACATCGACGTGCGCCTCGAGCCCGACCGGCCGGTGTCGGTCGAGTTCTTCGTGTCCGAGCCTGGCACCTACGAGTTCCACTGCTCGCACTTCTGCGGCATGGGGCATTTCGGGATGAAGGGCACGCTCGTCGTCGACCCGTAGCGGGCGGGGACGCTGCGCCCTCAGGCGCCGACGGAGACGTGGATCGTCGCGTCGCGCAGCCGCTCGAGCACCCGGCGCTCGGCGCGCACCGGCCACCAGTCGTAGAGCAGGATCTCGAGCGGCCGCCACATCGCGACCCAGCCGCCGATGATCAGGCCCTCGCGCAGGTAGCTGAGCAGCGGCCGCTCGCCGGCCCGTGCGACCAGCTCGCTGGCCAGCATCGCCGTCGCGAGCACGAGCAGGCCGATCGCGAGGCTGAGCCGCCCGCGCCGCAGCAGCTGCCGGAACTCGTTGCGCTTGAGCACCGACGCGTTCGAGAAGTGGTTCTGGATGGCCGTGCGCAGGAACTCGGCGGCGTCGCTGCGCTGCGAGGGCTGCCGCACCTGGATCTCGAGCCGCAGCGGCTTGTCGGCCGGGATCTCGCGCGCCCAGCTCACGATGTAGTCGACCAGGTCGTCGTCGAGGTCGCGCTCGAGGAAGGGCGACGGATCGAGCGAGTTGAAGAGCTGCGTGTAGTCCTGCACCCGCACGAGGATCACGCCCTGCTTCGGATCGCAGGGCGGCTCGACGGCGAGCGCCGCCGCGGCCGGCGGCGCCGTGCGCGCGGGCTCGTCGTGCGGCGACATCGTCATGCCCGGATCCTCGCGGCAGCGGGCCGCGATCATAGGCCGCGCGCCGAGCGTCCCGCGAACGGGCAGGCCGGACGACGGCCACCGCCGGCGCGCGTTACGCCGGCCGCGCGATTGACGCCTCCGCGCCAGCGCCCTAGGCTGCGAAGCCTCGCTTCGTTCCTCACCACACGCCTCGCCGGACCGCCGCCATG
>Ga0111539_10011863_pt1 | contig 10924 bp, 11 predicted proteins | sample RhiMethybrSRZTD1_FD_79667 | JGI IMG/M metagenome (GOLD analysis project Ga0111539, IMG submission 79667) | Populus rhizosphere microbial communities from Tennessee, USA - Rhizosphere MetaG P. TD hybrid SRZTD1 (version 2) (version 2) | ecosystem: Host-associated > Plants > Roots > Rhizosphere >... | reverse complement strand
TGGTAGGATCCGTCCTTGCTGTTGCCGGCACAGTGAAGATGTCCAACTTAAAGAGCGAGGGAAAATATCCATATGAAACCACCTTCACCAACGGGTCAGTGTGCATCATCGCCGGATATGCGTGTCTTGGTGCGGGACTTCCTTTGTGGATCGTGGGCGGAATTAATCATAAAAAATACTCAAAACTCAGAGATCTTTCAATTAATCTCCACGCAACTCCTCAAGCTCAGGGACTGACATTAACTTATCGGTTTTGACTTAAGCACAGCAAAATATTTCCTGCGTTCGAGAGGTGTAGCAGGCTAGCGGCAAAGAATAATATCCACTATTCCGACATTCTTGTAAGCGGCTTCCACGCCTGCATATATAAACACACGAACCACAAGAATAACACCTGAGCAAAGCATCATTACCGTCGTAGCTTTTTGCAGGCTTACATTCAACCTTTTGATCGCAACAGATATCATTGGAGCAAATCCTAACATGACTGGCAACGTTCCAATTCCAAAAAAAAGCATAAAGTTGAATCCATCAATAGGTCCTGCCAATAACAAACAGTAAGTCAGTGCAATCAATGTCATCCCGCATGGAAGGAATCCATTCAACATCCCCATCATAAAAACAGCGGCAAACGTTTTTCTCGCCAATAGAAAGGCAAACTTTTCTTTCAGAAACGTCGTGAAAAGACTGACTGCATGAAACAGGAAAGGAATCCTGGTATGTCCGATCCGGAAGAACGCCACGACGATGATCGCCGCACCGAATAAAAGGGAAAGCAGGTTTTGGTAGGGTGAAATTGGCAGAAACGAACCGGCTCCGCTAAACAAACTCCCAAGGATCGCATAGGTGAGGATACGGCCACCGTTATAAAGCAACCTGTTAACGACGACTGATTTTGTCAAATTGGTTACAGCCATAAGCAGCGGACTGCACATTCCCGCGCAGTGCAGACTTCCGGTGATTCCAATTAACAAAGCTGTATACCACATATCAGATGTATATGGATTTTTCGAAATAGAAATCCTTACCGTTCGCCGTCCAGATCATTTTTACCTTGTAGTTACCTTTTTTCAATGTACCAAGAGCAAAAGTTTGAAAAGATGAACTTGTCGCCTCAATCTCAAAGGTCTTATCCTCGCTGATGTCCGCGGGGGAATAGAATACCAGCTTACCATTTTCGAATTCATGAAAGTCAAACGTTACACGTAAGGATTGCCCGTCCGTGAGACTGATCTCTGGCTTTTGTGATAGCTGGTCCACATTGTGAGCTCCGTTCATCTTCGTTTGATAGTCCAGCTCTTCGTTGTAATAATTCCTCGACACGAGACTTATGTCCTCTCGTACGCAAACGGCAACTAATACACCAATAAATACGGCAAAGAGCACAAACGCAAGAACTATAGATTTACCCCAATTCATATTTCCTTATTCTTCATTCCTCATTCCTTATTCATCATTGCTCACTGGATCACTCTCACCGGTCCGATAAACTTCACGTTGATCGTTTCAATCCTTTCATTGTTCCGGTAAACACCAAGCTTTACAACTACACGATCATTGTCCATCTGTTTTTGCGGTATCTTGATAAAGATCACATTCTTAACAATCCCTTCAGGTTTTGCAATAATCTGTTTCCCATCAGCTCTTTCGAGAGACGCCGATGACGGCGACTCGATACGAATGTCCAACTCAATTTCTTCAAATGTCTTATTAACGAACTCGATGTTGTACAAATTGGTGATGTATCCATCTTCTGTTTTCTGATACAAAGTACCGGGCACTTTCAACACCGTGGTCTTTACATCGGAACGAGTGCCTATGGTGAAACTCAGGATTCCAAGCAATGCCACCAGCACCAGAGAATACCCGATCACTCTCGGCGTGAAAAGTTTTTGAACACCTTCTTTTATAGATGTGTACGAAGCATATCGAATCAGCCCCTTGGGTTTTCCGATCTTAACCATGACTTCGTCGCACGCATCGATACATGCAGTACAATTCACACACTCGAGTTGTGTTCCATTTCTTATATCGATACCAGTTGGGCAAACGTGCACGCAAAGCTTACAATCAATGCAGTCTCCCTTCGGCGCTGCCGGTACTGCTGACTTTTTAAGGTGACCGCGAGGTTCGCCACGAATCCAATCATAAGCAACTACGATAGAATCCTTTCCCAATAATACTCCCTGCAACCGGCCATAAGGGCAAACAGCGACACACGCCTGTTCCCTGAAACGCGCATAAACCCCATAGAAGATTCCAGTGAAACCGAGCAGCCCAAAAAAACCTGAAAGATTTTCCATGGGTGAGCTTGTTACGATCGAATACGTCTTATCAACTCCAATCAGGTAAGCCAGGACAGTATGTGCAATCAATAGCGAAATTGCAAGGAAGAGCGCGTGCTTACATATTCTCTTGAAAACTTTCGTGACGTTCCAGGGTTGCTTATCAAGCTTTCGTTGCGCAGGAGCATCCCCTTCGATCCAATATTCGATCTTTCGAAACACCATTTCCATAAAGAGCGTCTGGGGACAAAACCACCCGCACCATACACGCCCGAATACGACAGTAAAGAGAATAATGATGACGAAGAACGTGATGAGAACGATCGCCAAAAGCACGAAATCCTGCGGCCAGAATGGTTGTCCAAAAATCACGAATTTCCTTTCAAGAAAATTCAACAACAGCAGTGGCTTTCCATTGATCGTAAGGAATGGACCGCTAAACAACAGTAAAAGAAGAGCGACAGTTACAGCAACGCGCCATTTGTGAAGAAATCCGGCAGGTTTCTTTGGGTATATCCAGATTCGTTTTCCCTTTTCATCTACTGTCGCAATATTATCCCGAAACTGTTCGTCATAACTATAAAAATCGGTTCCTTCAGTATTCATCACTCATCATTTATAAAGAGGCTTCACTCTTAAGACTATCGGTCTTCTGAATTACCGGCTGTTCCACCGGTTCACCTTGGGGCGCTTTTGCATCTGCAGGCTTCGTTCCTTGCAAGCTGAGCACAAAGAATGTTACATCGCGAACATCGGCCTGACTCATTGTCTTTCCCCAGGCAGGCATTCCCTTCTCCACAAACCCATTGTTCACGGTGGCGAAAACATTCTTTACCGTTCCCCCATGTATCCAGTATACATCCGTCAGATTAGGACCAATCGTATTTCCCCCTCCATCATTTCGATGACATGGCACGCAATTGACTGTATAAATTTTTTCACCGCGGGCGAGGATTTCGGCGTCGGCGTTGTATTCAAGTTTATCGAGATCGATAGCTAGCTGTGGTTGCGATGCAAGAAACTTTTTCTTTTCAATATCTGCAGCTGCTATTTCGTCCTGATACTCATCGTGTGACAGCGGGAGATTAGATGATATGTGATAAACTACCAGGTAAACAACAGACCATACGATGGTTGCGTAGAATAACCATTTCCACCACGGGGGAAGATGGTTATCCAGCTCACGTATCCCATCATAGCTGTGACCGAGATCAATGTCCTTTTCCTGTTCAACAGGAACCGATGCGTTCAGCTTCTGCATGAGTCTCTCCCACGGAGAAGGTTGAGGAACATAGGGAATTCCAAGAGCCTTTGCCTTTTCCTTCAAGGTTTGTTCCACCAGGGCGTTAAAAGATCTAAGCAGGACTACTGAGACAGTGGTCACAAGGACGAGTAGGATGAATATCAACGCACCCAGGCCATACAAAGGCGCCAGTGGATGACCTATCGGATCATCCCAGAACGAAGGAGTCGCTTGCTGTGAAAAGCCCGCTATGGATACTAAAAGAGCTGCTATAGATAATAAAATCTTTTTCATGGCTATCATTCATTTGATTTATCGGTCTCATTACCAGCAGTTGGCTCCAGTGGCAACTCGCTTATTTCCTTGATAACTTTCTTGTCGACTGTAGCTACCCACCAAAGTAGACAGAGAAAAAATAAAAAGAATATAACAAACGAGATAACAGGCCAAATCGCAATGTTATCTATGCTTTGAAGAACATTTTTATACATAGGTGTTGTATTTAGAAATTAGCGCGGAGTTTGGACATCTGCAGTTTTTTCAATCTTAATGTCTTTGCCAAGACGCTGGAGATAAGCAATAAGAGCTATAATTTCAGCGTTCTCAACTCCTTCCGGCAGATCCACCTTGTCTGCTCTAAGGCTTTCAACTATGGCCTTTGCCTGTTTTTCGAGATCCGCGTTTGCCGTTGATTCATATCCAGGTTCATACGGTACCCCTACACTACGCAACGCCGAGATCTTTTTGCCGGTAATCTCCTTATCGATACGTTGTCGGAACAGCCATGGGTAAGACGGCATTATCGACCCTTGTGAAACGAACTCGGGAGAATACATGTGATTGTAGTGCCAGGTGTTTGAATATTTACCGTTGAGCCTTGCCAGGTCCGGACCGGTCCGTTTCGAACCCCAGAGGAAGGGATGGTCATAAACATATTCTCCTGACTTCGAATATTCACCATAACGTTCCGTCTCCGATCGGAATGGCCTTACCATTTGGGTGTGACAGTTTACGCAACCTTCACGAATGTAGATATCGCGGCCATGGATTTCGAGAGGTGTATAGGGTTGCACGCTTGAAATCGTCGGAATGTTTGATCTAACAAGGAATGTCGGGACCATTTCGATCGCACCTCCGATAAGAATAGCTATCAACGTAAGCACCGTAAATATTACAGGCTTGTGCTCCAATACTCTATGATGCCATCCACCTGCCGTAGGTCTGTATTCACTGGTCAGTGGTGGAGCTTCAGCTTCTTCGTTCGCGAGGAAACTTCCAGCATATGCGGTCTTGATAAGGTTGTACGTCATTATAATAGCGCCAGTGAGATACAAGGCACCTCCAATTGCGCGTAGACCGTACAGCGGCAATATGGCAACAGTGGTTTCGAGGAAATTCTTATAGGTTAAGAAGCCTTCGGGGTTAAACTCTTTCCACATGAGACTTTGAACAACGCCAGACACATACATTGGCAAAGCGTAGAATATGATTCCAAGAGTGCCGAGCCAGAAGTGCGTGTTGGCAAGTTTTATTGAAAACAGTTTGGTGTTCCACATTCTTGGTACGACCCAGTACAACACGGCAAAGATCAAAAAGCCATTCCAGCCTAACCCGCCCACGTGCACGTGTGCCACGATCCAGTCGGTAAAGTGTGCGATCGCATTAACGTTCTTAAGTGACAACAGCGGACCTTCTAGTGTAGCCATACCGTATGCCGTGATGGCTACAACCATAAACTTCAACACAGGATCCTCACGAACACGATCCCATGCACCACGAAGTGTCATCAGACCGTTAAGCATTCCACCCCAAGAGGGTGCAATGAGCATTATTGAAAACACAGTTCCCAGGGATTGGGCCCAATCGGGTAAAGACGTATACAGGAGATGGTGCGGACCGGCCCATATGTAAAGAAAGATTAATGACCAAAAATGAATTATCGACAATTTGTATGAGTATACTGGCCTGTTCGCGGCCTTTGGCAGGAAGTAATACATCATTCCCAAATAAGGGGTAGTTAGGAAGAAGGCAACAGCATTGTGACCATACCACCATTGCACTAACGCGTCCTGCACACCCGCATACCCTGAATAACTCTTAAACAAAGTCACAGGCATTTCAAACGAGTTCACAAGGTGGAGAACGGCAACCGTTATAAACGTAGCGATGTAGAACCAAATAGCGACGTACATATGCCGCACCCTCCTCTTCAGGATTGTGCCGATCATGTTCCATCCAAATACGACCCAGACAATGGTAATGACAATATCGACAGGCCATTCCAGTTCGGCGTATTCTTTTGAAGTCGTGAAACCCATCGGCAGAGTAATAGCCGCCGCAACAATTATTAACTGCCAGCCCCAGAAATGTATCCAGCTTAATGTATCACTGTACATTCGCGTCTTGAGCAAACGCTGCATGGAATAATAAACGCCGGCGAACATGGCGTTGCCCACAAAGGCAAAAATGACTGCGTTTGTGTGCAGTGGCCGTATTCTGCCGAACGTAGTGTATTGCAGCTCGAAGTTGAACACCGGATATACCAGTTGAATCGCCGCCGTTAATCCTACCAGCATTCCAACAAGCCCGAATATTACCGTAGCAATGATGAAAGCTTTTACAATCTTGTTATCGTAGCTGAAACGTTCTATTTCCATAGTGAACAAAGTGTTTTTTTGGTCGATTTTTAACGGACTAAAAGTATTTAACTGACTATTTTAGAAAGATAACTATCGCTCTGCGTAAAAGTGATTTTTGTCAGCAAATTGCTGAGTTAAGTATTCAACATCAGAAACTGTGTTTTCAAATTGACGAACATTTATCAGCGAACTTTCGCCGCGTCGGAAACATAGAATTTTTTCAGAAGTGCAAACCGCTGCAGGCTGTTTCATTTCTTTGAATCTTTTGTTACTTTTTTCTTGGGTTTATCTTCAAATAACATTCGAACGGATGGCGAATATGTGTCGTCATACTGCCCGCTCCTAAGGTTCCATATGAAAGACACAAGGAATCCAATTGCAATTAACAAACTGATCGAAATCAAAATAATAATGATCGCCATACTTCAGTTTATTTGGTTATCTATAACTCGTCCCGCTACCCAGTTTACTGCAAAACTCGAAAACCCAACCACGCTTATGCTGCTAATCGGCATAAGGATAGCAGCCAGCAGCGGAGTCAGGTGTCCACTCGCAGCCAGGCTAAGCGTGATTGCGTTGTAGAAAAAAGAAATTCCAAAGGCAACCTTCAGGATCACTGATGAATACCTCGCCAGTGAAAGAAATTTGTCCAGCTGTCCAAGACGTTTGCCATCCAGGATACCATCGCACGCAGGACTAAACACCCCGCTATCATCGGAAACGGCTACTCCAACGTCGCTTTGCTGAAGGGCACCTGAGTCGTTCAGCCCGTCTCCGACCATCATCACTTTCTTTCCGCTGAGTTGAAGGTCCATCACAAATTCAAGTTTGTCATGCGGACTTTGGTCGAACCGAAGTAAAATCGCCGGACCGAACAAAGCTTTCATTGCGCTTTTGTCAGAGCAGTTATCCCCCGAAACAAGTGCGACACATTTCGAACCCAAACGCGCGAGCATTGTCTTAAGGTGAGGCCGTGTATTTGTCCTAATTTTAAAGTATCCTCTTACCTCGTTGTTAATTCCGACAAATACGTACGAGTTGTCGAGATCAACCTGAAAGAATCCAAGAAACTGCGCTGATCCGACCTTAACCTGGCTGCCGTTGATGGTCGCCTGAATTCCCTTGCCCGGTATTTCCTTGAAGTCTGAGATTGTAGATTCGGGCTGTCCGACGATCGATCGAGAGACTATGCCGCTCAGCGGATGCGTGGAGCAGTTGGTAAGCATCTTAACGTCCAATAATTCGCCTTCAGTCATCTTACCTGAGAACTCCACAACTGGAAGCTTACCATACGTCACTGTTCCGGTCTTGTCGAACACAACGGAATCAATACTGGCAAGCCTCTCGATGACATCGGCGTTCTTGAGGTAAAAACTATTCCTTCCAAAAACACGCTGCATTGATCCATAGGTGAAAGGCGCCGCCAACGCCAATGCACATGGGCACGCTACTATAAGTACGGATGTCAGTACCAGCCACATTTCACTTGGAGAATAGAAGTACCAATAAATCGCAGTAGCGATCGCCAGTACGATCACGATCCAGGTAAACCTTCTCGCAACACGATCGATGAGCTTCTGATAACTGCTTTCATTTGTTTTTCTGAATGCCTCGTTGTTCCAAAGACTTGTAAGTTGGCTTTGAGAAGTCTCTTTCTCAATGATCAGATCAGCCGGTTTGCCAATCAAGCGTCCTCCGGCAAACACACGCCCACCGACTTTCACCTTGACAGGTCTTGCCTCGCCGGTAACAAAGCTATAATCGAAATAAGCCTCCGCTTCTCTTAGGATCGAATCAGCCGGAACAATTTCCATATTCCTCAACCTGATTACATCCCCTTTTCTCAGGTCGTAAATAATCACAGGTGTCCACTGCTCTCCCGAAAGCCGGCTAACTGCAAGTGGAAAATACGATTTGAAGTCACGGTCAAACGCAAGCCCCTCATAGGTCTTACTTTGAAACCATCTGCCGATGAGTAAAAAGAACACGAGGCCGGCAAACGAATCGAGATAACCCGGACCGAAACCTGTTATTATGTCATAACTACTTCGCGCGAAAAGAGCGAGGAGTCCGACGGCAATGGGGACGTCGATGTTTATTTGCTTTTGCCTGAAGGTGGCTAAGGCGGCAGTGAAATAAATAGAAGCGCTATAGAAGAATACCGGAATGGACAGGGCAAGATTTAACCAGGGGAACACTGGCTTCAGGATTTTATCATGTTCGTCAATGCCAAGGTATTCCGGAAAACTGAACAACATGATGTTTCCAAAACAAAAGCCGGCTATTGCTAACCTGTAAAGCAACGTCCTGTCGGATGCCGGCTTTTGTGTTTTCTTCTCACTACTTTCAATGCTTATGACCGGCGCGTATCCCAGCGACGACAACAGATCGGCGATTTGTGCTAATGTAACTTTCGACGGATCGAAATCCATAGTGACGGTTCTTCTTCCGAACACTACCTCACCCTTCAGTATTCCGGCGTTTAGTTTTCGAAGATTTTCCAATAGCCAGATACAGCTCACACAATGAATGGATGGAACATGGAATGTCGCCCGCGACAGATTATCTGATTCGAATGATAAAACTTTGCTGCGAACATCGGCAGCATCAAGATATGCAAAAGAGCCTCTCTGAACGTTCCGTAGCGATGTGCCCGAGTATCCTTCAATCCGATAGTATTCACAGAGATCATTTGAATTCAAGATCTCAAATACCGTCTTACAGCCGTCACAGCAGAATGCTTTGTCATTGAGGTATATTGGTTCCTCGCTCTCCTCTCCACAGTGGAAGCATTTTACTGTTTCAATAACTACTGTCGGCATTAACAAACTGGGTTACGTCGTTACTCCTCAACGGTCTCGTTTTTTAGCGAATATGTCCATACAAGGCCCCTTGTATGATTGACCACATCTTCAGCAAGGCTGCCATTGAGCAAATGACTAATTCCTCTTCTTCCGTGAGTAGCCATTGCGATAATATCTCCCTTTACTTTGTTCGTGAATTCGAAAATACCCGCTTCTTCATCTCGATGATTGAACACGTGTAGCGAATAATCCTTAAGCATATACCTCTGTGCGAATGACTCGAGCCTCTTTATCGTCTCGGTATCTGATGTAAAGTTAACAGGCGTATTTATCCAAACAAGATATAAGTGCGCTTTGAAAAAGGCTTGCAGCCCTTTTACTTTCATGGTCAACGCCTCTTGGTGATCGGTTTCCAATGAATTTGGGAAAACAATGGTCCTGATGGATCGCTTGGAATAATCCTTCACTACCAAGACAGGGACGGGAGAATTGCGCACGATCTTCTCAGCATTCGAACCGATAAAAAATTCCCTTATGCCACTCGCACCATGGGAACCCATCACAACTAGATCGATCTTTTTCGCATTAGCAAATTCTATAATCTGACTGGATACCGATCCAAACACTACCTCGCCGGTAACTTTCGCGCCTTCTGTCGCATATTTCGTTATCAGCTTTGAAAACGACTTTTCTGCTTTCTCTTTTAGCTCTTGAAGTAGCTCTTCCTCAAAATTCAGCACTGGCATCAAAGTCGTATCATGAAGAACAGGCAATTCAATAATATTTAGCAGATATACACTGCCATTTGACTGAGCTGCAATATCCAGGGCAGACCTGAAAGCATTAAGGGCCGGTTTTGAGAAATCACACGGGACGAGTATTTTTTTCATGGCAAAAACAGGTTAATAATTGATCAAAAAACAAAATCACAGCGGACTAGGGCAAATATACTTGAGGGTGTTGAGGTAAAAACATGATTTATGTCAGGTCCAGGGGCTAAGGAATGGGGGTATAGGGTGTAGGAAATAGGGTGTAGGGAATAAGGAAGTACAGGAAATAAGGGAATCGTTTTAGCGTTAATGGACTAAGGGCGGATAATCAACCAATCGTCGTTAAATCAACCGATTTTTCAGGCAGCAATTTTGCGATCGAGCCATAATGCTGGGTGACTCAATTTGGCATGATCAATGTTACGTTGGGATGTAGGAAAACATGACGAAAATCTCCGTTGGAAATGACAATAATTGCGACTGAATACCAGAATTGTGAGGACCTTGGTGGCGGTAGAAAGCGTATAATGGGTATGAAGACGAAAATTGAAAAAGCGACATTAAAAAAACGGATGCTCAACAAATGCATCACCAAGCAACAGTCGCTTATTGGGGACTTCAAAAAAAGGATTGAGGCATTGCTTGTTACGGAGGGGTTAGGCAACGAGGAAAGTTTTGACAACAATGAGGTTTCGCATAACTCAGTAATAATGGATGAGGCAATCGCACTTTCGCAAACTCTTCAATTTGCGGAAGATGAGATGAAACAATTGTGGTTTCTTCAGCTTTTTCCTGATAAGGTTAATATGATAGCCGAACAGGGCGCTGTCGTTGTTACGAATTCCGGGACGTTCTACATTTCGGTAAGTATTGAACAATTCAAAGTTGACGGAGAAACCTATGTTGGTTTATCTGTACACAGTCCATTATACCTTGCAATGAAGGGAAAAGCGATCGGTGAAAAATTTACGTACAACGGTCGCGATTACATTATCAACGATATATTCTGATTGCCGGTAGCTCTAAATTAGGATCGAAAATGTTGCGCTTACGTGGTGATCGTTGTGCTTAGGTTGTAATCGTAGTGGCCTGCATTCATAATTGCAGGTCACAATGTCCACAAGAACCACAAAGAACGCACAACTCATCTTTAAAAAACCTCAGAACCCGCGCAAACTCAGAG
>Ga0111539_10011861_pt1 | contig 10925 bp, 1 predicted proteins | sample RhiMethybrSRZTD1_FD_79667 | JGI IMG/M metagenome (GOLD analysis project Ga0111539, IMG submission 79667) | Populus rhizosphere microbial communities from Tennessee, USA - Rhizosphere MetaG P. TD hybrid SRZTD1 (version 2) (version 2) | ecosystem: Host-associated > Plants > Roots > Rhizosphere >... | reverse complement strand
GCGCGGAACGTCGCCGACTCCGGTGGCGGCAAGGCCGACCGCATACATCAGATTGGAAGTCGTGCCGTTCTGGAACGTGACGTGAGGGCGCCCGGACGCGTCGATCGCGATCGACGAATAGAGGCCGGTGTTGTCGAGGGACGTCTCGATCGGAATCAGATCCCAGGACGCGCCATTGCGGCGCGCATACAGCGAGCTGCCGAAGGATGCGTCGTAGTAGCTGATGTGGGCGCGGCCGGATCCGTCGAGCGCGATCGAAGTATCCAGCCCCACGTCGTCATCCGACGGATCGACAGTCACGGTCGTCCACGAACCGCTGACATTGGTCGAATAGACCAGGTTGCCATCCGAAGCGTCGTAGCAGCTCACATGTGCCTTGCCCTGTCCGTCGAGCGCGATCGAGCTGTACTGGCCACGATCCTCGGAACCGTCGTCGGCCGGTTGCAGGGTCCACGTACCGCCCGACTTGCGCGCATAAAGCAGGTCGCCGGTCGTGGCGTCGTAGTAACTGATGTGGGGGTTCCCGTTGCCGTCGAGCGCAAGCGAAGTGTAGAGGCCGGCATCGTCCTCCGAGCCATCAGCCACCTCTGCGTTCCAGGTCCCGCCACTCTTGCGCGCGAACTTCAGATCGCCATTCGTCGCGTCGTAGTAACTGATGCAGACGTCTCCGTTGGCAGCGATCTCGATCGATGTGTCGAGGCCCACGTCGGCACTCGCGCCATCGACCATCTCGCGGGTCCAGGTGCCGCCCGACTTCCACGCATGCCACAGGTTGCCACCCGTATCGGCGTAGTAACTGATGTGGGGATTCCCGCTCCCGTCGATCGCGATGCTCGTGAACAGCCCGACCACACCGCTCGCGGGGTCTGCGGTCTCTGCCGTCCAGGTGCCGCCGGATCGGTGGGCGTATTTCAGATTTCCGTTGGTCTCGTCGTAGTAGCTGACGTGTGGATTGCCCTGGAGATCGAGGGCAAGCGATGCGTACTGGCCGACGAAACCGGCACTCGCATCGGCGGGTTCCACTACGAACGGCGAGTCGGCGGCAACCGGCTGGCCGAGCAGCGCCAGCCAGGCAATCCCCAACATGGCCAGCCTGGCGTGGCGTTGAAATCTCGAACGAAATGGGGTCATGGACATCCTCCGGAGCACGGCGGCCTGTGCGAGTCACGTGGTGACTCGAAAGCGTGTCTGGATCTGTGATGAGTATATGCACGGATCACGCGCGCAAGATGTGAAACCAATTCGCCGGTGTGCTGCGCGTGCGGAGAACGCTGACGGCATGTCGGATTTCGGACGGACTGTCGGAATCCTGAATGCGGCACATGCTGCCGGAGACCATCGAGCCGGACTCATATCGCGCTAACTCTGCGTCGGAGCGACGTGAGTTGCGTTGTCTCGACGACCTGACGACTGGCCCGGGAGTTGCGGTGTGCCGGTGCGATGTGCGATCCGCGGCCGCCCCTGTACGGGCCGCAGCGGCCGTGGATCGCCAGCACGATGCTCACGACAGGCCGCCCGCGATCCTCGCGGAAGCGGATCATTGATCCGCCGAGAAGGAGATTCTGATGAAGAAGATGTTGGCCGCAACCCTGATGACTGCGCTCGCGGTCTCGGCTCTGTGGAGCGCTCCGGCGTTCGCGCTCGATCCCTACGACACCCCGGTGATCAGCTGCGTCAGCGCGGGCGAGAACAAGCTCACGATCAAGATCTGCGGCGGCGCCAGCGGGGCCCCCGCCGGCGTGACCATTCACTGGATGAAGTACGAGGACTTCGTGGCGAACGGCGGGCAGTGGCTCGACTCGGACGACCCGGGTCTGTGCAAGCTCTCCCTGTCGGGCCAGCCCTCCCTCCAGCACCCCGGCAAGTCACGCTGGGAGTTGACAAGCGGAGAGTGCGAAGAGATCACGATTGGTGACATCAACTTCGATGAGACGGGAGTTTCCGGCCAGAATTGCGGAGTCGACCCGCTCGAGTGTGGCACCGAGTACGTGTTCCGATCGTTCGCGCACGCCGGACGGCGCATGGGACGCAGCGACTGGAGCACCGAGGTCGTGTGCGCCACCTCGCCCTGCCCGGCCGAGGAATGCACCTTCACCCAGGGCTACTGGAAGACCCACGGTCCGGTCGGCTGCCAGACCGGCAACAACACCAATCAGTGGCCGGCAACGAGCCTCATGCTCGGGACCGTGAACTACACCGACGCTCAGCTGTGCTCCATCCTCAACAAGCCGGCGCAGGGGAACGGCCTGATCGCGCTGGCCCACCAGCTGATCGCTGCCAAGCTCAACTTCATCTCCGGGGCCACCTGTCCGGCGGTTGCCGCCTACATCTCGCAGGCGGATGCCCTCATCGGCGGCCTGGTCGTTCCGCCGGCCGGCTCGGGATTCCTGAGCCCCAGCAGCACCTCGTCGTTGATCGGTTCGCTCGACAACTACAACAACGGAGTGCTCGCCGGCTGCCCGGCACACTGCGATGGCTCGGGCCCCGCGGCGAATGCAGCGAAGCTGAGCCGCATGACCGAGTCGTCGAAGGGGTCGTGGGGCAACATGAAGATCAAGTACCGCTAGGCATCACCGTCGTCGCAGTGATGCATGGGGCGGGTGCGCCACACGGCGCGCCCGCCCCCGACGGCTTCGATCCCATCCAATGCCATCCAACTGCGATCTGTTTGATTTGACTGACGCCCGTGCCCCCGGCGGGCGTAGTCTTTCGTCTGTTCGGGCCCCGCGTCGATCCCCCGATGCTTTCCCGAGCATGGCCGCAGTCCCGACACGAGGTCCAACGCTGAAGCCCGGCCGCCCCGCTGCCTCAGCGCGTACCCTGATTGCATTCGATCAGCGGGCGCTTTCGTTTTCTCGTCACGCGATTCGCGACCGGTTTCGCTCGGTCGCTACCGCTGGTTTGCTCGTGCTCGCTCTCGGCATCCCGAGTGCGGCCCGCGCGCAGACGATTTCTGCGACCACCTACCCGCTCACCACCCAGACGGGGGTCGCCCTCGAGGACATGTCGAGCGGAACCACCACGCTGCTCGGCGCCAACCTCGACGACGCAGCATCGTCGGTCGCGAACATCGGCTTCGAGTTCTGGTTCGCCGGCGCCCGCCAGACCCAGTTCTCGGCCAGCTCGAACGGGCTGCTGCGAATTGGCGGCACGGCGGCCGGAGCGCAGAGCGTCAACGATCTGGCGAATGGATCCAACGTGCCCCAGATCGTCCCCTACTGGGACGATCTCTGGATCGGGACCAACGGCAAGGTCCACTATCGGGTGGTCGGCAGCGCGCCGAACCGCAAGCTGGTGGTCGAGTGGGCGAACCTGCAGATTCCGCGCGTTGGATCCGGGAGCGCCGGTGCCGGCACCTTCCAGGCGTGGCTGTTCGAAACCACCGGACGCATCCAGTTCGTCTACGGAGCCGGGATCGGGTCCAACACCGTTCAGGGCGGCGCGTCGATCGGATTCGGCGCCTCCACCTCGGCCTTCGCCAGTGTCACCGCCTCCGCACCGAGCGCCGCCTACGGCACCGCCAACAACGCGAATGTGTCGCCGATCGCTGCCGGGACCTCGTTCACCTTCAGTCCGCCGACGCCTGCAACGCCGACCAGTCTGACCTTCGCCTCGGTCACCGCGATCGGGATGACGCTGCAGTGGGTCGATGCCGCAAGCAACGAGGCTGGCTATGCCCTCGAGCGCTCCACGGACGGCGTGAATTTCACGTTCCTCACCCTGTTGCCGGCCAATACGACCAGCTATCCCGCAACCGGCCTGTCGCCATCGACCACCTACTTCTGGAAGGTGCGCGCGGTGAGCGAAGGCGCACTCAGCGCCGAGCTCGCCGGAAGCCAGTCGACCACAAGCGCGGGAACGATCGTCACGGCCGGCAGTGGCAACTGGAGCTCGACGGTCCCGGGAGCACCGTGGCCGGGCGGTGTGCTTCCCACCGCGACCGACTTCGTCACGATCGCGGATGGAACGCAGGTCGTGGTCGACGCATCGGCCTCGTGCCTGGGGCTCACCGTTGGACAAGGTGCCTCGGGAGCGGTCCGCTTCGAGCCGGGAACCGCCCGCACCCTGACGGTGGCCGGCAACGTCGAGATCCGGCCGGGCGGCGTGCTCGAGACGGCGGCGAGCGGCACCCAGACGGGACACGTTCTCTCGATCGGCGGCAACCTCACCAACGACGGAACGCTGGACCTGAGCACCAATGCCGATCAGGCCGGCGCGACCCTCACGTTCACGAGCGCGGCCGCCGCCACTCTCGGCGGAGCTGGCGGTGCGACCGATCTGCGCACGCTCACGCTCAACAAGGGCAGCGGATCCGGAGCCGTCCTGACCCTGGCGCCCGCCACGTTCAGCGTGCGGGGCCGCACGTCCGGTGCGCCGGGATTCGTCACTCTCACCAATGGCACGCTGCGGATCGCCGGAACCTTCGCGATGAGCGATTCGGTGTTCACCTCCGCCTCCTACACGATCGGCGTCAACGGCGGACTGTGGCTCGACAATCCAAACTTCGTCGTCATGCCGCAGAACGGATCGCCGAGCGTCGCCGGTCTCCTGCGGGTCTCGGCCGGTGCCTTCAACGTCGGTGTCGCAACCGGGAACTCGCTCACGCTCGCGAGCGGCGGGACGATCGTCGCCGAAGGTGGATCGATCACGACCGCGGGCCGGATGTCGGTGAGCGCGTCGACCAGCCCGATCTCGTACACGCAATCCGGGGGCACCATCACGGTCGACGCGGTCGGCCACACCTCGACCACCCTGGCGGCCTTCGACCTGGGAACCTCGGCCAGCAGCTCGGTCGCGATCAGCGGTGGCACGATCGTCGTCCAGAACTCCAGCTCCGCCGTGTCGGGCCCGCGCGACTATCGAAATCGGGGTGGCTCACAGAACATCACGGGCGGCACGCTCCGGCTCGGCAGCGCCCTCACTCCGGCCGCTGCGACCTTCTTCATTCAGGGCACCACTCCATCGCTGGTCGTGACCAACCTGCCGGCCGGCCACACGGCGCAACTCGCGGGCCCCACCACCGCGGCCGGCAACAGCCAGATCGAGACCGGCGCCACGCTGCTCCTGAACGGGCAACGCTTCACCCAGTCGAACAGCAACCTCGTCAACGCGGGAACGATCACCGGCACCACCAGCGGCAGCGAACTGGCATTCCAGGGGACAACCACCGCGCAGACGTATTCGGGAACCGGCGTCATCACGACTCCGCTCGGCGGCGTCGGCATCACGATCGACAACCCGGCAGGTGTCACGCTCGACCCGGGGCTCGCGCAGAACGTCGTGACGCGGCAGGTGAACCTGGTTCGGGGCGTGCTCAACAACAGCGCGAAACTGACCGTCGGCAATGCGGACAGCGTGGTCGCGGTCGTGCAGTTGGGAGCGGCGGGGCTCGCGAATCCCGGAGGCGCCTTCGATGGCGCGCCGGTCTTCAACCCCGGGAGTGGTGGCCTGACGGTCGCGTACCTGGCCGAGGGCGCCATGCGCGTCACCGGTGCCGAGCTGCCGGCGACCCGAAGCATCACCACACTCACCATCAACAATCCGGCTGGTGTCCAGCTCTCCGGCGGCGCCCTCACCGTGACCGGTGCGTTCAACCTGACCGCCGGCGTCATCTTCTCGTCAGCGGCCAGCACCCTGACGCTCGCCAACTCGGTGTCCTCCCCCCCGGTCGGCTCGGCCACCAGCTACGTCGACGGGCCACTCGCAGTCACCTTCGCGGTGTCGTCGTCGACGAATCGCACGTTTGCGATCGGAGCGGCGGGCGCGTTCCGTCCGATGGTGCTGAAGAGCGTCAACACCGGTGGCGTGTCGCGTGTCTTCGCCGCCGAGGTGATTCCCGGACCCGCGGGCGGGACTCCCCAGAGCCCGCTGGTGGCGCTGACCCTGGCCCGTCACTGGCAGCTTTCGAACAGCGCGAACCTCAACGTTGCGGCACGCGTGAATCTCACCTTCGGCGCCGACGACAATGTCGGCACACTCGCGAACCTCCGCGTGGCCCAGTCGGCTGCCGCAGCCGGCACCTATGCCAGTCTCGGCGGCACGACCACCGGGACCCAGTCCTCGGGAACTATCGAGTCGACCGCGAACCTGGTCGCCGGCAATGGGCACTTCGTGATCGGCAGCACCGGAGTGCTCGCATCGGGCTGGGACGGCGGAGCGGGGACCACCGCGTGGACCGATCCCGCCAACTGGAGCCCGGATGGAGTTCCCACCGGGACCACCGATGTGTCGCTGGCGGCGGCCGGTCCGGTCACCATCCAGCTCACCGGCGCGAATGCAGTCAACAACCTGACGGTCGGGTCCAACGTGACCCTCAACGTCGGGACCGGCACGTTCACAGTCAACGGCTCCTACCTCCATTCGGCCGGGACGGTTTCCGTGGGCGGCGGAACCATGGCCGTCACCGGTGCGACGACGGTCTCGGGCGGGACGCTGGGTGCGAGCGCTGGAACCATTGCGGGAACCGGATCGATCACCGTGGCGGGCGGATCCATCGCCTTGTCCGGCACCGGCCGCCTGCTGGCGAACTCGACGTTCACGCAGTCGTCCGGGTCGATCTCGCTGGGCACCGGAACGCTGGAAGTGGTGGGCAACTTCGTGCGGACCGGCGGAACCTTCGCCGCCGCCACCGGGACCACGATCTTTTCGGGCACCAATACGCAGAACCTCGACGGCGGGGTCTCCCATTACAACCTGATCCTGCGCAATGGCGGGGCCGGCAAGCCCAAGCGTTTGACGGCCGAGCAGGGCTTCACCGTCAGCAACGACCTGACCGTCGAGAGCACCGCCCAAATCGGCCTGAGCGCTTCGAACGAGACCCACATGACCGTGTGGGGCAACTTCAACTACTCAGGCGTCACCGGCGGAACCGGAATCAGCAATCTGAGGATCCACCTGCGCGGAGTCGACAAGTCGATCGCGGGCTCGACGCTGCTCGCCGCTTCCACGGCTCGCGTCGATACCCCGGAGCCGCGGCTCGTGACGCCGAGCTCGGTGGTCGAGATCAACCTGCGGACCGATCCGAGCACCGCCCAGTCGCTGGGGCCGGGTCCCGACGGGAAGCCGGTATTGCGGCTCGTGAACCGGCTCGAGGATCGCCAGGCGACGGTCGACAGTCTGCTCGAGGCCGTCGATCCGAGCGCCCTGCTCATCATCAACCTCGACGACATCACCATCTCCCGCAATCCGGCCGGCGATCTGTCCGGGGTCGCGATCGAGTCGGGACTTGCCCCGAGTCCGTTCGACATGATCCTGAACGTGGAGCCCACCTCCCGCTACGTGCTCGGGGCCGCGGTCACCGTCTCCTCGGGCCGCACCTTCACGATCGACGGGAGTCTCGATTGCGGGGATCTCACCATCGGCGGGACAGGCGGCGTCGCGGTGTCCGAGGGCGGAACGCTCTCCACCACCGTGAATCACGCCCTCGGCCTGCGGGCCACCGTGACCACCACCGGGACCAACTCGTACGCGGACGGCGCGATCATCGAGTACGCGCGCGCCGGGAACCAGATCATCAATGCGGTCAACCATCCAGCCGCCGCCATGATCCGCGCGATCGGCGGCGGCACCAAGTCGCTCGATGGTGACAAGGTGATCACCGGCAACTCGGGACCGCTGCTCGATCAGGGCGCCATTTACGTCGGCGCCGGAACGACGTTCGCCGACAATGGCCATCGAATCAGCTTCACGACCCCGCAGTTCGCCAACGTGATCGTGCAGGGCGTGTACCAGTCGACGGCACCGGGTGCTCTCTCGTACCAGTCCGGAGCGTTCAATTCGAACATCGTCGGCGTCGATGGCACCACGTTCGGCGACCTGCTCCTCAATTTCGATTCGTCGGCGCTGACGCTCGACCTGAATACCACGGGCACCGCCAATCTCACGTTCCGCAACATCACGTTCGGCGGCACCGCCGGCTCCGGCGTGGCGGGTGGCACGCTGCGCCTGAACGAAACCGGCACCACGAATCTCACCATCACCGGTGACGTCGTCCTCGCGCCCCGCGACAGCAGCGTCACTGGCGGTGGATTCGGCGGGGTGGCGGGCCGGACCGGACGCGTCACGGTGCTCGGCGACCTGATCTCCACCAGCCAGAATCCGGTCCAGCCCTTGTTCGACGCCAACGGCACCAACACGCTGGTGCTGGGAGGCGCCGTGCCCGAGACCCTGAGCGTCGCGGCCGGTGCGACCCTGGTTGCGGGCGCATCGCTCGAGCTGGCGAACAGCGCCGGGGTGATCCTGGGAGGCGCCGACCAGACCTACACGATCGGGGCGGGCGGCACGCTGAAGCTGAATGCCACCGCGCTCCAGACCGGATCGAACCTCCTCGCGCTCGCGCCCGGCGCCGCGCTGACCCGGACCAGCGGGCGCGTCGCGGGACGCCTCCGCAAACCCATCCTGTCGGGTCCGAACACCACTGCATTCGAGATCGGATCTCCGACCCTGAATACGCCGGTGACATTGGCATTCGGAAACGTGACCACACCCGGCACGTTGACGGTGTCGAGCGTCACCGGCGACCACCCGGCCGTGGCGGCTTCGGGTCTCGATCCCGGCAAGCTCCTCCACCGGTACTTCACGGTCGCCAACGCGGGCACGGCATTCGACAGCTGCGCGGTGACGCTCGGGTTCGACGCCAGTGAGGCCGCCCCCGGGTCCAGCCCCGCGGCGTTTGCCATGCGGAAGTACGACGCACCCGGCTGGATCCCGGTGACGACTGGCGCGCGGACCGCGTCGAGCATCCAGGGGACCGGCGTGTCGTCGTTCAGCGACTTCGCCGTCGGTGAACCGGTGTGGTTCCCGATCGCCGCCTCGGCAACCGCCGGCGGCTCAGTGACGCCCGATTCGATCACGCAGGTCGCATCGGGGACCAGCCAGACGTTCACGATCGCGCCGGATTCCTGCTACCACCTCGTCGACGTGCTGGTGGACGGCGCTTCGGTCGGACCGGTAACGAGTCACACGTTCACGAACGTCACCGCGCCCCACACGATCGCCGCGAGCTTCGCGATCGACACGTTCACGATTGCACTCACTTCCGGACCCCACGGCACGGTGTCGCCCGGTGGCACGATGATCGTGTCGTGCGGCACCGACCCGACGATCACGATCACGCCGGACAGCGGCTACACGGTCGCCTCCGTCCTGGTCGATGGCGTTTCGGTGGGTGCGGTGACCAGCTTCACCTTCCCTCACGTGACGACCAGTCACACGCTGGTCGCCACGTTCGTTCCCTTGGCGCTGGTGACGATCGCTTCTCCCGCGACGCCGATCGGACCCCAGACCCCGTCGGTCTCGATCCCGGTCACCATCACGCGCGCCAACGCACTGCCGGTGCTCGGGTTCAGCGTGACGATCCATCTGTCGCCGGAGGTCGCGCTGACGTCGGGTACCGCGAGTGTGGTGGAGGGGAACTACCTCAGCAGCGCCGGCCAGACCTTCTACCAGGTGGTGGATCGTGGCGGTGGCACCTATCAGGTGGACGGGGCCGTGCTCGGCGGTGACTGCGGCCCGGTCGGACCCAGTGGCACGCTGTTCACCATCGCGTTGTCGGGCGCCGTGCCCTTCGGGGCCGGCGCGGTAGCGATCACGTCGGTTCGGCTCCGGGATTGCGCGAATCAGCCCCTCTCCGTCCTGTCCGAGGGAATCGATTCGATCCTGGTCGACAACGTTCCTCCCCAGGTGACGGTGCAATACCCGAACGGCGGTGAGACGCTCGGCATCGGTTCGCCCCAGACGATTCAGTGGAGCGCGCTGGATCAGGGCACCGGGATCACGGGCGTCGACCTGGCGTACTCGACCGACGGCGGACAGACCTACCCGTTCGCGATCGCGAACGGAGCGGCGAATTCGGGCTCCTTTGCGTGGACGGTTCCGGCGCAGGCAACGACCTCCGCGCGGGTGCGCGTGACCGCTCACGACGGCGCCTCGAGCACGACCGCCGACGCCAGCGATGCCGACTTTACGATCAGCTCGTTCGTCGTGAATGCGGCGAGCGGGGCGCACGGGACGATCTCCCCTGCCGGTCTGGTGGTCGTGAACTACGGCGATTCCCTCGCGTTCACGATGACCCCCGAGGAGGGATACCACGTTGGCGACGTGCTGGTGGATGGAGTGTCCGTGGGGCCGGTCAGCGGCTACACGTTCACCAATGTGACCGCGAACCACACGATCGCGGCCAGCTTCGCGATCAATACCTACAAGATCACCGCGTCGGCCGGCCCCAATGGTTCGATCACTCCGCCGGATTCGGCGCTGGTGAACCACGGAGCAGATCAGGCGTTCAGCATCACGCCCGCGACCGGGTACCACGTCGCTGACGTGCTGGTCGACGGTGTGTCGGTTGGCGCGGTCGCCAGCCACACGTTCACCAATGTGACCGCCAACCACACGATCGCGGCCAGCTTCGCGATCAATACCTACAAGATCACCGCGTCGGCCGGCCCCAATGGTTCGATCACTCCGTCGGATTCGGCGCTGGTGAACCACGGAGCAGATCAGGCGTTCAGCATCACGCCCGCGACCGGGTACCACGTCGCCGACGTACTGGTCGACGGCATCTCGGTCGGGGCGGTCGCCAGCCACACATTCACCAACGTGACCGCGAACCACACGATCGCGGCCAGCTTCGCGATCAACACCTACACGATTACCGCGTCCGCTGGCGCCAACGGCGCGATCAGTCCGGCGGACTTCGCGGTGGTGAACCACGGCGGCGACCAGGCGTTCGCCATCATCCCTTCTCTCGGCTACCACGTGGCCGACGTGCTGGTGGACGGAGTCTCGGTTGGGGCCGTGAGCAGTCACACGTTCACCAACGTGACGGCCAACCACACGATCGCGGCCAGCTTTGCGATCAACACGTACACCATCACGGCTTCGGCCAGCGCCAACGGCGCGATCGATCCGACCGGTGCCGTCAGCGT
>Ga0111539_10011859_pt1 | contig 10925 bp, 8 predicted proteins | sample RhiMethybrSRZTD1_FD_79667 | JGI IMG/M metagenome (GOLD analysis project Ga0111539, IMG submission 79667) | Populus rhizosphere microbial communities from Tennessee, USA - Rhizosphere MetaG P. TD hybrid SRZTD1 (version 2) (version 2) | ecosystem: Host-associated > Plants > Roots > Rhizosphere >... | reverse complement strand
CGAGCTGACGGCGGCGTAGATAAGGACGGCGGCCAGGGTCGGCATCGCCACTTTGCCGACCGCTCCCGAGAAGATGACCAAGATGAGCAACAACCACAGACCCGAGGTGATCGCCGCCCATCGGCTTCTCGCACTTGCGCTGATGTTGAGTGCGGTGTTGCCGACCGATCCGCCGACTGGCAGCCCACGGAAGAGCCCGGTGGTGAGGTTTGCGATTCCTTGGGCGCGGAAGTCGACGTTGGTGTCGCTACGGGTGCCGTCGGGGTTCGGGGCGCTTTCGGCCACGCCGGCGCCTTGGACGAGGACGATGACCGCCACCGACAGCGACGCGGTGACCAGGCTCAGTGATATGACACCGAGATCGGGGAGTTGGGGAATCGGAAGACCGCTGGGGATGCTGCCGATGTCTTCGACGAGCTGGACAGATCCGAGATCGGCGACGAAGACGATGACCGTGGGGACGATCAACGCGATCAGCGCGCGGATCTGAGCCAGCCGGGTGCGGGCCAGCAAGATCATCAGGACGAGGGCGGTGCCGCCGACAAGCAGCGACGCGGGATCGATACGGCCCGGATTCAGCAGGACGTCGATCGCCTTCGCGAGTGCGAACGGACCTTCGGCGGTCGTCCCGAGGAGATCCGGGATCTGCCCGAGAACGATGTTGATCGCCACGCCGGTGAGGAAGCCGACCATCACCGAGTGCGACACGAATCGTACATAGCGCCCCAGACGAAAGACGCCGGCGAGCACCATGACTGCCCCAGCGATCAGCGTCAGCAGCGCGAGCGCCTCGTCGCGTTGGCTCGGTTCGATGTCGGAGAGGACCGACCCAGCGGCCAGGGCAGCGGCGCTCGTGGGAGCGATCACCATGAGCCTCGTACTGGCGGTAAAACCGCCGAAGAGGCGACCGGTGAAGCTCGCGTACAGGCCATAGATCGGGTTGACCCCGGCCAACACGCTCGTGGCCATGCCGTCGGGCACACTGCCGATCGCTCCCGGCAGGCCAGCTGCGACGTCCTGCCGGAGGTCCGACCGGTTCGGACGCACCGATCGCAGCCAGCGTCGGGTCGCTCGAACAGGACCGATCACGCCAGCGCCTCCCGTGTGCGGGTCGGGATCGAGCCGGCCGTGACGACGTAATACGGAATGGATATGGTGCTGCGGCGGCTGGGAGCACGCAACCCGACGGTGACAGCCGCGAGGATGAGGAGCCCGAGTCCAGCGTCCATGCGACGAATCCCTCCGCATCGGCACTGCCATGACAACATCCCGCCGCGCGGGCCGTCCTCCCCCGCGTGAGGTGATCGCCGGACCGCTCGTGGCAGGACCGCTGTTGACCTGCCCGGGCGTTGGTGCCGGGCCCTATGACCCTGTGCCGGCGCGGGACTCCGTGAATAGGGTCGAGCGGTGTCCATTGGACAAGGGACGCGGGTGGGTCGGCTGAGAATCCGGGTCGATCGGCTGATCTACACGACGATCACGTTGATGTCGGTGCTGATCATCTACGACGGTTGGAACCGGCTGAGCTTCTGGGGTGTCCTCGCTGTCATCCTTGGGCCGATACTCGCGATCTTCCTCAGCCACCTGTTTGGCGCCGAGCTCGGAACCCGGGTTGCCAAAGGTCGCGCGCTGACCTGGCGCGAGCGTCGCAAGGCCTTCGTCGAGGAGTGCCGCTTTCTCATCCTTCTCGTCCCGCCGGTGCTGATCTTGGTCGTGCTGAGCCTGGCAGGTGTTTCGTACAGCCGGATTGTCCAGGTGATCGTCTTGGCGGGAGTGGCCTCGCTCGGCGTCTGGGGTGGCCTGGCCGGACACAAGGCCGGATTGACCGGCTGGGGGCTGGTCGTGGCGACCGGGTGCGGCCTCCTTCTTGGCGGCTTCATCTTGGGTCTTCAGACGCTGCTCCAACCTGGGCAGGCGCCCTTCCAGCAGTAGTCGGAGCAGCAGGGGCGCAGCCGCTCTGATGCGCCGTCAGTGAGACTGAGCGCTCAAGAAGTCGACTGAGGGCATCGACGCAGATCAAGGCGCTGATCGGCGTTGAGCCGGAACCGCGATTCCGAGCGTGTTTCCGGCCGATGGCGACGACATCTGGCGCTCGTACGAAGTCCGGCGATCGAAATCGTTGCGACCGGAGTGATTGACGCGCGGATCCGTGGCGGGGTATTTGTTGTCGAGCACCACGGCCGACTCGGGTTCGCCCGCCGGTGTGTCCGGAACTGAGCGAGCGGTGTCTGGGAGGTTGTTGTGTCTGACGAGCGCGGGAATGAGGAGTCCTCGAACCGGATCTCACGCCGGGACTTCCTCGATGGAGTGGCGATCTCCGCGGCGGGTCTCGCTGCGGCGGCCGTGGCGCCCCAGTTGATCGGGGCGGAGGCGGCGATGGCAGCCGAATCGAGCGGACCGGCCGCGGCCGAGCCGCCGCCGGAGTATCCACCGGCCGCGACCGGGATAGCCGGCGAGATCGATCCGGTCATCACCGATGTCGGCAAGATCGACGGCATGCCGAACCCGCGCGACCCCCATTCCTCGAAGGGCGGGCCGGGCCTGCGGCCGAAGCAGGTCCGCGACACCGGCGAGGAGTACGACGCGGTCATTGTCGGCGCCGGCGCCAGCGGCTTGGCGGCCGCCAAGTACTACCGCGACCGGTTCGGCGAGGACGCCCGAATCCTGCTGATCGACCCACTCGACGACTTCGGCGGCCACGGTCACCGCAACGAGTACGACATCCCCGACGCCACGATGCCCGGTCAGCGGGTGCGCATGCTGCGTACCGGGGGAGCGGTGAACCTCGACAGCATCGGATCCTGGAACCAGCCGGCCAACGGGTTGCTGGACATCCCCGGCTCGTACGGGCAGCCGGCCCTCGACATGCTCGACTACCTCGGCGTCACCCCGGATGCCTTCCCGAGCTCACGCGGGCCGGGGATTCCGTCGTCGTACGGGCTGCGCTCGATGCTGCTGTTCCCCAAGCGGGACTGGAAACGCGACTACCTGGTGCAGGCGAAGTCGGGCTCCGAGTCGTGGGAGGACTTCGTGGCGAGGACGCCGTACTCGGAGACCGCCCGCGCCGACCTGGTCCGGATCATGGCCGACACGACCACGGACTGGATCAGCGAGAAGGACGGACCGAAGACCGACCAGGAGAAGAAGGCGATCCTGGCCTCGATCACCTACAAGGAGTACCTCAGCCACTACGTCGGAGCGGGTGACGAGGCCATCTCCTACCTGCAACGCTCCTCCCACGGGCTCTTCGGCGCGGGCGTCCAGGCGGTTCAGGCCGGCGACACATGGGCGCTGGGCAACCCCGGATTCGACGGGCTCGGACTGAACGGCGACATCTTCCCAGGCATCGGACGGACCGCCCAGCAAGACAGCTACCCGGAAAGCGACCCGACGATCGCCTGGCCGGACGGGAACTCCTCGCTCCATCGGCTGCTGGTCAGCCGGCTGATCCCGAACGCGATCAGCGATGTCGACGGGGCGCGGCCGAACCAGGAGACCGTCGTGAAGGCGACCGTCGCCTACGACCAGCTCGACCAGCCCGGCAACGACGTACGGATCCGACTCCACTGCACGGTGGCCCGAGTGGAGCCGGCCACCGGCCCGACCTCGAAGGCGACCATCACCTATGCGCGCCGCGACGGACGAGGTGAGCGCGTTCGCGGCCGGCACGTGATCATGGCCTGCTGGAACCGCGTGACCGCCCGCCTGGTCGACGGCCTCCCGGGCGACCAGGTCGAAGCCCTGACCTACGCCCGCAAGGTGCCGCTGGTCTACTGCCGCGTCGCGTTGCGCAACTGGCAGGCCTTCGCAGACGCCAAGATCTCCTCGGTCAGCCCACGCGGCGACTCACTGTTCTGGGACAGCTGTTCGCTGACGGCCGGTCAGGTCTTCGGAAGCGCCTACGGACCGACCCCGAACACTCCGGACCGCCCGGCGTTGCTGAACCTCAACAAGGTCCCGAACGACCCGCGGGAGCTGACCCAGCTCGCCTCGTACGAGCGCGGTCGCCAGCAACTGCTGACCACGAGTCTGAAGGACTTCGAGCGGGAGATCATCGACCTCATCGACCGCACCGTCAACGTGTCCGGCGGCGACTTCGAGCCCGAACGCGACATCGAGTCGATCGTCGTCAACCGGTGGAACTACGGCTACGCGTACGAGCTCTGCTCCACCTTCGACCCGTCGATCTACGGCCCCGCCGCCGAGCAGCCGCACGTCAAGGGTCGGGTGCCGTTCCGCAACGTCTCGATCGCCAACAGCGACTCGGGCGCGTTCGCCTACACCCACAGCGCCTACAACGAGGCATTCCGAGCGGTCAACGACCTTCCTGCCTGAACGAACCGAGCTGCGCAGCCGGGTTACCGCGGCGGGCGTCGAGTCCGCCGCGGTCGCGCAGCCCTCGGAGACGGGACCGTCGGCATCCACGCGTTGACAGATACGAACGCGCGCCACGATCGGAAGGACTACGCGTCGCCGGGCGCGGCTTCTCGTATCGCCGTTGCGACGGCGGTCGGGTCGTAGCCGTCGGGTACGCCGTCGACCATGATGATGTCGCCGTCGATGTGGCGGGAGCGCAACGGCGCGATCTGCCTGTAGGCGGGTGAGCCCCACCAGGCCCGGGCTTCAGCGATCCCCGGGAAGCCAATCATCACCACCGCCCCTGGCCAGCTGCCCTCCTTCGTCTCATGCTGCGTGCCGTGCACGAGGTAGCGGCCGCCAAAGGGCTCGAGGGTGCCGGGGAGACGCTCGATGTACTCGGCGATCTCCGGATGCGGCGCGGCATCCTGCAGGTGGGCAATGACGTAGGCGGGCATGACGTCCCTCAGGTCGGTCGGGTAGGTACACGGGCGATCTTGGCACGCGTCGAAAAAGGAGCCGTCCGATGCCGCTGTGACCTGCAGGCCCGTAACTCGACGTCGGCCAGCTCGTTGTGAGCGGCGAGACGCATGAGCCGCTGCAGGCTCGGCGAGGAGTACGGCATGATGATCGACTCACAGCGGGATGAACTCCTTGATGACCACCTCGGGGTCATGCGACTCCGCATGGTGACCGACACCGTCTCGAACACCACGACTCGATTCGATGTCGGTGATGCCCCGAGCGGTCGTGATCGGCTACCCGGAGCTGACCTGGGCACCGCCCCAGCATGACGCCGGAGCAGGCTCGCGCGGCGCATCTCGCCTACGACCACCTCGGCCGCTATCTGAGCTCGGATGTCGCTGCAGACGTCCGGCCGGATGAGGCGTTGGAGGAACTCACCTACGGCAACCTTCTCGCCGCGGAGACACTTGTCGTGATCCTCGCCAAGGTCCGCGGGAAGACCTTCGACCAGGTCCTGGACGACATGCCCGAATGCGACGAGGGCCATCCACCCGGGCCCGCAGTGTCAAACATGTGGGGGACAGCCGTGTACCAGCTGAGATATCTGCACGCCCGCAGCTGGCAGCGTCGACCAGAACCCTCCCGTATCCACGATCGGTACTCCGCCTGTCGCGGCTCCTTCAATCTCCTCGTCGCTGCCGTTGTCGAGCTTGCCTCCGAAACGCAGACGAACCCTCACCAGCTCATCGGCGTGCTCAAGGACGCGGCAGCCGCGCAGGAACCTCGATGAAACCGACACACGGAATCTCGTGGTCCGAAGTCCCCTACAGACGGCGGCCGGATCGCCGGCCGCTGTCTGTTGACGGTGGTTCAGCTGGTCGTCCAGGTAGCCAGCGGCTTGTCTGGGTTTTGGAGCCAGGTGTCGAAGAACTCGTCCAGATCCTTCCCAGAGACCTCTTCGTATACGGCCTGGAAGTCCTCCGACGTAGCGGACGAGTTGCCGTACCGCTTCAGCCACAGCCGCGCACCGTCGAAGAACGCTTGGTCACCAACCTCGACGCGCAGTGCCTGCAGGGTCGCGGCGCCGCGGTCGTAGACCGGGTCGAGGAACAGCCCGTATGGTCCGGGGTCGCCGATCGGGACCGACCAGTAGTCGGAGTCGTCAGCCGACTCGTCGTAGTACCAATCGTCGTACGTCTGCTGCGCGGTCTGCTTGCCTTGCTCTTCGTTCCACATCCAGGTCGCGTAGGTGGCCCAGCCCTCGTTGAGCCAGATGTCCTGCCACCGTTGTGGGCTGACCGCGTCACCGAACCACATGTGAGCCAGCTCGTGCGCCACGGTGCCTTCACTGGGCTGCCTTGAGTAGACCGGCCGGGTCTGGGTCTCGAGGGCGTAGCCGACGCTGTCGTCGTCCACGATCGCCCCGAACGACTTGAACGGGTAGGGACCGAACTTGCTCTCGTAGAAGTCGATCATCTTGGCTTGGCGCGCCAGGCTGTTATTCGTGGTGGCCAGTCGGCTCGGGCTGAGGTCGGCGTCGACGGCGTCGACGATCGGCACCCCGCTGCTCGACTTGTACGTGTCACGCAGCTGGAAGTCGCCGATCGACGCTGTAGAGAGGTAGCTGGCCATCGGGTCGGGCGCGTCCCAGAACCAGGTCGTCTCACCGTTTTCTGTGGTCGCATCCTTCGCCTGCAGGCCGTTGGCCACCGCAGTCTTGCCCTCGGGGACGGTGATCGCGAAGTCGTAGGTGGCCTTGTCAGTCGGGTGGTCGTTCACCGGATACCAGGTCATCGCGCCGTCGGGTTCGTTGACCACCATGGCGCCGTCGCGGGTCGTGACCCAGCCGTAGGGGACGCCTTCAATGTCGCCCGGCACGCTGGTCGTTCCGCCGTAGTCCACCACAACCTGCGCGGTGTCGCCCCGCTTGATCTTCGGACGTGGCTGGACGGTGAGCTCCCACACGCGGGCGTCGTCGTCCTGCACCTGCCAGTACGCCGCTCCGTTCACGACCGCACCCAGCGCGGGAAGCGGCACCTCGGTGGCTGCCACGCCGTTGACCGTGACCGAATGCACGTCCATGCCACGAAGGTCGAGGCTGAACCGGTTCAGGTTTTGCGTCGCGACCAGGTCGATGGTGGCAGTGCCCTCGAGTTGTCCCTCGAGCGGCGCCGGAGCCGCCGCGGGCGGGGTGTAGTCGAGCTTCAGGTCGTAATGCTTGACGTCGTACCCGCCGTTGCCAGCGTTCGGGAAGTAGGCGTCACCTGCGCCGGATGCGCCTTCGACAAAGTTTGACCCGCCAGGCGCGGCGATGGCCCCGCCGACAAGGCTGAGCCCGGCGAGGGCGACGAGCGTGGCTGTTGCGCCACCGAGAATCCTGGTTCGGACACTGATCACAACGGCTCCCTGTATGCAGTAATCGCAGAACGCTCCCGCTCCCGGTTAGCGCTCACCCAGGGCCAAAGGCCCCGGCTGCCGGGGCCGAACGACCCTGGCACGGTCGCGAAGGTCGCCTTCGTCGGCGTGTGGCTGGAATCGAGCCTGCCGCGACGGGCAAGTGCCGGCGCAGAGCCGATGACACAGGGCGCCGAAAAGTTGCTTTCAGTCGATGGGACAGACTGCTTTGGGTTTCGGGATCGCCAGTTCGAATTCGGCGAGCGCGACGATGTCATGGTGAGCTCGATCGGACCCTTACGCGATTCGGTCGGCTTATCGTAGATAGATGTCTTTGCTGGAGCGGGACTCGTTCTTCGACGCCTTGAACGGGTACGCCGACGAGGCATCAGCGGGGAACGGTCGCTTCGTCATGGTCACCGGTGAGGCCGGGATCGGGAAGACCGCCTTGCTGGAGGCCATTCGCGATGCGCGCGAGGATTTTCGGTGGCTGTGGGGAGTCTGCGACGGAGCGTTCACGCCGCAGCCGCTCGGTCCGCTACACGACATTGCCGGATCAGTCGGTGGCGAGTTGGTCGCGCAGTTCCGCCCGGGCGTGGATCGGCGGACGTTGTTCGCCTCCTTCCTCGCCGATCTGGAGGCCTCGCGCCGACCCACTGCCGTAGTAGTCGAAGACCTCCACTGGGCGGACGAGGCGACCCTAGATTGGCTGCGCTTTCTGGCTCGGCGGATCGCTCGGACCCGAATCCTGCTCCTGGTCAGCTATCGCGACGACGAACTCGGCGAGGACGCGGCGCTTCGTAGCGTGATCGGACAGATCGCGACCCACCGGTCGACGAGCCGGCTGTCCCTGCCTGCGCTGTCGCCGGCCGCCGTACGCGAGATGGCGGGCGGACGGGCCGGCGAGATGTTCCGCCTCACCTCCGGCAATCCCTTCTACATCAGGGAGCTGCTCGATGCCGGGCTCGAGGATGTTCCCGCGACTGTGGCGGACGTTGTCACCGCGCGGGTGTCCCAGCTGTCCGATGCGTCTCGCGCGCTCCTGGAGGCGGCGGCGGTGCTCGGCCATCCGGAGGAGGCGTCCCTTATCGGCCGGGTGGCGGGAGTGGAGCCAGCCGGACTGGACGAGTGCGTCGTCGCTGGGGTCCTGGTCGGCGATGACGGCCGATTCCGATACCGGCACGAACTCACTCGGCTCGCCGTTGAGCAGCAGGTGCCGCAGTATCGCCGTTCTAGGTTGCACGCATCCGCTCTCGCGGCGCTCGAAGCGCAACCCGCGGACCCCGAACCGGCCCGCCTCGCCCATCACGCCGAGGGCTCCGGCGACGTCGATGCCACGCTGCGATACGCCGTCGCCGCGGCCCAGGCTGCTGCGGCGATGCGGTCTCACCGTGAGGTTGTGGCTCAGTACGAGCGGGGGCTTCGGGTCGCCACCGATCTGCCACTTGAGCAGCTGGCCGACATTGAGGAGGGGCTCGCCGAGGCGCTGTCGCTCGGGGACGATTGGGAGCGCTCGGTTGTCCACCGCGAGCGTGCGGTGGCGCTGCGGAGGTCGCTGGGCGACCCGGAGGCGCTGGCCCGGAACCTGCGTCGTTATGCGAACGCCCTCTGGCGGCTGTGTCGCGGCCAAGAGGCCGATCGCGTGGCCGCGGAGATGCTCGAGCTGATGCGGGACGCCCCCGACAGCCTCGAACGCGGGATGGCGCTGTCGTACTACGGCATCCTCCACGAGCCGGACTCGGAGCAGGCCGAGAAGCTCCTCGCAGAGGCGTATCGGATCTCCGAGAACCTCGAGGACGACTCCATGACCGCCTCGGCTCTGATGGGCGTGGGTTATCAGGAGCTCCAGCGGGGGGAGGACGGGCTGTCGACGATGGTGCGGTCCTTGGAGCTCGCCAAACAGGCAGGCAACGACTATCTCGCGGCCACCCAGTACTCCAACGTCTACGAGATCGCCGCCGAGCAGTTGCGGTTCGCGGACTTCGAGTGGGCATTTACCGAGGGCATGGAGTTCGCCGTGGACGCCGACATGCCGGTATTCACCTACTGCATTCGCGCCGGCCATGCCTCGGTGCTTATGCGGCAGGGCCGGCTGGACGACGCCATCGATCTCGCCACCGAGCTCCGCCGCGACACAATGTCGCCGGTCAATCGGCTGCACATGCTCGTTCCGCTCGTGGAGGCATTGTTCCGGCGCGGTGACGACGCGGCGGCTCGTACGCAGCTGGCTGATATCCGTGAGCTCGTACGCGGCAACGGCGAGGCTGCCTGGCAGACCCACATCGCGACGGCGATGGCCCAGGGCGCTTGGTTGACCGGCGATCGCTCGCTCCTCGATGAGGAGTTCCGCCATTGGACCGGACGGGCCAATTGCGCCGACCCCTGGCTGCACGGTGACCTGGCCGGGTGGCTGCAGCGGCTCGGGGAGCCGGTGCGCCCGGGACGGGTGCTGCCGCCTCCGTTCGCCCTCCAGCTCGAAGGACGACATGGCGAGGCCGCGGCCTGGTGGCGCGAGCACGGCTGCCCGTTCGAAGAGGGCATGGCGCACTACGACGCTGGCGATCCTGGTGACCTGCGCCGGGCACTCGAGCTGTTCACCCAGATCGGCGCCGAACCGGCGGCGGCGCGTACCCGGCAGGCGCTCCGAGCCGCTGGCGAGCGAGTGATTCCGCGCGGTCCCCGCCAGGCCACGCGGGCCGATCCGCACGGCTTGACCCAACGAGAGGCCGAGGTGCTCCCACTACTTCAAGAGGGGCTGACCAACGCCGAGATCGCCGACCGGCTGGTCATCTCACGGCGGACGGTCGACCACCACGTCTCGGCGGTGCTCGCGAAGCTCGGCGCCACCTCGCGCACGGATCTGGCGCGGGACCCGACGATCGAAACATAGGCAAGCACAGCGCCAATCTGGGTAGCTGTCACCGATCCGACGCCACTGGTAGCGGCGGTCTCATGGGACTGCTCGTTCCGTACGGAACCCAGACTCCCGAGGAGGGATCATGCCGCTATTCATGGACGTCCACACGATCGATGGCGGAGTAGCCCTGGACGACGTGGCGAAGGCGCATGTCGCTGACCTGCAGACGCAGGGCCGGTACGACGTGAAGTACCTGCGCTACTGGGTCGACCAGTCCGAAGGCAAGGTGTTCTGCCTCGTCGACGCACCGAGCTCGGATGCGGCGGCCGCGGTGCACAAGGAGGCCCACGGCCTCGTGGCCGACGAGATCTATGCCGTGCAGGAAGGGGCTTGAGTGATGGCGATCGGACGCGTTCGCAGCCTTTTGATCGTGCTGCCGGCTGTGGCTGCAGTCGCAGCGGTGGCCCTCGCGCTGCCCGACGCCCCTGCCACGCCGACACACCGCGGCCAGGCCGAGCTTGCGGCGGCGCGGCAATTCACCGCTGGACTGCGTACGCCGGAGCGGGCAACAGCCGCTGGTTGGTTCGACTCAGGACTGCCATGCATGGAACACCTCGGACCAGGTCCGGACCACGGCGGCATGGGGCTGCACTGGCTTCGCAAGGCGCCCGACGGTGCCGTCCCGGACCCGCGTAGGCCCGAGGCGCTCGTCTTCGACCCGGTGACCCGCAAACTGGTCGCGGTCGAATACGTCGTGGCCAAGGACGCATGGGGAGGCCAGCAGCCGCCCAGTCTGTTCGGTCACTCGTTCACGCCGACCACGCTCCCGAACGGCGTCGTGGTCTACAAGCTG
>Ga0111539_10011858_pt1 | contig 10926 bp, 9 predicted proteins | sample RhiMethybrSRZTD1_FD_79667 | JGI IMG/M metagenome (GOLD analysis project Ga0111539, IMG submission 79667) | Populus rhizosphere microbial communities from Tennessee, USA - Rhizosphere MetaG P. TD hybrid SRZTD1 (version 2) (version 2) | ecosystem: Host-associated > Plants > Roots > Rhizosphere >... | reverse complement strand
TTGATAAAACAACCGAGTTGATGAAACATTTCTTTTTTATTGAGTAAGTTAGGATTATGTATGGTAACTACATCATAGAGATCTAGCTGTGGTATTGTAAATCTGAGATTGTTTACATGAGCATATTTTTCTTTCATTGCTATGATGTCAGCTAATTTTTTTCCGGTTGTATCAGAGTGGACCATCTTTGCTGTTTTGGCGATATCGTATGCATAGTTAGCATTACCATCATAATCAAGTACGGTTAAGTTGGTGAAAAAGTTTTGTGGCTCATGATACGCTTGTTCCATACAATGGATGCTAGAAATTGTACTGATGGCAAAAAGGAGGTATTTGTTCATAAGCAATTCTCTTTTTTTAGTACGATGTTTTGTAAACTATACTATAATTTCTTGGTTTATTTCATCAAAAATAATCAATTTTTTCTATTTTCTTATCCCGATGTTATGTGTTTGTTAAAATATTTTGATATTATAATCAATTATAAGTAATAAAGACTGTTTAACAACAAAGGTTTTACTATGACAATAAAGAGAAATATAGTTTTTTGTTCATTATTAATTTCTGTAGCGTATGTTTACACGATGGATGGAAAAAAAAGTATGTTTGATATTGCTTATGAGCAGAATATGATAGAAAGAGAAGAAGCTTATAAAAAGTTGGGATTATCTCCTGAAGGGCCAACATATGAAGAAGCGCTCGGAATGCAGCTTATGTGTTGGCATAAGAATGAGCTAGCAATTTTGGAGGGAATAGAGCAACAAGAGGAAATGAAGAAAAAGGTAGAAAAGCAGAATGTCAGCAATAAAAAAGAAGAAGATTATTATCCTTGGCAGCCAGATCTTTCAGCGATGCCGCAAAGTATGTCATCGACGTGGATTAATGGGATACTAATGTTCCAAGAACTGGAAAGACGAGACAGAGAAAAAGATCAAAAAAAATGATTAAAGTAGTAGCATAAAAAATAGACGCTCTAGCAATAGAGCGTCTATCAAATAATGTATAGTTAGTAAGTATAAGCTATATTTGTTGTGATATTATTAGCTGTTTAACATCATTGATAATGTTATAAAGCCAAGCCAACAACAAGGAACTTTTAATCCTGAACCTGTTTTTAATAATAAACTTGCAGTACGTGATAAAACTTTTTGTTTTATTGGTGCAGTAGAATTTTTTCCATGAAAGTATGCTGGATAATTTCCATGATTATGAAAATAGGATGAAAATGGATCAATATCATATCGAGGAGCACTAGATTTATAATGGCAGAATTTACCCAAGCCATAACTGCTTGCAGCTATTGTGCTGAGAATCCCTGTAATATTGAACATACTTTGGGCTGCTTCTAATCCAGGATTTGTACAATAACTATTGACTGTTCCGAGTCCAATGAGCGTAAATAGTATTAATAATGGTAATTTTTTCACAATAAACCCTTTTAAAATAAAGCTTTTTAGGTCTTATTATAAGTTTACCATTATTTGACAATTTGTCAAATAAGGCCATAGATTGCGTGATTGAAAGGGAGTTATAGATGCTTTTGTAAAAAGAGGCATCTATTTTTTTTGGTGTTATTATGTATAATAAGCTATATAATAAATTATTATTAACATTTTATTGTCCTAGTGGATAAAGAAAAGTCTATAAATATGAACAAATTGCATAAAATATTCTTGTGGGTTTTTGTATGCATGAGCAACAATAGTAGAGGCATGTTGGTTACACATTGGTCAGACTCTTACGTGACTTCTATGCCCTTACAATATTATCGTATCAAAGTAATGCCAAGGATTATAAATAATTATGCTGAAGAGTACTGGTCAAAGAAGTTAGAGGAGGCAACGTCCAAGACGCCTAATAATTTGAAGCTTATTAAAGAAGCGCTGTATTATGTACCGGATCTTGTACGTAAGCCGTGTGGTAAACAAGCTTTGCGTTCGGCAGTTGTTCTTGCACGATATAGTAGTGTTAAATTATTATTTGAACGTGGGGCGAGTCTTAATGCACAGGGAAATAATGGGGATGCTCCATTGCATATTACCGCAAATGGTAGCATGGCTCAATTATTAGTCAATCGTGGTGCTGATATTAATCAAAAGAATGATGCAGGTGAGACGCCATTTTTTACAGCGATAAAAAATTCACGTCTTGAGGTTGCGCATGTTTATTTTAAGGCTGGTGCGAATGTTAATGAAAACGATAACAATAAGGATACTCCTTTGCATTATGCTGTTAACAATTTAGGGTCTGAAGAAGTAAAATTTTTGTTATATCATGGAGCAGATGCTAATCAGCCAAATAAGCAGTGGTTAACTGCATATGATATAGTACAAGAATGGAATATAAATGATCAGGCAGAACGCAAACGTAAAGAAGATATTGTGGGAGCTTTTCAAGTTTTCAAAGCAGTTTTTGATGAGATAGCATACCCCTCAGTTGATGATACTCATTTTACCGTGATGAGTTTGTTGGCGAGTAAGGGACAGAAATTAAAAGAAATTCTTATGCTTGATGCGGCAGGGTATTGTTCTCGTGATATTATATTTGCTGAAAAAGTATTAAACACATGTGATGGTACAATTTGGTTAGAATTAACAAGTAAGTTGAGCTCTTATAGTAAAGAAGTCTTGCAGTTGGCACGATTAATAGGGCAACGGTCTTTTTTTCGACAACAATTGTTACAATTTTTGCAGAATAATAATTTTTTTGTGGCAAAGGGTTTAGTTCAGGCTAATCCTTATATATTATACACGTATCAAGGTGAACATGAATTTGATGAAGTGAGCGTTTTATTTGCCGATAAATTTTTAGATATTTCTGCAGATTCACCGAATTATCGTCGTGTTAAAGAATTATTGTTAGAAGGTTTTAATCTTGATGCTTGTGATGATGAAGGAAAATCGTTATTGTGTCATTTAATTATGGATAAAAATGATACAAAAAAATATAAAGATTTGCTCAAAGCTGGTGTTAAAGTTAATACAGTTGATAGTAGTGGAAAGACTCCTTTATCATACGCAGTCGCATTAGGTGATGAGGATAAAGTAAGAGCGTTATTGGAGTATGGTGCAGTGGTGCGTGACAATATGATACAAGAACAAGAAGAGCAGTCGTCCATGCAGCAGTTGTTACGTGAGGTATTTAATATGCAAGGGTGTTCTCTCTGTGGACGGCATAGCGAAGATATGTCTGTTATGCCGTGCATAAATAGGCATGTTTACTTTATATGCCCGGATTGTTATGGAGAGAGAGATAATTGCTATCTTTGTAAGAGACCTCTTGATGATTATGGTTTATGAAGAACTTTAAATAGGTTAAAAAAAAAGGTGCATCGTTATGATGCACCTTTTTTTTTGATAAATGTCTTATGTTTTTGCGATTATCATTAAGCTTCCAGCTGCATCTTTTGTAACAACAAAACTACGTGATCTACATTTTGATTTTTCTGCTAATGTCATAACTGAACCAGGTATGCTGCTTAATGAATCAAATATTTTACCAAGGTTGAGTTTAGCAGCAAGTGTTCCTGCTGTACCAGCAGTTGTGCCACCCGTTGCTACTTCAGCGCCAGCAGCTGCTGCAAGATTAGCCGCTTCGCCTCCTATGTCACCAACTGATTTTGATAATGCATTAACAGCGTCCATCGAAGCTTTCTCAAAAGTTCCCCATTTCTCCCCTGGTATCCATTTAATAGCTAATTCACGTTTACCAACACGTGCTAATATAGCTCTTTTATTTGCATCCTCGGTACACGCCTTGTATATTTCTTGTGCTGTAGGGAATGTTGCTTTTCCGAAAAGATTTCTTAAATCATTATCGCTTAATTCACCAATTATAAATCTTTCTACGCAAAATCCTGCTTTTAAAGAACCTATTGGCCATTCAAAGCGTGTTGTATTTTGTCCTGGATTTATAATGTCGTAATAGACCTGACCATGTGCGAGTAATCTAAATTCAACAACAAGGGGTCTATCGGTTACGTTGGTAAATGTCCATGAATAACCAAACGCTGCACCACTAAAACTTAATAACGCGAGTGCCATAAGCACCTTTTTACTGAAAGAATTCATAACGTCTCCTTTTTTTAATAATTATTTGATACTCTCTTTTAAAAACACTTTTTTTTCTTAAAAATTAACGATATTGCTGTACTGATGGTTACTTTCCTTATTTTTTATACTTTTTACATCAATACTTGCGTATCTTACTTAAAATATTAAACAAATTAGTTACAAATAGTCAATAGATTGCTTGATTTTGGCCTAAAATGAGGCTAGAAGAATAGCGGATTGTGCGATTGGAAGCGTTAAAAGATGATAAAAAAAGGGATGTGAAAAATGTTGAATAAAGGGATAGACTCTTATATTGTTATGGCAGGTGTGGAATTATCAACAAGTTTAATTTCAATTCTTTCAATAGATTTGCCCGGACGGTCTCTTTTAAGTGTTACAAATCCTACTCCTCCTGTTGAGCGCACATGTGTTCCACCGCAGGGGACTTGCGCAAATCCATCAATCTTCCAGAATCTTCGTTGGTTTGCTTCATCTGAGTAGCCTGTTTCAATAGGCTTGTCGCCTTTAATGATTTCATTATATTCAGCTAATATAGCGGGAAAAACAGATGATATATTGTTATCGGATTTAAAGTCTATGCGTGCTTTGGTTTCAGCAATATGAGCGCCAACTTTTTCAAGATGGTATTTTTGCGTTACAATTTCAAGAATTAATTCTGCAGCAAAATGTAAGCGCATTAATCGGTGCCGCCGTGGCCAATCAATAGTCATGGTGACATGATCACCGGGCTGTAAGTTATGGTTATCAGGTAACGTGTAATAAATAAGATTATCTTCTCTTGCTGAGCTTAGTATGGGTACTCCATTGACCCATGCGGTATCACTTTCTTGCCCACCAGCAAAAGAGTAGGCAATGGTATCAGCAAATAAGACTTTATTGCCATCCACAGAGGTTACAGTAGTTTCTAACGTTGTTTGATAAGGATTTTCCCAAAATACTTTGCGCATACAATGAAATCTTTTTTTTAATTATTTTTTTGGTCGAGCATTTCAGCTTTTTTGATTAAAGAACGCAATTCATCATTTGCCCGATTTTGTTGGTTTACCACATCTTGAGCAATACATTGAGCTATAGCAGCATTATGAGTAATTATATTTTCAATCATTTGTGATTTTGTTTCATTATCATAATCATCATGAGCCTGTACGCTTAAGATTAATCGTAAACCAATCTCAATGTTTTTTGTAGATATAACATTGCGCTGCAAACGCCGATAATCTTCTGTATAATATTTTGTTTTTTCTAAATTCATTTTAGATTCATGCCGAGCAAGGTGAAGTTTTTTGCATTGAGTATTCCAACCATTATAATCACCGCGGCAATTTTTAGAAAATTCAGCATTTATTTGTTGATATATTTTACCTTCTTCTGTTTGCTCTAATTGTTCTAGTGCTTTTTTTTCAGTAACCATAGCCTTTTTGACATTTTCTTGGGCATTACGTAATTCTTCTTTATAAAATTCTTCTATGCTTCCCTGTGCAAAGGTACTAATAAGTAATAATAATAAAGGTATTCTTTTCATATTCATGGGTAGCTCTGATTCATTTAAATTTTTGATTTGGTTTTATTATAGCTGGAAGCATAAAAAAAGGTACCGTTTGATTGGTACCTTTTTTTGTTTATATATTTATCTGTTTTATTTATGCGTTAAAGACCATAACTCCCATAATGCATAGAGTGCAAGTAGAGCAAAGATTTTTGCTTTGTTTCTGACCAACATATTGGTAAATTTTTTGAATATACTGAGACGGAGATCTAAATTTTTCATTAAGAACTCTTGATGTTCAGAAGATTCTTTGGTGAATTCTTTATATTCTTCATCTGACATGGTATGAGAGGATTTATCATGAGTTGCGATGATTGCTTTATAAATAAGTTCTTTTAATAATGGTTTTTGTTCCAGAGTTTTTAAAATATCTTGTTTTGTTGGATCTTCAAAGGTGAGTAATTTTAGCTCTCCATCATTAAATAGCAAAGCAATTGCATTCTTATTTAATGTTACCGATTTGAGGTTTTGTATGTTTGGTACATCAAGTTTTTTAATAAGAGTACCAGTTCTTGGATTCCATAAACTAATTTTTTCATTAAAGGCATCATAGGCGCGAATAAACGAGCCTTTATTATCTAAAACAATAAAACCTTCTCCACAAGTTTGATCCGCTTTAATAACAATAGCCACTGTTTCTCCATCCCAACTGTATGCGATATGATCAATGAGTTGTCTTCCGGTAGTAATCTGTATAGCTTGGGTTGTTTGTGATTCATTATTTTTTATTGGAAAAAACGCTACTTTAGGAACTTGTGGATTAAATGTACCAACATAATTCCTTAAAGGACTAATTATTTGTTGTTCATTAGGTAATTTTGTGTATTCAGTAGTGTCTATTTTTTCCCATTCACGTGCAGGATCTTTTTTAGCACACGTGGTTATTTTACCTTCTTGATCTAATGTCAGAAAAGCAATTTGATTTGGTATAAATGTTAAGTTATTAACTGAATTAGTAATATCTATAGAAGTAAGGTTTTGTGAATCTAAATCGTCAATATTAGTTGTTGTATTCCAAGATCGCAATTTGGGGGAGCGAGTACTAGGTTTTTGTTGCATGATGAGTTCTTTGCATTCTTCCCATGGAGTGAAAGCTAATAAGTCTACTGGATCAAAAAAATTGACGGTATGAGTGGGAGTTTTAGGCTGTTCTAAGTTACGTATTTCTACTTTGTTGTTAACAAAGCCAATTGCAATTTTTTTGTTATCAAGATCAAAAGCTACAGCTGTTGCACCAGATGTTTGGAGATCAGCCAAAGTTTTTGAACTTTCTAATGTTTCGCAATAGTCTGTGTTAAAAAAATTGTTTACGATATTTTGTTTATTAAGCTTTTGTAGGATGAGACGATGTTGCAGGTCCTCCATCATGGACAATAGTGGGGTAGAGCTTATAAGAGTAACCCAGGCTATGAGGGTTATTTTTGTCAGATTCTTCATTAGTCTCTTTATTTTAAATATTTAAATAATTTATTATTATATTCTAATGGTAACATTTAGAAGAGAATTGGTCAAGGGGGGTAGGACGAAAAAAAAGGTACCGTTTTATTGATACCTTTTTAATTTATTTGTGAGTTGCAAGTAACCGTTCTAATAAGAAAGTAGCGCCAACAAATCCAAAAGCAGCAGCGATAAGAACTAGGTTGTTTTTGTACTTGTTGAGTGTAGTTAAAAATTGTTGTATGCGATTTGGTTTTGTTGTAGGATCTTCTTGATTTTCGTTTTGGGTAATAGACTCTGGTATTTGATTTTGCGAAGTTTGTTCTTCTGTTATTTGATTCTGGGAAGTTGGTTTTATTGTTATATCTTTTGATGTAATATTTTGATTTTCAAAGGTAAGTAATTCAACTGTTCCACTGTTAGAAAGAAACGCCATCTGATTACTGTCGAATGGATTGAATGTTATAGATTTAATATCTTTGGGTATATAAAATTTTCGGATAAGATTTCCTGTTTCTATATTCCATAGAGTGATGTTTTCATTAATATTATATTTATCAAGCGTATTGCTTTGTTCATTTAAAACGGTAAATTTGCATGAACTATGTCCTTTGGTTACTATAGCTGCAATGGTACCAGAAAAGTCGAATGCAACGTGATCAATGTGTTGTTCACCGGTAGTGATTGTTATGTTACCTTCTCTTGTATTTGATTTAAATACTATTTCAGGAACTTCTGGGTTAAATGTACAAAAAACATTTCTTAGGGGGCTCCATAGTGTTGTTTCATTATCAGATAATTTTAGTTCTTTTTCTTGAGGAATGTGTTGCCAATCGTTTGTAAACATATTTGTAATTTCATCGTTCTCGTTTTTAGTAAATACATTGGGGCGGCTATCTTTATCGAGGCCCATCAAAACATTTTTATTTTCTCCATTGGCGAATGTTATATTGTGCAATGGGGAGTGAAGGTATACTTTGTCAAATACTTCGTTATCTGATTCATCGAGATGGAAAGTTTTATCGGATATTTTTTGTGTATTACAAAAACCTAATCTATTAGCTTCATAAAATTTTTGTTGAATTACGATGTGATTGCAATCTTGCCATGGTGTAAATGCAAGTGATGATTGCAATAGCAGATCAAAATAAATAGTTTTAATTGTCTGTGTGGGATTTTTTGGTTTTCGTAATTCTATGCGACCACTATCTTCATTATTAATGCTTATAGCCAATTGTTTTTTTTGGTTATTAAAAGCTATTGCTGTTGCACCGGAAGGGACAATAACTGCATGCTTTGTGGGTTGTTCGTAAAGTTTTTTGCGGAGATCTGTTTTTTGTGCAAAAGAAAGAGTTATTTTTTTTTGATCGAGTGCTTTATCCATGCATAAAATAGTGTTGTAGTGAGTAAAGATTATGCATGCAGCAAGCATTAGTTTTGTTAGTACATTCATTAAAAAATCCTTAAAAATCTTAATTTTTAACTTTTAAATAATTTTATATTATATACTAATTGTAATCTTTGGGGTAAATATGTCAAGAGCAATGAATGATGTTTTTGATAAAGTATTCAGCAGGGGAAGAATAGGATATTTTTAATAGGTAGACTAATAAAAAAGGTACCATTTTGAGTGGTACCTTTTTGTTTCAATATGAAATAATTGCGTTATATTACGCAGTTCTTGTAGCAGCAGCAACTTTTTTTGCTAATCTGCTGATTTTGCGAGCAGCGGTATTGCGGTGCATAAGACCTTTACCTTTTGCGCTAGCAATTTTGCTTTCTGCAGCGATCAACAAAGCTTTTGCATTGTCAGCATCGTTGAGTTCTAATGCTACAATTACTTTTTTGATAGCTGTTTTTAGAGAAGATCTTCTTGCTTGATTGCGAAGAGTCTTTTTGGTTGTTTGGAGTGCACGTTTTTTTGATGATTTGATATTTGGCATAGTTCCTTGACCTTGCTATTGAATGTTAGATGACTTTTTTAATTTTGCCTGCTTTCATACACTTTGTGCAGACCTTTGCTCGATGAACGTGATTTTTAGCGTCACCGCTAAGGGTGTAGCGTATCATGTGTACGTTCGGATATACCCAACGTTTTACCCTATTGTTGGCATTACTTACTAAATTTGCTACCTGTGGGCCTTTTGAGCATACTGAACAGATTCTTGACATTATGAGTACCTTCCTTAAAGCCTATTTATTTACTTTTAACATACCAAAAACAGAAATTTTTTCAATAATAACTTTTATATAAACTTATGAGTTTCACGTGGGGTAATGCCAAGTAGTGGGTACACTTCTTCTGCTTGCAATGTTTCTTTTTCAAGCAATGCATTGGCAAGTAGGTCAAGCTTATCTCTGTTTTCTTCTAATAATTTACGTGTTTGCTCATAATAAAGCTTGGTTAGTCGCTCAACTTCAGCATCAATTCTTTCAGCAGTTTTTTCTGAATATTTGAAGTCATGGTAGCCTTGACCGTAAATAACGGTTCCAAGTTCCGCTGACATGCCGTAGTAGCAAACCATTTGGCGGACAATGCGGTTTGCATTTTTGAAATCGCTGTAAGCGCCCGTTGTGAATTTATTAAAGACTATTTCTTCTGCAACACGGCCACCAAGGCTTATCATAACGTCCGTTTCAAATTCCTCTCTGGAGCGGTCAAATTTTTCACGATCGGGCATTGAATGTGTTACGCCGAGCGCATGACCACGGGGCACAATGGTAATTTTATATAAGGGTTCTGCTGTTTCAGGTGATAAAAGTGTTACCAAAGCATGGCCTGACTCATGGTATGCGGTTACCTTTTTTTCATCAGGTGTGGGCATTTTGGTTTTCCATTTCTTACCGAGAATAACTTTATCACGTGCTTCATCAAAATTGTCGATTGTTACGAGTTCTTGATTGTTTTTTGATGCAATAATTGCCGCTTCATTAACTAAGTTAGCAAGATCAGCGCCAGAAAAACCTGGTGTGCCGCGTGCTATTATGTTTATATTAAGTCCTTCTTGTGTTTGTACACTTTGCATATGTATTGCTAAAATTGCTTCACGGCTTTTAAGATCAGGATACGGAACATCAACATGACGGTCAAAACGGCCAGGTCGTAAGAGGGCTTTATCGAGCACGTCAAGTCTGTTTGTTGCGCCGATAACAATAATGGGCGATTGAGATACTTCAAAGCCATCCATTTCAGCTAATAATTGGTTGAGGGTTTGTTCACGCTCATCATTGCCACCACCCATACCACTACCACGGTGACGGCCCACTGCATCAATTTCATCAATAAAAATAATACTTGGTGCATGTTTGCGTGCTTGTGCAAAGAGATCACGTACGCGTGCTGCGCCTACGCCAACAAAGACTTCTATAAAGTTTGATCCGCTAATGCTAAAGAATGGGCAATTTGCTTCACCGGCAACGGCACGAGCAAGCAAGGTTTTTCCATTGCCTGGTTCACCGATTAAAAGAACACCACGAGGAATTTTTGCGCCAAGACGTTGGTATTTTTTAGGATTTTTAAGAAAATCAACAACATCGGCAAGTTCTTCTTTGGCTTCTTCTACGCCAGCCACAGAATTGAAGTTTTCTTTGATAGTTGAAGGTAAGAACATGCGGGCACCACTTTTTCCCATGGTAAAAATATTACCGGCACCGCCAGCGCTGCCAGCATTACGTGCACGGATAAAGTACCAGATTGCCCATATTGCTACAAACAGGCATGAAAAGAGGAAAAGATACCACATGCCAAGCTGATTTGAAGGGGAAACGACTGAAAATTCTACGCCATGGTTGCGTAGTATGCTATAATCGTTTGCATTGTTGCCAACGACTGTTTCAAATCGCGATCCATCAGTAAGAATACCTTCTACA
>Ga0111539_10011856_pt1 | contig 10927 bp, 15 predicted proteins | sample RhiMethybrSRZTD1_FD_79667 | JGI IMG/M metagenome (GOLD analysis project Ga0111539, IMG submission 79667) | Populus rhizosphere microbial communities from Tennessee, USA - Rhizosphere MetaG P. TD hybrid SRZTD1 (version 2) (version 2) | ecosystem: Host-associated > Plants > Roots > Rhizosphere >... | reverse complement strand
TTCATACTGTCTGGGTGGAGTGGAATTCGTACATGCTGCGAGCGCAGCTGGAATGACCAGCGCGGCGGTTCCCAGCCGGCACAATAGACTGCGGCGCTTCCAGAGTGTCTGGGTTTTGGCTGCGCTCACGTTGCCATCTCCGCCAGCAGCTCAGGTGCGTTGTTCCTTACGTTGTTGATAGGCTTGCCGAGCGGCCGCTCCTGCAGCACGTCCTTTGCCGGCCGCATCAGCGCCGCGGCTTCTTCCGGCAGATCCTTCAACCACCGATCCACGTCTCTTAACTCCAGCACACAGGGCATGCGGTCGTGGAATTGTGCAGCGAACGCGCTGGGCGCGGTTGTGACGATCGTATACGTTTCCTTCCACTCGCTCTTATCCTTATTGGTCCAGCGGTCCCACAGGCCGGCCAGTGCAATCGGCTGGCCGTCTTTGCGCGTGAAGAGATGCGCGGTCTTGTCGCCCTTCGGTCCGGTGAATTCGATATAGCCGGTCGCCGGCACGACGCAGCGCCGCATCTTGAAGGGTTCCCGATACATCGGCTTGCTTTGCAGCTCTTCTCCGCGCGCGTTGAACGTCGTGAAGCTGCGCTTGCCGTCCTTCGAGAAGAACGGGACCAGCCCCCATTCCATCATCGCCAACTCGCGGCCGCCCTCGATCGGTCGGACGATCGGCATGATAAGCGTTGGCGCCACGTTGTAATTCGGCGGCCAGTTCGGGAGCGGCGCGGTGATACGGAAGAGGTCGCGGATTGCTTCGGCAGGGTCGGTGAAGACGTAGCGTGTGCACATCAGTCGGGCCACTTTAGCTTAAAGAAACTCATGGCGGGGTCGATCGCCCGCGGATTGCCGCAACGCACTGACGCGTTTAGCGAAATGCAGACGCTCATTTAGCCATAGGAAAGTGTCGGTGGTTCATCGCTTAGTGGGGCGCAAATTTCTCAGGGTTGACCGATCTGACGGTCTGGTCGAGTTCGAGCTTTGTCAGGCCAATATCCGAGCCATCCTTGTAGCCGGCCGCCGCATACTTCTGAAGTTTCCAACTGAGAATTTGGCCCACTTCCCGAAGTTCCGGAATCAACTGGATCTGCGCGACCACCAGGGTCTCTGCCTCCACGGATAAGCTACACACATATTCCACCTGACTGATTGCAGTGTAGTATTTGATTATCTCGGCCAATACGGGGGGCGACAAGGCAACAGAGTCCCGCGCGACTGCGGTATAAATGTCCTTGTCTGAAATGCGATGCGCGCCAGGTCTGAGCTCCTTCCTTGGGTATGGCTGACCAGCCGCCGCCGCCGCAACGAGGTCTCTATTTGTGGCCGACGCAGCCTCGATGCGTCTCCTGAGGGTATCATCGATCGCAGCGATATCGGCCTGAACTGCCGCGACTAGTCGGGCACGGAGCGTATGTAACTCTCCAGCTTCATCGATCCGGCCCTGAGCAATCTCGTCGCGATGCTGCTTCCAAGGAATGTAGATCGCGAGCGCAAGTGCGAAGATTGCGCCGATCGCCTGGACCCACGACGCCAAGCCCGGGTGAGCTTCAACCCATTGCAATATGCACTGCCACATGACAACCCCGCAAAGCGTTCGATGCTCGCGCCAAGGTTGCGACCTGTCAATCCTGCCACTTCGCCACCCAGAAGTCCTTAGGCGGCCGCCGCTTGCATTTCCTGCAGCGGAACCGTTCCTTCAAGCTGAAAATGTGGGTGTGTTGCGTGATGCCGTGGGCGCCGATCAGTTTGAAAGGGGCAATGCTCACCTCCCGGCCGCAGCGGCATCGCAGGTTGATGCACTCGCGGGTCGCGAGGTCGAGGAACCTGGGATCGACGGCGGTGCGCTTGGGCATGCTGCGCGCCCCGTGTCACGTGGACTGCTTCGCCCGCGGCCGGAAGATTGACCAGTCCGCCAGCGCTTCGCCCATAGACCGGATGACCGTCTCCTCAACGCGCGCCATGGCCTCGTCTCGGGTGGGGTAGTCGCCCAGGTCCGTGCTGTTGAACGACGCCGACCAGGTGGGCGGCACATCGATACCGCGCTTGACGTGACCGCGCACGATATCGCCGAGCCACAGACTCCAGCCCTCGCAGCTACCGCGTCCCCAGCGTGTCCACGTGCCCTGGCCCATGACCAGATGAAAGAACAAAATGAGAACATGGGTCAAGCGACCGGAGGTTGCGATCACGCCGCCTTCATTTTCTCGTCGCAAATCTGCCCGATGCGCTCGCCAGGCTGCACCCCATAGGATTTCTCGTATGCTGACGCGAACTCGTTCACCATCGGCAAGAGGGCCTCGAAGTTTCCCCGGGTCTTGTTCGCTACGAAGCGTTCAATGGCGTCAGTCAAAGCCGGCGGAAACATTTTGACCGCCTCGTTTCCAGTGCATTCCTTGAACTCCTGCCGGGCACCGCTGAAGTCGACGCCTTTCATCTCCCCTACGATCTCCCAAGTTCGGACCCAGAAGCTCGCGGCGTCGTGAACGTCGTCGTAGCCGGGGAAGCGATCGTTGTCAGGCACCGTGGCGGAGCAGCCATTGATTGCGAGGGACGTGGCGAGGGCGACGTAAATTCTTCCTTGCCTCATTGTTTTGTCTCTCCCGGTTGCGGCTTCTGCAGCGCGTCGAGCGCATTCAATATCCGCAGCCCCACGCGTTGCCCATCACGATCGCCCTTCGGCTCGAATTCGTCAGCGCCCCGCGGCCTCGATGTCGGCCCGGTCGCCGTATTGCTTGATCAGCTCGTTGGCGGAGCGCCAGATGTCGGTATCGGGAATTATACTAGCCTAGCCGCTCGCGCACCACGTCGAGGAACAGCGCCATTTGCAGCACGCTGGATGCCTTGGCGTCCAGAGTGCTTTCGCCGCCGAAGTCGGGAAAATTAGCATTGGCGACAGTGGATCGCGCTAACTTCACATCCGGGTCGGCTTCGTGATCCTTGAGTCCATATGCCACAGAGATGATGCGGTCGGCTGCCGAAACTCCCTTCATGAAGTCTGCATTTTGACCCTGCATAAGGAGCCCAACGCGCTTGGCAACGGCTAAGCCGTCCGAGCCGGAGAGTTCCGAAAAAACTTGAATGGCAGTTTCGCCGATTTCTGGGCCGGACATTGAGCCGTCGGTAGCAATTCTTGCGAATATGCCGGTGGCGCCGAACATGTATCCAAGGACGAACTCGTCGTTCCAAAACCCCAACGGCAACCCATTGCTTGCGGCGACAGCATTCACAACCGGCCGAAGATACCGTTCGTCGTTTAGCTCCCGCTCAAGGTGACATTGTCGCGAACGGCGCCCGTTGCATTGCCGACAACGAACAGATCGATAGAGCGGTGCTTCATTCTATCCGCCCGGATTCGCGCGGAGCCATAGGACGGGTGTATAGTCGGGCCATGCTCCGGCTCCGTTTTGGAAGCCGACGATGATTGTCAGCCACGCGAGCGAGCCCTTCCAGCAGGCCGAAATCCTGCGCATGTTTCCCACATTCCTGTGGAAGGCTGAGGTGGCGCGCGCGGTGGCGGCGCCGATGAATGTGGCGCTGCTGGACGCACTCAGCGCAGTCGGCGCGCCTTTGCACGATCTCGAGCATGGGCAAAGCTGGCAGTCGCCGCACGACCTTCATCAGCGCGCACCTTTCCGCGACCTCGTTGCCTGCATCCATGCGGCTGCAATGGCGGCACTTGATCATCTCAAGGTCGCACATCGCGGTTTCGCCATCGCCGGCTGCTGGGCCAATGTGAACGCGCCGGGCGCCGCGCATCCCGAGCACAGCCACCCTAACAATTACTTGAGCGGTGTCTATTACCTGAAGGTGCCGCCCGGCGCCGACACCATCGCTTTCCATGATCCGAGGCCGCAGGTCGGCATCATCCGCCCGCCGGTGACGGCACTCACCGCTGATAACACCGATGAGGTCGTGATCACGGTAACGGAAGGCACGCTTCTGATCTTCCCGGCCTTCCTCCCCCATTCGGTCGATGCCCACGAAGGCGCGGAGCTACGCATCAGCCTCTCGTTCAACCTGATGTTCGAGGCCTATGCCGAGACCATGGGAAAGCCCTCATGGGAGCCCGGCCTTCGCGCCCGGAACTATTGACTAAGGCGCGCCACGCAAGGTGGGATGACATTCTCCCGCGCGACCCGCGCTCCCGATAGATTGCTCCTAGACCTCGACATCTGGCGCTATGCCGGCCGCCGGGCCGGCGCCGATCGCGCCAAGGCAGCGCAACTCCGGCATAAGGTCTGGGACGTTCACCAAGCCGTGGGAATGGCGGAAGGCGCATTAGGGAAGTTATGACAACCTCACCTGGCTACGCCATCTCACATTGCGCTAGGCTCATAGTGAGCATAGCGTAATTTCCGCAACGGGCTCCTAGATCGTATTTTCCCTTCCTTCATCGGCCCGGCTGATTCGTCAGATCAAGGCGGTTCCAAATCATTAAGGGATTTCGGCGGCAGCAAATCTGCTGCGCGTCAGCTCGCCCCGTTGCGCGCCCTAGATTGGGGGCGAATGACGCACTGCGCGAACCAGCGCCGACGCGCCCGCTGGCGGATAACTGAGCAGGATAAAAGGGAGGCATCCATGAACGATGTAATCGGTCTGGCGCGCGAACAACGCGTTCGGGAGCGCGCATATCAACTATGGGAAGGGGCGGGCAAGCCCGAAGGCGAGGAGTTGGACAATTGGAGCCGCGCCACGGAGGCGATAGCAATGGAAGACATCCAGCGCGAACCCGCTGCAGGCGGATCAACCGAACCGTTAACGGACGAGACCTCGGGCACAAGGCGACCCGTGAAACGCGTCGATCGTTTGGCGTCTTAGTTCTCAACAACGGAACTCGGCCGACGATTTACCCCCAAATGTCGTTGGCCCACAGCGGCGCGGTATATACCTCAAAAGCCTCGCCGTTTTTTCTTACAGTGCGGAAGGTGCACTAGACCGTTGTCGTCTGGACGTTATTGATGGACGGGCCGTGGCCAGGGGCAGAGCATGCCGCAAGAGGGGACTCGAATGGCTCAGCACTATGTTGTCGTGCTCGCTCCGCAGCAGGTTGGCGGATGGCGAGCGCATTTTCCTGATTTTCCAGAGTGTCGCGCTGACGGTGCGCGGGTCGAGGCGACGCTTGATCACGCGACGAGTGCCGCCCGCGACTCGGTTGAGCAGCTGGCCCGCAGCGGAACAACAGTGACGCCGCGACCGTACGAGAGGGTGCGCGTCGACGATAGCTGGGCGGCCGAGCGCGGGATCGACTGGTCGACGTGCATAATCAGCATGGTTCGGATCGAGTAGTAGCTGGGCCGGCAACCTTAGTCCGAGCGCAACGCAAATCGCGTCACATGTTGACGGCTGTCCGCAGCGTCAGCTCACAAGGGTCGGAATATGGATAGCAACAATAGGCGGTCGCTAATTCTTTGATCTTATTTGCGATCCACGTCCAACTCGCCTCCGGCGAAACCGAAACCAGGGCCGTCCGTAACGGCATCACTACTTTCAGGGAGGATGCGCGGTTCCGCCGACTGGCGCCGCCTCGCATTTCCGGGGAAACCAGCCGACGACATCCATCCTTCTTAAGAAAACCGAAGCCTCGCCGATTGGGCTCCCTGCCAACAATATGCGAGCAAATCATTTTCACCCAGGAGACAATCGGAGGCATACAGTTTCGGCCATCCAACTGAACGATACGCACCCTGCCCTCGCCGTCGCGGAGCTGGTGAGGATTCTGGTGGACGTACACGGATACATGCTCCCGACGGCGCTGGAGCTCACGCGCTCGATAATCTCCTACACCAACCACACTTTGCTGCCCGAGGCGCTGGAGAGCTGGTCGGTATCTCTGCTGGAGCGTCTACTGCCGCGCCATATGCAGATCGTCTACGAAATCAACGCCCTGCATCTGGCGAATGTCGCGAACCGGCGCGAGATACCGAAGAATCGGCGGCACGCCTTATCGCTGATCGACGAGCAGGACGGCCGCCGCGTCCGCATGGGTCATCTGGCTTTCGTCTGACCCCATCGAGTGCCAAAGAGCACGCAGAGAACACAGGAACCCAAAAGCAGTGCATCAATGCTCGGGATTAGAGTGGCCGCCCCTTGACTTATTAGAGAACAGCATCGGTCAAACTGAGACACTCGGGCCAATAGTCTGTAGGTCTGATTGACCTCCGAAAGCGGAAGTCTCTAGCCGCTCGCGGGTCGTCCGAACAGAGTATGGGTCGGGTCAGCACGTTTTATCATTGGTGCCAGCGGCGGAAGCGCCGCCGATGCGCGCTAGAGTGGCCGACCGCACCCTCTGCCGCTCCCGCGGGCGGCGATCCAAGAAACAAACCTCCAATTTGACTCTCTGAAGACCATTGGTTTGAGTGTCGCCCTCGGATGAAAACTTGGAGCGATTGATGAAGGAACGGCACTCCTACCGCGCCTATTTTCTGAGTGCGAGCGACCACATTCGATCGGTGAAAGCAATTAAGACGGTTAATGACGCGTCGGCAGGCGCTCAAGCAGACGATTTGCTGATGCGATCTGAGTATGCTGCGATTGAGATCTCGAAGGACAACCGTCTTGTCGTGCGCAAGGAACGCGCGCGTCAAGTGGCCTAATTCGCGGGAAGCTAGGCTCGCCGGGTTTTTGCTCTCGGTGCTGTCGCCATTTGCTACGCGCGCGGCAATGCGGCTCCTGATGAGCCCTAATATCGCTGGTCCCGGTCGCCGGACGACAGCGCGCGCTCGACTTTGGCGCGGTCGTTGCCGACCTCATCCACCCGGATCGTCGACGCAACGGGTCTTCATTACACTGGGAAATATCTGGACGAGCTCAAACCGCCCGCGCCTGGTGAGCCCTGGATGGACGAATACCGACTGGCCTGTCAGCGCCGCGGGCCGTTGTTCGGCGCCAGCACCATCATGACCTGCACGGCGCCTACCACACCTACGAAATTCTCCATCTTCCCGCTGCGCAAAGGCGGCGAAGAGATCGCGCAAATCATCGTGCTCGAGGATCATTTCGGCTATGGCTCCGCGAAGGAGGATTTCCCGCCGTGGCAGTTCGGGGAGTCGGCCACGTCGCGATCGTAGGGTCTTCTCGCTCGTTATTCTCTCGCAGCCGCTCGCGGGGCCAGACTTGTCATCTCGTCAGGGTTGCCGATCACTGAGGCAACCAGTTACATCATGCGGTTTGGCCACAATGTTCAAGACGGTGTGCCGGGACTCTTCAGGATCGAGATCCACTGGTGAACCATCTTGTACGGCACCTGCGTCTGCGAAGTCTGGGCATTTTGATGAGCCCCAGACCTGCCATTCCAACCACGGCAAACGCCACGCGGTTTCATCTTCGAAAGCGAGCCCGAAGGTCAGTGTCGTTTGGCCACGCCGTGATTGCGCCTCGTCCGGCTGGGTGATGAGCGTCTGGTCAGGCTGGCTCTCCACCGTGTCGCGTGGATGACCCGAGAGGCCGAGAAAGAGTGCGGCAAAAGCCAGAGTAGGATTGATGCCATCCATGACCACGCTCCTTCACGAGCAAGTGGCCCCAAGAACTTCCAACGTGCGCCCTGGTGCAATCGATGGCTATTGGCCTTTGGTCTCTCGGGCGTGAGCAACTTCAGCCGCTTGGTCACAATTGCCCGTATACGACGCCCGTCATTCGCTGGATCCAAGGAAATGTCGCGTGCCGGGTCGTGACACTACCGGTCAAACATGGCAGAACCGGCGCGTCATCCCACTCGCGTACGACCCGGACTTTGACCTGTCCAACGCTTGTAAGCTCGCGAGAATGCCGCCGGTTCCGAGTAACCAAGCAAGAAGCTGATATGCTTCAAATCAAAATCGGTCCTGGCCAACCAATCGTTGGCTAGTTTCAAGCGTACTCGACTGACGAGTTCGCCGAACCTTAAATTGTCCTGCTGCAGACGCCGACGCAAAGTGCGTTCACTTAGCTTCAATTGATGGGCGACGCTGCGTAACGACGCGTTACGTGATGGCAGACGCTGGGCGATAATGTTCGCGACCTTGTCCTGGAGCGAATTTTCATCATTCGCTAGAGCTTGCCGCAGCAGCCCGTCCGCGTAGGATCGAAGCATGTATCCAAGGCGAGAATCCGCAGTTGGAATCTGGATCCGCATTGCATCACTGGAGAGTTTGATCACATCTGCGCGCGCGCCATACTCGACAGTGCAGCGGAATACACGCCGACACTCTGATGATGAAGCCGTGTTTGGATACATGAAGCGTACGGACAGGGGACATAGGTGTATGCCCGCTATCTTGCGGAGACCGCTGATCGTGCGGGCCGCCGCGAATTCGCCGAGGTGTCGGCATTCTTTCCAGATCGGATCTGAGACGTGCAATAGCAGCTCAACGCCTGCACGGTCGTATTCCAATTCCAGTGAGAAGCCGTCGCAGACGATCGCGGCGTACCGGCGATAACTCTGTATCGCATCACCTACGCTACCAGCGCTCGCGGCCAGATAGGCGAGGATGCCACCATTCTTGACATTGAAATCGCTGCCTCGATGCAGGCCAAAGTGGAGGTCATTCGTCTTCAGCGCTCCGTAGTCAAGAATCGCAGCGAAATGCTGCACGGAGATCTGTCGCCCGAACTTCAGGTCGCGACGATCAATTTCTAGTTTGTCAAACAGAGGTCGCGTCCGGATCTTGCGGCTCTGCAGCCATTGGACGGACTCGCCTGCCCAGTCAGCGTTAAGATGCATATCCGGTTTCCTCAAGGCCGGAGACCGCTCACAGTATCAATAACCCCTGTCCTGTGTGGCCACAAATGTCAAGATTATGGCCCCTACAATCAATGCGCCGACGGACTTCCTGCCCTATCTATTGTCTGTGCCGTCACGATGAGGCGTTTACCGCGGTGCCGCCCTTCGTGACTCCAAATGGCCGAAGATATTCGGACTGTGCCGCCAAACCTGCCCCTGCCCAGACGATGGAAGCTCATACTAAGACGTAACGATTAAGTCCGCGCGCATTGTTCTTCCCATGAGATTTCAATCCCGTTCGCGAGCGACCACAATTTCAATGATGATTTTCCGCTGCCAGCTTGCGACACGGTCGACGCAGTAGCCATGCCTGTTTGGTCAGATCCTGCCGAATCCCGGAAAACATCGGCGCAACCAGGACTGTCCCGGACCATAGGTCAATGGACTTCGGCTTCGTGGTTCCATAAACTCAGCTTTCAAGGGCATGACTGCTACCATCCAGTTGGCAATGATTCGATTCCATCCAGTTCGATGACGGTCGAAACAATCGTACCGGTTGCTGAACGACCGGTCCGACAGTTGCCGCGGACCACGTTGGCCGCCCTGACTGCGCTCGTCGCCACCTCGGCCAGCTACTATTTCGGTGCGCAGCTCGGATTTGAGCTGCGCTTTCCCAATTCTCCGCACTCCATTCTCTGGCCGCCAAACGCCATCCTGCTGGCCGCTTTCATGCTGATGCCGGTCCGGCTCTGGATTTGGTGTGTCATCGCCGTGCTTCCAGCGCATATCGCCATCTCGCTGCCATCCGGCGTGCCATGGATTGCGATCTTCGGCCTCTATGTTACCAACACCTCGCAAGCCATGCTCGGCGCCGCGCTCTTCAAATTCTTCATCGTGCGACGCAGCATCCAGATCGCCAATATCCGGATGATCGCCTTCATCGCCTTTGGTGTCTTCCTTGCCCCAATGCTGCTCTCTTTCGCCGACGCCGCGATTGCGATTGCCACCGGATGGACCACCAACACCTATTGGCAGGCATGGTCACTGCGCTTCTTCTCCAACGCCGCGTCGGCGGTCATCATCGTGCCGCCGGTCCTTTCCACCGTACTCGCTTACGCAACCTGGCGGAAACCCACACCGAAGCGCCTCGCCGAAGGTCTCGTGCTTGCCGTCATCCTCCTTGCGCTTGCCGCCTTCGCGTTCTTCGGCGGCGCGTTCCATACCACCGGCCTACCGTTGCTGTTCTGTGCTTACCTGCCATTCCTGCTCTGGGCTGCGATCCGCTTCACCAGGGTAGGCGCCAGCTGGGCACTCCTCGGGCTTGCCGTGGCCAACATGGGGAACATCGTACACTGGCGGCATGGATTCGCAGGTCAGACTGAGATCCTGACGCAGCAGGCAATCTTTCTCCTGATCGCAATCCCGGTCCTTTACCTCGCCGCCCTCTCAAGCGATCTCGCGCGCTATCTGCGCCAGATCAACACCGCGTCCGCACGGCACGATCTCGCAACCAAGGCGGCGTCCATCGGCGTCTGGGAGTGGTATCCAAAAACAGACGGCCTCTATCTTCATCCGCATCTCAAGAATCTCCTCGGCTATCTTGATTCCGAAATTCCCAACCAGCGTACCCAATGGATGAAGCACTATCATCCGGAAGACATCGATACGGTCATGCCGCTGGTCGAGGCCTGCATGCGTGGCGACATCCCCTCGCTCGAAGTCGAGCATCGCATGGTTCATCGCGACGGCAGCATCCGCTGGCTGCTCACGCGCGGTGCTCGCATGCACGACGACTCAGATGGGATCGACAAGATGGTCGGCACCTGCGTTGACGTCACCGAGCGCAAGCGAATCGAGGAAGAGCTGAGCACCCTGCGTAATGAACTGACACATCTGACCCGAGTCCGGATGATGGGCGAGCTCTCTGGCGCAGTGGCGCACGAGATCAACCAGCCGCTGGCCGCCATCCTAAGCAACAGCCAGGCAGCTCAGCTCCTGCTGCAGGATGAGCCGATCGACGTCGCCGAACTCGATCAGGTCCAAGAAGAGATCGCCGAATCCGCGAAGCGCGCCGGCGACGTGATCCATGGGCTGCGAGACCTCCTACGAAAAGGTGAACCGACCTTCCAGACCATCGAGATCAACCACGTCATCTCCGAAGTGCTCGATCTTGCGCACAGCGATTTTGTTTCCCACCAGGTCGCTGTTGTCCGGAATTTTGCCGAGAGAATAC
>Ga0111539_10011855_pt1 | contig 10928 bp, 12 predicted proteins | sample RhiMethybrSRZTD1_FD_79667 | JGI IMG/M metagenome (GOLD analysis project Ga0111539, IMG submission 79667) | Populus rhizosphere microbial communities from Tennessee, USA - Rhizosphere MetaG P. TD hybrid SRZTD1 (version 2) (version 2) | ecosystem: Host-associated > Plants > Roots > Rhizosphere >... | reverse complement strand
GCAACCGAGCTCGCGAGGTCGCGACCGGCGTGTCGAGACCCATCCGGTGTCGGGGATACAGTCCTCCCGTGATCACCGCCATCGTCTTCGTCAAGGCCGACGTCGCCCGGATTCCCGAGGTGGCCGAGCAGATCGCCGCCCTCGACGGCGTCAGCGAGGTCTACTCGTTGACCGGCCAAATCGACCTGATCGCGCTGATCCGTGTGCGCCAGCACGAGGACGTCGCCTCCGTGGTGGCAGACCGGCTCAACAAGGTCCCGGGTGTCACCTCCACCGAGACCCACATCGCGTTCCGCACCTACTCCCAGCACGACCTGGAGGCCGCGTTCTCGCTGGGTCTGGACTGACCCTTTCGGTCCGAATTGCCGAAATGGCCCGACAAATCGGGCTAACCTGCGGGCCATCGTGCCGAGACGGTCACATCAGAGCCGGGACAGGAAGGCAGTTTCATGGTCACCTCGAGGCGCGCTCGCGTCGTGGGCCTCTGCGTGATGGGCATGCTGCTGATCCAGTTCGCCTGGCTGCTTGCGGTTCCTCCGTTCTTCGGCATCGACGAGATCGACCACACCTACCGGGCGTCGAGCATCTGGCAGGGCGATCTCCGTCCCCTCGGTGAGTTCGCCGACCCGGACGAGGGGCGCGGCGACCTGGTCGCCGTGCGGTCCGACGTGGCCGGAGCAGCCCACCGGCCCTGCTTGCTCTTCAACTACTACGGCAAGGCCAACTGCACTCCGGTCGGTGCCGGCCCGCACGCCGACACGTCGTTGGTCGCGAGCAGCGCGGCACGCTACAACCCGGTCTTCTACGCGATCGAGGGCGCGGCGGCGGAGCCGTTCTCCGGCTACGACTATGTCTACGCGCTGCGTGTCGCAGCCGCGCTGCTGTGCACGGCGATGTTCGGGGCCGGGATCTGGTGCCTGCTGACCTTGGCGCGCACGCGGTGGCCCGTGGCGCTGTTCCTGCTGGCGACCACGCCGATGACCCTGTACTCGACGACTGTCGCGGCACCCAACGGCCTGGAGATGGTCAGCGGGCTGACCCTGTGGGCGGCACTCCTGGGACTGTTCTGCTCCACGTCCCCACCTTCATCCGGCGAGCGGCGCGTGCTGCTGACGATCACAGCGGTCTCGGGGGCGACCCTCGTGACCGTGCACACGCTCGGGCCACTCTGGCTCGGCCTGATCGCGATCGTGGTCCTCGTGCTCGCGCACCCGGTTCACATCTGGCGTCGCGTCCGTGCGCACCCGGTCGGACACCTCGCCGCCGCCGCGACGGTCGTGCTTGCCACGCTCGGCTCACTGGCGTGGGTGCTCTCCGCGAACGCCAACGACCCCGCCAGCGAGCACCTCAGCCTCGAAGGATCGCCGTTCCCGAAGATCTTCGGTGAGCTGATCCTGTGGCCGCTCCAGGCGATCGGCACCTACCCGAGCCGCAACGAGGGCGCCCCCGTCATCGTCTACGCGATGGCGGTCACGGTGTTCATCTGGGTCTCGGTGATCGCGGCACGCCACCTCCGCGGACGGGTCCTGTCCGCCGTGGTGTTGTTGGCGGTGCTCTCCGTCGCGGTGCCGTTCGTCCTCACGTTGGCCACCTACGCCCAGATCGGGCTGGCCTGGCAGGGCCGCTACGGGCTCCCGTTCAGCTGTGGCTACTTCCTGATCCTCGGCCTCGCGCTCGACCAGTCCCCCGTTCCTCCGCGGGTGCGCTCGTTCCCCCTCGGTGTCGCAGCCGTGCTGCTCGCCGCCGAGCTCGCGTTCAGCCTCCACGGCGTCGTCCACCGCGCCCGTGAGTTCGGTCTCTGGCGCGACAACCCGCACTGGTACCTCCCCGGGATGGTGGTCCTCGTCCTGGCGGTCATCGCCGGTACCACCAGCTGGTTCGCGGCGGTTGTCCGCTCCGCGCCGGCCGGAAGCGCACCGGCGCGGAGACCCGCGGTCCCGGCAATCGTGGCCGTCCCCGACGACGAGCCGGTTCGGTCCAGTTCGTGATCGAGCTGCTGGTCCCCTTCTATGGTCCCGGCGAGCAGCTCTTCGACCTGGTCCACAGCGTCCTCGCGCAGACGTCCCCACACTGGCGCCTGCTCGTCGTCGACGACGCCTGGCCCGGTGACCCCGTCGGTCCCGGACTCATGGCCCTCGGGGACGACCGGATCCGCTATCGGCGCAACCCGGACAACCTCGGCGTCAACGGCAACTTCCAGCGATGTCTGGACCTGGCCGAGGAAGAGCGCGTGGTCTTCCTCGGCGGTGACGACCTGCTCCTGCCCTCGTACGTCGGGCGCCTCGAGACGATGGACGCGCTCTTCCCCGACGCCTCGGTGATCCAGCCGGGGGTCGAGGTGATCGGAGAGGACGGCACCGTGGTGAGCCCGTTGGCCGACCTCGTGAAGCGACGCCTCGCCCCGCGCGTCGATGAGCCCACGGAGCTCGGCGGCGAACCCCTCATGGCGTCCCTGCTGCGCGGCAACTGGGCGTACTTCCCCAGCCTCTGCTGGCGACGTGAGCAGATCGCAGCCATCGGGTTCGACCCCTCCTACGACATGGTGATGGACCTCGCCCTGCTGATGCAGGTGCTGCGGGACGGCGGCTCCTTGGTGGTCGACCCACAGGTGACCTTTCGCTACCGCCGTCACGACGCGAGCTACTCCGCCCTCCGAGCCTTGGACGGCGACCGGTTCGCCGACGAGCGCGGGTTCTTCGCCCGTGAAGCGACGACGCTGCGCGCCGCGGGACTGACCCGCGCAGAACGGTCGGCCCGGCTGCACCTCACGTCCCGGCTGCATGCGCTTTCCCTGGTGGCCACAGCAGCCCGGGCCAGACGATGGGACACGCTCGGGTCACTCCTCGGCCACGCGCTCGGCCGCACCTCCCGCAAAGCGGCGTAGCCCGTTCGGACTACCGCGCCAGACGTTCGGCCAGACCTCGAACCAATCGCCCATCGGGACACCCGGGCTCGCCTAGATTTCGACTGTCCGAGCGCTGACCGGGAAGGCAGGTGTCCGTCATGCACGCTACGACGAGTCCCGTGCCCGGCACCCGGTTCGGGCCCGAGGTCTGCGTGCTCGTACCGATGTACAACGAGGTCACCGTCGTGGGGTCGGTGATCGAGGAGCTGCTTCAGCACTTCTCCCATGTCGTGTGTGTCGACGACGGCAGCACCGACGGATCTTCTGCCGTCGCACGTCAGGCCGGCGCACGCGTGCTCCGACACCCGGTCAACCTCGGTGCGGGTGCCGCGATGCGCACCGGGTTCGAGTACGTCCTGCGCGACCCTCGCGTCCAGGTCGCGGTGACCTGTGACGCCGACGGGCAGCACCGCGTCGTCGACGCCGTACGGCTTGCGCAGCGAGCCCTGGTCGGCGATGTCGACGTCGTCCTCGGATCGCGGTTCCTTGCTGACAGCAACACGAGCGTGCCCGGAGCCCGTCGCCTGTTGCTCAAGGCGGCCACGGTCTTCACGAGACTCACCACCCGGCTGGACATCACCGACACCCACAACGGCCTGCGGGCGTTCGGGCGTCGCGCGGTCGAGTGCACGGACGTGACCCTGCGTGGCATGGCACACGCCAGCCAGGTGCTCGCGGCGATCCCCGAGCACGGCCTCTCGTACGTCGAGGAGCCGGTCCACATCGCGTACACGGAGTACTCGCTCGGCAAGGGTCAGCGCGGCCTCAACGCGTTCAACATCCTCTGTGACCTGGCGGTCCACCAGATGCGGATCGCCCGATGATCATCAAGGTCGTCCTGATCGCAGGGATCGCGCTCGCGGCAGCCCTGATGATGCGCGGACCTGCCCACCGGCAGCTCGCCCTCCGCCGCATGTTCGGGATCTCCATCGCTGCTATGGGCGTCGCCGCGGTGGCCTGGCCGGACCTGACCACCCGCGCCGCCAACCTGGTCGGCGTCGGCCGCGGCACGGACCTGGTGCTCTACCTGGCTGTGCTTGCCTTCTCGTTCCTCTCGATGGCGCTCTACCAGCGCATCGCTCGGCTGGAGTCCAACATCACGCAGCTCACGCGTGAGCTGGCCTTGACGACACCCCCGCAGCAGACGACCGACACGCTCGCCACGTCCGGCCAGGTCACCCGCTCCGCATAGTCGGTCCGGACGCTGCCTTCCGACGAAACGGTCGGAAAGTGTGAAAACCCGCCCATCGGGCCGTGGGACTGCCTAGCCTTTCACCTGGCAGGAACGAGCTGACGCAGTCGAGGGAGCAGCGCCACACCGGACCGCCATGAAGCGGGCGACGTGAGTCGACACAGCGAAGCGGTGGGTGATCGCCTCGCCGTGAATCAGGCTCCGCCGCCCGCTTCCACGTCCCACCACGGCCGGCCTCACCCCCTAGCCTTGGACCATGGATGACTCGCGCCGTCCGGAAGGTCGACCGGACACCAAGGGCGACGCGTACACCCGTCGGCTCGAGGACCGCAGCGGTGTCTGGTGGAAGCGGCTGCTCAACGTGCAGGCGCCGTACCAGTGGAACCTCCGACGCCAGGACCTCGGCCGCACGCTCGACATCGGTTGCGGGATCGGACGCAACCTGCCGAGCCTGCCGCCGGGCTCCCTCGGCGTCGACCACAACGCGACCTCGATTGCCGCCGCGAGGGCCCGCGGCCTCCACGCCATGACCACAGCGGAGTTCCTCGCGAGCGAGCAGGCGCGGCCCGAGTCTTTCGACGGGTTCTACGTCGCGCACGTGATCGAGCACATGGACGAGGCGAGCGCCGTGGAGCTCATGCGGGGCTACCTGCCGTACCTCCGGCCCGGCGGCCGAGTCTTCTTCGTGTGCCCCCAGGAGAAGGGCTACGCCACCGACGCCACCCACGTGCGCTTCGTCGATGGTGAGGCGCTGATGGACCTCTCGCGCACGGTCGGTCTGGAGCCGGAGCCCTGGTTCAGCTTCCCGTTTCCCCGGCGCCTGGGGAGGCTCTTCACCTACAACGAGTTCTGCGTGCGCGCCAGCAAGCCGTCACCTCGATAACCTCCGGGAGTGACCTGGCTCTCCGACCACTGGCTCGACATCCTCGGCTGGGCCGGTTCCGCGCTCCTCGTCTACTCCGTGATGCAGGCGCGGGTGCTGCGCTTCCGGGTGCTCAACCTGGCCGCGTGCGTCGTGCTCACCGGGTTCAACGCCTCGCTCGGGATCTGGCCGATGGTGGCGATGAACGTCGCCCTGGCCGTGATCAACCTGTGGCACATCCGCGCGCTGGTCTCCACACGTGACGACGAGGCGACGTTCGAGGTGCTCGAGGTCGGGCCGACCGACGCCTACCTCCGCCACGTGCTCCGGGTCAACCAGAAGGACATGCTGGCCCACCAGCCGGACCTGGCGTGGGAGGGGAGCGCCCCCGGTCACAGCGCCTTCCTCGTCCAGCGCGGCGACGAGACGGTCGGCGTCGTGCTGCTCCACGACGGCGGCGACGGCACGGCGTACATCGACCTCGACTGGGTCAGCCCGCGCTTCCGGGACTTCTCCCCCGGCGCGTTCGTCTGGCGGCGCAGCGGCATGCTCCGCGACCACGGCTTCGCGCGCGTCGTCACGTCCCCCAGGATGGTCGGGCCGTACTACGAGCGGATCGGCTTCGCCCGCGCCGGTGACAGCTGGGCGCTCGACCTCAGCGCCGGTTAGCCTCAGGGCCGGTTAGACCGACGTCGCCTCGACCCAGCGGTCGAGGGTCGACTGCGCGGCACCTGAGTCGAGGGCGGCGTTGGCCCGGGCGATGCCCGCCACCAGCCGCTCGTTGATGGAGCCCTCCTCCGCCGCGTGCACCGCCAGGGCGGCACCTGCGTTGAGCACGACCGCGTCGCGCACCGGTCCCACCTCCCCCGCCAGCAGCCGGCGTACGACGTCGGCGTTGTGGTCGGCGTCGCCACCGCGGAGGCCCTCGGTGGTGCCCACGGGCAGGCCGAGCGCCGCCGCGTCGACCGTGTGCTCGGTGACCTCGCCGTCGTGCACGGCCCACAGGGACGACGTGGTCGTGGTGGTCAGCTCGTCGAGCCCGTCGTCGCCCCGGAACACCCACGCGTCGACCCCGCGACGGGCGAAGACACCCGCCATCACCGGCGCCATCGACCTGTCGGCGCAGCCGATCGCCTGGGCGGCTGGCCTGGCCGGGTTGGCGATCGGGCCGAGGAAGTTGAACGTGGTGGCCACCCCGAGCTCGCGGCGCGGCACGGCCGCGAAACGCAGTGCCGGGTGGAACGCCGCGGCGAAGCAGAACGTGATGCCGGCCTGCTCGACGACCCGGGCCACATCGGTGGCCGGCAGGTCGAGCCGGATCCCGAGCTTCTCGAGGACGTCGGCGCTGCCGGCCTTCGACGACGCCGACCGGTTGCCGTGCTTGACCACCGGCGCGCCGGCGCCCGCAGCGACGATCGCGGCCATCGTGGAGATGTTCACCGAGAACGACCGGTCGCCACCGGTGCCGACGACGTCGAGGACCCGGCCGACGATCGTCAGCGGGGTGGCGTGCGCGTACATCGCCGCCACCAACCCCTCGACCTCGTCGATCGTCTCGCCCTTGGCGCGCAGCGCGAGGGCGAACCCGGCGATCTGCGAGGGCGTGGCCTCACCGGACAGGATCTCGCCCATCGCCCAGGCGGTCTGCTGCGCTCCGAGGTCGCGTCGCGCGACGAGCGCGCCGAGCACGTCGGCCCAGGAGGTGCCGAGGGCGGTCATCAGCGGGTCGCGGGCGCCCGGGAGCGGAGCAGCCGGGCCACGGTCTCGGCGAGCTGCAAGGGGTCGATCGGGTGGGAGACCGCGGCCTCCGCCCGGGACCAGGTGGCGAGCCACGCGTCCTGCGGCCGCCCGGTCAGCACCAGGATCGGGGGGCAGCGAAAGATCTCGTCCTTGAGCTGCTTGGCGATGCCCATGCCACCGGCGGGCACCGCCTCGCCGTCGAGGATCGCCAGGTCGATCCGGCCGGCGTCCATCTGCTGCAGGACGACGGCCTCGGTGGCCACCTCGACGTACTCGAGCTCGGGGAGGTCCGGGTGCACCCGGCGGCCGAGCGCGAACATCACCTGCTGCCGCACGTTCACGTCGTCGGAGTAGACGAGCACCTGCAGCGGCGGCGTGGAGGAGGCGGCGTTGGTCACGCGGGGAATGCTACCCATCCCCGCGTCGCTGCTGTGCCTCCAGCCGGTCGAGCCGACGGTCCTCGCGGACGGCCTCGCGCATCGAGCTGCGCACCCACTGCACGAACAGCACCGCGAAGAACAGCAGCCCGATCAGGTCGCCCGACCCCCACAGGATCCCGCCGGCCAGGCGCTGGTCGGCGGCGGCGTCGGGCAACCACGGCAGCACCTGGTGCAGGTCGGGGTACCACGAGCCACCGATCAGGCCGGTCTGCTGCATGATCGTCACCCCCAGGAACGCGTGGAACGGCAGGGTGAGCACCACCATCAGCACCCGGAACGGATACGCGACGCGCCCCGGCAGCGGGTCCACCCCGAGCAGCGGCCAGAAGAACAGCGAGCCGACGAGCACCAGGTGCACGTGCATCAGCTCGTGCACGTACGGCGAGTGGAGCGACGCCGCGTACCACCCGGAGAAGTAGAGCGCCCACGGCGACACGACGTACAGCGTGAACGTCAGCGGCGGGAACGTGAGCACCTTCGCCACCCGCGAGTGCAGCACCGCGAGCAGCAGGCCGCGCGGAGTGCGCGGCAGCGTGCGCAGGGCCAACGTCACCGGGGCGCCGAGGGCGAGGAAGACCGGCACCACCATCGCCAGCACCATGTGCTGCACCATGTGCACGCTCAGCAGCGCCGTGTCGTACGCCGCGAGCCCGGACTGCGTGGCGACCACGAAGCACGCCATCCCGCCGAGGAACGCCGCGGTCCGGCCGGCGGGCCACCGGTCCCCCCGCTCGTGCAGCGTCCAGACACCCCAGAGGTAGAGGCCCGTGACCCAGACCGTCCCGACGAACAGGAACGGGTCGAGCGTCCATTCCGTCAGCACCCGGGAGAGCCCGAACGGGGGAAGCCCCCGCAGCCCCTCCTGGAGGGTCTCGTAGGCCGTCGGGACGGCACCGGACGTGAACACCCGACCAGAGTATTGAGCGCTGGCGAAGAACCGCCGGGGGGTCCTGCTGGCCATGCCCGCTCCTCACGACATAATGGCTCCGTGGCGACAGCAACTGCGATCCCGGCGTCCCGTCTGCACGGTCATCACGACCGACCCAGCATGGTGAGCGTGGGCACCATCGTGTGGCTGTCCAGCGAGCTGATGTTCTTCGCTGCGCTTTTCGCCAGCTACTTCACGATCCGGGCCGTGAGCCCGGACCTGTGGGCCCAGGACACCGCCCTGCTCAACGTCCCGTTCGCCTCGGTGAACACCACGATCCTGGTGCTGTCGTCGCTGACCTGCCAGATGGGTGTGTTCGCGGCCGAGCGCGGCCAGGTCGGTCGCAGTGGCGGGGTGTTCCAGCTCAAGGGCTGGGGCCTGCGCGAGTGGTTCGTGCTCACCTACCTGATGGGATCCGTGTTCATCGCCGGCCAGGCTTTCGAGTACGTCAGCCTGATGCATGAGGGCGTGACCATCCCCTCCTCGGCGTACGGCACGATGTTCTACCTGGCCACGGGCTTCCACGGCCTCCACGTGACCGGTGGTCTGGTCGCGTTCCTGTTCGTCCTCGGGCGCACCTTCCTGGCCCGCAAGTTCACCCATGAGCAAGCCGTCAGCGCCATCGTCACGTCGTACTACTGGCACTTCGTCGACGTGGTGTGGATCGCCCTGTTCGCGACCATCTACCTGATCCAGTAGAAGGGCACCCGGAGACCAATGCTGCGAATCTTCCAGCGCACGACCGGCCGGGTGGCCGGGAGCATCTCCCGTCGCCGTCGAAGCAGGTTCGCGGCTCCTGCGGTGCTGTTGATCGGGCTGCTCGCCACGGGGGGCGTCTACGCCGCGTTCACCCCCGCCGACGCCGCCAAGCAGGACGACGCGAGCGAGGTCGCCAAGGGCAAGGCCCTGTTCCTGGTCGGCTGCTCCTCCTGCCACGGCATGAACGGCGAGGGGGTCACCACCAAGCGCGGCAAGCAGCTCGGCCCGTCGCTGGTCGGGGTCGGCGCCGCCGCCGTCGACTTCCAGGTCGGCACCGGCCGGATGCCGATGGCCCAGCCGGGGGTCCAGGCCCCGAGCAAGCAGGTTCTCTACACCCCCGAGGAGATCAGCCAGCTCGGGGCGTACGTCGCGTCCCTGGGCCCCGGCCCGGAGGTCCCCCCGAAGTCCGAGTACGACGTCGCCAAGGCCAGCAACGAGAGCATCGTCCGCGGCGGTGAGATCTTCCGCACCAACTGCACGGCGTGCCACAACTTCGCAGGCTCCGGCGGGGCGCTGCCCCAGGGCAAGTACGCCCCAAGCCTCAAGGGTGTCAGCGCCAAGCACATCTACGAGGCGCTTCTCACGGGGCCTCAGCAGATGCCGGTCTTCTCCGACCATGTGCTCACGCCCGAGGACAAGGCCGACGTGATCGCCTACCTGAAGAAGACCGAGAAGACCCCCGGCTACGGCGGCTTCTCCATGGGCGCGCTCGGTCCCGTGTCCGAGGGCTTGTTCGCGTGGCTCGTGGGCATCGGCATGCTGGTGGGCTTCGCGGTCTGGATCGCCGCCCATACCGCCCGCGTCAAGAAGACGGGAGAGGACGCATGAGCGACGTGCACAGCAAGGAGATCGAGCGCACCGAGCCCGACCCGATCGCCGACCCCGGGGTCGAGCCGCACCTCCCGCGCCCGACCGACGTCGACCCGGCCGCCGAGCGACGGGCGGAGCGCCAGGTCGCGACGTTCTTCGGCCTCTCGGCCGTGTTCACGATCCTCTGCTGCGTCTCGTACTTCGCGTTCGCGGTCGGTGACAACCCCGACACGATCGGCGGCCTCGGCGCCTCCAACGTGGCGATCGGCGGCTTCCTCGGCCTCGCCCTGCTCTTCATCGGCATCGGCGCCATCCAGTGGGCCCGCAAGCTGATGGGCGACCACGAGATCATCGAGATGCGCCACCCCTCGGTGTCCTCCGACGCCGACCGCGACGAGGCGCTCGAGGCGTTCAACACCGGTGTCACCGAGTCCGGCATCGGACGCCGCCCGCTGATCCGCAACTCGCTGATCGGAGCGATGGCTGCGCTCGGCCTGCCGGCCGTGATCTTCCTGCGCGACCTCGGCCCGCTGCCGGGCAACAAGCTCGCGCACACGGTCTGGCGGAAGAACATGCGGGTGGTCCAGGACGTCACCGGCGTCCCGATCAGGCCCTCCGACATGGAGATCGGCCAGCTGGTCAACACCGAGCCGGGCGTCTTCTACAAGGACGGCCCCGACGGTGAGCCGCTGTTCGAGGGCACCGAGCTGCAGCAGGCCAAGACCAAGGCCGCCACGATCCTGGTCCGGATGCACCCCGACGACATCACGCCGAGCAGGGGCCGGGCGGACTGGGGCGTCGACGGCATCCTGTGCTACTCCAAGATCTGCACCCACGTCGGCTGCCCTATCTCCCTGTGGGAGCAGCAGACGCACCACCTGCTCTGCCCGTGCCACCAGTCGACGTTCGACCTGGCAGACAATGGCAAGGTGATCTTCGGTCCCGCCGCCCGTCCGCTGCCCCAGCTGCCCATCATGGTGGACAGTGCGGGCTACCTGGTGGCGCAGAGTGACTTCCCCGAACCGGTCGGCCCCAGCTACTGGGAACGAGGGTGATCCCGAGATGAAGACTCCATTCACGAGCAACGGCACCAAGGCCGCGGCGGCTCCCAAGCCCAACCGCGTCGGAGCGGTCGCGGAGTGGGCCGACGAGCGGCTTGGTCTCGCGACGATGGCCAAGAAGCAGATCCGCAAGGTCTTTCCCGACCACTGGTCCTTCATGCTGGGCGAGATCGCGCTGTGGAGCTTCGTGGTCCTGCTGCTGACCGGCACGTTCCTGACGCTGTGGTTCCG
>Ga0111539_10011851_pt1 | contig 10930 bp, 6 predicted proteins | sample RhiMethybrSRZTD1_FD_79667 | JGI IMG/M metagenome (GOLD analysis project Ga0111539, IMG submission 79667) | Populus rhizosphere microbial communities from Tennessee, USA - Rhizosphere MetaG P. TD hybrid SRZTD1 (version 2) (version 2) | ecosystem: Host-associated > Plants > Roots > Rhizosphere >... | reverse complement strand
GTGTTTCAAATGTTTGTAAAAAACTCATTCGGCTATTGGGGTTTGCTCTTTCCTATTTAAAAAGCAACGGTGCAAACATGTACAAATTATTCCTCCACACTGGCCACGTATGGCCACCAGGATATTCTTGATAGGTATACTTGATATTGAGCTCTTTGAATTTCGAAAGCATCACCTGGCAATTCTCATACGCAATGTCTTCCTTCCCGCCCATGGCAATCCAAAGTGTCACCCTATCATTTATAATACCGGAATTTTTTTTCATATACTCATATTGTCGATCGGAGATATTTTTTTGATTCGGTAACCAACCAGAACTGAACACACCGAGGTATGAAAAAAGGTCTGGGTTGTATATCCCGGCGTACAAAGTTTGTAGTCCGCCCATAGACAAGCCAGCAAGCGCTCTACTTTTTGAATCGGTTTTTGCGCGGTAGGTTTTTTCCACAAAAGGGATCACACTCTGCTTTAATTCTGCTTCGAATGATTTTAAGAATTGTTCGCTAAAACCAGGGCTGCCTGTATTTCCGTCGACCATAACTACTAGCATCGGTTGTGCTTTTTTTTCTGCTAAGAGATTATCGAGAATCAAATCCGTCTTCCCCTGCGTGGCCCAACCCCTTTCATCTTCGCCACCACCATGCAGCAGATAAAGCACTGGATATTTCTCTTCTGATTCATTATATCCAGAAGGTGTGTAGATATAAAGCTTGCGCCACACATTCAACACAGTTGAGTAGTAACGCACCGTCCGGATCTCCCCGTGCGCGACATCCTTAATGGCATAATAATTTTCTCCTTTAATTGGAATTTCTATCCCGCTTGCCATTCGTCCCATACCATAAAAAGTTTCACTGCCCGGATCAGCCACGGCAACGCCATCAATCAATAATGAATAGTAATGAAACCCTTCACCCTGTGGTTCAGTAGTTACTTCCCAAAAACCGTCAGCATCCCTTATCATGTCATACTTTTTACCGAGATCAATCTGCACTTTTTGGGCATCCGGCGCTTTGATCCTAAAGAGGACGCGATTGTCTTGTAACACCCGCGGATATTTAGCTGACCTTACATTTGTAGATGCTGCAGAGCCCATCATATTATATGATGAAAAACTTGAGATATCCACAGGCTTGAACAGAAGTTGGGAAAAGATATACAGATCGTTTTTCCAGACTTTAAAGTCGTGCGCACCTGGCTCCACATAAAATATATGAGGCACTTCATACTCTTTCAGATAATCGTGCGTTCGCTGACTGAACGACATCAGATTGTCATCTACACCGCAAGAGATCCATAGCAATTTCAATTGTTCCTTTGCTTTCTTCGGATCAGGTACCAGGACTTCAGGTGTCTTGGTATTGGGCGCTGATGAAAACCCACCAATCCAGGCAAACTTTTCCAGATTGGCTAACCCAAAATTTAAGGATTGACCTCCGCCCATTGATAGACCAGCAATAGCGCGATGATCGCGGTCCTTGTAAACCGGATATTTTTTTTCAACGAAAGGAATCAGATCGTTCAGCAAATCTTTCTCAAACGTGGCAAAGGCTTGAACTTTAACACTATCAAAAATATTCCCCCCGGCACGATCGTCCTTCATAGCCCTACCGTTGGGTAATACAACAATCATGGGTTGAATCCTTTTTCCAGCATAGAGGTTATCCAATATAACCTGTGGCTGACCGTTCTTTAACCACTCCTTCTCATCACCGCCGATACCATGGAGAAGGTACAGAACGGGATACTTATTCTTTTTGGAAAATCCGGGCGGAGTATAAATCAATGCCTTCCGCGTCACCCCTACTGTTTTTGACGGGTAGCTTATCGTGTCAATTCTTCCTTGTAAATTATTTGCGTTGAAGGAATCGAATCCCGGTGGCGCATGTTTGATTTGCGTCTGGCCGTTGCAAATCACTCCAACCAATACGACCAGGAAAATCAATAGAAACCGTTTCATCATAGTAATTTATTTTGCTTATTCCTTTAATTTTAGATTCTATTCTTCATTAACGAAGTCCTGTCAGTGTTTGCTTATTTCGATGAAGCAGAACATCGACAGCCTTCGAGATCTGACATCGTAATTGTTCAATCGTTATATCCATAACATTTGCTACTTCGCGATAGCTTAACCTACGTTGAAACTTTAGAAAAAGAGCTTCGCGTTGCAGACTCGTGAGTCCTTGTGTCATTTGGGTTTCAGCTGAAAAAAAATTCTCAATCCTTGTCCTCGAGGTCACTATCTCCTGCATGAGAAGTCGACGAAACATCTTGAAAAGGCTACTATCAACAGACGCACCTTCCCGTAACAGGTCAGATCGACCGCCAATAAGCAAAAACAACTCCACAATGCAATTCTTCACCAATGCCTGATCATCGCAGGCATTCATTCCGTAATTGAAGAGATTGTGAATATGTTCCGCATAAAGCCGCGAAACTAGAACGTCGGTCTCGTGATCCGAAGTTCTGATCATTGCGTCCAGCACTTCCGTAATAGCATTTCTGGAACGGATATTTAATGCTACCATTGAATGCGATGCTTTTTTAGTTTGTAAGGAACAGTATTCCCGTAAATGCTTTTCATGTCTTTCATTTTACACCAAGCTTAATCTGTGTGAAGGAATGCGGCGGAAACGTGCACGACAACGTATTGTTCTTCACATTGATTTCCTTAGTCGCCCCTTGAAATTGTGTTTGTTGATCGAACGCGAAAGGTTCATTGAGTTTCTCACCGCTTATCAAAATCGCAATTGCTTTTCCTGTTAGTTGTCCCGACGTATTGATTACATCGGCTGAAATGGCTTTATCCTTATGTCGGTTGACCACGTTAACGTACACGGTATTGGATTCTTTTGAATACACGGACGTAACGTCAAGATAGGGAATGCCTTTGTATTTTTCGGTGTTGAAGGTATCACACGCGACGTATGTATCAACGGCATTGCCAAGGCAATTGTTGGAAAACAACTTAAAGGTGCGAAACAATGGCGTCTTGAAGGTTCCTTTTTTTGTATCGTTTCCCAAAAGTGAAGTTAGCAGCGTGTAGTTTGCCATCTTCACGATATCAGCATGCCGTACAAAGGAATTCAGGTACTGAGCCACTGCCAGCGTCGACATCATATTTTGTCCGAAGGGAGCATATTCATCAATTGACAGATATATCGGCTTCTTCATGTTATACAATGCCTGCGCAATGTTGATTTGAGCGTGAAGAACTTTGATCTTTTCTTCGATATCCATGGCGCTCTGGCCCATGTATGTATAATAGTCGTCTGATCTTTCCCAGTAACGGTGGATCGAGATATAGTCTGCAATGTCTTTTAGTTCAGAGATGACTTTCCAATTCCAGTCAACCCATTTGCCCGGGCTGTAATGTGATGATCCGTTCGCAATAAACTTAATCGAATTGTCTGTGGCGCGCATCGCCTTAGCGGCTTCAATAGCGATCTTACAATAATCTTCTGCACTCTTGTACCCCATGATCCATGGGGAACCATCGACTTCATTTCCAAGACACCAGTATTTGATATTGAAAGGCTCATTGTTTCCATTCTTTGCGCGCAGATCCGAATAGTATGTTCCACCTTTCAGGTTACAATACTCCACCCAGTAACGCGCGTCATTTATGGTACCAAGTCCCAGGTTAATGCAGACGACGTTCTCGCTTCCTATAGATTTATTTAACTGCACCCATTCGTGCGTGCCTACGAGATTGTTGTCGATGCCCCCCCAGGCGAGGTCCTTTCGTACTGGCCGTTGTTCTTTGGGGCCAATACCATCTTGCCAGTTGTACCCTGCCACGTAGTTTCCTCCCGGCCATCGCATGTTCGTGACTTTAAGTTCTCTCATGGCTTCGACATAATTTTTCTTGAAACCGTGCTCGTCCGCAAGCGGCGAAGAAGGATCGTATAAGGTCCCATATAACGTATTGAACTTTACGCTGTCGGGCAATCCCATTCTTCGTCCACTAAACTGAATCGGTTCCATAAATACCCCGTAGATTTTTGGATCGATTTCCCCGATCGTCCTGTCGATGTCAATTTTGATTTTTGCTGTTTGGGCGCAGAGAAAAATCGGAAGAAGTAATAGTGCAGCAAATAAGATTTTTTTCATTTATGTTGACGATTATTTTTTATTGACGAAATGAATTTGATGAAACTCTCACTCCTTTGATTCTTTTATTTGAATTCTTATTACACGGGCAAAATAAATACTGCTCCCACGGCGGTGTTTGTGGTAGTTGAAGACAGAATTGTTTACCGGTGAATGTTAAAAGACTAGATTTCATCTTTAAGCCAGCGTCCTTTCCCTGTACTTATCATGAGTATCAGGGACTGCACCCCTCTCAGTCGTTTTACAACGACGTTTTACACTAGGTAATTGCGGTCATCACCATAGTCATTCCGCGCAATAGTAAAATGTTTTCATAGTTTAGGTTTATAGTTTTTTGGATAAATTACTTGTCCTCCGCCCATCTCAAATGCTCAGAAAACACATCAGAGAATTCCAATATTTGAATGTTAATAAAGGTATTAAATACACTTAAACGCGTCTTCCAATAAAAGCCGTCGATGAATATTGAACATCGCTTGTTATTAGTTTGGCAGTAATCTGGTCGATCACGTAAGGGCTGGGTGTTTTCCGATTGATTTTACGTTCGGACTGAAATTGAATTATCGAGTCTCTTCACCCATGGGAGACGTTGATTCTTTTTTGCTGAAGGTTGGCGATGATCTCAAACTCATCGTGCAATTTGACGCTGAGTCTTTCAAAAACGGAAAAGTATTCCATGTACACAGCATGGTTCTGGCTTTGAGGCTTAAACGTAGAAGCAAGCACAACTGATCGCGCGGCTTCGTCAAGGGTCTTAAAGATTCCCAAGTCTGTGGCACTTAATAAAAACGCACCCTGCGCATTACTGTCCGGATTTTTTCCAACGCTTACCGGCTTGTTAAAAATATCGGCAAGCATCTGTGTGCAAACGGGTATAGACGCAAAACTTCCATTTGCTGTAAGGCAGTTGATATTGCTGTGTTCTTGAAGTGTTTTGCCTATGCTGTAGATTTCATACAGAATTCCTTCGATGGTGGCCCTTATGAAGTGCTGTCTTTCGTGTTTAATGTTGATACCAAAATAACTGCCCCGTGCATTTGGATTCCAGATCGGCGCCCGCTCTCCAAGCAGGTAGGGCAAAAACAGCAAACCGTCTGAGCCAATCGGAATAGCCATCGCCTCTTGAATTAGATTTTGCATGCTGTATTCAATATCAACAGAGCTATTGCAATCACCAAACTGCTTGACAAACCACTCAAAGATGACGCCACCGTTATTCGTGGGGCCACCCGATACAAAGTGTTTCTCCGTTAGGAGATAATTAAAAATGCGCTGATTGCTGTCCTGGATTACCTTGTCTCCGATTACCCGAACAGCACCACTGTCTTCAATCGTAACGGTAGCCTTTCCATCCTCCCAAATTCCTCCCCCCAACATGGCAAGACATCCATCGCTTGACCCCACTATTATTTTGACGCTATTCGACAATCCCAATGACTTCTGGTATTCTTTCCTAAGTTTACCAGGCGAGTGAAATACAGGCACAAGCTCTGGTAACTTCTCCGAGGTAATGCCAGCATGGTCGAGCGCATTCGCTTCCCAGGAAAGCGTATGAATATTCATTAAGCCGGTTGCAGAAGCAAGACTGTAGTCGAGAACATATCCGTGGGTGAGTTGCTGAATAATGTAACTTTTAATGGTTAAAAATTTGTAGGTCTTCTTAAATCTTTCCGGGTCGTTTCTGTTCAACCAAGTGATCTTAGCGAGGGGGGACATGGGATGAATCGGTGTACCCGTTGCCTCGTAGAAAGTTTTTCCAAGTGAAGAAGCTTTCAATTCCTGCGCTTCCTTTTTTGCACGGTTGTCGGCCCACGTGATAACGTTGCCAAGCGGCACACCATGTTTATCGATTGCCAGCACACTGTGCATGGAAGCACTGAAGCAAATGGAAATTACGTTATAGTTTTTCGGGTGTATCTCTTCACATAACAAGTTTTTCAGCACATAAAGCATCGTGATAAAAATTTGTTCCGGGTCTTGCTCACTATAATCAGGTTCAATATGAAAGGTCGGGTAAGCTCCTTTCATTGATCCTATAGCGTTACCTTTCAGATCAAATGCCACGACTCTCACTGCGTTAGTTCCTAATTCTATTGTAATTACACATTCCATATTGTCAGGTATCGTTTACGTTGGATTGGATGCATTTTGTTTTCTGAACTGCCCAGGGGTATAACCCGTAAGCTTTTTGAATGTCGTGGAAAAATGTTGCGATGAATAGAATCCGGTCTCGAGTGCAATGTCGGTAAAATTTACGTCCCGTCGCTTTAGTAGTTTGATCGCTTCCGAAATCCTGATGTTGATAAGATAATTCAAAGGAGAAAATCCGGTATAGTTTTTCACCTTCTCAGTGAAGGCAGTCGTGCCCAGGCCGAACAGCGCTGCCATTTCTTCAACGCTCCACGGGTGGGCCAGCCTTTGACGCAACGTTTGTTCGAGTTTCATGAATGTGCGGGGAAAGTCAAGGCGTGAATCACCCTGACGGGTTAATCGCCTTGCAATAATAATAAACAGCGAGTCGATGAAGTAATTGACCCGCGTAATGTACCCCAATTCCTGATTCATGATCTCGGCACGCATCTCATGAAGTAACTCAATGGCCTCCTTCATTTTCAGTACCGACATATTATTGAGCAGCAGAATTTTTATAATCGTGAGGCGTTCCATCTCGGAAAGTTTACTCCACTTGCCGAGCATCATTCCACTGGTATTTTCTATTTTTTCGACTTCAAGATGCAACCAGAATAGTGTGCCAATGTCCAAATATCCTTTTGATCCTCCAATTTCGTGACCTGGTAATACCAGTGCCATATCTCCTGGATAAAGTACTAAATGCTGCCCATTAATAACCCATTCAAACTTGCCATCGACAATGTAATAGCAGCGCAGTGTTTCCGAAAGAATGGGTGTAAAAGAATCTAATTGAATTGTGTTGTTTTTTCTGAGCGCAAACTCTTTTATATGCGGAAACAATTCCAGTTCTCTTGAAGATCCTTGTTGTAATGTAAACTGGTTCATGCTGCTTTCCAGCCGTAATGTTTAGCTCAACCGGGAAGAAAACTTTCGCCACGTTATCGCCGTGATAATTTCAAACCATGGGGCTAATGGAATTTGTATCCTTGATCGTATAAATGTTATTAGCGTTGTGGTAAGCATTAGTACTTAGTTAGGCGTGAGTATATAAGTTCTTCCAACCTGAGTTTCTATGTCATATAACCATGTCCGAGGAGTTTTTACTACCGTGACTATAGCTTTTGTTGACACTACCGGTGCGCGCGTTTCTTCTATTTGGTAAAACGCGTTCGGGTTCTCACCAATTGCCTTTTTCAATGCATCGCCGTCGCTGTATCTCACTTCGTTAGGAACTCTTACTCGAAGATTACCACCCAGCGTAGATTTGATAACGACCTTAGAGACCTTCGCATCCTTCCATTGCAGATCGACTATTTCGAAACCTCCCCGGGCGCGCAAGCCTTGCACCCTGCCCGCTGTCAAACTCCCTGGAAGAGCAGGAAGCAAATGAATAGCGCCATCAGCACTTTGCATCAGCATTTCGGCAATACCCGAAGTGCAGCCAAAATTTCCGTCGATTTGGAACGGAGGATGAGCATCGAAAAGGTTGTTATAAGTTCCTCCGCCACCAGGATTAGTACCCACGGGAGTAAGTTGATTTTGAATCAGCTTGAAAGCGTGATCTCCATCGAGCATTCTTGCCCACCAGTTTACCTTCCAGCCCATACTCCAGCCGGTGGATATGTCGCCTCGCTGTGTTAGGGTGTTCTTCGCTGCAAAATACAATTCAGGCGTACGATAAGGTGATATCTGATTTGATGGAAACAATCCATACAAATGTGAGATATGACGGTGATCGTCTTTAGGGTCATCTACATCATCAAGCCATTCCTGCAATTGTCCGTGTTGACCAATATGCATAGGGGGCAACCGATCGCGCATTCGTTTCAACGTATCGATAAAAGCTTCGTCTTTTTTTAGTATCTGTGCGGCTCGTATAACAGTGCTGAAAACATCAAAAACGATCTGGTTATCCATAGTGGTACCGGCATCCAGCGAGGAACCTTCGTGCGCTTTGGGTGCATTCTCCGGCGACATTCCAGGGTTGACTACCAGCCAGTGATTAGATGGGCGTTCAATCAGAAAATCAACATAGAAAGTTGCAGCACCTTTCAACGCAGGATAAACGGATGCTAAGTATTCGCTATTGCCATTATATAAATAGTGTTCCCAAAGATGTTGGCAGGTCCATCCACCGCCGCCCGTCCAAGCTCCCCAAAAGGCTCCATCGATCGCCCCGGTCACACGCCAAATATCTGTGTTGTGATGAGCCATCCATCCTCTTGCACCATACATCACCTTTGCTGTCTCTTGTCCTGATTTTGATAGATCGATAACCATCTGAAGGAATGGTTCATGCAGTTCTGCGAGATTTGTTTTCTCTGCAGGCCAATAGTTCATCTCTGCATTGATATTGATGGTGTATTTGCTGTCCCATGGTGGTTTCATTTTATCATTCCAAATCCCTTGTAGATTGATTGGCTGTCCTCCAGGTTGGGAAGACGAAATCAAGAGGTAACGGCCAAATTGAAAATAGAGTGTTACAAATTCTGGATCATGCGTTGCGCTGAAATTCTTCAACCGCTCATCCGTCGGGAGTTTTGCTGCATCGGTAATTCCAAGGTCAAGTTTTACTCTGTTGAAGTATCTCTGATAGGCCTCGACATGCGCTTTCAAAATGCCTGCAAATGATTTTGAATATGCTTCGTTAAGGTATGAGACAGCTCGTTCATTTTCATTGCCGCTGATATCTTTGTAACTGTTGAAGTTTGTCGCAATAGAGATATAAATGGTCGCAGCATCTGCGCCTTGCACTACAATCGATGTATCGTTAACCGCGAGTTCTCCACCTTCCGGTTTTAAGCGAACGATTCCTTTGAACAGGACTTTTCCTGGCACACCTTCATGATCGACTGTTGTGCCAGCGATCATCAACTGACTAGGTTGGGAGGTCTGAAAAGTGGCTTTGGGTTGTAGTGTGGAAAGTGTAGCGGCGAACGATATACTGCGTGGTTTACTCGCAGTCAGTCGTATAACGATCACGCGGTAAGAAAGGGAGGCGAAGATTTCTCTGGTGTAAGTAACGTTGCCGGCTACATACGAGGTCTTCGCTACTGCCCTTTCAATGTCGAGTTCGCGATAATAATTGCTGTATTGACCGTGTCCAGGGAAATTCAGGTGAAGATTGCCCACAGGTTGAAACATTTGCCCGTGAGATTTTTTTGTAATGATGGTTTTGTTCGCGAGCTGCTCGGCTTCTTTTTGCCTTCCAGCAAAGATGAGTCTTCGGATTTCGGGCAGTGAAGACAGCGCTTCCGGATTATCATTTCGATTCGGACTCCCACTCCAAACGGTATGCTCATTCAATTGAATGGTTTCCCTTTCAACATTTCCATAGACCATTGCTCCCAATTTCCCATTTCCTATTGGCAGCGCATTCTCCCAGGTAGTGCCTGATGGTGTATTGTACCAAAGCTTCAATCGTACTGGAATTTGCGTTACACCTGCAGTTGTAGCGGCGAATAAAAACAGGACACTGAATATCAGCTTCATTGTTTAGTCTCTTATGTTCATAAGATTGTTCAACAGGGATAGTGCTCGTGTCATGTGCCTTCGCATTTCAAACATTGCTTAACAATGCGACTGCCTGGATTTAGAAAGCTTCTAAACTACTTTTGTCCCAATGTTCAAACGTTTGACCAAAATAGTGTAACACATACACTTATCAAAAGGGAAACAAAAAACTTTTAAACTTGTCATTGCAAAATTAAATGCGAGTGGCTGTAGGAGGGCTTGAAAAAAGCTCTAATTAATTTCCGTTCAAGGCAACAATGTTATTACAGCACACTTCCAAGGCGGAAGTTAGTGCTTCCAACTGGTAAGTGACCTGGGGACCCATGGTACTCGATTCGAAGCAGTACATTCATAGTTTAACTGTAAACGCGGATGCCCGCTGAATGCTGCCTTTGCGGAACTATTTTGCAAACACGCAACGGCATTGGTATACTACGTATTGTATGATTCCAACACCGTCGTCTAAAAAATTAGTTTGCATTACTGGTCAAGAAAATATCTTGCAGCTTGTTATTATTGACATCAGCGATCGAAACTCATCCTCCGTTGTAAATGTATTCATAAGTAAGAATGTTAAAGGAATCAGTTTCCGCGTTCACCGGTCAAATAATTTAATAGGTCAAAAAATATGCGCACCTCAAGCAAAAGCTATAAGTTACTGCAAGACAGAACTCTCTGCCTTGGAAAACACAATAACGGAAGCGTTATTTCTACCTACGAGAATGGTCTTACCTTTGCCTGCAGCATGCAACAGTTTTGCATCCCTCACCTCTCCCCGAATATCAATACCTGTTTTATCCGGAGATCCGCTAACGAACCCGCCTTTCCCATCACCAAGAAGGACAACTCCAAAATTACTATCCTGCCGTCCGATTTCGGGTTTTAGCCCGTAGAAATTTCCACCGAGTAAAAGATCTTGATCTCCATCTTCGTCCAGGTCATTAGCAACAATGGCAAATACGGGTGATACCTGCGCGTCAAAAGGCAATGCTTCCAGCATAAGCGCACCATTGCTATTCCATAAAATAGCGCTTTCAAGGTGTGTGGTTTTGTATTCGAGAGCGCCATTACGTTGCTCTTCGGTGAAGAGGTCTTCGTATGTTTTGGAAGCGTAATCTTGGTACTTGAGTGATTTTTTCTTCAGCATTGGAAGCTGTGAGGTCATGTCTAT
>Ga0111539_10011850_pt1 | contig 10930 bp, 10 predicted proteins | sample RhiMethybrSRZTD1_FD_79667 | JGI IMG/M metagenome (GOLD analysis project Ga0111539, IMG submission 79667) | Populus rhizosphere microbial communities from Tennessee, USA - Rhizosphere MetaG P. TD hybrid SRZTD1 (version 2) (version 2) | ecosystem: Host-associated > Plants > Roots > Rhizosphere >... | reverse complement strand
GGAAGATGGATCCATTTTTTTTCATCAAGAATATCGGATAGAATAAATTGAATAGCCGTATTATTTTCATAGGCATTTTTCCTTGCAACTTCAAGTGCACCTCCGCTCACATCAACAGCATAGACATTAGCACCCGGTAAATTCTTTTTTATTCCGATGGCTATACAACCGCTGCCGGTCCCTATATCAAGAATTGCAATGGATTGATTGTTATTTTTTAAAACATCTTTTATTGCCAGATCTGCCAGCTCTTCTGTTTCCGGCCTGGGAATCAAAACATTTTCATCTACATAAAACTTCATTCCCCCAAACCATGCTTCATTCAGAACATACTGCACGGGCCTGTGAAATGAAAGCTGTTCCATATATTGGTTAAGTTGCTGTTCCTTGGGAGAAGACAACTTCACTTCTTTATTGATAACCCTGTCGATCCTTTTCCAGCCGGTTATTTTTTCCATTACCAGGTCGGCAATATTCGAAGCTTCGCTGTTATCATACAATTCAAACAACGAAAAAAGCAGTCGCATATTCGCCTCATGAATGGTCATAGCGGCAAACTTAATTGATTTTGGTTTCATACTTTTGAAAGCAACTTCCACATTGAACATTCATGAATCATATATGCACCGCTGCATTGGGCTCGCCACTCTGGCATCGGGCAATGTTGCGCCTAACCCATTGGTTGGGGCAGTACTTGTTCACAATGAAGAGATAATCGGTGAGGGCTATCACAAAGTGTATGGTGGACCACACGCAGAAGTGAACTGTATCAACTCGGTGGAAAATAAAAACCATCACCTGGTCAAAGATTCATCATTGTATGTGTTACTTGAACCCTGCGCTCATTTTGGCAAAACACCACCATGCGCAGATCTCATCATCAGGCATAGCATTAAAAAAGTTTTTGTCGGCTGCCGTGATCCCTTTGTTGAAGTGAATGGAAAAGGAATAGAAAAACTTGTTGAAGCGGGAGTTAATGTAACAACAGGAATCCTGGAAGAAGAATGTAAAGATCTTAATAAACGTTTCTTCACTTTTCATACAAAGCATCGCCCGTATATTATTCTGAAGTGGGCGCAAACCGCCGATCATAAGATCGGAAACGAAGGCAATAACCGTTTGATGATCACCAATGAATTTACCAACAGGTTGGTGCATAAGTGGCGGACTGAAGAAGCTGGTATCATGGCAGGAACCAACACGGTGATGATGGACGATCCACATTTAACCAACAGGCTATGGGTCGGAAATCACCCGGTAAGGGTGATAATTGATATGGATCTGCGCCTGCCATCAAGGCTGAATGTCTTCGACGGGACTGTAAAAACAATTGTGTTCAATGCATTGAAACATGAGGAACTCAGTAATCTCATCTTCTACCAGGTAACCCGCGATGTTAACATAGTGCACCAGGTGCTGAATGGTTTATACCAGATGAAAATAATGAGCGTAATGATCGAAGGGGGAGCAATACTTATTCAATCTTTTATCGATGAAGGAATGTGGGACGAAGCAAGAGTGATCACTAATAATACCCTCATATTAAATGCAGGTGTTCCATCACCTATACTAACTGATGCAACAATAAAGTCGGAAGAATCTATAGGTGATGATGTTATTAAAAATTATTTCCCTTTATATTCATAAAATCCCTTTCCGCTCTTCACGCCTAATTTCCCTGCAGCCACCATATTCGTGAGCAAAGGACAAGGCACGTAATGTGTTTTCCCCAATCCTTCATGGAGTACATTCAAAATCGCGTGACAAACATCGAGGCCGATAAAATCGGCGAGTTGCAGAGGTCCCATCGGATGCGACATTCCCAGTTTCATAATGGTATCGATCTCTTCAACACCGGCAACACCTTCATACAAACTGTAAATGGCTTCATTGATCATTGGCATCAGAATCCTGTTGGCGATGAAACCGGGATAATCATTCACAACGCATGGCGTTTTCCCAAGCTGTTTCGACAGCTCAACAATAGTTTCAGTAACTTTTTTATTGGTAGCATATCCATTGATGATCTCCACCAGTTTCATCACCGGAACAGGGTTCATGAAATGCATTCCGATCACTTTATCCGGGCGTTTGGTAACAGATGCGATTTTAGTGATGGAAATAGAAGAGGTATTACTGGCGAGTATGCATGTTTCTTTTGTGTTGGCATCGAGTTCCCTGAATATGCTGAGCTTGAGTTCTGTGTTTTCAGTTGCGGCTTCAATCACCAACTCTGCGTCTTTTACTCCATTCGCAATGTTGTTGAATGTTTTGATATTTGAAAGGGCCTTTGCTTTGGCTTCTTCTGTAGCCGTTTGTTTGGCGATCTGCCTGTCGAAATTTTTGGAAATAGTCTGGATAGCTTTTTCGAGTTGAGGTGCATTGACATCAGTGAGGTGAACATTGAATCCGGCCTGGGCAAATACATGGGCGATTCCGTTACCCATGGTGCCAGCTCCGATCACAGCGATCTTCTGAAACATTTTAACTGGTTTGGTTTATCGCCAAATTTAGGGTGTTATTTTTTGCTCCTGTAATCGCCGCGTTTCCATGCCTGTATAAATTCATTCCACGCGAATGGATTAAAGATATTCTGTGGGGGTGCCTGTCCGGCATAATATTGCCGTGCGGCAACTTTCTTTAAATTATAATTGGTGGCTTCGCCGCCATCGCGGGGCAACGCCCGTTCAAGTATCCTTCGCTTTGATTCTTCTGTATTCTGCCGCGCTATTTCATATTGATCCGCAGGAATATCTGCATTCACAAAATCCCTTTCAAACTGTTCCCGCGTAGGACGCGGCCGGATAATGGTGGCCGGTAAATACTGGGTGTCGATCACCATCAGTTGTATCATGCTGAACTGGTTTCCTTCCAGATCACGGGGTATATTGACCAGTTTAGGTTTATACCCTATAGAAGTAAATTCTATCTGGTCGCCCTTCATTACTACTATCGAAAAAACTCCCTGGTCGTTGGATATCGTGGCGCGGTTGTCTCCCTTTACCATGATCGTTACAGCAGGTATACCTTCAAGGCTGTCCGCTGTCATTACGACTCCATAAAACTGAACCACTGAATCTTTCAGTTTTTCAAACTGGGCCGTTGAAGCATAGGGGATTAGAAACATTAAAACTACCAGTCCGGGTATAACTCTTTTCATCTTTTTCAAACGTACGGCTTTTTGTTTAATGGTCTAAAACACCCGAAAATTTTAACAAGTGCATTAGTGATCAATTTATAAAAAATTATACCCTTGCAATGACTAATTTTGAGCCCTGAATTAAAATTGTATAAACAAATTATGACACAGGAGAAAGTACTTGAGGCGCTCGGAAAAGTTCAGGAGCCAGACCTTGGCAAAGATCTCGTTACCCTGAATATGGTAAAGGATCTTCAAATCGAAGGCAACAGGGTTTCTTTTACTGTTGTGCTCACTACTCCTGCGTGCCCACTTAAAGATCATATTAAGAATGCCTGCATCAACTCGATCAAACTACTTGTGAATAAAGATGCGGAAGTGCTGGTTGGCTTTACAGCAAACACAACTACCAACAGGCAGGACCCTCATTCAGTTCTTCCTAAAGTGAGGAACATTATCGCGGTTGTTAGCGGTAAGGGTGGAGTTGGAAAAAGTACTGTAGCCGCTAATCTAGCTCTTGCTTTTGCCAATGATGGTGCAAAAGTCGGGTTGATGGACGCTGATATTTATGGTCCCAGCGTACCTATTATGTTTGGTGTTCGTGGAGAAAGACCGATGATGATCCCAGGTAAGGGCGACAAGGGAATGATCGCTCCGATCGAACGCTTTGGATTAAAACTGATGAGCATAGGGTTGCTGGTGGATGATAAGAATGCAGTAGTATGGCGCGGGCCCATGGCGAGTAGTGCCGTACGACAGTTTGTTACAGATGTTCACTGGGATGAACTCGATTACCTCATCATCGACATGCCCCCCGGCACCGGTGATATTCACCTGACACTGGTTCAAACCGTTCCGATCACCGGCGTTGTAGTGGTCACCACTCCACAGGATGTTGCATTGGCAGATGCTAAAAAAGCTATTGCAATGTTCGGACAGGCACAGATAAAAGTTCCGATCATCGGCCTGGTGGAGAACATGAGTTATTTTGTAACACCAGGTATGAATGATGAACCGCTGAACAGGCATTATATTTTTGGAAAGGAAGGAGGGAAGAGGCTTGCTGAAGAATACGACATTCCCTATCTCGGCCAGATACCACTGGTGCAGAAGATCCGTGAAGGTGGAGACATTGGTATTCCTGCGATGATGAGTGACGACGAAGTTACCCGGGAAGCATTTGTATCATTTGCCGGTGCAGCCGCACGCAGCATAGCGATGCGCAATGCCGATATCAGTTCAGAGAAGACAGCAGAAATTGTCGAGCTCTAAGGAAGAACAATAAAAAATTAATTAATGTTCGATCCATTACTGGAAGATAAAAACGATCCACTCTCTCACTTCAGAAAAAAATTCTTAATACCCCAAAAAGACGGAAAGGAACAAATTTATTTTCTCGGCAACTCATTAGGACTGCAACCTGCATCAACACCGGCATACATCAATGAAATACTTGCACAATGGTCGCAATACGGTGTTGAAGGATTTTTTATGGGAGATAGCCCATGGGTAAATTATCATAATAAATTAACGCAGCCTTTATCATGCATCACCGGCGCTTTGCCCCATGAAATTGTGGTGATGAACCATCTCACCATAAACCTGCATTTAATGCTTGCTTCGTTTTATCGTCCGGATAATAAAAGATTTAAAATTATCTGTGAGTCCAATGCTTTTCCCAGCGACCAGTATATGCTTGAAACGCAGGTAAAGCATCACGGGTTAAATCCGGCGGAAACAATTATTGAAGTTCATCCCCGCGAAGGAGAAGTAACTATCAGGACAGAAGACATTGCAGCTGTTATAGAAAAAAATGCAGATGCTCTTGCTCTCGTTCTATGGGGTGCGGTAAATTATTATACAGGGCAGCTTTTTGATTTACCCGCAATCACAGCAATGGCGCACAAAGCAGGTGCAAGGGTTGGATTCGACCTTGCTCATGCAATAGGTAATGTTCACCTCGATCTTCACCCATGGAATATTGACTTTGCCTGCTGGTGCAGTTATAAATATCTGAATTCAGGTCCTGGCGGTATTGCAGGAGCGTATATTCATGAGCGTTATCATACTGATACCAGTATGCCAAGGCTTGCCGGATGGTGGGGGCATAACAAGGCAACACGTTTTATTATGAAGAAAGGCTTTGATCCTGTTCATAGTGCTGAAGGCTGGCAGGTGAGTACTCCGCCGGTGATATTAATGGCTATACACAAAGCTGCACTTGATATTTTTATGGAAGCAGGCATGGAAAATCTTTTGAAAAAAGGAAGCATGCTTAGCGACTATCTCATCTACCTGTTCAGGGAAATAAATAAAAATGCGGGAAAAGAAATCATTGAAATATTAACTCCTTTATCAAAAGGATGCCAGATATCATTGCGGGTTAAGAACAACCCAAAGCAAATATTTGAAGAGCTTATGGAGAACGGTATCTTCGCCGACTGGCGGGAACCAGATGTTATTCGTGTGGCGCCGGTTCCTTTGTATAACACTTTCACTGAAGTATATAATTTTTCGGAGGTGATGAAAAAACTAACAGCATGACCAGGAAGGAATTAGTTGAACATATCTACACTAAGAAAACATTCCTGTGCGTTGGTCTTGATTCAGATATTGAAAAGCTGCCGCCACATCTTAAAAATCTTGCTGATCCTCAATTCGAATTCAACAAACAGATCATCGATGCAACGCTCGATCATTGTGTAGCCTACAAGATCAACACCGCATTTTACGAATCAAGAGGGGCTAAAGGTTGGGAAACCCTTGAAAAAACAGTGAATTACATTCCTAAGACTCATTTCACTATAGCCGATGCCAAGAGAGGGGATATCGGCAATACCTCAGCGCAATACGCAAAAGCATTCTTTGAAACTTTAAACTTCGACGCTATCACCGTTGCACCTTATATGGGAGAAGACAGCGTAAGGCCTTTCCTGGAGTACAAAGGGAAATGGACAATATTACTTGGCCTTACTTCTAATCCAGGTGCGAAAGATTTTGAATTGATACTGTCAAAAAACTCTTATTTATTTGAAGAAGTATTAAAAAAAGCTGCGGAATGGGGCAATTCCGACAATCTCATGTTCGTTATTGGGGCCACTAAGCATGAAATGGTAAGAGCTATAAGGGATACTTATCCTGACCATTTTTTCCTTGTTCCTGGTGTGGGGGCACAAGGCGGTAGTCTTTCTGAGATCACTTTAAGCGGGATCAACAGGGATTGCGGTCTGCTTGTAAATGCCAGCAGGGCAATCATTTTCGCTTCTGAAGATGAAGATTTTGCCGCTGCAGCAAGGCTTTCAAGCCAGCAATATCATGAAGAGATGAGCAGTTTTCTTTCCAAAAATGCATAGTGATTAATTTTAATGGATAAAAACTGATTTGGTTCAGTTTTTGTTATCAAAGTTTTCCCTAAACTGAAGAGTATGAAGTTTTTTACCCTGTCCCTATTGGTATGCTTATTATCAGTTCAAGCATTCTCGCAGACAAACATTACCATAGCATCCCTCCGCTCATCTACAAGTGTTTCAACAACAACCTCATATTTGGTAAATGACCAGGGAAGGGAGGGGGTTTTTTATTATGATTCAAAAGATCTGACCAGTATCGACAATGGCGGTACAGTGATCGTGAATGGTACCAAACGTTTTAAAAGAATGTACTCAGGGCCCCTGGATGCGAGATGGTTCGGCATGAAAGGAGACTGGAACGGAGTTGCCGGAACAGAGAACAGTGCCGCTTTTAAAGCCGCTATTGCTGCTGCGAAAAAAGATGAAGTGTTGCTTGTACCTGCTGGTCAATATTATGTGAACAGCAGCATTGAAATGCCTAATGTACTCACCAAAAAAGTAAACTTTCTCATTTATGGAGATATATATTTTGGAAAAGGTTACGGTTTTGTAATATCTGGACAGAACCAGGAATTCAAATCTTACGGATCAATTATAGGTGCTAATACAGGAGCTTCAACAGAAGCCGGATATCAGGCATATTCCGGAACTGGTGTTTACCTTAAAAACCTTTATAATTCTTATATCCAGGTAAATGAAATAAAGAATTTCAGATACGGTATCGAACAATCAGGCGACAAAAATGGTGGCTCTCCTGATGGGTGCCAGTATAATAAAATTCATTTCCGTACCATTCACAGCTGTTATGTACAGATACGTCTTTCCACGAAAGGAACAACAGATCTGTCGGGTAACTGGAACAATGAAAGCTTCTGGTACGGAGGCCAATTAGGAAGAGGAACTCCTACAATTATTAATGGCAAAGGGGGATGGATTGGACTTCAGTTTATAAAAGAAAGCACAAGCAATTCAGGAGACCCGATCAATGGTCATATGTTTCATGATATAGGTTTTGAAGGAGTTGAAATAGGAATAAAAGCTGCCAACGCTGAACATAACAGCTTTATTGGTGGGGGTTTCGAGTCCCAGGCTATTCGGTATGCAATAGATCTTGATCCAGTTACCTGTATTGGCAACAAATTTATAGGACTTACATGCCTTAGTGAAAACTTATTTGTTGCCGGACGGCTTGGATCGAACACGATAATAGAAGGAACTCCATTCTGGACAGGACCTTTTCCAAATATCGTTGTGGCGGGTAATTCTGCAATGCAGTCCATAACTCCCAACAAATTCCTCATCACAACAAATAAGTATACACCTACAAGTTTCCTTGTAAATAAAGCGCACGACCTTATTAGTCAGACAGGCGAATTTCCTACAATCCAGGCGATGATGTACCGCATCAACGGCGTGATCAGATCTGTACCTTTTAAAAATACTTTCATCCATATCACTTCTTCAACTGCAAGCAACCCCGTTACGCTTCCACCGAATCTTGGTTTGATAAGAGTTGAAGCCACACAGGCAAAAACTTTTAAAATTGATGTTGGCGACCTTGCGAAGTATGGTGAGAATTTTATAGTTGAATATTTAACTCCTGCATACCCGATATCATTTACAAGATCGGACAATGGTGCTACCGTAATTTCTTCTTCCAATTTTCCATCCGGAGGAATATACAGGTGCCTTTGGGTAAATGGTATGTACAAAGTGTCGAAGATCGGTGCCGAATTCAGAACATTTACACAAGGTGGTGCCACATATACAATTAGTGAAGGAATAGAAACTCATTATGTAAATAATCCTTACCAGAATTCATCCTGCACATTGCCTCCGGCAGCATCATGGCCAGGCAGAGTGATAGTGATCAAAAACCTGATGTCGAAGTACACATGCCAGGTGATCGGCATATCTTCAAGTGACGAAAGCCTCATACCGGCAAGAGGTGCAATGACAGTAAAGAGCGACGGTACAACATGGAACATCATCAGTTTCTATAAACGCAATGTGTCATTATAAGTAATCCTTACATTTGTACACATGGCTGTACGAAGTGATCTTTTTATCGCGCCTGATTACTATTTAACAGATGAATTATTAACGGAAGAACAGAAGCTGGTTAGAGACAGCGTGCGCTCATATGTAAAGAAAGAGATCTCTCCGATCATTGAAGACTATGCGCAACGGGCTGAATTCCCAACTCACATCATCAGGCAATTAGGAGAACTGGGATGCTATGGTCCAACCATTCCCGTCAAATACGGTGGAGGCGGACTTGATTATATTTCTTACGGTTTAATGATGCAGGAGCTTGAACGTGGCGACAGCGGCGTAAGGTCAACTGCATCCGTACAGGGTTCGCTCGTAATGTTTCCTATCTATGAATACGGCAGTGAAGAACAGCGCATGAAGTTTCTTCCAAAGCTGGGTTCAGGAGAATGGCTTGGGTGTTTCGGACTAACCGAACCTAATCATGGTTCTGACCCAGGCAGCATGACCACTAATTTCCGGGACAATGGGGATCACGTAATATTGAACGGCGCAAAAATGTGGATCAGCAATGCTCCATACTCACAGGTGGCAGTTGTGTGGGCTAAAGATGAACAGGGAGAAGTGCGGGGAATAATTGTAGAAAAAGGCATGAAAGGATTTACAGCGCCATTTACGCATAACAAATGGAGTCTGCGTGCAAGTGCAACCGGGGAGCTTGTATTCGATAATGTAAAAGTTCCTAAAGAAAATATTTTACCTAATGCGCAAGGGCTCAAAGCGCCATTAAGCTGTCTTACAAAAGCTCGTTATGGTATTGCCTGGGGCACGGTGGGTGCCGCAATGGATTGTTACGACACCGCATTGAGATACAGTCTCGAAAGAGAACAATTCGACAGGCCTATTGGGGGGTTTCAGTTACAACAGAAAAAGCTTGCGGAAATGATCACTGAGATCACGAAAGCGCAGCTGCTGAACTGGAGGCTTGGAGTACTGATGAATGAAAACAGGGCTACACCGCAACAGGTTTCCATGGCAAAAAGAAACGGCTGTGAAATTGCCGCCAACATAGCACGTGAATCGCGTCAAATACTTGGAGCAATGGGTATCACCGGCGAATATCCTGTTATGAGACATATTATGAACATCGAGAGTGTCATTACCTATGAAGGCACGCATGATATACACCTGCTGATAACAGGCATGGATATTACAGGTATAAATGCATTTAAGTAGATGAGAATTTTTCTTATAGGTTTTATGGGTTCGGGAAAATCACACTGGGGGAAACAACTTGCAAACCAGTTGAAGATCCCCTATTTCGATCTTGACGAGGTGATCGCTGAAAGAGAAAATAAATCTGTGTCGCAGATATTTGCTGAATCAGGTGAAGAAGCATTCCGGATCAGGGAAAGGGAAGTGCTTGAATCGCTGATAGATGAAAATGCAACAATGGTATTATCATGTGGCGGTGGAACACCCTGCTTTTTCAATAATATAGAAAAGATGAAAAAGTACGGCGTGGCAGTATGGCTGAACACCCATGTGGAAGTGTTACTGAAAAGACTGGTAAACGAAAAATCGTCGAGGCCGTTGATAAAAAATATTGGAGATAGTGACCTGCGTTCCTACATCGTCAGAAAATTAAATGAGCGCCGTATGTACTATGAACAGGCAGATGTGACCATCGATAATGAAGACAGTATCTCTATGAACGAATTCATTCAAACCGTTTTGCATGCATAAATCATTTTTGATAATAGCGTGCATACTCGCCGCACTTGCGGTAATACTTGGTGCGTTCGGAGCGCATGGACTTAAGCAAATCGTGCCTCCGGAAACGATAAGCACTTTTGAAACAGGTGTGAGGTATCATTTTTATCATTCATTTGCTTTGCTCGTGACAGGGATGCTGTTTGAAAAGGGAAAAAGAAGCTGGATGAAATTTGCGGGCGTTTCTTTCATTTTGGGGATAATACTTTTCTCAGGATCACTTTACCTTTTAACAATTTTTAAAGCAACCGATACGGTAGGCTTAAGCAAGCTTGGAATCATCACGCCGTTCGGCGGATTGTTTTTTATAGCCGGATGGATAGCTCTCGCAATCGCCTTATCTTTGTCGCCATGGCGAACCGCTTAAAATCTTCCCGAAGCCAGAAATCCGATACAAACACGCTGCGAACCGAAAAAGAGGAAAAGGTTAGCGTAAAGGAACTCGTTAAGGATGAACGTACTCATAAAATTGTCGGGGTACTATTGCTGCTTACCTGCATTTTTCTCTTCACATGTTTTTCATCGTATCTTTTTACATGGCACGAAGATCAAAGTGCTGTTTTACATGGCTCATTGTTTTTTCCTGATAAAAAAATTGAAATAGCTAATATCCTGGGAATGCTTGGCGCCTGGGTTTCTCACCAGTTTTTTTTCAATGGGTTTGGACTTTCATCCT
>Ga0111539_10011849_pt1 | contig 10932 bp, 9 predicted proteins | sample RhiMethybrSRZTD1_FD_79667 | JGI IMG/M metagenome (GOLD analysis project Ga0111539, IMG submission 79667) | Populus rhizosphere microbial communities from Tennessee, USA - Rhizosphere MetaG P. TD hybrid SRZTD1 (version 2) (version 2) | ecosystem: Host-associated > Plants > Roots > Rhizosphere >... | reverse complement strand
CCCGGGTAGTTGCGATTGGCAAAGGATTCGTTGACAACCACCGCGGGCGATTCGGATTTTTGATCAGAGGCTTCGAAGAACCGCCCTTCTCGCAGCTGCGCACCGACAGTCGTAAAGTAGCCGTGAGTCACCACGCGTGTCAGCGCACTTTGTCGAGCGGAACTATCTGGTGACTGGCCCGCCAACAAATAAAACCGCGAATTATCGGTAATCGTCAGCGGAATTTGCGAGATCGCCCCTGCGTCGGTCACGCCTGGGATCGCGCGCAGCTTCTCCAGCACCGCATTGACGAAAGCCACGCGCCTGTCGAAGTCCTGGTACCGGAATAGCGGCGTCTCGAACGTCAGTAATCGTTCAGTACGGATTCCCAGATCGGTGTTCCACAGGTGTTGAAAAGTCTGCAGGAGTAGACCCGCCGCATATCAACAGCGCGACGGCGAGCGCCGTCTCGACCACGATGAGCGAATGTTGGAACCAATGGCTGCGCGCGCCGGCCGTGCGGCGCCCTCCGGCGCGCAGTCCATCCTGCGGACTGAGGCGTGACCCGCGCCATGCAGGCGCAAGCCCGAAGGCCAGTGCCGCAGCAACGGCAGCGATGGTGGCGAACGCAAGCACGCGCCAGTCGACTGTAAGACGCGCTGCGCCCATCGCCTCGGGCACGAGCTGTTCAAGAAACCGCATGGCAGGCACAGCGAGCACGAGTCCAGCACCTGCGCCAAGTCCGGCAAGGACGAGGCATTCCGTCAGGAATTGCGCGATCAGTCTTCCACGTCCAGCGCCTAGAGCCACGCGCAGCGCGACTTCAGGTCCGCGCACCTCGCCTCGCGACAACAGCAGGTTCGCCAGGTTAACGCAGGCGATCAACAGCAACGCCGCCGAGGCCCACATTAGGACGATCAATGCTGCCTGAGTCTTGCCCGCCATCTCTTCCCGCAGAGGGATTATCGTCACCGAGTGTGGCCCACGGAAGTCCCTACTCGCCGTCACCTGCAAACTGAGCGCTGCCATCGACTGCCTTGCGTGTTCCAACGTGATTCCTGGTTTGAGGCGTGCCACGATCTGAGCACTGTGCCACGTGAAATTCCCTCGCAAGTCGGGAGGAAACGACGCCGGCATCCAGATGTCGATCTCGCGCGAGGGCATGAAGTAAAAGTTCCGCGGCATGACGCCGACGACTTCGTAAGCCTCCTCGTTTACCGAGATCTTGCGTCCGACGATGTCGGATGCGCCGCCGAAGCGGCGTTGCCACAGCCCGTAACTCAACACGAGCACACGCGCGCCGTTGTCGTCCTCATCTTCAGTGAAGACGCGTCCAAGCGCCGGCTGCACACCAAGGACGATCCACAGATTCCACGTCACTTTCCGCGCAGGAACCTCTTCCGGTTCCCCGTCGCCCGAGACAAGGGCGTTGCCCGCTTGGCTGCATGCGAGATCGGTGAAGACGGTGTTGAGACGGCGCCACTCGGTCCATTCAGCTGGGGTCGAAAAGAGCGTCGCATCGCCGCCGGACTTGCTCATGTCGTCCCAGACCATGACGAGGCCGTCGGCGTCGGCATAGGGGAGCGGTCGAAGCAGGATCGCGTCGAAGGCGCTGAAAATCGCGGTAATCCCGCCGATGCTGAGCGCGAGCGTCGCAATCGCTATGGCGGAGAACGCCGGATTGCGTCGGAGCTGCCGCAATCCACAACGGATGTCTCGCCCGGCCACATCGAGCCACGCACCATGGCGACCAACTCGAACTCGTTCCTTGGCCTGTTCCAGGCCTCCCAACTGGAGCGCGGCTCGACGGCGGGCTTCAGCCGCTGTTGCACCGTCGCGCACTTCGTCGGCGGCGGCCATGTCGATGAAGACCTGCAGCTCGTCGTTCAGATCCTGTTCGGCTCTGTCACGACGCGCGATCCAGCGCACGATCGACGCAAGGCGACGCAGGAGTGTCATGCGCCCTCCAACACACTTGAAACGGCGAACGAGACCCGGTTCCAGCGCTCCCGCTGCTGTTCGAGCTGCCGTCTCCCAGAGGCCGTGAGGCGGTAGTACTTGGCGCGTCGGTTATTCTCAGTGGCTCGCCAATCCGCCTTCAGCTTGCCGTCCTGCTCCAGACGGTACAGCGAGGGGAACAACGATCCCGGATTGACCCGGAACTGATCCTGGCTGAGGATGGTGAGTCGCTGCGAGATGCCGTAGCCGTGCATCGGCTCGCGCGAGAGGATCGTCAAGATCATCAGGTCGAGCGTGCCCTGGGGAATGTCCAGCTTCTCCACGACCGTCCTTTAGGGAAACGAGACGAGTGGGAAGTGTCGCACGACTTCATTTAGGGTGTCAAGATGAGTAGCGGGCTGGCGCAACGTCCGTGAACTCGATCCGGTTCGGCACGTGAACTGCTGTCGGAAATGACTTTTGGAGTTGGTGAGCCAAACGTTCGCCAGTTGGAACCAGCTGGCGGCCTGGCTGAGGCAGATCGAGGGGCTTCGGGGCGCGGCGTGAGCCCCGATGTGACCAGCTACCGTAATAATAAGCGGGATGTTAGCCGCTGATTTCAACGATTGGCTGCTGACCCCTGCCCCAAGGAAGACGTTGTCTCGCGCAGTCGGTACGCGGCCCCGCGGCGCGAGCGGCCCAGCAGCGGGACCCCGTCGGATCCTGGTGAATCGGTCGTGGTGCCCCAAGCGGTCGGCGAGCAGGGCTCCTCATGCGTCAACTCGCTGTCCCTGAATTGTCCCGGTCGCGAGAGAAACCGACGTAATTCTCGTAACCGTCGGAAAAGCGAAACAGCGCGATTTCCTGAGAAGTGTCGCTACGTTTTCTCCACAGCCAGCCGGCTCGACTCAGTACCTGTCTCCAACAACCTTATCGCCCTGTCGAGCGCCGCGCGAGGGCGCGGCGGTCACGCCGCGTCCTCGACGGCCACTTTATCGAAGCGCCGGCAACGCGACACCCTTTACGAAACTGTCGAGCACCGCACGCACCGCGCCCCTTGCCGCCTGGTCGAAGCTCGCCATGTGTCCGACTTCCGCCTCCCAGTACGTGGTCGCAATCGTGGGCCGCGCGAACGCCTTGCTCAGCAGGTCCGGTCCCCAGGTGTACCCCGCCGAGGCCTCGCGAAACCGCTGCTCGCTCATCCCCGGTCCTGGCCGTACGCGGAGGCGTATGAAAAAGCGGTTGTCGGTCGGTGAAGACAGGTTCATGGCGCGTTGGAGGCGGCCGGCGACTTCGATGACGAGCGCCGCCTCGTCGCGTGTCGTGACGACCGCCATCTGCGGGTTCTTGCTGGCGCCTATTTCGCGAACGAGGTCCGCGACCACGCCGTCGAGACCTTCGCGCGTCGCGTCGCGCGAGTAGACGTACTGGGCGCGCGCCAGTTGGGCCGCGTTCTCAGCCGTGTCGACGGCATCCACGGTTTGCGCCGACCAGACCGCCCTCTTGTAGCCGTGCTCCTTGTAGACGGCGTCCCGGATCGACCGCATGCGGGCCTCGGCTGCTGCCGCTGCCGCTTCCAGGTCGCGCGGCTTGGCGGTCGACGGCTCGTTCACCGCCTTGTTGAGCCGCGCGCGCAGACCCAGCTAATACTTCCTATCGTCCGCGAGGAGCAGCTTGGCGAGGTGGAGCTCCTTCGCCGCTTCGGCGACGATCGAAACTGGTTCAGCGTCGAGCGTCCTGGATCCGCCAACCGGGGCCACGACTTCTGGTCGCGCATCCGGACAGATGCGAACCGGCGTGCGCTGATCGAGTATCTCAAGACGCTCTGATAGCGAGTCCTTGGTCCTTGGTCCGTCCTTGGCCTTAGTCCGTCCTTGGTCCTCAGTCCGTCCTTGGTCCCCAGTTCCCAGTCCCCAGTCCTTCGTCCGCGCACCAACAACCAAGCACGCTGCATGCTCATCAGCGTCGAGCGCCCTCCAGCTTCGCGATCAGGTCCTTGACCCGCCGCCGGCTCACTTCCATCCGCGCGCCGGTCGTGAGCACCGCTTCCCCGTATCCTCCTTCCACCATCTCGACTTCCGCGACGTAGTCGAGGTTCACCAGGATGGTTCGGGACACGCGGCAGAATGCGTCCGGATCGACGCGCCGCTCGAAGTCGTTCAGCGTTGGCTCCATCACGTAGTGCTGATCGGTCGTGTAGAGCCGCGTGAGGCCGGATTCCGAGCCGAAGTACACGACGTCTTTCTGCGGAATCACCAGAAAACGAGCGCCGCGCCTTCCGAGAAACCGAACCGGCGCCATGCGCGGGCGCCGTGCGATCTGGTCCACATTCGTATCGATCGCGGCGGCACTCAGTGTGCGAACACGTGCGATCGCATCCGCCAGCCGCGCGCGGCTCACCGGTTTCAGCAGGTAGTCGACCGCGCACAGCTCGAACGCGTCGACGGCGTACTGATCGAACGCCGTGCAGAAGATGATCTTCGGACGCGGTGACGGCAATGAGCCGGCGACTTCGATGCCACCGCAGCCCGCCATTTGAATGTCCAGAAACACGAGGTCGGGCCGAAGCTCCCGGATGCGCTCGATCGCGTGCTCCCCGTCTTCCGCCTCCCCGGCAACCTCGAGGTCGTCGAATCCGTTGAGCAGTTGTCGCAGTCGATCGCGGGCCGGCTGCTCGTCGTCGACGATGAGGACGCGCATCAGGCGCCCGTCCCCTTGCCCGCGGAGGCGGCGATCATCGGGATGGTGAACGAGACGACCGTCGTCTCGGTGCCGGCGTTGCGATCGAAGTGCAGCTCGGCCTCGGGGCCGAAGTATGTCCGCAGCCGCTCCTGGACATTCCTGAGTCCGTAGCCGGCCGACGATGATGCCGGGAGCGTATCGAATTCCGGAGCCGTCTCGAAGCCGGGACCGTTGTCTTCCACGCTCACGAGCACGCAGCCGCCGTTCGAGCGGGCCGAGACGGTGATGATTCCCGGGCCGCGCACGGTCGCGATGCCGTGTTTGATCGCGTTCTCGGTGAGCGTCTGGATGATCATTGCCGGAATTCTGAAGCTCTCGGCGGCGGTGTCCACGTCGATCCGGACGCGCAGCCGCTCTCCGAATCGAGCCCGTTCGATGTCGAGGTATGCGCGAACGAAGTCGATTTCCTCGGCCAGGCGCACCCACTCCCGATCGGATCGCCGCACAGCGTACCGGAAGACCTCCGCGAGCTGCTCCACCGTCTGCTCCGCCCGATCGGGCTTCTGCGTGATGAGGGCGGCGATGGTGTTGAGCGCGTTGAAGAGAAAGTGCGGGTTGATCTGTGCGCGCAGCGCTTTCAGCTCGGACTGAGCGGCGGTCAACATCAGTTCCTGCTGGCGCTGCTGCAGGGCGAGCCCTCGGTCGCGAAGCCTCTGGCTCTCGAGCGAAGACGCGAACGAGTGCGCCAGCACACCGAGCAACGCCGTGTCTTCGCTGAGGAACGGCACGTCGTCCGGGCGCGCCATGATGCGAGCGACGCCCCAGGCCGCTCCATCGATCCGGACGGCGATCCTGAGCTCGCCCGCCTCCTCGGCGGCAGGATTCCCCGTGTCGATGCAGGCCTTCGAACGAAAGATCGAGGACAAGCTCGACTCGGCTCGCTCGAGGAGATCCTGCTCGCTGGTGGCGGCCTGAAGGCTTTCCGCAAAGTGTGTCGCGGCCCCGACGACGGAGAACGTGCGGCCCAGCCAAGCGCGATCGACCCATTCGCTCACCTGGGCGTACAGCCACGGCATCGCGAGCACCAGCGGCACCAGCGTGAGCGCGGTCACCGACGACGCGACGAAACGGAGATTCTGGAACACCAGGTATCGAGAGACGACGGCGAAGTGGCACGTCAGAAGCCCCACCGCCAGCAGGAAGAGCAGCCCGCGTTTGGCGAACACGTCGAAGAAGGTCAGGCGCTCACCGTAGTAGACCGTCACCACGACGAAGGCCATCACCAGCAACTCGCCGATCGGCTCGACCCATGGCGATTCCCGGATCAGGGCTTGGGCCAGCCCGAGGCCGACCAGGATCACGTACCAGCGCAGGCGGCGGCGCCTGAACGGGCTGTCGTCCGCGCGGCGCGCCATCACGATGATGATGGCGCTGACCATCCCGGCGACCGCCGCGACGATGTCGGACGCGGCTCGCAGGTGACCGTCGAGATTCGCCCAGGGCTCCTTCACGCCGAACATCAGGAGACCCCGCAGGAGCGCGACGGGGAGGGCGACCCCCCAGGCCGTTCGAATGGCCGCCTGCCAGATCCAATGCGCCGGCAGCCGCTGGCGCTCGGTGACGTAGAAGAGTTGCATCGCCAGCGGCACAATCAGCGTGCGCGTCACGACATGTGCCAGCTGGCCGGCGAACGGCACGTCTTCTGTCTTGCCGTCGGAAAAGATGTACGACAGATAGCCGGACAGAAAGTAGAGGTAGTTGACGGCGAACACGAAGGTGAGCGCCCGCCAGGTCCAGCCGCCCCAGACAGGTTTGCCGAGCCGGTATTGCCTGAACTGCAGGTAGACCAGGTGGCAGAACGAGTACGCCGCAAAGGCGTGCAGAATCAGGAGCGCGAGAAACGCACCTTGCAACAAGAGCATATGGCCGCGGCTCATCGTCCAGGCGCTACCAGGCCACCAACAGCACGGCCCGAATCAAGGCTCATTCTGCCCTGTCACGACTTCGGGTGCGCCGAAAAGAAGTTCCAGAGGATGTCGTTGGTCGTGAGCCCGGTGGCCGCATTCAACGCGGGGTTGAACGGAGCCTGACCAGCGACGTTCATCGGGCTGGCGTACCAGAAATGGTTGCCTCCGATCAGCTTGTAGAAGACGACCTGTGTGTTCCCTCTGCAATTGGTCGCGCTCTTCGACGCGAGCGCGTTGATGGTGCGGCCGTCGCACAAAGGAGCCGGCGGGTCGACAGTGGCGCAGTTGTTCCCCAACGCGCCCGTCCAATAGTCGAATGTCTCGTCCTGGGAAGCGAAAGACCCGCCTCCCTGGATGCCCCCGCAATACGGCGTGTCGAATTCGCCTTGCAGCATCACCACTGAGACCGGACCGAGCGCGGCGGGAACGCTCGCGGCCGACCCACCTTCCACAATGTAGAGCGATCCGCCGACCACGCCGACGGCTGCCACGAGATCGGGCAGCTCGATGCCGGCGCGGTAGGCCATGCGACCGCCGTTCGAAAAGCCGGTCACGTAGATTCTCCTTGGGTCCGGGTGAATGCTGGCCTGCAAAGCAGTCACCAGGTCGCGAAGAAAGCCGACATCGTCGGCGTAGTCGTTGCGAAAGAACGCCCAGTTCGTGGCGCCGTCGCCCGACTGGAACAGGCCGTCCGGATACGCCACGGCAAACGCCGCCTGGTCGGCCTTCACGCTCAAGCCACTGAAGCTCTCGAACGATGACGCGGTCTGCGTTCGCCCGTGCAGCGCGATGATCAGAGCGCCGGCATTCGGTTGAAAGCCCGGCGGAACGTGCAAGGTGTACGTGCGCGGCACGCCGTGGGACACGAGAGACTCGAGCGCGGGTGCGGACGGCGCCGTTGGCGACGAATGACAGCCGGCAACGGTTGCAGCCACGACCAGGCTCAGCACCGCGTTGCCGAGGACCGGGCGGTTCATCATCCTGCTGAGCGTGACGCTTCAGACCCCCATGCTGCGACGATTATCCGCCTTGAACGGCACGCCGGCGCATCAGCGGACGAGCAGGCCCACCGAGATACGATTGTGGCTCTGCCGGCCGCTCTCCTCCGGATCGGCGTCTCCCAGGACACTCTTGATGTAGTCGAACGTGCCGCGAATGCTGCACCGTGAGGAGACACGGACGTCCGCGCCGCCGCCGATGGCGATCGCCAATCCCGTGCGGGCGTTCGAATCCGAATACTGGACGCCAGGGAGGTCTGAGGTGAAGACGGCTCTCGAGTGCGCGACGCCGACGAGTGCGCGTGTCAACGGCGTCACCCGTGAGCGGCGGCGCGCTCTGAGCTCGGGGCCGGCCATGAGGAAGAACGATTTCGATTGGACGTGGAAGACGCCGTCTGCGATCGGGCCGGGACGAAAGAACATCGAGAAGTCGCCCGTGATGCCCAGGAACGTGTTGATGTTCTTCGTCAGCGACGTCTCGAACCCCAGACCCTGCGCCCGGTCGCTGAACAGCGAGGCAATGGTCTGCGGCACGGCCTCGATCGGCGAATCCTCGTAGTAGGTGTGGTTGCCCGACGAACCCACGAACCATTCGACGCTCGAAGTCGCCTCGGCCGCACGCGATTGCGCCGATGCCAGGGGAACAGAGATGGCCAGTAAGAGCGTGGCGAACAGCAGTCGTTGCACGGGAGTTTCCTCTTGGATTGTGTTCCGTCGTCGTCGTGCATTGTAAAGCGACGAGGAGGTCCCCTGACGGGATTCGGAGGAGTGGTTGTCAGCGGTGGCTGGACGGCTGGATATGGCGTTGAGTGGACGCCGCGTCGAACCGCAACGACGTGCCCACTCCAGCCCCACCGTCTTGCCGAGCGACGTCGTCCCCGGGAAATACCAATCCGCGAAGGCGCGGTTCACCACCACGATCCGCTGGCTCGACGCCGTATCGCTCCGCGCGATGGCGCGGCCGCTCCGGATGGCGATCCCGAGCGACTCCAAGTAGTCGGGCCCGACCGCGTTGAACAGAACCGGGATCGCGCGGCCGTCTTCGCCGTTCGGCGGCCGCACGCGCAGACGGCTCTGTTCGAGATCGAACGGCAGCGACCGCGCGAGCGTCGCGCGCCGCACCCCGGGCAAGGCCCGCGCGCGTTCGACGGCCTACCGCGGTCATCATCACGAAGGCAAGGCTGTTCCCTGCCTCCAATAGCACGCTGTACTACGAGCAGGCCGTCCGCCAGATGAACTTTCTCATCAGTGTCGGCGCGATTGAGCTGCCGGTGCGGCTGGTTGGTCTGACATTAGCTCCTGACATTCCGACGGATGCCGTGTTCACGCGTTACCACGCGCCACGATACTCTCGAACTGTCGTCGAGAGGGGCACTGTCAGGTGTGTCGTACGTTCGGGTCGACTGCCGAATGGACGTTGCCGAATCGAGGCTGTGGCCGAGGACGAAGGCCTTGAGGATTGAGCCTCAGACTCACGATCGCATCGACTGCCGGGAGGCGGAGGAGACTGCAAATGCCGTCGCTCCCGCGACAAGGCTCAGAATCTGGGAGACTGCCGGACCGCTTGCGATGCGGCTCTCCGAGGCGTATAACGTTCGAAGCAGTCTTCTGGTCCGCTGCGGCCCCGTTGCGTCGTGTCAGCACGCGGGCTGAATTCACAGTCGGCGCTCATCAGGGCCCCGAACCTGGATTCTCCTCACGACCACGCCCCGAACGCCGCGGCGAAACGCCCCGGCACTTCGGCGCCTCCTGAACCACCCTCGCGGTAACTGCCAGGGCGTCTTCACGGACAACCCAAACAGCAGCACCCACGCAAGGAGGGGCGATGTCTGACGCTCGATGGGGTGACCCGCGCGAACACGACGCGCGGGATCAGGGTAGCGAATGGCCTCGCGTGTACAACCCGCGCGACCGGGATGAATACGATCCCCGGGAGGCTCTGATACGCGACCTCGACTTGCCTCGCGGCGACGAACGCGAATTGGCCGTTGACCGCGATCGAGTCTACGAACTGGACGGCGAAGACAGTCGCACCCTGGCCGCCGTCGGCGTATTTCGGATCGTGCCGTAACATGATCTCGAGGTTTCGCAGGACACCCCGCGCCGGACTCGAATCTAACAACCCTCCGGTTATTGCCGGATGCTCTGCAAATCGAAATTGAGCACTTAGGAGTTCGCGGTAACTTTGTGAAATCACGGGACAGAGGTGACATCCAGCTCTCCTTTCTAAGCCTAAAAACCTTAGATTGGAGACTCGATGACAAACTCAGAGCAAAGGCGGTTGACCAACTGGCGCTTGAAGATGCTCCAGGCAGCCAAGGCGGCCGGCAACGTGGCGCGCACCTGCCGGCACTTCGGAATCTCTCGGAAGACGTTCTACAAATGGCGACAGCGGTACGAAGCACACGGCGACGTGGGCTTAGCCGACCGCGCCCGAGCACCGCACCACTCCCCGCGGGCGACGCCAGCAGACGTTGTGAGCAAGATCCTCTACCTCCGCCAGCACTACCACTTCGGCCCTGGGAAGATCGCCGATTTATCTGAAGCGTTTTCACGACCTGTCGGTGGCCTGTGCGTCCGTGCATCGCATTCTGCACAGGCACGGCATGAACCGACTACCGGCCAATCAGAAGTACCGGCGGCACGCCCATCGCTGGACGCGCTACGAGAAGGCGCAGCCGGGACATCGGCTCCAGGTCGACGTGAAGTTTCTCGAGCGCATTGCGGGCACTCGCCGGCGGTTCTACCAATTCACGGCGATAGACGACTGCACCCGGATTCGCGTGCTCAAGGTCTACGACGCCTGCAATCAACGCACAGCCATCGAATTCATCGATGACGTCCTTCGGCGCTTGCCCTTCCGTATCCACGTCATTCAGACGGACAACGGCGCCGAATTCCAGTCGCATTTCCACTGGCATCTCGAGGAGCTCGACATTCACCACGTGTACATCCGGCCGCGGACCCCACATCTGAACGGCAAAGTGGAACGATCCCATCGCGTCGACGACCAGGAGTTCTACCAGCTCCTCGATCGCGACGGGATTACCGACGACATTCACCTCTTCAACGCGAAGCTGAAAGAGTGGGAGGATTACTACAATTACCATCGGCCGCACGGGGCTTTGGCGGGCCAGACCCCGTACGAGCGGCTACTGGCAAAGGCGAGAGCCGGAGCGTCACCGGCGTCCTGAGAACTTACAGAGGTTTGGAACTTTCGATTCACTGGCAGTTCCGTGGGGTAATCAGATCCAGGAGTCGGCCGATAACACCGATAGCCATGTCTGTGGGCCATTCGGTCGGCGATCCACCCCCTGAGCCACAGACCTACGGGTTCTTCAGAGATGTCCCGGTTAGCGGCCTCTTCT
>Ga0111539_10011847_pt1 | contig 10932 bp, 9 predicted proteins | sample RhiMethybrSRZTD1_FD_79667 | JGI IMG/M metagenome (GOLD analysis project Ga0111539, IMG submission 79667) | Populus rhizosphere microbial communities from Tennessee, USA - Rhizosphere MetaG P. TD hybrid SRZTD1 (version 2) (version 2) | ecosystem: Host-associated > Plants > Roots > Rhizosphere >... | reverse complement strand
CATCGCCGGCAAGGACATGGAGGCGGTCGGCCCGAACGCTCATCTTTTCCGGCGAACGAACGAAGGTGGTTACCGTGTGCCCGCGCTCGAGCGCCTGCCTGGTGAGTGCAAGGCCCGTCCGTCCCGTGGCTCCGACCAGAAATAGACGCATCGACACCTCTTGACGCTCGCCGTGTTGAGCGTATGCTCAAATAATTAGAGCGTATGCTCAACACGTCAAGGAGGTCGTCATGTTTCGCCCTCTGCTCTGCGTGGCGCTCGTGGCCACGACCTCTGCTTGTGCCACCAGCCCATCGACCAGGAGCCCAGTCATGGCCAATCAAGCGATCGTACGCACCCTCTACGAGGACCTGAACACCGGCAAGCTCGACCAGATCCCGCAGCTTTTCGCGCAAGAGCCCGTCACCATCCACGGCGTCGGCGTCCACGGCGAGGTCGGCGTGGCCGACTTCGGCAAGAACCTGGCCGGCCTACGCAGCGCGTTTCCCGACATCCATTACACCGTCGAGGACGTCGTCGAAGACGGCGATCGCGTTGCCATCCGCTGGACGTGGTCGGGCACGCACGAGGGGCCGTTTCGCGGCTTCCCTCCGACCGGCAAGCAGGTGAAAGACAGCGGCATCGCGATTTACCAGCTCGAAAACGGCAAGATCAAAAGCGCGTGGCTCCAGACCAACCGCCTCGGTTTCTGGCAGCAGATCGGCGCGCTGCCGAGCGAGATCTCGCCCGCAACCTCCGGGTCGCACAAAAAAGACTGATCGTTTTGCGGGCCAGTCTCCATGTGCCATCTTGGAGACTCCATGCGCCGACTGCGAATTTTCGCTTTGCCGGCTCTGACGCTTTGGTTTGCAGCCTGCTCGGAAGACCGCACAGCCGATGGCCCGCCGAACCGAGTCACGCTCGGGCAGCGCTGCGCCGAGCCTTCGGCCTGCTCGGTCGGAGTGTGCAGCTTCGGTTTTTGCCGCAAGCCCTGCGCCGGGGAGGGGGAGTGCGGAGGCGAGATCTGCCTTTCCGACGGACGGCAATCGGGGTGCCGCCTGCCCGAAGAGCGCTCCTGCGCTCTGAGTAGCGAATGCGGAGAAGGGCTGGTGTGCGCCGGGGGTTCGTCGTGCAAGGTCCCGTGTACGTCGAGCAGCGGCTGCGCACTCGACTCACAGAGCTGTGAGCAGGGCGGCTGCACGCCGATAGGGAGCGACGCCGGAACGACCGACGGCGGCACTGACGGCGGCGCGATTGACGCGGGCGCAGATCAATCCTCCGCCGACGGTGGACGCTTGCTGTGCGACGGAGCTCCGTGCGTCCCGACCTTGCTCTGCTCGCGCGGCGACAATGGGCCGCTCGTAGGTACTCCCAATGGTCTTGCAACGGACGGCACGTTCGTCGTTGCCAATATCGATGGAGCCTTGCATGGCTGCCGGCTGAACGGCACCCGCCAACCCACCGGTTACAACGGCATTCGCAATCCAAGGTTTGACTCCGTCACGACCGGCTACCGCCTCGGTCCGGTCGAGTTCGTGGTCCAGGACGGCTACCTTTACTACGTCGAAGGTGACGCGTTTCCGCCGCAAGGCGTGCGAGTTTCGCTCGGTATCGAGAGCTTTGAGTTCACAGTCGGCCCGAATCTCGACGGCAGCAACTCCGGAGGCCCGTACAGTCTCGCGATCGCGGATAACAAGCTCTACTTCACGTACGCCGAACGAGGCGAGATAAGGCGCGCCAATCTCGACGGTAGCTCGCTCGAAGTGCTCGCGTCCGGTGAAGCGCGGCCGACGGTGATCGCGAGCGACGGCGTGAGACTCGTCTGGGCCAACGATACCCGCCCGGCCAGCGAAAACTGCTCGGTGATTACGGCCTCGGCCGACGGCAGTGGCCGCAGCGAGATCACGGCGCTCCGCGGGCGCTGTGCGGAACGACTTCGCGTCGACGAGAACTTCGTCTACGTCGAGTACCACGAGCCGGTCGACTCACCGGAGAGCAAGGTCTACCGCTGTCGCGCGGACGGCTCCGAGCTCACGGACCTTGCCGCTCCGGGCGGGCTCTTGGTGCTAGACGGCCCTTACGTCTACCTGCAGGCGGCGAATGGCGTGGTCCGGATGCCGCGCGGCGGCGGACCGAAAACGCTCGTCCACGAACACGCCGGGATCGCCATCGCCCCGACCCGGTTTTACTTCTTGAACGACGAAGGCATCGCCTTCATCCCTGCTCAGTGAACCGGCTCGTCATTCACCGGTCGAGCGCCTGCACGCGCCCGTAGCCGCCGCCTCCGCCCGGGCTCCCGCCCTGGCAATCGCTTCCATTTTCGCCCGGGTTCGAAGCGCTCGTCGATCCCGCGCCGCCGGCTCGGCCGCCGCAGTTGAAGATGCCTGCGAACGACCCGTTGGCGCCGCCGTTGCCGCCGTTCGCTTGGAGCGTGGAGCCAGTCGTCGAAAGCGTTGCGCCTTCGAGCAGGATGGCCCCGCCGGAACCACCTCCGGTGCCCCCGCCCTCGTCGTTGCTGCCGCAGGGCGTGGCGCCGTTTCCGCCGCTGGCGCGCAAGGTGCCGCCGACTGTCAGCGTGCCGGCCGCGGAAATCTGGATTGCGCCGCCTCCCGCGCCCCCCGCGGTGCCGCAGCCTCCGGCCTTGCCTCCCGCGCAACCTCCGAGCAGCGGGCTCAGCGCGCTCGCGCCGCGCGCGGCTCCGCCGTTGGCGCCGGGCTCGTCGTTGCCGTCGGTGTTGGCCGTCCCGCTCTTGCCGCCTGCGGTTCCGAAACCGCCGCCGCCGCCGCCGCTCGCGCCGGAGAATCTGTCCGTGCTGCCGGTGCCGTCCGCGCCCTGGCTGCTCGAGCAACTCCAGTTTCCGCCAGCGCCGGGCGTCGTTCCACTCGCGCTCGCGTCGATGGTGCCCGCGACGTTCGCGTTGCCGAACACCGCGAACACGACGGGACGCGAGCCGGTGAGCCGGAGCGTAGCGCCGCTCGCGATCGTGAGGCTTGCCACCGGAAGAATGACGATTTCGGGACCGCCGGTTTGTTGTCGGGGAACCGGCGTCGGCTGGAACTGACCGCACCAGTTGCCGAACGCGAGGCTCGTCGAATCGAAGGTCGAAGTGCCGCAGTTGAGCGTGACGGTGGAGCTCGTCGTAACGGATGGCTGGAGGGCGCTCGGATCGAAGTTCGCCGGCACGTACGGAAATCCGGTGATGCCGCCTCCTGTCCCGCCGCCGCCGGTCGAACCACCGCTGCCGGTCGTGCCACCGTTGCCCGTTGTGCCGCCGCTGCCGGTCGTGCCACCGCTGCCGGTCGTGCCACCGCTGCCGGTCGCGCCGCCGCTGCCGGTCGCGCCGCCGGACCCCAAGGTGCCACCAGATCCCGATTCACCGCCAGACCCCGCTGCGCCGCCCGAGCCCAGTGTGCCGCCGCTGCCCTCTTCGCCGGCGGAGCCCGTAGCCCCGCCGCTACCAGCGACGCCGCCCGCTCCCAAATTGCTGCCGGTGCCAGCCGAGCCGCCCGCGCCTCCTTCACCCGTCGAGCCCGTGGTGCCGGCTCCGCCGTCCGATGCGGGCGCTCCGCCGGAACCTTTCGTGCCGCGGGATCGCGCTGGGCCGCTCGCGGCGTCTTCTTCGGCGTGGGCGCACCCTAGATGGGCAAGACCGTAGGTCAGGAGCAAGATCGAGACGCCCGCGCGCGTCGCTCCGAAATGGAAGCTCATGCGGTCGCTGACGCCGCAGGGTCAGCCTAGTTCTCATAGCTCGACCGTGTGGCCGAAGTTTTCCAACGGCCGCCATCGTTGTTTCCTTGGGCGACAAAATGCCCGTGCTAACCGAAGAACGGATGGTGCCCCTTCTGAGACTCAGCCTGTTCCACGATGTGGAGGCCCAGTACGTCTTCGGCGCGCTACACCGATTCTACGAAAAACGAGGGGCTAGAGTGGTCTCCGGAAGCGAGACCCCGCGCCGGTTCGTCCTCCACCAGCGCGAGCAGCATTGGTGTGTTCTCGACTCGGCCCGCGCTTGGGACTGGAAAGAAGCTCGGGACGCGCAGGTCTTCGTGTCCCGTGAGCTCGGTGTCGCAGGCCTATTGATTTTTCGTTACGAAAGCTACTGGGGCTACGAGCTTTATCGAAACGGACGAGTCATGGATCGCTTTGTCCAGTGTCCTCCCGAAGACAGCCCGGTGGGCTGGTTCCCGGGCGAGACCGCGCTCGGCGATCCCGCGGCGCTGGTCGAGTGCTTTCCCGAGCTGTCGCTTTTGGACGTTGGACCTTATCTCGTTCAGCGCCCGCCGTACGGCCCGGGTTTCGAGCGCTTTTTCGAGCTCAACGTACCGGTGCGACCCGGCGATCGATTCAACCGCTTCGACAAGCTCGCGGTGGTGGACTTTCTGAACCTGCTCGGGATCAAAACGACGTGGCGCGACGATCGGTGGGACTTTGGCGCCGAGGTCTTTCGCTCTCTTGCTGTCCAGTTTCCAGCCTGAGCGCGGCGGAGAAAAAACCCCCCAAAGGGGCGGAGCGCATTCGGTGACAAGGCGCGCTCCGCCCCTTTTGGTTCCCACCCCTTAGTGGACTCGGCCCAAGCCCTTCCTGAGCGTGGTGCTGGCGGCGCTTGCCTTGCTGGTGCTGGTGCTGGCCGCCGACTGCTGAACGCCCTGACCGGGCTGCGGCGGCTCAGGCGGACACACCAGTGCTTTCAGGTCGGCATTGCGCCGGCCGAGATCGTTCAGGTGGCGAATCTCCCCGCTGAACGGATCCTTGACGTCGGTGCCGGTCATGAAGACCGAGAGCTCCGATTGCTGCCCCGGGAAGCGCGGGAACACCTGCAAGAACGAAGTGTTCGTCTCACCGCCGTGGCAGCCGTTGCACGTGTTCAGCGAGAACTTGTGCCGTGCCTGGTTGTTCAGGACGCCCGGTGCGAACCAGATGTCGATGTTGTTGAACACCGCGCCGCCTAGGAACGGCGCTCCTTCGAAGCTCTCGGGCACCACGTGGCGCTCGAGCAGGATCGAGCTTTCGTTCTGGTTGATGAAACGCCCGAGCCGGTCCGAGCCGTTGAAAACGCCATCTGGCGTCAGCGCGATCGTCGACGGGGCTAGGAATCCGTCCGCTCCGAACCTGAACTCGCGCAGCTGCCACACGAACGAAAGCGCGATCTCGTTCGAGCGCAGCGTCAAGAGCGCGCTGCCGTTGGGCCGCGACGGCATCGCGTTCCGCGCCGTGAAGCGATCGGTGATCGCCTGCAGCGCGGCGTTGTATTCCTCCGACGGGAACGGCAGCGACCCGAGCGCGTGCCACGCATTCAGCCAGCCGCGCACGTCGTCTTCCGTGCTCGCGGGCAGCCGGTACTCGAGAATCATCGTGAACTCGAGCGGCTGGCCGTTGGGCGTCACGCCGAACACGAAGCGCCCCTCGCCGGCGTGACCCGCGTCGAGATCGCGCAGATCGACGCGGTTGACGATGCCGAGCAGCCGCATCGGCGACCGGTGCAGATCGAGCCGCCCATCGGGTTGCCGCGGCCATGCGTCTATGACGCCCTGGATGGCCGGCCGCGCTTCGAGCACGAACGAGTTCACGGTTTGATTGGTCAGCCAGGTTCGGAGCACGCGCTCCACCATTTCGGGCGCCTGCTCCGGGCTCGGCGCGGCGTTCTCGATCAAGCGACCGAACGTCCACGCTCCGGTCCGCGGATCCGGCGCGCCGCCATCACCCGGAAAAACGTCGGAGTTCGTGCGCACGAAGTCGTCCACGATGCTCGGGTCTCGCATGAAGAGCTCCCGCGAGGTCCGTACGCGGCAGCCCGGTGGCTCGCTCGCCTCGTAGTTCAGAATGCCGAACAGCTGCTCGAAGAAAGTGAACTCCGTGATGAAGAACGGGATCTGGAACAAGCCGGCATCGATGTCCTCCGAGGAGGTGACGCGGGCGGTAAAGCTCCCGGTCTGGTGCGGGTTCACGCCGAGCGAGAACGGCTCGAACTGAGCCGTGAACCCGGACGGCGGGAACGCCTGCAGGAAGTACTGACGCGGCTGGCAGCTTCCGATGTCGTTGTTGGTGACGCTGACGGTGTAGGGGACGGTCGTCCCCGCGGGCACCGGCCCGGAAGTTTCGGGCGACACGGAGAGTGTCGAGAATTGGCGAATGCACGACAGCGCTGCGATGTCGGCCGCGGTCACCGGGTTCGTCGACAGGAACACGTTGTCGATCGTGCCGACGAAGCGCTGCTGCTGCGTCGTGGCGCCAATGCGGATCGGCGCGTCGACGTCGCGGATCGAGCCCTCCGCGAAGACCTGGCCGAACTGTTCACCGTTGATGAACAAGAATACGAAGCGGCCATTGAAGAGCCCGGCAACGTGGCTCCACGTGTTGGCGGGCAGCGGGGCCCGCGTGGTGACGGTTTTGCCGCTGTCCAACGTAACCGAGAACTGCACCTGCTCGTTCTGAACGCGCAGCGAAAACGCCGTGTCGTTCTGCAACCGCTTCAGCACGATCGGGCGGTTGTTGTCGATCTGGCGCGGGTTCACCCAGGCTGCGACCGCGAGCTGGCGGTCGAGCGCGAATTGCGGGGCGTTCAACGCCTCGACCCGATCGCCGGCGGCGTCGAAGTCGACGGCCTGCCCCTGAATCCCCGGAACGCATGCGGTGCTCACCGTCCGCAGCGCGTGGATCCCGTTGCCCGACGAGTCGAGCAGAGTGCGGGTCACGGCCGAACAATCGTCGAACATCCAGAACGCCGACGGCAGTCCGCTCGGTGCGCCGCCCACGCCGCCCACGCCCCCGAAGCCGGTGCCACCGTCGCCGCCGAAGCCGCCGGTGCCGCCGACGACGCCGCCGTCGCTCGTGAAAGTTCCGCCGACTCCACCGAAGCCGGTGCCACCGACGCCGTCGGCGCCGGCTGCTCCGAACGTACCGCTTCCAGCGGAGCCTGCGCTTCCGCTGCTGCCCGCGCTTCCACTGCTGCCCCCGCTTCCACTGCTGCCCCCGCTTCCACCGCTAGCCGGGCCGCTTCCACCACTGCCCGCGCCTCCGCCGGCGCCCTCCGCATCCTTATTCGGACCATTGCCGTTCCCTTGAGCTGCCAACGCTTGTCGAGCTTCTTGCAGGCTCTCGACCGTTTCATCGTAAGTCTCTGCCGCAAACGGATTCACGTCTTCTGTGGTCGTGGCGTTCGAACCGCACGCCGCGGCACTCCATGCCAGCGCGGAAAAGATGGTTCCTCGCAAACTTCTGCTTCGCTCTCGTCGTTCTTCCATTGGACAAACCCTTCCTGTTCGCCCCGTTTTCGTTGGGGCGCTTCCCGACCTGTTCGCCTTTTCGCACACACCCTCGTCGCGGCGGAGCAGCGCACGTTTTCTTCACGGAGGCGCTGTCGCTAGAACTTCACGCGTGCCCGAATCCAACTCTTCGAGCCTCGCCCCGGCGCGTGATCACCGTTGTCCGATTCCCACCAAATTCCCGTCCCTTTCGTGCTCGTATCCCCAAGTGCCTCGCTAAGAATGTAACGGCTCGCTCATTTCGATCCCCAAAAGCCGTTCAAGCGGTCGCCTGCACTAAGCAACGACCGTGCCGGTATTCCGCCTCGCCCGAACGCGAATACACGCTGCCTCAGCCACCTTTATATGTGTCGCCTCCGCCTTCGGATCTGACTTTCGACATCGACGATGTGAAAAAAGTCGGCACACGACGGCACAACATCGGCGGCCACGCCGACACCTCGAGTCCCCTCGCGCACTGTGCTCTTTACGCGAGTCTCCGTTGGAAGGTTCCTTCTGTTCTGTTTGGCCAGAAATTGAGGATGTTCGCGTGGACCGGACTAGGCTCCGCGCCCCGAATGGCGCGCGAAGATCGTCTCGACGAAATCGGCCGCGCATCGGAGCGCTTCCGGCGCACGTCCGAAATTCGCGAGCTTGCGCCCCACTCTGCGCCGCCGCGTTCCACCCCGGACCGCGCGCTGCACCCGCTCGATCAACGGCTACTCGAAACATCAACGGCGCGTTGATTCTCTTACCGATGCTGCGCCGCGCGATCACCGCTTTGCAGCGGACGCCGCTGGCTCGCCTGTTGCGCATCGAGGGAATGGTGTCTTTTCACCGGCTGGTGGGCAGCGCAATGTTCGGCTTCGCGGTCGTCCACACGCTGGCGCACCTCGCGAACTACTACGTCGCCGGATCGGGGCGCGTGCTCGAACAGCTGACGGGAACGCGCGCCGGGCTGACCGGGGCCACGTGGCTGATCGTGTTCGCCACGATGTGGGTATTTTCCAGGAACGCCGTGCTGCGCGGCGGTCGCTTCAAGCTCTTCCACGTCACGCATTCGCTCTACGTCGTGTGGTTTCTGGTCGGCGTGCTGCACGGGCCGGTTTTCATCTGGTGGGTGGGCGTTCCGCTCCTGGTGTTCGCCGGCGAACAGATCGTGCGGCGCCTGAAGCGAGCGCGAGAGACCCGCATCGTCGACAGCAGTGTGCTGCGGTCCGGCGTGACGCGCTTGACGCTCGAGAAGCCCGAGCGTTTCGGCGCGCGAGCCGGGGATTTCGTGTTTCTGCGCGTTCCGAGCATTGCCGACCACGAGTGGCATCCGTTCACGATCAGCAGCGCGCCCGAGCGGCCGCGCTTGACGCAGCACGTGCGGGCGCCCGGCGACTGGACCAAGGCTCTGCGAAACTGGGCCGAGGATCGCCATCGCAAAGGCCTCGAGGAGCCAGTGCCGCCGTTCGTCGACGGCCCGTACGGCGCGCCCTGCGCGGAGATCCTGGAATCCCCGCGCGCGGTGCTGGTTGCCGGCGGTATCGGCGTGACGCCGTTCGCCAGCGTTCTCGAGAGCATCGTGCTGTCGGCGCAGCGCGGCGAAACCGCGCTTTCAAGCGTCGATTTCTACTGGCTGAACCGCGACCAGTACTCGTTCGAGTGGTTCACCGAGCTGCTCGGAAAACTGACGCGGCTCGACGAGCGCGGATTGGTTCGCGTGCACGTCTACATGACGGGCGGTCGCGGCGATGCCGCTTGCGCGGCCCTGAATCTCGCGGCGGCGCTGGCTCACGCCGAAGGTTTGCCGGATCTGGTCACCGGCCAGCGCTTCCAGACCCATGTCGGTCACCCGCCCTGGGAGAACGAGCTCGACAGGAAGCCCGCTCACCGTGGTCCGCTGCTGGTGTGCTCGCCCGCCGCCAATCGGGCCGGCCAGCGCCAACCGCTCACCGGCCGCCGCAACGCGATTCACGGCGTGCCGGTGATGGTCGTCTGAGCCTTTCATTTCGGGTTTCACTGCTCCACAATTGGGAGCTGGATGCCGACTCGATCCGTCCCCCCCGCCACGATGGTGCGCTTGCTCCGCGCGCGCGAACGCATGCAGGACGTGCCCGACGCCGCGCCGCGTCTGGACGTGCTCGCGGGAGACGTCGGGCTGTCCCGCGCCTATTTCTTGCGCAGCTTTTCGCAGGCATTCGGCCAGACGCCGCACGAGTACCTGACGGTGCTGCGCCTCGATCGCGCCAAGCGCGCCCTGGCTCGCGGCGCTTCCGTGACCGAGGCGTGCTTCGACGTCGGCTTCTCGAGCCTGGGCTCCTTCAGCCGGCTCTTCTCGGAACGAGTCGGCGTCGCGCCACGGGACTGGCAGCGGCGCGTTCGCGTCGTGCTGCCTTCGGCCGAGCTCTGGCCGGCGCTGTGGATTCCGGGCTGCTTCTTGCTGCAGCACACGCCGAGCACTTTCGGAGAAGCGGCCTACGCACGAAAAGCCCCATAGTCGACCGCGACGGGGCAGCCGTTGCCCCGAGGAGGCAATTCGACGTGATCACCAAGCATTCGCACTCGACCGTCTACGTGCTCGATCAGGACCGCGCCAAGGCGTTTTACACGGAGAAGCTCGGCTTCGAAGTGCGCGACGACGCGACCCTCGGAAACTTCCGTTGGCTCACGGTCGCGCCCAAGACTCAGCCCGACGCCTGCATCATCCTGATGGCGCTCGAGCCTGGACCGATGATGGACCAACAAGCTTGCGACATGATCCGCGCGCTCCTGAAGAAGGGCGTGCTCGGCGGCGGCGTACTCGAGACGGACAACTGCCGCCGCACCTACGAGGAGCTCAAGGCCAAGGGTGTCGAGTTCTTCCGGGAACCGAAGGAGATGCCGTACGGGATCGAAGCGCTGTTTCGCGACGATTCGGGCAATTTCTACAGCATGGGAGAGCGCAAGGGCTGAGCTGGCAGCGAGCGTAAGCGCGCGGCGACCGGACACTCTGATAGCCTCGAGCGCATGTCGGAGGCCAGCTCGACGCCCGCGCTCGCGCAGATCAACATCGTCGTCCGCGACATGAAAAAGTCGCTGGCGTTTTATCGGCTGCTCGGCCTCACCATCAACGAGATCCCGGTGCCCGAGTGGGCGCCTCACCACGCGAGCGGCATGACGTCGAACGGCGTGCAGGTCGAATTCGACAGCCTCGCATTCGCGAAGCAATGGCGCGGCACCGGAGCCAAAAGGCGCCAGAGGACGGCCCGCCGCCGCCCGCGCCGCGCAGCTGATGGTCATGGCCCGATCGGCGCGACGGCCGCGCCCGAAGCGGCGTTCGTGCGCGTGACCACGGCGTCGGTCGGCAAAATGAAGACGGCGCCCGGGCGACCGATTTCGATCACCCGGCTCCCCGCCAGCACGATGAAGAAGTGTAGCCCCGGGTGAGCGGCCATCGCGCCCGGTAAGTCATAGCGGATCCACTCGAGGTCCTGCTCGCCGTCGCTGCGCAGCGCATCCGTCAGCGCGCCGGACAGCACCTCCGCTTCCTTCTTTTCCGCGTCCGTTCGCTGATCGATCGAGGAGACCTGGACCGCACCGGGGACGCGCCGGCCTTCCGCGATCCAGGCGCCGTTCGCGAAGTAGATGCGCGCCGTGGCCCACTTTTGGTCGCGGGTGCGGAGTGGGCCTGTCACCCCCGCGAAGCGCTCGTCGTAACCGACGTCGAAGCCGACCCGTTCCAGGT
>Ga0111539_10011846_pt1 | contig 10932 bp, 11 predicted proteins | sample RhiMethybrSRZTD1_FD_79667 | JGI IMG/M metagenome (GOLD analysis project Ga0111539, IMG submission 79667) | Populus rhizosphere microbial communities from Tennessee, USA - Rhizosphere MetaG P. TD hybrid SRZTD1 (version 2) (version 2) | ecosystem: Host-associated > Plants > Roots > Rhizosphere >... | reverse complement strand
GGCGCCCACATGCGCGATAAGGATGGAGAGGAACAGATCCAGGCGATTGCTGCTTATCTCTGGCAGGAGAGTTTCGACTCGAAACTTCCCACGCAGCAACAAGGCGACGTTCAACACGGCAAGACGCTTTTTGAAAGTCGTGGCTGTCTCGCCTGTCACTCAATCGGTGAAGGCGACAGCCGGATCGGCGGTCACTTTGCTGCCAACCTTCAGCGTGTCGGTGAAAAGGCAAACTTCGATTACATCGTGCGCTGGATTCACAATCCACGCGAGCGAGTGGCGCCTTACTGTCCCAAGCACAAACGCGATCTGACGCCTGAGGATTACGCGTCGAAAGGTCTGCCGTTTGTCTTTGACACTGAACTGCATTCTCGCTGCCCGATTGATGGCGCTGAGTTGCAGGTGCAGAACATGACGGTGATGCCAAATTTCCGTCTTTCCGAGACAGATGCCCGCGACATTGCTACTTATCTCTTCTCCCTGTCGTCGCCGCCGAGTTATGCCGCGGCTTCTTACATGGATGACACGAATTTGAAGGAGGAGGGCCGGAAGCTAATCAAGCAGTATGGCTGTGCGGGCTGTCACGAAATCAAAGGCTTCGAAGACGAGCAACGCATTGGTAAAGAGTTGACCGTCGAAGGCGCCACTCCGATCGAACGACTCGACTTCGCGCTGCAAACAAAGCATGCCGAAGAGGGATTCGAGCCGTTAGAGAAGCTCAAGCAAAAGGATAAAGACGGGAAGGAAGTAAAGGAAGAGAAACCCTGGTACAACCACAAGGGTTTCTTCCAGCACAAGATCACGCAGCCGTCGATCTACGACGAAGGTAAAGAGAAGGATCCCAAAGATCGCCTGCGCATGCCGCAGCCGTACCTGACTCCGGAATGGCGTACTGCATTGACGACCTTCCTGCTGGGCAGCGTCGGCACGGAAGGCGCCAACGTTCCCGGCTCGCTCTTCTATAATCCGCAGGATCAACGACGTCAGGATATTCAAAACGGCTGGTGGGTGATCAAGAAGTACAACTGTATGGGCTGTCACCAGCTTCAGGTGGGACAGCGATCCATCGTTCAGGATTTACCGTTCTACCAGTCGCCTGAAGGCAAGGATCTATTGCCGCCGCGTTTGACGAGTGAAGGTGCGCGTGTCGATCCGGCGTGGCTGTTGAGGTTCCTGCACGATCCGTCGTTGAGTGGCGAGAAGTCGCCCGAGCAGGCACAGCAGATCGCGGCGTTGCCGTCGCCGAGTCCGCAGGCTTTGGGTTCGCCGCAACCAGGCGCGAGTCCGGCGGCTGCCAATAATCAAACGGCGCATTTGTTACCGCAACCCGGATTGGACCGCAACGGCGTACGTCCGTACCTGCAGTTCCGCATGCCGACGTTCAACTTCTCGCCGAATGAGTTGCAAGTTCTCGTGCGGTTCTTCATGGCGATGTCCGGGCAGCAGGATCCGTACATTAAGGAACCATTGCCGCCATTGACGGCGCAGGAGCGATTGCTTGCGCGGCAGTTGTTTACTTCCGGAACGCCGTGTTTGAAGTGTCACATCACGGGTGATCCCGGGCACGACGCAAAAGCGATCGCGCCCAACTTCCTGTTGGCTTCCGAGCGACTCAAGCCGGATTGGACGGTTCGCTGGTTACTCGATCCGTCGCAGATTAGTCCGGGGACGGCGATGCCGAGCGGCCTGTTCCGTAAAGAGGGTGATCGGATGGTTGCGAACCTGGCCACCCTGCCGCCAGCGGCAACGGGTTATGAGGGCGACCACTCGCGGCTGTTGATGCGGTACATGTTTTTGATGAGTCCGGATGAGCAGCGACAGTTGCTCGCAACGGGACCGGTGACAACGGCAGCGCCGACGACACAACATCACGCCAGCGCAAAGCGCAGGCGTAATCACGTTCGTTTAATCCGGCGTGCCGCCCTGGGCCGCAAAATGGCCCTGGCGTTGAAAAATTGATTGTAGGGGCGGCACTCCGTGGCCGCCCCTCGTTTCAAACGAGTTTCGTCGAGAATCAAAATCGGTTATGCGAGGGGCGGCCACGGAGTGCCGCCCCTACAACGAGAACGCGCGCGTTCCGTGTTGACGTGGCTTCCGTGCTACAGTTAATGCGCAAGTTATCTTAGTTTGGAGGAGTTGATCATGAATAAGCAGACAAAAGTCTGGCTTGTGTTATCGATTGCACTGTCTTTGCTTGTCCTCGCAACTGCCTGCGGGGGTGGTGGTACCAATAAAGAAGCGACGCCGGGGACTACCGCGTCCGACGCAGGAACCGCACCACCGTCTGGTCCCACCGGGACAATCTCCGGTGTGATTAGCTACAACGGAACGCCGCCGGCTCCGAAGAAGATCGACACCACGGCCGATCCGGTCTGCGGCCAGAAGAGTCCGAATTTAAGTACCGACGACACGTTGGTTAAAGACGGCAAGCTCGCAAACACCTTTGTTTATATCAAGGACGGCACTGTCGACGGCGGCAAGAAGATTAGTGAGTACAACTGGCCAACGCCAACCGAATCCGTCAAGCTCGATCAAAACGGTTGCCACTACGCGCCGCACGTACTAGGCATCATGGTTAATCAGAAGATCAGCATCACTAATAGTGACGCCACTCAGCACAATATTCATCCCACACCGAAACTGAATCCTGAATGGAACCAGACTCAGTCTAACGGCGCACCGCCAATCGAGAAGACCTTCGGTCGCGCTGAAGTGCTGATTCCGGTGAAGTGCAACCAGCATCCGTGGATGAAGGCTTACATCGGCGTGTTGAAGCATCCGCTTTACGCTGTCAGTGCGGCCGACGGCACGTTCACAATTCCGAAAGTTCCACCAGGCAAGTACACCATCGTTGCCTGGAGAGAAGGCCAGCAACCCGAAGAGGCAACAATGGAGGTAACGGTTACAGCCAACGGTACTGCGAAGGCCGACTTTGCGTTCCCGAAGGCAGGGGCAGCTACCAGCTCAACCAAGCCTTCGTTGCAGATGATGCCGGCAATCGAATTTCCGATGATGGGCAAACACTAAGGAGACTTTAATTGCCAATTGCCGGTTGCCGATTAGATGGCAATTGGCAATTGGCAATCGGAAATTGGCAATGAACCGGGGTCTTAATCGTTTTGCTATTTTCGTCGCTTGCGCGACGTTTTTCTTAATTATCGCCGGGGCGCTGGTCACGAGTAATGATGCCGGACTGGCGACGCCCGATTGGCCGCTCTCAAACGGACAGGTTTTCCCGAAGATGGTCGGGAATCTGTTCTGGGAACATGGTCACCGGATGGTTGCGACTACTGTCGGCATCCTGACGATAGTCCTGATGTTCTACATCCTGTTTAAAGAAAAGCGGTCGTGGGTAAAGAAGCTTGGAGTCTTTGCTCTTCTTGCCGTGGTTGCCCAGGGATTGCTCGGTGGATTGACAGTGAAGTTGATGCTGCCGTTGGCAGTTTCAAGCGCACACGCAACGCTCGCGCAGCTCTTCTTTTGCACGACCGTAAGTCTCGCAGTTTTTACTTCGCGCAGTTGGATTGAAGCGAGACCGCTGACCGAAGAGAAGGGAAATCTGCCGTTGCGTTATATCTGCACCGGCGCCCTCGTCACGATCTTTTTGCAGTTGATACTGGGAGCGACGTTGCGTCATTCTGCAACGTGGGACAGGCATTTGCCGGTCGAGTTGATACTGGCGCATATCGGCGGCGCAGTCGCGGTCACGTTGATGTTGGGCAGCGCGAGTTTGAGTATCTTGCGCCGTCATCCCGAGTCGCGATTTCTAACGCGACCTGCAATTATCGCATTGGCGCTTTTGGTGATTCAGTTGGGACTGGGCATCGCTGCCTACATGACGCGTCTGGCATCACCGAACGATCCGCAACCGCTGAATCCGATGATTTCGATCACGGTCGCTCATGTGGCATGTGGCGCCCTCGTGTTTGTCACGACGATTGTGTTGACGTTGCGTACATATCGAGTTTTGCCCGCGAGTGAGACATTTTTACAGGATTACAGGATGGGACAAGATTTACATGTCAATCCTGAATAATCATGTAAATCCTGTAAAACCAATTTCGCGTTTGTGAAACCTTAGTAGGGTATTTAATGGAAGAGTTTGCTATCGATTTACGTTCGGGCGTCGAGGTTGTCGAGCGAACGCGGTTGTCGTTCCGCGAGCGCTTGGCGGCGTATGCCGAACTTACAAAACCGCGCATCACGTTTCTGATCGTGCTTACTTCCGCGGCGGGATTCGCACTTGCTTCGCGAAACGGAATTGATTACGTCGCGATGCTCCGCGCGCTTTTGGGCATCGGGCTTTTGTCATCCGGAATTGCAACGCTCAATCAGTACGCTGAGCGCGATCTCGATGGCTTGATGCGCCGCACTGCAAACCGCCCACTACCCTCCGGCAAACTAGCGCCGTGGGAGGCGCTCGCGTTCGGATCCGGAATCACGATTCTGGCTGAGATCTACCTGCTTGTTCTCGTAAATCCACTGAGCGCTTTGCTGGGCCTGACAGTTATCGCGGGCTACTTATTCGCCTATACGCCGCTCAAAACGCGCACGACATTATCGACGCTCGTCGGAGCTTTCCCGGGCGCCATACCACCGTTGATTGGATGGACCGCCGCGCGAGGCTCAGTCAGTCTCGAGGGCTGGGTGCTTTTTGCAATTCTATTTCTCTGGCAATTCCCGCATTTTCTGGCAATCGCCTGGATGTATCGCGAAGACTACGGGCGCGCCGGAATCCTGATGCTGCCGGTCGTCGAACCTGACGGCAAAGTCACCGCGCAACAGATCGTCGTCTACACGCTGATGCTGTTACCGGTGAGCCTGCTGCCGACAGTGATGGGAATGTCAGGACGGATCTACTTCATTGGAGCGATCGTGCTCGGACTGCTTTTTCTCTACAGCAGTCTTCGGGCGGCATTTTCGATGTCACGGCAACACGCGCGGCGCTTGTTGCTGGCGTCGGTACTCTACTTGCCGCTGCTGTTTATCTTGATGGTATTGAATAGTTAGACCGCAGATAACGCGCAGATTAAAAACAGATCTGAATCAAAAGGAGATGTAACCGATGGGACGAGTTCTTGCGGTTATTATCTGGATTATCACGCTGCTGTCAGTGCTGCTGTTTGTTGCCGGTAAGTGGTGGTTTCCAGAGGCAATTTCCGAGCACGCTCCAGCTCTCGATCGCCAGTTCCTGATCACGATCGTGGTTGTCGGTATTTCCTTCACCGCGGCCCAGGTCGGTCTGGGCTGGATGGTCTGGAAATATCGTGATACCGGTTCGAGCAGCGATCGCGCAACTTACTCTCACGGTAGCAATCGTCTCGAAGTGCTCTGGACGGTCATTACCGCAGTGGTTTTCATTTCGCTGGGAGTGATGGGCCAGAGTGTTTGGGCCTCATTGCGACTCCACGACGCACCGGCTGGTTCGTACTCGGTGGAAGTGGTGGCGCAACAGTTTCAATGGAACTTCCACTATGCAGGCAAGGACGGCAAGTTCGGACGCACCGATCCGAAGTTCATCGACGACGGCAGTCTTAATTTTATCGGTATCGATGCGACTGATACCGCTGGTGCGGATGATGCTGTCACTTCAGCCCTGGCCATCCCTGTTAATCGTCCGGTCGAGCTGCGACTCCGTTCGAAGGACGTGATTCACAACTTCTGGGTCCCGCAACTGCGCTTCAAACAGGATCTGGTTCCGGGCATGGAGATCAAGGTCCACTTCACGGCGAACAAAGTCGGGAAGTACGAGCTGGCGTGCGCAGAGTTGTGCGGGCAGCTTCACTTCAAGATGAAGAGCTACATGCTCGTGTTACCGGAAGAAGAGATCCAGCAGTTGCAGGCGATGCCCCAGGAGCAGTTCCAGGCAAAGATGGCCGTGCTGCTGGCGAAGTATCCGCTACCGACTTATCAGTAGATATAAGTCTTATAGGACATATAGGACCTATTTGAAGATCGAGGAGACAACAGATGTCAGCTGAGACTCACGAGGGCGTGCACCGGCACCCGGCACCGACGAGCTTCATACGCAAGTACATCTTTAGCGTTGATCATAAGATCATTGGCATCCAGTACATCATGCTGGCGCTGGCCGCAGTGGCGGTAGGTATGACGATGTCGCTTCTCATGCGACTGAACTTGTCGTGGCCAGGGACGCATTGGCCCATTCTGGAAACACTGTTTCCGACCGGCGCACCCGGCGGCGTGATGACGCCTGAGTTTTACCTGTCGTTAGTAACAATGCACGGCACCATCATGGTGTTCTTCGTTCTTACGACGGCACCGCAGGGCGGCTTCGGCAACTACTTTCTACCGATCCAGATCGGCGCCGAAGACATGGCCTTCCCGGTACTGAACATGTTGTCGTTCTGGGTAACTCTCGTCGGCTTCATCGTTATTCTCCTCGCCATCTTCGTCGAGGGTAATCAATCTCTCGGACAGGCCTTTGCCGCAATTGGACCATCATTCACTGGCGGCAGCGGCACGGTCGGGCCAATCGGCGGGTGGACCGGTTACGCGCCACTGAGTGCTCTCGGCAAAATTGCAGGTCCCGGCCAGGGCGCCGGTATGAATCTCTGGGTGATCAGTATCGCGATCTTCTGCGTCGGCTCGTTGCTGGGTGCGTTGAACTTCATCACCACGCTGCTGAACATGCGCACCAAAGGCATGTCGCTGATGCGTATGCCGCTGACCTGCTGGGCGTGGTTCACCACCGCGGTGCTGGCTCTCCTGTCGTTTCCGGTTCTTCTCGGTGGTGGAATTCTGCTACTGCTCGACCGCATCGCGGGAACGAGCTTCTTTATTCCGAGCGGACTCTACGTCAGCGGTCTTCTTTCCGGAACGAATCCAAACTTCCCACTGCACACTGGTGGTTCGCCGATTCTCTGGCAGCACCTGTTCTGGTTCTTCGGACATCCGGAAGTCTACATCGCGATTCTGCCGGGCATGGGTGCGACGTCTCACATCCTTTCGACCTTCGCGCGCAAACCTGTCTTTGGTTATCGCGCGATGGTGTTCGCCATCTTCGCGATCGGATTGCTGGGATTCTTCGTGTGGGGCCACCACATGTTTATCAGTGGTATGAGCCCTTATTCAGCGATTGCGTTTTCGGTGTTGACGCTCTCGATTGGCGTGCCTTCAGCAGTGAAGACATTTAACTGGATCGGAACGTTGTGGGGAGCACGTATTCGCTTCACGACGGCGATGTTGTTTGCTCTCGGCTTCGTTTCGTTGTTCGTTGCCGGCGGTATCACCGGATTGATCCTGGGCCAGAGCTCACTCGACCTGGCGATGCACGACACCTACATCGTCACCGCCCACTTTCACCTCGTGATGGGTGTGGCGTCGATCTTCGGTATGTTCGCGGCACTCTACTTCTGGTTTCCGAAGATGTTTGGACGCTTCATGAACGAGAGCATCGGCCGGATTCATTTCTGGCTGACGTTCATCGGTGTCTACACGATCTTTGTACCGATGCACATCATGGGCATCGTCGGAATGCCACGTCGCTATTCGAGCTTCGCAGAGTATGAGTTCCTGAAGACGTTGCATCCGCTTGTGCTACTCGTGTCCGTTGCGGCTGTGATCACGATCTCGGCGCAGCTACTGTTCTACTTCAACGTCTTCTGGAGCATCTTCAAAGGCAAGAAGGCGGGCGACAATCCCTGGGAAGCTACCACGCTCGAGTGGACCACAGCGACGCCGCCGCCGCACGACAATTTCGCCGGCGTGTTGCCGACGGTCTATCACGGTCCTTATGAATTTGCGGTTCCGGGAGCACCAAAGGATTACGTAATGCAGACTGATGCTGGGGCCGATGTGCCAAGCGGTGATGGCCACAATGGTCACAAGCACTAAGAAAGCAACGACCAAGGGGATGGGCTCAGGAGGCAGGTTTCCGGGGCCCAACGGTAAGAAGCCAGGCGGGAATGGATTTCACGGTGGCGATGGCGGGAACAAGCGGAAGTTTTCTCCCTGGAGCTACCGGATCACGATGTGGATGGTGCTGGCCGCCATCGTCATGATGTTTGGAGCTCTTTCCGTGGCGTACGTCATGGTTTCTGAAGAGCAACGCACGCCGGTTCCGATGCCACGCATGTTCTTTGTGAGCACGGGACTGATCCTGGTGAGTAGTGCGACGTTCCATCAGGCAAAGAAAGCCCTGGAGCAGAATCGTGCGGATACTCATCTGCGATGGTTACTCGCGACGCTGGGGCTCGGCTTCGGGTTTCTGATTTCGCAGCTTGCTGGTTGGCGCGAACTTGCCCGGGCGGGTGTCTATTTTTCGGGTCATCCGCGCAGCACGTTTTTCTATCTGGCGACGGCGTTGCACGGAGGGCATCTCCTCGGTGGTATTGGCCTGGTGTTCTATCTCGTGATCAGGCGATTGAGACCGTTGTGGCAATTGAGCGCTGAGAAGAACGTAACGTGGACCAGGGTTGTGGGACTCTACTGGCACACGATGGACGGAATCTGGATTTGGTTGTTCGCGTTGTTGCTGATCTTTAAATAGCTTGAAACGTACTGTAGGGGCGGCACTCCGTGGCCGCCCCTCGCGGGACAACATTGCACTTCGAGAGCGCCCGCTTTGGAGAAGGGGCGGCCACGGAGTGCCGCCCTACAAAATGAACCATTATGGATGTAGCAGTTAAAACTGAAGATGTACTGGGGTCGCGGTACCGCATTGGGATGTGGGTGTCGTTGGCTTCGATCGTAATGTTGTTTACGTCGCTGAGTAGCGCGTACGTCGTGCGTTCCGGTGTGATGAACGACTGGTTCCCGATCGCCGTGCCGCGTGTGATGTTTGGCAGCACGGCGTTGATCCTGCTGAGCAGCGTGTCAATCGAAATTGCACGACGAAGCCTCAAAAGAGGTCTCTCTCAAAGCTACTCGCGGTATTTACTGTTAACGACCGCTCTCGGCTTGGGCTTTCTTGTGTCGCAAGTGGTTGCATGGCGACAACTGGCAAAGCAGGGAATCTATCTCGCGAGCAATCCATACAGCTCGTTCTTTTACCTGCTTACCGGTGCGCACGCTGTGCATCTGACCGGTGGATTACTCGCTCTTGGTTTCTTGTGGTTACGTTCGCGAAATCAGGTAGGACGGCAGGCCGTCGCCGATGCCGTTTCGATTTACTGGCATTTCATGGACGCTCTTTGGATCTACCTATTCCTACTCCTATTCCTTTGGAGGTGACAGGTGAGCACTGAAGCACGTGCAGGACATTTCCCGGCAGTGGATTGGGAAGGCGGAACCCTTCCTTATCGCGTGGGCCATCGCAAGTTGGGGATGTGGCTGTTTATAGTTTCCGACTCGCTGACGTTTTCGGCGCTGCTCATTGGCTACAGCTATTTGCGCGCGTCAAACGTCTGGCCGACTCCGTTTCCTTTTTATCCCAGTATCGTCTTTTCATCGGTGATGACTTTCTGCCTGCTGTCGTCGAGCTTGACGATGGTGTTTGGTGTGTCGGCATCGAGTAAAGGCGACAAAGCGAAGGCGAGGAAGTGGATCCTGGCGACGATCTTCTTCGGTCTAGCTTTTATCGTGCTCCACTTGATCGAATGGAATCACCTCATTCATGAGGGACTGCGGCCGTTCTATCTGCCTGAACACTGGGTGCAGGCTTTTACGACCACTGACGGTGTGCCACCGTCACCGTTATTTGGCGCGACCTTCTTCGCGATTACGGGCTTGCACATGTTCCACGTCGCTACGGGCGCGGTTTACCTGCTGGTGGTTGCCGCCCGCGTGAACAAACTCAAACACGAAGACATCGAGATCAGCGGCCTTTACTGGCACTTCGTCGACCTCGTTTGGATGTTTGTGTTCCCGCTGATTTACATCATGTCAGTGGACGTTGGCCATCACGCGGGTTTGTAAAAGGCGGAGGAGAACCGAAATGACTGCACACGCACACGCTGAAGAACATTTCGCCGGCAGTAACAAACTGTTCATCTCGATCTGGGTTTGGCTGGTAGGGCTGACGCTGGTCGAGATCTTCCTGGCTTACAAGCCGATGCCAATCCATCTCATGCTGCTCGTGCTGCTGGGACTTTCAATCATTAAAGCAGCACTGATCGTGGCGTACTTCATGCACCTGAAGTTTGAACGACTGAGCCTGATTCTCACCATTGTTCCGATGCTGCTCGTTTGTATTATGCTGTTGTTTGTCTTTTTCCCCGACAGTTTTCGCTCGGCTGGACTGCGGTATAAGTTCAAGGAGAACCCGCCAGTCGCGCCGGCGCCGGTGGAGGAACCATAATGAAGTCGAATTGGTGGCGAGTTTTGGTTTTGGTAGTCGTCGCTGTTGCCATTGTCCTGTTGGCTAATGGTTATGCTGACGCCCAGTGCTCGATGTGTCGCAGCGCGTTGACGAGTGCGACCAACTCGAGATTTATGCGCAACTTCAATATCGGCGTGCTGGTGTTGTTGACGCCTCCAGTCGCGATCTTCTGCTCGATCTTCATAGTGTTAAGGAAGTATAGAAACCACGGATGAGTGACGATAATCCCTTAGCGCTCGATGTCGAGAAACGCACGACGAGGGGACGTGTTTGTCCGCGCTGCGGTGGGAAGATTATTCCCTCCGATCGCGCCGTCTATCAGTCGGGTGCAGATCCAACCGGATCGTTTCCTTTGTGGACCTGCGAAAGATGCGGGTATGAGGAAATAGGCGAGCGCCGTAAGCCTGCCGGAAAGGCAAAACACTAGTACGAATCAAATCTGATGCGTAGAGAACTGGGACTCTTAAACATAATCTGCATCTTTGTCGCGTTCAGTTTTCTGGTGATGGCGGCAATTAGCGTCATCTCTTCGGGCGACTTTCCTACCACCGACAATCTATTCATCATCACGGTGAGCCTCGTGATGGCCCTCATGTTTGCCGTCAACCCGTTGCTATATCTCAAGTCAGAAGGGCGTTTGCCTTTGCCGG
>Ga0111539_10011845_pt1 | contig 10932 bp, 7 predicted proteins | sample RhiMethybrSRZTD1_FD_79667 | JGI IMG/M metagenome (GOLD analysis project Ga0111539, IMG submission 79667) | Populus rhizosphere microbial communities from Tennessee, USA - Rhizosphere MetaG P. TD hybrid SRZTD1 (version 2) (version 2) | ecosystem: Host-associated > Plants > Roots > Rhizosphere >... | reverse complement strand
GGCGGCGGACGACTGGATCGGCACAGGAATCGCAGAGACCGTCACCGCCGACTTGCAAAACGTGCGTGGTCTCAACGTGATCGCGCGCGCTCGCGTCTACGAAGTGCTGCGCAGCCTCGGCACGGGAGCGCTGAACGACCCGAGCGAGTCGCTGACGATGGAGGCGGGCCGCCGACTGGGCGCCACCTGGGTGGTCCGCGGGGCTTATCAGCGCGTCGGACAGATCGTGCGCATCACAGCAAACTTCGGCGAGGTCCGCACGGGCCGCCTACTCAAGACCGTGAAAGTGGACGGCAAGATCGAAGAGATCTTCCAGCTCCAGGACAAAATCGTCTACGGCCTGATGCAGGGCATCGACCTGAAGCTCGAGGACACCGAGATCGCCCGGATCGAATCCCAGGAGACCAAGTCGGTCGAAGCCTACGAGAGCTGCTCGCGGGGAATGCTCAGCCTGCGGACGGGAGATCGCGACGCTCTCGACCGAGCGATCTCTCTTTTCGAGAAAGCCATCGGCCTCGACCCGCAGTACGCCTCGGCGTGGGCGGGCCTGGCGTCAGCGAACTGCCTGAAAGGCATGTTCCTCGGCCTCCGGGACTACCTCGAGCGCGCCGTGACTCACGCCCGCCGCGCCATCGCGATCCGGCCGGGGCTGGCATCGGCGCACGTGTGGCTCGGCACCGCCCTGAATGGAATGGAGCGGCATGAGGAGGCCGTCGCCGCGATCTCCGAGGCACTCCGCATCGAGCCGGCGAACCCGCAGGCGCATTCGGGTTTGGCGCGAGCCTATTGGGTCGGTCTGGGCCGGATCGATGAAGGGATCTTGGAGCTCGAGAAGTCGATCGAGCTCAACCCGGAGTTCGGGTATTGCTACTTGCAGCTGGCTTTCCTGCACGCGCTCAAACGCGACCTGCCGCGCGCCGAGGCGGCCGCCCGCAAAGCGGTCGAGCTGCAGGAAAAGGCGATCTCCGGGGCCGAAGGGCTGCGCATCGTCGGCGCCTACTCACGTTTGGGCTACGTCTACTACTTGAAAGAGGATTACGACGCCGCCATCCGCGAGTACGAGCGCGAGCTCGGCTTCCTCTCGGCGAGCGACCACGTGCTGCGCGAGCGGACGCTGATCGAGCTCCACGAAAAGCTCGGCGCCGCATGGCGCCGCAAAGGCGACCACGACGAATCAGAGCGGTGGCTCCGCCGCGCCGTCAAAGCATATGAGACGCGGCAGGCGCAAGGGTCCGACGAGCCCTTTACGCAGTACTACGCCGCGTGCGCCTACGCGCTCCTGGGCGATACGGCCAAAGCGCTGGCGGCCCTCACGGCCTCCATCGCGCGGCTCGGACCGCTCAATCGGCCGCGGGCAGCCGCCGATCCCGAATTCGAAGCGCTGCGAAGCCAGCCCGAGTTCGAGAAACTCGTCCGACCGAGCTGAAGCCTCAGCGACGCGCCGCTGCCGGGGCCGCCCGCTCGATCCGGATCAGCTCTCCTTCGCTGCTCCGCGCCTCCACGACGCCGATCGCAGCGGCTTGCGCGTAGCCGGCGCGCCGTAGCTCAGCGAGGCAAGCATCGACATCCGCCGCGGGGATTCCGGCAAGGAGCCCGCCCGACGTCTGCGGATCCGCGAGGAGAGCGAGGCGTGGTTCGCGCGCCAGATCGTCGTCGACGTGCGCGGACCGCAGCGCCCGGGCGTTCTGCGGAAAGAGCGAGCTGTGGATGCCCGCCGACGCCGTCTCGAGCGCGCCTTCGAGGAGCGGCACATCGTTCGCCTGCAGGCGGGCGCTCACGGCGGAGGCCCGCAGCATCTCCACCAAGTGCCCGACCAAACCGAATCCCGTGACGTCGGTGCAGGCGGTCGCGCCGTGCCGCGCGAGGATGCGCGCGGCGTCCCGGTTCGAGCGAAGCATCGACTCGATCGCGCCGACGAGCCACCGCCCGCGAGCTTTTTGCCGCATCTCTGCCGCGAAGAGCGCGCCCGTGCCCAGCGGCTTCGTCAGGACGAGGATCTGGCCCGGAAGCAGCCCGCCTTTCCTCAAGACACGCTCTGGGTCGACCAGCCCGCTGACGGCGAGGCCGAAAACGAGCCGCGTGCCCTCCGTGGTGTGTCCGCCCACGAGGACCGCGCCGGCTGCCTCGAGCACCTCGAGCGAGCCGCGCAGCAAATCCTCGAGCATGGCCTCCATCTTTTCGTCGGGCCCCCAGGGCAGAGTCGCCATCGCGAGCGCAGTCCAAGGTTCGGCCCCCATCGCGAAGACGTCGCCGAGAGCGTGGTTCGAGGCAATTTTGCCGAAGATGTACGGGTCGTCGATCAAGGCCGGAAACTCGTCGACGGTCTGGACGAGAAGCTTCCCTGGCGGAACCGAGCTGACAGCGGCGTCGTCGGGGGCGTCGAGACCGACGACGACATCCGCGCGCGTGCGCGGACTCAGCCGCTCGAGCACGCGATGCAGGCTCGTCGCGCCCACCTTGGCTCCGCAACCGGAGCAGCGCATTTTCCTCTCTGCCATTTTCCGCAGCTCGGCGGCGATCGCCGTCCGGCCGGCTGCTTCGCGGGCTGTCCCGCCCTCCTCCGGAGCCTCCGCGCCCATGTCGGGGAGCTCGCTGAACTTCCTCATGAAGCGGCGGTCGATCCAATCTTTCACTTTCCAGACGAGCCGGCCTTCGCAGGACCAGACGCCGCGGCTTGCCACGGCGCGCCCGTCGCCCGTGCCGATCAGGCTCAGGTACTTGCGCTGGGGGATGAACGGCACCAGCGGCCGGCTCTCGAAAACTCGGCGGATGTTCTCCTCAAGCGGACGCCCCTGGCGCACCGCGAAAACGCCCGCTTTCTCCCGCGGATGTCCCTCCACCGCGGCGATGTCGCCGGCCGCGAAGACTTCGGGGTGGGACGTGGACTGGAGCGTGGGGCGCACGCGCACGAAACCGAGCGCGTCGACGTCGAGCCCCGACGCCGCGAGCCAGGGCGCGGCGCTCGCGGCTGTCGCCCAGAGCGTCTCGTCCAGCGCCAGCTCCGAACCGCCCGCGAGGCGCACCGATCTGGCGTTGACTTCGACCACCGGCTGGCCGAGATGCGTCTGGATTCTGCGCGCGCGGAGGATGCGCTCCAGGCGGCGCCGGACCGCGGGGGGATAAGTCGGCAGGACTTCCGCGCTCGCGGCGACGAGGTGCAGCTCGGGGCTCTCGCCGCGGCGCCCGGCCTTCTCGAACGCGCGCTCCAGCGCGGCTTGCGCGGCCAGAATCAGCTCCACGCCGCCCGCTCCCGCTCCGACCACCCCGATCCGCGAGCGGGTGGGGGAGCCCAGCGCCCTCTCCACGACGCGATGCCAGCGGGGCAGAAAGTTGTGGATCGGCTTGACGGGCGTCGCGTGCTCGCGCGCGCCAAGCACTTCGGCCGTTTTGGGGCTCGAGCCGACGTTGATCGAGAGGAGGTCGTACGGCACGGGAGGCCGCGACCGCAGGAGGACGAGGCGCCGCTCGAGGTCCAGCCCCGCGACCTCGTCATTGTAGAGTCGCGCCCCGGCGAAACGTGTCAACGGGGCCAGATCGATGTGGCCTCGTCGAACGTATAGAAGCCCGCGATCAGGCCCGGCAGCATGCCGGAGTAGGGCGTGTGGATCTCCCGGCTGATCAGGGTGATCCGAAGCCCGGGGAGCGGGTTCATGCCAAAGCGGCGCAGAAGAATCGCGTGGCTATGGCCCCCGCCGACGAGCACCAGGTCCCGGATCACGGGCGAGGCGTGCATGGCCCCCCGAGCAACGCGAGGAGATTCTTCCACGCGTGCGCCACATTCGTGATGTCGCTGCCGGCGAAGACAAGGTCCGCGCCCGCGGCCAAGGAGGCGTCGAGCAGCGGGCCCGGCATCGCGAGGATGCCGGCGTGCTTGCCGAGAGCGCGCGCTCTGCCAATCACCCGTTCGACTTCCGCGATCACCGCTGGATGGCCGAACTCGCCGGTCTTGCCGAGGCTTGCGGAAAGGTCCCCCGGGCCGACGAAGACGCCAGCGAGCCCTTCCACATTGCAGATCGCATCGAGGTTGCGCGCGGATTCCATCGTCTCGACTTGGACGAAAAGGTGCGTGCGCCGATTCGCAGCGGCGAACGAAGCGGCCGGCGGCTCGAGGCCGTAGCGAAGGCCGCGGCTCCGTTGGTTGAAGCCGCGCCGGCCCAGAGGAGGAAACTTGGCGTGCTCGACCACTTCGCGGGCGTCTTCCGCCGTGTTGACCATCGGCACGACGATGATTCTGCCGCCGGCCTCGACGGTCCGCAGCACGTGGTGGCGCTGTTTGTCAGGGATGCGCACGGTCGGCACGCCCCCGCCCGCCTCGACGGCCGTGCAGAGGGCTTCGATCTCGACGAAGCCCGCCGTGCCGTGCTCGACGTCGATCCACGCCGTCTCGAAGCCGAGCATGCCCGCCAGCTCCGCGAGGCGTGTAGAGTTGCTGTTGATCGTCACGCCGCGCACGACGCGGGACCGACCTTCTGCGTCGACAAACGGATCGTCCATGGGGCGTTCCAAGGTACACCCGAGCCGCGTACAATGCCGCAAGAACTCAACCTCGGCGAGGAGGTCGACGCGGAATGGGCCTGAATCGCAGACAGTGGCTCGCTGCCGTGGGCGCAGGAGCCCTTGGGGCGCCGAGACTCGGTGCGCTGGAGGGCGCGGGCGATGCGCCTCGCAGGGACCTCCGGATCACGGCGCTCCGCGCCACGCCCATCGCTCTTCCCGACCCGCCGATTCTCGCGGCGTCCGGGTGCCACGGACCCTACTTCCTCCGCACGTTGGTCGAAGTCGAGACTGCCGACGGGGTCACGGGGATCGGTGAGACGTATGGCGGCGAGGACGTCACCGCCGCGTTCGAGCGGGTGCCGCCGATCGTCGCCGGAAAAAGCGCATTCGCGTACCGAAGCTTCGCCGCGGAAGTGACGAAGCTCGGCGCCGCAGTGTACGCAGGGGTCGAGCTGGCGTGCCTCGACGCCGTCGGCCGGGCGACGGGGCGGCGACTTTGCGAGATCCTCGGCGGCCCCGTGCGGGAGCGCGTGGAGTTCGGCTCGTACCTCTTTTTCCGGTACGCCGCCGACCATCCGAAGCTGCTCGCGGATCCTCGCGTCGCCGACGGCCGGGGGCGCGGCGACAAGGCCCTGGACGGCTGGGGCGAAGTGCGGACCCCGGAGGCCATGGCGGAGATGGCCTGGAAGTTCCACGAGCGGTGGGGCTTTCGCCGCCACAAGCTGAAAGCGGGCGTGCTCGCGCCGGACATGGAGCTCGAAGCACTGCGAGCAGTCAACGCGCGATTCGGCGGCAAGCATCCTCTGCGCATCGATCCGAACGACGTGTGGAGCGTACCCACCGCCGTGAGGATCGGAAAAGCTCTCGCGGAGCTGCCGCTCGAGTACTACGAGGACCCCGTGCACGGGCAGGAAGCGATGGCGGAGGTGCGCAAGGCCACCGGCCTGCGCATGAGCACAAACTCGTGCGTGACGGCTTTCGAGCACATCGCGGGAGCCATCGCGACGCGGCCCGTCGACGTTGTCCTCTGCGACCACCACTACTGGGGCGGGATCCCCGCGTGCCAGGCGCTCGGGCGGCTGTGCGAGGCGCTGGGGTGGGGGCTCAGCCAGCACTCGAACAGCCACGCCGGCGTCACGTTCGCGGCGATGGTCCACGTCGGGGCCTGCATCCCGCAGCTCACGTTCGCGAGTGACACGCACGCCCCTTGGCTCGTCGACGGCGCCGATGTGATCGCCGGCACGCCGCTCCGGATCCGTGGAGGCGAGGTCGAAGTGCCCGCGGGAGCTGGACTCGGCGTCGAGCTCGATCGGGATCGGGTGGCGCGAGCCAACGAGGTCTACCGGAAGTGCGGCATGCGGCGCCGCGACGACGCGTTCACGCAGCGGCTCGTGGAGCCCGGCTGGAAACGGGGCGCGTTCTGACGTGGACTGTCGGCCCGGCCGCGCAGTCGTCGCCTCGGTGTTCGCGGCGATCTTCTTGAGCTGCGCCGCAGCAGGGGGCGGGCCGACGGCCATCTTCCTCGACACGCCGCAGTCGCCTCCGACGTGGGCCCTCCTCGAGCGGGAGCTGTTGCGAGCATCGAGCTCGGCCTGCGAAGAGTTCTTCCAGCGCTTTTTCGACGAGCGCGGCTGGCTCGAATGCGTGGAGCGATGGGGAGGCGACGACGGACCCGACGACGCGATCGAGAACCTCGCCGACTGGCCGCTCCTCCACGCGCTCGGCGCGCCCGACGCGATCCTCGAGCTCTACAAAAAAGGCTGGGAGGGGCATCTGCGGCAGTACACGCTCGCGCGTACCGTCGACGTGCCCTTCGCCCGCGACGGCATGTACTACAAGGAGTTCCCGGTCATGTTCGACTGGCTCCATCACGGCGAGGGTCTGACCGTGTTCAACTACCAGGGGCTTTCTGATCCGCGCGACGAGCGATTCCGCGCGCGGACGCGGCGCTTCGCCGGCTTCTACATGAACGAGGACCCTCAGGCGCTCAACTATGACCCAGAGAAGCGCATCATCCGGAGCTTGTTCAATGGCAGCCGCGGCCCGCTCCTCCGCCCGGCCACCGCGCTCGACTGGGCGGGCGATCCGATCGAGGTCGAGGGCCGATTCCGGCTGGGGCACGGTGAGCGCAGCTACCGCGAGATGCTCGAGCACTTCAAGGACTACACGGACATCGTCGGCGACCACCCGCAGAACCTCGGCGCGACGACACTCGCCCTGAACGCGTTCCTCCTCGACCACGAGGAGAAGTACAAGCGCTGGATCCTCGAATACGTCGACGCGTGGCTCGAGCGCATGGCGAAGAACGGCGGCATCATCCCCACGAACATCGGCCTCGACGGCACCATCGGAGGCAGCTGCGGAGGCAAGTGGTACGGCGGCACCTACGGCTGGGGCTTCAGCGTGGTGGTGCCGCAGACCGGCGCGATCGATCACAGGAACCACCACGAGCTGGGGCTCGTCGGCTTCGGAAACGCCTTCCTTCTGACCGGCGACAGAAAGTATCTCGACGCCTGGCGGCGCATGATCGACGCGGTCAACGCCCAGGGAAAGCTCGTCGACGGCGAGATGTCCTATCCGACGATGTACGGCGACCAGGGCTGGTACGCCTACAAGCCCCAGCCTTATCGACACGGGGCGTTCGAGCTCTGGTACTGGTCGATGGACCCGGCGGACCGCGCGCGACTGGCGTCCGACGCCTGGCTCGAATACCTCGAGGGCAAGCGGCCGACCTATCCGGAGGAGGCGCTGCGCGGCGACCTGGCGCGCGTGCGCGAAAAAGTGGCGGCCATGCGCCGCGATGCGTCAACCCCGGACGCGCGGCTTGCCGACGACCCCATGCAGTTCAATCCTGCCGCCGTCGAGAGCCTGGTGCGCTTGGCGCTCGGGGGCCTCTACCCGGGCCACCGGAGCAACGCTCTCCACTGCCGGCTGCGCTACTTCGATCCCATGCGAAGACGCGCCGGGCTTCCCGAGGACGTCGCCGCGCTCGTCGATGGCCTGAGCGGCGATGGCGTCGCGGTCACGCTCGTCAACGTGAGCCAGCTCAGTGCGCGCGAGGTCATCGTGCAGGCCGGCGCTTACGGCGAGCATCAGATCACTGCCGTCGAGGCGGGCAGTCAAAGCGAGACCTGGGCGGGGTCCTGGGTCCCGGTGCGCCTCGCCCCCGGAGCCGGAGGGCGCATCCGGCTCCAGATGAAGCGCTACGTGAACGTGCCGTCGCTCGATTTTCCTTGGGATCGAAACTGACGGCGGAAAGCCTCCGGCGGGGGGAGATCCCCGGCCCTTCGGCATCTCCCCCGCAGTTAGGCAAAGCGAAACGCCGGAGCCGCTCTACTTCGCGGCGGCGGCGGCGGCCTTCGCCACCCCGATGACGCCCTGCGCGATCCGCCCGCCCGCGTTTCCGGTCGGCTGACCGCCGTCATCGACTTTGGCGTGCACGATGACGCCCCGGCCGAGGATCGCGTTGTGACCGCTGATCGAGATGTTGTCGACGGTGATCTCGTACTTGGCCTTACCGGAGGCGTCGGCCTCGATGTTGCCCAGGTCGCCCGCGTGACGCTTCGCCTGCGTCGGCAGGCCGTGTTCGTGTCCCTCGGGGTTGTAGTGACCACCCGTGCCCATCCCGTCCGGCGTGCTCACGTCGCCGAACTCATGCACGTGGAACGCGTGCTTCTGGCCCGGAGTAAGACCTTCGATCTCTGCAACCACCTTCACTTTTCCTCCGGACTCCATGAACCGCACGACGCCGTGGGCCTTGCTGCCCGTCGTCGATGCGAGCACGGCAATCGCCGAGGAGGGGGCCTCGGGGGGGGCGGCTGCGGCAGATGCCGGGAGGGGCTGCATCCGGACGGCGAGGAGAACGGCGGCGAAGAGCAGGACGCAAAGAGATGTCGCGAAAGCACGTCGCATGGAGGCCTCCGGAGGTGGTTTGCGAAATGGTTAGGGGCGGGAGACAAGCCCCGACGGCTCGGGGCGCGAACCCTCAAGCTATTCGCCTCGCGGGCGTGATGCAAGGAGCGGCGCCGCACGGGGAAGTACGGGGCAGGCTCCTCGGGAAACGTCGCTCTACCTGTTGAGCTCGCCGCGAACGTCGCGGCGGGCCGGCAAGGAAAACCCCGATGGCCAACCCCCGAAAGGAGCCTGTCATGCATCCCACTCGCAAAGCTTCGATCCGCGTCTTTGGCGCCCTGCTGCCGCTGATTCTCTTCCTCACGGCGCCGGCACAACCCCAGCAGATCCTGTCCCCCTGGAACCGGAAAGTCGAGGGCATCGCGGTCCGGCCGGCGACGCCGGGAAGCCACACCCTTTACACGGTGCAAGCCGTGCTCTCGGTGCGCGCCGGCGCGACCTCGGTCCCGCTCGACCTCTCGACTCAAATCGAGACGCGCGTGAACGGCGAGCCGATCGATGTCGCGGAGCTCAAGATCCGCGCCGATTCGGGACCGTCCGCCAACTGCGCTGCTGCGTGCGCCGAAGTGGGCCAACCCTGCGTCTGCGTCGAGAACCTCTTCTGCGGCTGCGGCAACGTTTTCGTCCTCGGAGTCCCGGTCGGCGTGTCGTTGAGCCCGGGCGACGAGATCACCGTCATCCTCTACCCCGCACCCGGCGCCAAGCCGGAGTTCAACGATGGCGATGACGACCGCTCGCTCAAGTTCAGCGGTCGTGAGACGACCTGGGAGCGCCGAGTGACGTCCATTGAAAAGAAAGAAGTGAGAGATGGTCTCTACGACGTCCGCGTGTCGGTCGGCGCCAAAGTCAATTTCGACGGTAAGCTCGATCTGGACACCGAGATGACCCTCCTCGTGAATGGCAAGCGGAGCGCGTCCGAGCTGGCTCCCTTCGACAACCTGATCTGGGCAGCCTGCACGGGCGCGTGCGAAGGCGCCGTCTGCGCAAAGCTCAACTCGGGAGACGCCGGCGCCGCCTGCGTGAAAGAGGAGCACATCAACGGACCGACTTGCTACTGCAACACGGACAGTCTCGGGTCCCACGTGTTCGAGGGCATCGCGCTCAAGCCTGGCGACGAAGTGTCGGTGATGCTCTTCCCGGCGCGGGGCGCGCTTCCCGATCTGCCCCCGACGAAAGTGGAGACGCCCGCCTCGACGCCAGTGTTCCTGCGCGGAGACGCCGGCGGCAACGGCGCCGTGGAGATGGCCGATGCGATCTTCATTCTGGGCTGGCAGTTCCTCGGGTCCCGCGGCCCCGACTGCCCCGACGCCGCCGACGTCAACGACGACGGCCAGGTGAACATCGGGGATCCGATCGAGCTCCTTTCGGGTCTCTTCCTCGGCGGGTCTCCGCCCCCGCCCCCCGGACCGTTCGACTGCGGCGTGGATCCGACGGAGGATAAGCTCCTCCCCTGCGATTACGACGCCTGCCTGACGGTGCACTGACACGCAAACTGTTCGCGGCAAGCTGAACACGGCCAGCGCGGCGGCCTCGGGTTTTTCCCGGGTCCGCCGCGCGGTTTTGTTGAGATAGATTTCCACGGTGGCGGGGAGGCCGGGACCGTATCATGGAGGCCACTGGTTTTTGGGTACAAGGTCTCCCCTGGAGCTGGAAGCGCGCATGGGCTATCCCATACTTCGTCGTCATTCAATCCCTCGGTCTTGGGTTTCGTTGCGTGCGCACCACCGCACCGCCGCGCTGGCGGGAATGGTGGTCACGGTGCTGGCCCTTTGCGGCAGTCTGGCCGCGCAGGCTCCGTTCCTCAGCTACGACTTCGAGGATGGCAGCCTGGCCGACTTCTTCAACGCGAACGGACCTACCGCGATCAACTTCTGCGCGGACGGCCCGATCCCCTCGGGGCTCACGACCGTCGACGCCGGCGAGCTCCTTTTCACGAACGACGAGCTGCTTGGCATCTGCTCGCTCTCACTCTTCCCCAACGTGGTCCAGAGCAAGTTCCCCGCCAACGGGCGCGACTACACGGTGAAGATGGCCGCCAGCCTCGAAAGCGTGAATGAGCTGCTGATCTACGTCCGTTCGAGGATCGGGATCGATGAGGACGCCGGCACGGTCGACTCTCAGCTCGAGCGCGGCTACGCCGTCGTGCTCGTTCCGGCCGGCTCCGACCAGCTCTACGCCAACGGCGCCCTCTCCATCGCGGAGTTCACGGCGTGCCATACGCTCGTACCGCACCCCGAGTGGCCCGGCGCGGCCGGTCTGGGATTCGCTCACATGGATCCGGGCTTCGCGATCGACGCCGGCGACTGGTACGAGGTCGAAGCGTCGCCGCAGGGCGACGACGACGGCGGCCCCGTGCGCATCACGGCGCGGTTGAAGCCTGCCGGCGGAGGCCCGGCGGCTCCGGAGGCGCAGCTCAGCGTCATCGACGCCAACGGCCTGGACCACACTCCTGAGACGTTGTCGCCGGTCGCGGACGTGCAGCTTTCTTTTGGGACGTCGTACGACTTCAACCAGCATCCGCTG
>Ga0111539_10011843_pt1 | contig 10933 bp, 10 predicted proteins | sample RhiMethybrSRZTD1_FD_79667 | JGI IMG/M metagenome (GOLD analysis project Ga0111539, IMG submission 79667) | Populus rhizosphere microbial communities from Tennessee, USA - Rhizosphere MetaG P. TD hybrid SRZTD1 (version 2) (version 2) | ecosystem: Host-associated > Plants > Roots > Rhizosphere >... | reverse complement strand
GCATCCCGCACCGGCAGGCTCGGGAGCGTCACCGGCTCCGGCGCGAACAGCTCGGGCGTGGTCCCCGGCTTGCGTGTTCCGCCGCGCCCTTCCCAGGCGCGAAGGCGCCAGTGCAGCCGCACCCGTGCGGCGAGCGGACCGGCGGCACCGGGCGCGCCCGTTTCCCCTCGCACCGGCATGCCGGCGGGCTCGATCGCATCGAGCGCGCCGGCCCGCACCAGGCGACGCACGTCGGCCGGGTCGAGCGCGACGCGGCGCAACAGGTCGTCGAAATCGGCGAAGCGGCCGCGACGCTCCCGCTCGGCGAGGATCGCGTCCACCGCCTTCTCCCTGAGGCTCAGGATCTGACTGAGGCCGATGCGCACCCACCCGCGCTCCGCCGCCGCGGCCTGCGCCTCCGCCGCGCCCGCGCCGCGGCCGGTCCATGACGTGCCGCTCTCGTTGACATCGGGCGGCCGGACGGCGATCCCCATCCGGCGGCACTCGGAGACGTAGGCGAAGGGCGAGTAATAGCCCCCTTCGTTCTTGAGCACCGCGGCGAGGAACTCCGCCGGGTGGTGCGCCTTGAGCCAGGCCGACTTGAACGACACGAGCGCATAGGAGGCCGAGTGCGGCTTGCAGAAGGAATATCCCGAGAACGACAGGATCATCTTCCAGACCTGCTCGACGATCCCGGCCTCGATACCGCGCTCGAGCGCCCCGGCGATGAAGCGCTGCCGAAAGTCGGCCACCTGCTTCTCGGCCCACTTCTTCGAGATGACCTTGCGCAGACCGTCGGCTTCGGCGTCGGTGAAGCCGGCCATGCGGATGGCGACGCGGGCGACATCCTCCTGGTAGCACATGATGCCGTAGGTGTCGCGCATCACCTCGCCGAGGATCGGGTGGAGCGGCTCGAACGCCCCGCCGCGCAGCCGCCGGACGTACTCGCGGATGTAGTCGTTCGCCGCCGGCCGGATGATCGACGAGTGGATGACGAGGTGCTCGAAGTCGCCGCGCCGCGTCTTCTGCTGCAGCTGCCGCATCGACGGGGACTCGACGTAGAAGACCCCCATCGTGTCGCCGTCGCGCAGGAGGGCCTGGGTTGCGGTGTCGTCGATCGGGTCGAACTCGTCGTACGGGATGTCGGGGCCGCCGTTCTGCACGAGGGTCGCGCAGGCGTCGCGGATGACCGACAGCGATCGGTTGCCGAGGAGGTCGATCTTCACGAGGCCGGCGTCCTCCGCCTGGTCCTTCTCCCACTGGATGACCCGCACCCCCTTGGTCGCCATCTCGACCGGCACGTGCGCATCGACGCCGTCCGGCGCGATGACGACGCCGCCGCAGTGCACCGACAGGTGCCGGGGTGCGCCGTCGATCGCCGCCGCCGCGGCGAGGATGGCCGGCCACGGCGGCCGGCCGAGGAGACCGCCGCGCTTCGCCTGCATGTCGTCGCCTTGGAAGAGCGGGTGGTTCGTCGCCGCTTCGGCGGCGGTCTCGTGGCCCCAGTCGTGCGCCAGCCGGTCGGTCACTCTCTTGATCTCGCCGTCGGGCAGGCCGTGGACCTTCGCGACTTCGCGCACCGCGGCGCGCGCCCGGAAGGTGACGTGGTTGGCGATCATCGCGACCTTCTCCGGCCCGAAGACCTTGAAGACCCAGTCGATGACGTCGTCCCGCTCGTCCCAGCAGAAATCGACGTCGATGTCGGGCGGATCGACCCGGCCGCGGTTCAGGAAGCGCTCGAAGTACAGGTCGTGTCGGATCGGCTCGACGTGCGTGATGCCGAGGCAATAAGAAATGATGGACGCGGCCGCCGACCCCCGGCCACAGGTGCGCGGTGACCGCTTGACGATCTCCTGGACCACCAGGAAATAGTCGGCGTACCCCTTGTCCCGGACGATCGCCAGCTCGTAGTCGAGGCGCGCGCGCACCGCCGGCGCGATCGTGCCGTAGCGGCGGCGCGCCCCTTCGTCGCAGCGGGCGACGAGCAGGGCGTAGGCGTCGGCGGGAACGTCGCCGCCGAGGTCGGCGAAGCGCGGGTGGACATGCGGCCCCCACGGCGGTGTCGTGAGGGCGCACTCGTCGGCGATGCGGGCCGCCGTTTCGAGCGCCTCCGGGCAGTGCGGCACCAGCCGCTCCATCTCGGCGGCCGGCTTGAGCCAGGCGGAGGGCGGGACGAGGTCATCCGGCGGCACCCGGTCGAGCGTCGTGTTGCCGTCGATGGCCCGCACCAGCAGATGTCTTTCGTAGTCGCCGGGATCGAGGAAGTGGACGTCGTTGACCGCGACCGGCTCGATCCCCAGCCGGCGGGCGTCGGCGATCGCCTTGAGCACTCCTCCGCGCCGCGCCCCGGTCGCCGAGGCCCCCACCGGCCCGAGGGCCAGGAAGAGGTCGCGCGGCGGGCGGACCTCCCGGAGTGCCTTTAATAAAGGAAGCGAAGCCGAGAGGACGACGAGCCCCGCGCTTTGCCGCGCGATCACCGGGCCGACCTCGAAGCGGGGATCGAGGTGCCGCCGCGTCAGGATGCGGCAGAGATTCGCGTAGCCTTCCTCGTCGCGGACGAGCAGCGTGGCACGCGACCCGTTGGGATTCATCGGCGCTGCCTTGCCGGTGCCCGGCGCGGCGCTCGCCAGCGGCGTCGTCACCTCCGCGCCGAGGATTGGCCGCAACCCGGCGCTCTTCGCCACCTCGAAGAAGCGGACCGCGCCGTAGAGCCCGTCGGTGTCGGTCAGCGCCAGCGCGTCGAAGCCGCGCTTCGCGGCCGCCAGGCACAGTGCCTCGAGCCCCGGCATCCCGCGCATCAGGCTGTAGTGCGAATGGACTTGAAGATGCGCGAAGCGGGCGCTCACGCCTTCCTCCGGACGCCGAACCGGCGGCGCCCCCAGGCGACGGCGTCCCTGCCGAAGCGGCCGCGCAGGCGATCCATCGCCTCCGACAGCGGCTCGGCGCGGGCGGCCGGGCCGAAGAGCCCCATCTGCCGCTCGCCGCGCACGAGTTCGAGACAGCGCAGCTCGATCCAGCGCACCGCGACGCGCCGGGCGCGCGCCCGGGCGAAGAGCGGCGCCGCCGCGAGGAACAGCACGAGGTCGGCGGCGGCCGGCGACGACAGCGCCGCCTCGTCGTGCGCGACGACGTCGTCCACGTGCCGCAGCGACACGCGCAGCCGGCAGGCCGCCGCCCGGGCGCGCCGCAGCCGCTCCCCCGCCCGCTCGCACAACGCGAACAGCACCCGCTCGAGATCGGCGGCGGCGTTCGTCGGCTCGGCCAGCGTCTCGCCCTCGTCGAGCGACGGCTGCAGCGACGGCGGCCGCACCGGCGTCTCGTCGAGCCCCTGCGCCTGGCGCCGCAGCCGCTCACCGCTCTGCCCGAAGGCGAGCCGCGCCTGCGCCGGGGTCAGCCCGACGAGGTCGCCGACGCGCGCGATGCCGAGATCGGCGAAGCGGACCTCCTTCGACACCATCGTCGCCCCCGGCAGCAGCAGCACCGGCAACGGCGCGAGGAAGACCGCTTCGGACCCGGGGAAGACGTCGTACAGCCCGTCCGGACGGATGACGCGCGCCGCCACGCGGCTGACCAGCTTGTTGACGGCGACCCCGACCGTCGCCTTGAGGCGCAGCCGGTCGGCGATTTCCCGGCGGATGCGGGCGGCGGCGTCCGGCGCGTAGCCGAACAGCCGCCCGGTGCCGGTCAGATCAAGGTAGGCACGTCCGAGTGATGACGGCTCGACCAGCGGCGTGTACCCGCCCAGGAGCCCGTACACCGCCGCCGCGGCGCGGCGATAGAGCGCCTCGTCGGTCGGCCGCAGGATGATGCCCGGACAGCGCCGCGCCGCGGCCGCGACCAGCATCCCCGGCCGCACCCCTTCGCGCAGCGCCTCGTCGGAGGCGGCCACCACCAGCGCTCGCGCCGATCCTTCCGGCGCGACCATGACCGGCCGCCCGCGCAGCCCCGGCTCGACCACCCGCGCCACCGCCACCGGAAAGGCGGGCACGTCGATGCACAGGACACTGCGCTCCACGACACAAATCCTTCACCGGTGACGAGCCGGCGATCCCATCCGGCTCACAGCCAGTCCTCAAATCCAGAAGCGATGGGCATCATGTAGAATTCGTCCATGAAGCGGGACGTCGGAGACATCCTCAAAAAAGCACTGGAACTGCCGCCCGAAGCAAGAGCCGCGATCGCCGGTACTCTCATCAACAGTCTCGAAGATGAAGTGGATGAGGGAGCCGAAGCCGCCTGGGAAGCCGAAATCGCCAGCCGAATCAAGGAACTCGATTCTGGCAAGGTGAAGACGATTCCCTATCGTGTACCGCATCCAACCGAAATGCCTTGAAGTTCTCGCAGTGGCACATGTCCGGCGGCGGCCAGGTTATTGGCGCAGCCGCACAGGCTCCGGGCGTCCTCCGTCGATGTAGTTCACTGGTTCTCGCTCCAGCGTTTCAGCTTCGGAATCTTGCTGGTGAACATGCCGGCGATGAAGCCGGGGAAGCCGAACTCTTTCAGTTTCTCCTTGACGCGGGTCTTCATCTGGTCGACGGTCATGTCAGGCATGGTGAATTTGCCGCCGGCGTAACAGTGGCTGCAGTACGTCGTGCTCTTCGAGCCGTCGGCGTTGGTGCCGCCCCCCTTCTCGTCGCGCTTCAGTGGCATGCCGCAGGACTGGCAGTATCCGGACGCGGTGGTCATGGTTCCCCCTTCTTCAGACGAGACGGTCATTGGGGTTCTCGATGATGCCGACGACGTTGCCGAACGGGTCGAGGACGGACGCGACGCGGATGCCGCCGCCGACGTCCTGGACCGCGGCGTGCGGCTTCGCGCCGGCGGCGAGCAGGTGCGCGAGGGCGGCGTCGGCGTTCGTCACCTTCCAGTAGGCCTGCGTGCCGCCGGGCCCCGGCTTGTCCTTCGAGGTGTCGGGGTCGAGCCCCAGCTCGAAGCCGCCGATGTCGAAGCCGACGTAGAACGGTTCGTCGAAGTAGGGATCGTCGCCGGTCGCCTTGCGGTACCACGCTTTGGCCGTCGCCAGGTCGCCGACCTTGTAGATGACCGTGCGCAGTCCGAGGAACGCCGGAGCCGCCATCACTCCCCCTCCCAGTAATCGACCGCGTCGGCGACGCGCGAGACGTGCCGCACCGAGTCCGGGGCCGGCGGGCGCCCGCCCCCCTTGCCGAAGGTCGCGGCAATCTTCCCCGAATCGGGATACTCGACCAGCTCGGGCGTGATGAGCGTGCTCACCGCCAGGTAGCGCAGCGGCGCCTTCGAGTCGTTGATGATCTGGTGCGCCGAGTCCTTCCCCGGCGGCAGCGAGATGAAATCCCCCTTGCGGATCGTGTGGGTCTCGCCGTCGATCCGGACCGACCCCTCCCCTTCCAGGACGAAGAACATCTCCTCGTTGCCGCGATGCGCGTGGTACGGGAAGGCGCGCTTCCCCGGCGGCACGAGGGTCACGTTGAACCCGAGCAACTGCGAGTCGAGGTGCGCCCCGACCGGCGCGAACGTGGACTCGTACTTCTCCCCGTTGCCGCGCGTGATCAGCGGAACGTTCTCGAGGTTGACGATGCGGGACTTCATGGCCGCTCTCCCTGTTTACGGTTTCGGCTCGGAGATGACGTACTCGAAATCATATTTGTGCTGCCCTTCGGTGATCGCGATCGTCATCTTCCCCGTGATCCCCGCGAGCTCGCCGGTCCCGGAATCCGGCACCACCGTCACCGAGAGCTGCTGCGCGCCGCGGGTCATCGTGCCGCTGTGCTGGAGGACGAAGGTGCCGCGGCGGCCGTTGAGCGTGCCGCTGACGCGCTCGATCGCCACGTACCCGGCGGAGCCCTTCACGTCGGTCATGGCGGTGAGCATGGTGGCGGTGCTCGTCCCCTCGAGATCGCCGTGGAACTGCTTGGCAGCGGTGGCCCCGCCGAGCGTCGCGCCGGGGGCCTTGTCTTCCTCCCCGGTTGGGGTCAGCTTGACGTCGAAGGTGCCTTTGGCGTGTTGGGTGCCGGCCGGGGCCGGGGCGGGCGCCGCGAGCAGCAGAAGCCCGAGTGCCGCGAGAGCCGCGTTCGTCATCACGCCACCCGGATCGTCTGCACGCCGACGAACTCCGAGGCGCGCGGCACGCGGCCATCCTCGAGGAGCATCGCGACCACTTCCTGGAGCCGGTCGTGCAGCTCATCGAGCGACGTGCCCTGGCTGTGGGCCCCGGGCCAGCCGGGGACGTAGCCGACGTACAGGCCGCTGTCGAGATCGCGCTCGACGACGGCGTTGTAGACACGCAGGTTGTTTCGCTCCCGGTCGCTGTCGCTCATGAGTCGAACCTCCGGATGAGTCCGATCACCACTCCCTGGATCTGGATGTCCCCTTCGCTCACGAAGATCGGCTTCATACGGGGGTTGGCGGGACGCAGCTCGATACGGTCCCCCTTGCGGTGGTACTGCTTCACCGTGGCGTCGTCGCCGATGAGGGCGATGACCGTCTGGCCGTTGCGGGCGTCGCGCTGGCGCTTGACGATGATGATGTCCCCTTCGCGGATGCCGTCGTCCACCATGCTGTCGCCGACGACCTTGAGGGCGAAGTGGTCGTCGCCGCGCAGGAGGGTCTCGGGGACCTCCACCGTGTCGTGGGTCTCGATCGCCTCGATGGGGCGGCCGGCGGCGACCGTGCCGAGGAGCGGGATGGTCCGCTGCATCGGCCCGGGGTCGGTCAGCTCGAGGGCCCGCTTGCGGTTCCCCCAGGGGCTCTTGATGTGCCCCTTCTCCTCCAGCCGCTTCAGGTACTTCTGGACCGAGTTGTACGACCGGAAGCGGAACGCCTTGCGGATCTCCTCGTAGGACGGGGCCATGCCCCGCTCCCCGATGAAGCGCTTGATGTAGTCGTAGACGGCCTGCTGTTTCTCGGTGAGGTCGGTGACATCAGCCATGCCCGCAGCATGGGGGTAAATTACGGGAATGTCAAGTGGGGGTCCGGGTGTAAGTCCCGGCCACGACGAGAGAGGCCGACGGGTGAAAGTCGGGCGCCCGGCGCCGTGCCGCGTGGTCGCCCGCTAGTTGCTGCTCCCGTGCGGGGCTTCCATCTTCTTCATCACCCCGTCGATCGCCTTCTTCATGCTGAGCGTGTCGGCCCCCTGGCTCGGCGGGAACTCCTGAATGCTCTTGAGGTGCGCCATGAGGAACGGCACGGCGGCGGTCGGCGCCCAGAGTTTCTGACCGACGAACTTGCGGGCGGCGTAGGCCCACTCGTCCGAGTCGGGGGTCATCTTCTCCATCGGATCCATGAGCAGGTTCATGACGTACGGCACGCTGGGGTACGACTTCTCGTCGAACCAGGTGCCGTGGTGCTTCACGCCGATGTGCAGCTTCCAGCCGTCCACCCGGACCGCCATGAGGTCGGTTTCGTCGTAATAGAAGATCTCGCGGCGGGCCGACTTGTCGCTCTGGCCGGTCCAGTGGGCGGTGTTGTCGTAGCCGTCGAGGTGCACCTTGTAGGTGGTGCCGTTCATCGACTTTCCCGACAGCAATTCCTTCGCGAGGGTCGGGAGGCCGGCGGCCGAGGCGAGCGTGGCGTACAGATCCTCGTGGTTCTGGATGCCGTTCGAGACGCTCCCCGGCTTGATGTGGCCCGGCCACTTCGCGAGCATCGGCACCCGCACGCCCCCTTCCCAGGTGGTCCCCTTCTCGCCGCGGTACGGCGCATAGCCGCCGTCCGGCCAGAACATCAGCTCGTTGCCGTTGTCGGTGGTGTAGACGACGATGGTGTTGTCGGCGACGCCGAGCTCATCGAGTTTCTTGAGGAGCATCCCCACCTGCTCGTCGTGCTCGATCATCCGGGCGCGCACGACGTCCTCCTCGGCCCGCCCCTCGTCCACCGCCATCTGCACGTACTTTTTCGCCGGGTGCGACCAGATGTGGATGGCGGTCGAGTTGAACCAGCAGAAGAACGGCTTGTCCCCACGGCCGGCCTTGTCGAGCCACTTCAGCGTCTCGGCGGTGACCTCGGCGTCGAAGGTCTCCATGCGCTTTCTCGTCAGCGGCCCGGTGTCCTGGATCTTCTGCCGCCCGACGCGGCCGAACTTCGGGTCCGTCGTCGAGTCGTCCACGTTGGCCGCCCAGGTGTGCAGGACGCCGCGCGGCCCGAACTTCTTCGTGTACTCGGGGTTCTTCTGGCCCGGGTAGTCGAGCTCCTCCGGCTCCTCCTCGGCGTTGAGGTGGTAGAGGTTGCCGTACCACTCGTCGAAGCCGTGCATCGTCGGCAGGAACTCGTTCCTGTCCCCGAGGTGGTTCTTGCCGAACTGGGCGGTGGCATACCCCACGGACTTGAGGACCTCGGCCAGCGTCGGGTCGACCTTCTGGATGCCGCGCGTCGAGCCGGGGATGCCGATGGTGGTCATGCCGGTGCGCACCGGCAGCTGCCCCATGATGAAGGCGGCGCGCCCGGCGGTGCAGGAGGGCTGACCGTAGTGATCGGTGAACAGCATCCCCTCATTGGCGATGCGGTCGATGCCGGGGGTCTTCCCCATCATCCCGTGCGTGTACGCGCCGACGTTCCAGGTGCCGATGTCGTCGCCGAAGATCACCAGGATGTTGGGCTTCTTCTGCGACCCGGAGGACGGGGCGGTGCGCGTCTGCGCCGTCGCCGGGATCGCGGCGAGCGACACCGCGGCGAGCAGGCCCGCCGCCAGGATTCCGCGCTTCGTTCGGACCGATCCGGGCGCCGCGTGTCGCATTGCGATCCTCCAAGGATGTCGGGTTTCGAGGGGGACACTCTCCCCCATGTCCGGTCGGTCCCGCAAGAGGGTCGCGGGCGGCGATCAGTTCGGCGGCGGCGGTGGGGGTGGCGCGCCGCCCGGCGGCGGCGGTCGCTGCCCCCCGCCGGGAGGGAATGCCGGGGCGGGGAGGCTCATCCCCTGGCCGGGCGCGCCTCCGCCCGGCGCCATCTCCCCTTCCCCGCCTGGCGGGACCGCGCCGATGCCGCCGTCGGGCGGCGCGATGACGTTGCCCTGCGCGTCCTTCCAGAGGGTGAAGGTGAAGAAGATCGGCTTGTCCGGGTCGATGCGGGCGTCGGCGACCTGGGTCATGTCCCCCTGCGGAAAGCGGGTCATGAGCCCGCGCAGCGGCTCGGCGAAGGGGCGCGCGTACTCGACGACGAAGGTGACGGTGTTCGGCGTCTTCAGGACGTCCTCGAGGCTGACCTTGCGCGTGTCGTTCAGCAGGCGGGTGCGCGGGCGGGCGCCGATGAGGAATTTCAACGTGTCCACACGCAGCGTGTGCAGGACGATGACGTTCTGATCCGCCGGCAGCGCGCGCACGAACGCCCCCATGATCGTCTGCGGCGCGCCGAAGTGCTGCATCGCCCGCTCCGATCGCCCCGCGAGCAGGAACAGGTTGCTGAATCCCTGGGCGCAGGCGAGCGCCAGGAGCCCGGCGCTGGCCGCGGCGCCGAGCCAGGCGGTGAGCGGCGGCCGGAGCGCGGCGAGGTCGTCCCAGACGCGCACCAGGAGCAGCGCGGCGCACAGCACGAGACACGGCAGGATCATCAGGAGCCGCGTCAGGCTCGGCCCGAGCCAGCCGATCGTCAGCCAGGTCGCGAGCAGGAGCAGGACGACGAGGGCGGCGGCGTCGCCGCGGTCCGCGCTGTCGCGGTCCGCCGCGTCCCGCCGCCGCGCCAACGCCATCGACGCGACCAGGACGAGCCCGAGCGCCGAGAACGCCGCGAGCAGCAGCGTGTCCGGCTCGAGGCCGATGAGGCCGTACGTCGGGCTGATGCCGTCGCTGATGAACGCATCACTCTGGATGACCGCGTAGTCGGACGGGTAGTACAGCGGCATGGTGACGGCGTGGAAGAGGTTGAGGAGCCAGTTCGTCTGCGGCGGCGTCGCCGCGTAGGCGCCGCGCATCAGGAACCCGAGCGGCGACATCCCCGAAAAGAGCATGACGAACAGGAACCCGGCCGCCGCCAGCCCCGCCCCGGCGGCCAGCGGCCGGAGATTCCACCCGCCGCCGCGCCGCCGCACGCGCCAGACGTAGAACGCCAGAAGCGCGATCGGCACCGCGCGGAAGGTGGTGTAGGTCCAGAACCCGAGACCGAGCGCCGCGCCCCACAGCACGTGATCGACGATGCGTCCGGTGCGCAGCGCCCGCAGGAACAGGCCGGCGGTCAGGAGCATGAAGAGCGGCGCGAGGATGGTCCGCTCCCCGACCCGGCTGTAGAGCAGGTGCCACGGCGACACCGCCAGGAAGAAGGCGGCGACCAGGGCGACGCGCGTCCCGAAGAAGGTGCGGGCGAAGAAGTACAGCGCCACGAGCGTCAGCATCGCGATGGCGATCGACACCGCCCGCAGCGGGAAGATGGCGTCGGACAGGGGGTCGTTGATGGTGCGGGGGTTGAGCCCGAAGAGGGCCGGAAGCGCCCGCAGGATGTTCAGCCCGAGTCCCGGGTGCCCGTACGAGACCGCCGCGAGCTGGTGGAACATGGTCTCGCGGTTGAGGCCGATCTCGGTGACCGTCGCGAACTTCTTCCCCGCCGCGATCTCGTTCGCCTCGATGGCATTGATCGCCTCGTCGTTGTTGAGCCCCCACGGCACCATGTCGATGCGGTACAGGCGCAGCCACAGGGCCCCGACGAGAAGGAGGCCGAGGATCCACCATTCGGTCCTGCCGCGCAGCCAGCGGTCGGCCTCGGCCCCGCCCGCTTCCGCGACTCCGGCGCGGATTCTGATGACCAGGAGGACCAGCGCCCCGAGACCGAGCACGATGCCGGGCAGGATGGTCGCCAGCGGCCTCTCGGTGCGCAGCGAGATGAGGAACTGCGCGCCGAAGCCCAGGACCGCGGCGAGCGGCACAGCGAGCCGCGCCAGAAGGGGCGGGATCGCCCGTCCCGTCGCTCCGACCTGCTTTTCGCTTCGCGCCATGGGGCCGGAAGTTTAGTCGATGTACCCGAGGGCCCGCAGCCGCGCGCGGGTCTCCTCGTC
>Ga0111539_10011840_pt1 | contig 10935 bp, 10 predicted proteins | sample RhiMethybrSRZTD1_FD_79667 | JGI IMG/M metagenome (GOLD analysis project Ga0111539, IMG submission 79667) | Populus rhizosphere microbial communities from Tennessee, USA - Rhizosphere MetaG P. TD hybrid SRZTD1 (version 2) (version 2) | ecosystem: Host-associated > Plants > Roots > Rhizosphere >... | reverse complement strand
TTTCGAAGCCAACCTTCGCAAGGTCGATCCCGGCACGCTCAAAAACCGGACGCCGAAACAGGCTGATCCGCTCGATCCCACCAGGGTCTATACACTTTTCACGGTCGAATGCGCCTATCCCGAAAGGATTCTCGGCTATGAGTAAGCGGAGCGCCTCCGGCGGGCGCCGGAACCTTTTCCTGCTCATGATGGTCTTCGCGGCCGCCTGCGGCGCTGTTTGGTTTACGCTCATTTACGGCCCTCGCGCAGCCTTGAAGAAACAGCAGCAGGCGCGCTCCGATGCTCAGACCGCGCTGGACCGATCACGCAAGCAGCTCAATGACGCGGCCCGCGCCAAAGACGCGCTCGAAGCCAACCAGCGCCGGGTGGACGAGATTGAAGCCAAAATGCCGGTCGGCGATCCTTACCGCTGGCTTGTGAAAGCCTTCGGCGAGTTCCCCGCTGCTTCGCGCGTCACGATTGCCAACATCGAGGCGCCGCATGTAAGCGAATCGACGATTTACCCCAAAGTGCCGTACAAGGCTGCCACCTTCAGCCTGGCCGGCACCGGTTTCTATCATGATTTTGGGGCTTTCCTCGCCGAGTTGGAAAACGAATTCCCGCACATGCGCGTGCGTCACCTTGAATTGAGCCCGGCTTATCCCGGAACTGCCGACTCCGCCGAAGTCGAAAAACTTAATTTCCAAATCGAACTGCTCGTCCTCTTCAAACCGGCTGCTTCCGCTGGACCGACACAGCTTTCGCAAGCGCCAACTCCAACCGACCAAAACTAGTCACGCGCTTTTGGTTCTCTCGCTGCGCCAGCCGCCGCGTTACAAACGGCGGGTTAGATTCTAATCAACAAAAGCAATTACGCTGTTACATTCAGTCTGTATGAAAAAATATGGGCTTGGGTGCGGCGCTCTCGTGGTGTTGCTGGGGGCGGTTCTTCTTATTGGCGGGTGCACCGGTTACAACCGCCTCGTGGGTTTGTCCCAGAGTGTGGATTCCAAATGGGCGCAGGTGCAAAACCAATATCAGCGCCGGTTTGATCTTATCCCGAACCTCGTGAATACCGTCTCGGGGGCGGCGAATTTTGAGAAATCGACGATCACTGAAGTGACCGAAGCGCGCGCGCGCGTGGGACAAGTGAATATCAATCCCAATCAAGCGCCCGCGGATGCCCAGCAGCTCGAAAGATTTGAGCAGGCGCAGGGCCAACTCGGGTCTGCGTTGTCACGGCTCCTTGTCGTGGCGGAGCGGTATCCGGAATTGAAAGCCACGCAGAATTTCGCAGGGCTGCAGGCGGAGCTCGCCGGCACCGAAAACCGGATCGCGGTCGAGCGCATGCGCTTCAACGAAGCGGTCCAGGGTTACAACACGAGCGTGCAGCGTTTGCCTGCCCGGCTCTATGCCGGACTGATGGGTTTCAATCCCAAGCCGTACTTTCAGTCAGTCTCCGGTTCCGAAGCGCCGCCAAAGGTCGAGTTCGACTTCAACAAAAAGTAATTCATGCGGGCAATCTTTTGCCTCGGCGCGTGGCTGGCGTTTTGCGCGGCTCTGGCGTTTGCGCAGACGCCGCCGCGCCCCACCAAATATTTCAACGATTACGCCGGAGTGGTGTCGGCGCAGACGGCCGAGCGCCTGAATCGCGCGCTCGAGGACTTCGAGAAACAAACTTCGAGTCAGATCCTCGTCGCGATTTTCCCAAAGTTGCCGGAGAACTCTGCGCTTGAGGATTTCACTCTGCGGGCCGCCGAAGCATGGAAGCCCGGCCAGCAGGGCAAGGACAACGGCGCAATCCTTTTTATTTTCCGCGATGACCGCAAAATGCGCATTGAAGTCGGTTATGGCCTGGAGGGCGCCATACCGGACTCGGTCGCCGCTCGCATCATCAACAACGAGATCACTCCGCGTTTTCGCGCGCAGGATTTCGACGGCGGCGTCACGGCGGGCGTGAACGCTCTGATGCAAGCGGCGCGCGGCGAATACCGCGGAACGGGGAGCACCGTCGCGTCACGCCGCAACCGGGGCACGCGCGGCATCCCGGTGATCTTCATCGTTTTTCTGGTGATCATGATGATGATGGCTGCGTCTCGGCGGCGCGGCACTGTTTATCATCGTCGTCGTCGGCATTACTGGGGAGGGTGGGGCGGTGGTCTCGGCGGCCTGGGCGGTGGCGGATGGAGCAGCGGGGGTGGCCGGAGTTGGGGCGGCGGCGGCGGCGGCTTTTCCGGCGGGGGCGGCCGCTTCGGCGGCGGCGGAGCCAGTGGCGGATGGTAACATGAAACCGAGAGAGTTCATTGATAAACTTGACGACGACAGAGTCACCGCGGCGATCGCGAACGCCGAGCGCAAATCCTCCGGCGAAATTCGTGTCTTCGTTTCAAATGGAAAACCATCAGACGCGCTCGTCGCCGCTGCCGCGCAGTTCCTGAAACTCGGCATCGACAAGACCCGCGAACGAAACGGCGTCCTGGTCTTTTTCGCTCCGAAAGTTCAGCAATTCGCCGTCGTGGGGGACGAAGGCATTGACGCGAAGTGCGGACAGGATTTCTGGCGGCAAATTGCCTCGCGGATCACGGCCCACCTCAAAGCCAACGAGTTCACTGAGGCGGTAGTTGACGCCGTCAACCACATCGGCGATGTGCTCGCCAAACATTTTCCGCGCTCGCCTGACGACCGCAACGAACTGCCGAACCAGGTCGCGCGAGACTGAGCTGGCTTAGAACAAAATGCTCTGCACAAGTTACAGGATGGCGCGGCGTCGTTGTCCGTGGTCAACCTGTTGCCAGGGTGGGCGCGCCCTGCTTATTCTCGGGGCGTGCACCTCGGCCTGATCGAGATTTGGCATTGGTTCACTGGCTGGTTCACGTCACCGGCCACCCTGGTGTTCGGCGCCTTCGTGGTTTGGATGGCAATTGACGCTGTTCGCCGGCGCGAATACCTATGGGCCATCCTCATCTTCTTCACCTGGTTCGGCGCCATTTGGTATTTCATGTATTACTACCGGGATGGCTCGACCGCCACGCGTGGCTTTGAGTTGCCGGGCGCGCACGACCGCCGCCGGATCAAGGAGTTGCAGGCGCAGATTCATCATCTCGACAAGGCGCATCACCACTTTCAGCTCGGCGACATTTATTTTCAGCGCGGCAAGCTGGAGAAGGCCGAGCAATGTTATCACGCAGCGATCGAACGCGATCCGGATGACATCGACATTCGCGCGCACCTCGGCCAATGCCTCCTGCGCCTGAAGCGTCCCGCCGAAGCACGCCCGCTCCTGGAGCAGGTCTGCCGGGAGAATCCCAAACACGATTACGGCCACTCGATGATGGCCTACGCCGAAACGCTTGCCGCGCTCGGCGAAACGGATAACGCGCTCGCTATTTGGGAAAGAATCGTGGAGCAACACTCCTATGCGCGGGCGCGCTATCAATTGGCCGAACTCTACGCGGCGAAGAGCAAGGCCGACCTCGCTTGCCAGCAACTCGAAGAACTCCTCGCCGACGACGTCCACGCGCCAACGTACCAGCGCAAGCGGGACCGCGTGTGGGTGCGCCGTGCTAAACGGCTTCGGCGCAAGCTTGGAAAATAGCTCAGATTTCCTCTAGCCGGATATTCTTGAATTTCACTACCGATTTCTCGTCGTGGTTTTGCAGACCGATGTAGCCCTTCATGGAACGCGTCTGTTCTGTTTCCAGCACCTTCTCGCCGTTCATCCAGAACGTGATTTGCGGTCCCTTTGCGAGGATCGTGACTGTGTTCCACTGTCCCGCCGGGCGCACGAGGTTCTTCGTCGGCGCGACGACATCATAGATCGAGCTCGGCCCGCCCTTTGACGGTGGGCGTCCGGGCGAATCGTGAATCTGCATTTCGTAGCCAGTGAAGGCTGGGTTCTTCTCGTGTGAGGAGCGGAAGAACACGCCGCTGTTGCTCTTTTCGCCCAGGGTGTATTGCAATTCCAGTCGAAAATCGGCGTATTGTTTCTTCGTGCTCAGCCAGGAACCGGTCACCTGTGGGTTTGTGCTCCAGTTCTTTCCGTTGCGGCCGATCAATACGCCGTCTTCAATAGTCCAATCGCCACCTTCGATCTTCGTCCAGCCGTCGAGGTCCTCGCCGTTGAAAATCGGTCTGACGCGGCTTTGCTCCTCGCGGACCTTTATTAGCAGGTCGCGGGTCTTTTTAATCGCGTCCCCTTCTTCACCCGTGCCGCCGGTCGACGACTCGACGCCCACATAACCATGATACCCATGGTCGCGCACGATGCGCATCATGCGGCGGTAATCGGTCTCGACGCATTCACCGTCCGGACCAAACTTCATCGCCTTGGCGCTGACCGCCTTGGCGAACGGCATCACCGCTTCCACGGCATCGTACCGATCAATGTTGTCGGGGAAGTTCCCGAAGTCCGGCAACGAACCGAAGTTCGGTTTGTTGATTTCCCGGAAAGTCTTCACGAGCCAATCGGGATCGGACGACAACCCGCCATGGTTCTCGATCGCGATGTTGATTTTTTGCGGCGCGGCATGATCGGCCAGCTTCGATCCGCTCTCCACGATTCGCGCCCGCAACTCATCGCCGCTGCCCGGCCCGCGCGCGTTGATGCGCACCGTCTGACAACCCAGGTAATGAGCGGCGTCGATCCACGCGAAGGTCTTCTCCACATTTTCTTTGCGTTTTGCATCGTCGGCTGTGCCGAGGTCGCCGGTGGTGTCGATCATGATCAACCCCATTTTCACGCCCTCGTCCTCCGCGCGCTTCTTCAATTCCGCCAGATACGTCTTGTCCTTCGACTTGTCGGCGAAAAACTGATCGACGAACTCGATGCAATCGATATTGAAATCCCGCTTCGAGACACGCGGAAAATCGAGGTTGGTCATTTTCCCCGCGCGCAGCGTCCGATTGAGCGACCACTCCGCTAGTGAAATTTTGAACAGCTCTTTCGGCTCCCGCGTTGGTTTGTTTGCAGCCATAACAAAGTTGAATGGTAGCGCGCTCGCGCCGAACGCCATCGCGCCCGCTTTAATAAAGGTTCTGCGTTTCATGGATGTCCGTTGTTAGAGGCTTCGGGCGCAAGTGTCAACGCCACAAACACAAAATGGTCCGTGTGGCCGAATCGATCCATTGTCCGTCACTCCTTGGCAGCCTCCTGTTTCTTGCGCGCAGCGGGATCGTGTTCCGGCCTGGACGGATCGTAATTCGGATTGCGCGAGGGCATTTGTGCGCCCACTTCCTTCCGCCAGGCGTGCAAGCGCGCGCGCAATTCGTCGGTTTTCGCCGGCATTTGAGAAGCCAAATTGCGCTGCTCGCCGATATCTTCACGCAAGTTGTAGAGCTCGATGCGCATGTCATCGAAGAATTCGATTAGTTTGTAGTCGCCATCCCGGATCGCGCCATAAGGCGTGGTGCCGCCGAGTTGATAATGCTGATAATGCGGGTAATGCCAGAACAGCGCATCGCGCTTCAACTCGCCGCCTTGGCGAAGCAGGGGAACGAGACTTATGCCGTCGAGACTCTTCTGAGCGGCTCCTTTAAATCCGGCGATCTCGAGAATCGTCGGAAACAGATCCATGCTGATCACAGGAACGTCGCACGCGCTTCCGGGCTTTGTCACTCCGGGCCAATGCACGATTAGCGGCACGCGGGTGCCACCTTCGTAACAGGAACCTTTGCCCACGCGCAGTGGATGGTTCGAGGTTGTTGGCACGCGGCCACCGTTGTCGGAAGCAAAAACGAGGACGGTGCGATCAGCCAGTTTGAGTTCGTCAAGTTTGCGGCGAATGCGCCCCACGGAGTCGTCCAGGCTTTCCATCATGGCCGCATAGACGGCGTTGGTTTGCTTCAGGGCGGCACGCTTTTTTGCGCGGTACTTTTGCACGAGATCCTGCTTGCCTCGAATGGGCGTATGCACAGCGAAGTGGGGCAAATACAAGAAGAACGCTTTGTCCTTCTGCTGCTCGATGAACCGTTCTGCTTCGTGTCCGATGCGGTCGGTGAGGTATTCGCCCGCGGGGCCCTCCGGGAGAGTGGCGATTTTGTAAGGCGCGAAGTAATTCGGCGCCGCCGCGTTGGAAGTGCCCGCCACGTTCACGTCGAAGCCGTGCTTTTCAGGATAATATTTCTCATCCCCAAGATGCCACTTGCCGATGCTGGCCGTGGCGTAGCCGGCGGACCGAAGCGCGCGAGCCATCGTAGTTTCCTCCAACGGCAGATATTTCGTCCACTCGGGAACCAGCAACTTCGGATTTTCGGGCGGGAGCCCGGGAATCCAATCGGTGACGTGAAGGCGTGCGGGATACTTGCCGGTCAGGATTGCCGCGCGCGTGGGCGAACAAACCGTGCAGGCCGAATACGCCTGCGTGAACTTCACGCCATCACGCGCAAGGCGGTCGATGTGCGGCGTCTCGTACAATTCGCTGCCGTAACAGGACAAATCAGTCCAGCCAAGATCGTCGGCCAAAATCAGGATGACGTTCGAAGGCGACTTTGGCGCTGCGACGGCGGGCGGGAAAGTCACAAAGCTGAAACACAGGACGGCGCACCACCATTGTTTCCTGATAGAGCCGGGCACCGGGTTCATTGAAGGGATTCAAAAATAAAACCGACCGGATCGGAAGGAAATTTGCGAATTCCTTAGAAAAATGGTTTTGAAGCGATGCGGGCGCGATCAGAAATGATTTCGGGAAAGACCCGCAAACACAGCGGGTTTCAGTTTAGGGAAGCTGTGTCGCGATATTCGGCAGCCTCCTCAGGAAAGCGCCACCGAGTGCCATGCACTAGATTGGCGGCAGCAACGTGCGACTTCGCTTGGTTGTAAAGCTTCCATCGGAGTGCAAGCTCTCTTGCGTCGCCGCGATTGTTGTGGTCGATGCGCTCCAACTCGTCGAAGCACTTCGCCCACTGCCCACGCTCAAACCAGCCTTGAGCGGCTTCAAGATGATGAATGTCAGCGAGTGACAGAGCGGCCATGACGGCAAGCTATCAATGTGAGCAGTAAGTGTAAATCCGTACCGGTACTGGTTCGGGCGTTACGTGGGCAGGAAGATCGACAGCGAATCTTTCCGCTATGCGTTGGCGCGTTCTTCCAGCGAACAAATTAGTGGCGCCACCTATTCGTCGTGTTGAAGCAAATAGCCATACGTAAGCACGCCGAGGGGTGCGAACAGGAGCGCAGGGCAGGCGCGGTTTCTTTCGACGGCGGGTCTAATGTAAAAAGAACGGCGCGGATCTTTCGATCCGCGCCGGGTGCAGTTCCTCCTGACCTCAGTGCGGGACGTCGCAAAGCGACGTCCCTACCAGCTATACATCGTAGTAGAGAAAGAACTCGTACGGATGCGGGCGCAGGCGCAGGGCATCGTGTTCCTTGCGCTTGTGGCTGACCCACATCTCCAGGAAGTCGCGGGTGAAGACATCGCCCTTCAAGAGGAATTCGTGGTCGTCTTCGAGGTGGTCGAGGGCTTCGGACAGGCTTCCGCACACTTGCGGGATCTTCGCGTGATCTTCGGGCGCCAGTTCGTACATGTTCTTGTCGATCGGTTCACCCGGCTCAATCTTGTTGAGCACGCCATCCAGGCCGGCCATGAGCAACGCCGTGTACGCGAGGTACGGGTTGGCCGCAGGATCGGGCGGACGATATTCGATGCGCTTGGCCTTCGGGCTTTCGCTGAAGGTCGGGATGCGAATGGCCGCGGAGCGATTGCGCGCCGAATAGGCGAGATTCACAGGCGCTTCGTAACCCGGCACCAACCGCTTGTAGGAGTTGGTCGTGGGATTGCAAATTCCGCACAGCGCCTTGGCGTGTTTAAGGATGCCGCCAATGTAATAGAGCGCCATTTGCGAGAGACCCGCATATTCGCCTCCCGCGAAGAGCGGCTTGCCTTTTTTCCACAACGATTGATGCGTGTGCATGCCCGAACCATTGTCGCCGAAGAGCGGCTTGGGCATGAAGGTCGCTGTTTTGCCATGCTGCTTGGCTACATTCTTGATGATGTATTTGTAAAGCATCATCGTGTCAGCGGTCCGCACGAGCGTGTCGAACCGAAAATCAATTTCGGCCTGACCCGCGGTGGCCACTTCGTGGTGCTGGCGCTCCACCTTGATGCCCAACTGCTCCATGACCAGGCACATCTCGGTGCGGATGTCCTGTTGCGTGTCGGTCGGCGCGACCGGGAAGTAACCTTCTTTGTGGCGAATCTTGTATCCGAGGTTCGGCGTACCATTGCGGCCGGTGTTCCAAACGGCTTCCTCCGAATCGATTTCGTAGAAGGTGCCATTGCTCTTCGAATCGAACTGGATGTTGTCGAAGATGAAGAACTCGGCCTCGGGACCGAAGACCGCCGCATCGGCAACACCCGTCGACTGAAGGTATTTCTCACCGCGCTGGGCGATACCACGCGGGTCGCGATTGTAGGCTTCGCGGGTGCCGGTCTCGGCGATCGTGCAAGTGACCGAGAGCGTGGGAACGGTGCAAAACGGGTCGATGAAAGCCGTGACCGGATCAGGCATGGCCAGCATGTCGGACGCTTCGATGGACTTCCAACCGCGGATGGAGGAGCCATCGAAGCCAAAGCCTTCGACAAAGACATCTTCAGTCAGTTCGGCGACGGGCACGCTGAAATGCTGCCACGTGCCGAAGGTGTCGACAAATTTCACATCGACCATTTTAGCGCCCTGCTTGCGGGCCATGTCGATGACGCTGCGGGCTGAAGCCGAAGCGCCCGTGCCATTGGCGTGTTTAGCGGGCTTCGTGAAGGTGATTTTGGTTCCGGAGGCGGCAGGCGTCGCGAGTCGCGAGCTGCTCCGGGCGATTTTGAGACTGGTTTGTTTTGGCATAGCTATTTTTCGTTCAGTGAGAGAGGAACGCTGCGGCCAACGGGGCGCCTGGCACGCAGCGTTCCAGATTAAGTTTCGTTATTAGGCCCCGTGATACCCCTCTTCCCCATGTTCCGCGAGATCCAGACCGACAGTCTCGACTTCTTCACTGGCGCGCAGACCAACCACGAACTTCACCACAAAGGCGATGATGATTGTCCCGACGACGGCCAGAACGAGTGTCACGCCGATTGCCTTGATTTGTTCGATCCAAAGGCTCTTGCCAACGATGTCCTTGAGGTTTGTGTTCAGGTTTCCGTTGACGGAGGGCGTGGCGAGGAAGCCCGTCATGAGCGCGCCGAGCGTTCCGCCGACAGCGTGAACGCCAAACGTATCGAGAGCGTCGTCATAGCCCAGCCAGGCTTTGACCTTCACAATAGCGAAGAACGGAATGAGACCGGCCAGAATGCCAATGATGACAGCACCGGTGGTGTTGACGAAGCCGCACGCCGGCGTGATGACAACCAGTCCGGCGACCGCGCCCGAACAGAAGCCGAGGATGCTCGGCTTGCCGCGGAAGATGTATTCGGCCATCGCCCAGGCGAATGAGGCGACCGCAGTAGCAATCGTCGTCGTCATAAACGCATTGGCGGCGACCGCATCGGCTGCGACCGCACTCCCGGCGTTGAACCCGTACCAACCGACCCAAAGCATGCCCGTGCCGACCATGCAAAGGACCATGCTGTGTGGCGGCATCGGTTCTCTGCCGAAGCCGATACGTTTGCCGAGGAACATGCAAAGGATCAGGGCAGACCAACCCGAAGACATGTGCACGACGGTTCCGCCGGCGAAATCGATTGCTTTGATCTTCGCATCTGCGTTCCAGACGCCGTTCATTAAACCATTGATGCCCCAAACCATGTGGGCGAGAGGGAAGTAAACGATGAACATCCAGAGCGCGACGAAAAGCAGAACGGCTGAGAACTTCATACGTTCCGCGACCGCCCCAATGATGAGGGCAGGAGTGATGATCGCGAACATAAGTTGATACATCGAAAAGACGTTCTGCGAGACCCAGTAAGCATAGTTGGTATTCGGCGCAGCATCGACACCCTTCAAAAAGGCGAACTTTTTGAAGTCCCCGATGACCGCACCTGCGCCATCCGCGAAGACAAAGCTATAGCCACAAACCCACCATAGAATGGTGACGAGGCCCGCGATACCCAGGCATTGCGCGAGAACCGACAGGACATTTTTGCGCCGCACCAACCCGCCGTAGAACAGTGCAAGCCCAGGCAGCGTCATGAACAACACGAGCGCAGCGCTGGTCATCATCCATGCGTTGTGTCCGGGACCCGGCGCCGCGACCTTCGAGGCGACATTGTTTGTCGCCGTGTCGGAACCGCGGCCAACGTTGTTCACGTAAGCCTCAAGGTCAGCGAGCCGTTGTTCGATATCCGGATCTTTCGGGGCCGAGGGCGGAGTTGCCTCCGCCGCGCGACCGAGATTGACGGCAGCGATAACTGCCAGGAATAGGCTGAGAATTATTTTTTTCATTCAGCGTGTGTGTTGGAGTTAAACGGGTTTCCGCACCGCCTGGCCGACCGGCGCCAGCACGGGTTTGCGTTCGCCGCTGAGCGTGCCGTGCACAGAGCCGCCAAAGGCGCCGGTGTAACCTTCCTCACCGTGCTCCGTGAGATCCAGGCCGACCGTTTCAACTTCCTCATCGACGCGCAGGCCAATGGTGACTTTGATCAGCCAGGCGATCAGAGCCGTGGCGACGACCGCAAGAAGGATCGTAATACCGATGGCGCTCAACTGATGAATCCAAAGCGTCTTGCCTACGATATCCTTGAGGTTGGTATTGAGATTCGAATTCACCGCAGGGGTAGCAAGGATACCGGTCAGGAACGCCCCCAATGTCCCGCCGACGGCGTGGACACCGAACGTATCCAACGCATCGTCATAACCGAGCCACTGTTTAAGCTTGTAGCAGGCGAAGAACGGGATCAGACCCGCAGCGAGACCGATGATCATTGCGCCCGTGGTATCGATGAAGCCACAGGCGGGCGTAACGACCACGAGGCCTGCGACTGCACCCGAACAAAAGCCGAGGATACTGGGCTTGCCTTTGAGCACGTATTC
>Ga0111539_10011839_pt1 | contig 10935 bp, 10 predicted proteins | sample RhiMethybrSRZTD1_FD_79667 | JGI IMG/M metagenome (GOLD analysis project Ga0111539, IMG submission 79667) | Populus rhizosphere microbial communities from Tennessee, USA - Rhizosphere MetaG P. TD hybrid SRZTD1 (version 2) (version 2) | ecosystem: Host-associated > Plants > Roots > Rhizosphere >... | reverse complement strand
ATTCGTCTTTTTATCTTACCTCGGATGCGACAAGTACGCACTTTACCATCATTACATTTGACAATAACATTATCGCCTCCTACTAGCTTTATAACTCTTCCAAACATTTCTCCTTCATGAGGCATAACAAGCTCTTTTAATGCAGCCTCATTCAAAACTTTTCTTTTCCCTAATTCTAATCCTTCCTTAATATATATAAAATAATGTAATTTAAAAATGTATTGTCTAACGATAAGAGATTTGAAAAAATCTAAAAGAATTGAACAATCATACTGCAATTACATTAGTTTTTATAGTAAAATTAGTTCTGTAATAAAACTCACAAGGAATTAGCCAAAGGAATCTACTAGTGATAGATATTAAGTATATATTCAATTCAATTATTATATAAAAATTATTATTTCTAACCTATTACAATAAAATCATTGAAATTATTGAACGGGTTAACATACTACTAGTTCCTATTGAAGAGCACTTATAGTACATTAAAAACTATAACATATTCGTTAGTGATATAATAATAACTTTTAAGAATTTATTGATTGAAACGTAATATCTACAAAGAGATTAATTTGTTTTATATTTTTTCCTGTATTGTTCATTCTTCTTAAAAACTAAATGATATTCATGAGGCTTCATATTGATATACATGAGAAGAAATATCAGATGATATAGTTCATAATAATATACATCTAATTTAACGATCAGAGAAAATTAATTCAAGAAATTACCTTTATGTGTATAATATTGTATTCTAGTTTATATATAGTATATTAATTATTTCAATTATTAAAAACTGCTATTAGCCAAAAGTAAATGTATTTTTTTATATATTTTATAGAATTAAATTAGAATGTTTCACAAATAAAATAAAGAAAACTTTCCATAGAACTTTGATGAATGTTAAAGCTAAATTGGAACAAAGCGCATAATTAAAGTAAGTTCTTATAAAGAGAACTAAATAGGAATCTATTGGATAAAAATAAAACAATTCACATAATTAGAATATTTATTAAAAAATTTCATAGATTTTATAAAATTAGGATCAAATATTACTATTGTTAAACCATGTAAGTTTATTTCCATGAAAATTAATATATATAATCTTATGTTTTTAGTTAGCACTTCGATCAAGAACATTATATTTTGATTTTCGTAAACCTTTCTTCATTTCTTAATATATTATATTATTTATAAATTACATCATTATATTAAAATTCATTAATTGTTTTTGACAAAATAAAAAGATTGGATTTAATTTATAATATTCAAATTCATTATACTATTCCAAAGACAAAATATAGTATAACCATAATTATTCCAATGACTAGAACAACAGATCCTATGACATATAATAGCCTTGCTGGAAGCGAGGGAACGAACCTATTCAAAACTAACAAAATTATTCCAATTATAATTAACGCGATTCCTGTTTCTAATGATACCATTTCTATCCTATTATAATTACCAATGTTTATATCTCTTATAGTATGATATTTATAATGATTTATACAATAAGTATTATATAAAAAACTGTATACTGTCTTTAGTACCCAATACTAATATGAGTTACATAAATCATATATTATTAATAGATAATATTTTATAGATTGATCAAATCTGAATCTATAGAATTCATGGTAAATAGAGAGTTAGAACATAAAAATTCATCGATAGGATATTATTATTTAGCTAATAGTTTTATTTTACCTCTATGAATCAGATAGAACTAAAAAAATTGTTTAAGAGTTCAGTTAAAAATGGTCATATCAATAATAACCATCTTCTCCCTTTTTTAAATTCTCAAACTCACGAGATTAAGATCAAGGAAGAAGGATATTTTCGTAATTTTGATTTAGTAATTGCATTAATTAATAAAGAAAATAAACCAAAAAATATTAATTATAAATATTTTGATATAGAATATGATATTCAAAATAATATTCTTATGAGATCACAGCAATTTACTGAATTCTCTAAACTCGAAAAATGTAGAATTGAAAATATAACATTTATACCAGTAGAGATAAAATCCGATAATGATGTACTGGATGAGCGACTTCCTAATCAAATATTAAATGCCATTCTTACATTTGGTAGATCATATTTAGTAATAGACAAGAAATATGTTTTAAATAGGAATTTGCAAATATTAAAACTTCTTCCTACAACAATAATAGGATATAGTGGAAAAGAGGACTACTTTGAAATATTATCTATATTTAATAGATGTATAATGAATGGTATATTTAATTTCCCAAAGAGAAGTTTTATGAAATTGCTAATAAACAATAATATAACTAATAAAATATCTGAAATGGTAAAAATATATAATAGCCTTATAACTTTAGAACAAATTAATCAGAAACTTGTATTTAATTATCTTTTCAGATCAGAAGAAAATTTGGATTTAGATTTTTTGTTAAAAGAAGAAAGAGATTTTTTGAAACAATTTTATAATTTTTCTACGTTTCCTTCAGAAAAAACTAACAAAAAACAAATTAAAAACTTAATCAAAAATAGTAGAAATTATTTAATTACTGATTTTTTGTAATATATATCTATATTATTGAAAGGAAAATTTATAATTATATTATATAATCTATAGTCTATAGTTTTAATAACATGTTACAGAATGTATAAATTAGTAGTTTAGATTCTTTTAAGTGCAATCTGTTTGGAAATTAATTCATTTTTATTATTGTTTAAATATCTAGCTAATGCTATCTATCTTTTATTTCTAGCAACTCCTTTATTTGAAAATTTAGCATATTTACATATCTATAAAGAGTATTATCATAGTCACTAGACGCTACAGCAGGTGACAATAAATGAGTAGAATTCATAGAAATACCAGAAATTAATCCAAACAAAAAGACATCTAAAACTAGCCCATTGCGCCAAATACCTTCCAAGTTCTTGCTTCTTGATATAAACTACAAGTAGTTTCCCTTATCATAAGTGGCCAGAGGCCAATATTCAAAACCAACAATAACATTTGGAGAATTAGTACTCAAATTTGTTTTATTTCTAAATAATAAAATAAATGAAATTACTTTTTAAATATCTGGGTAACTGATCATTCTAATTTTTTAACGCAATTTAACACTCACAGTATTTTAAAGATTTTGTTTTGCGCATATAGCGAAACCTGTATGTGCACAATCATCAGTACGGCATAAAGTACAGAATGGTACACCATCGGTGAAAACAATCTCAATATCTGAATTGTGAAGATTATCGTGAAGTAACAATTTGTTATTCTCTTTTTCAAATACGACAAGGGTTAATTGAACATTATTATTATTATTATTATCATCTTCACTATTTCCTTCTTCAATTGACAACCATTGACTAAAACATTCTATACCTTCTTCTAGGTTATTGTTTTTAATTTCAAATATACCAGAGTTATAGATACTTTTGGTTTTGGATACTATTGGCATTAACTTATTGTTCCTCTCTCTTTCTTTTAATTAGAAAGAATTGAATTTTATACAATTTTTGCTATTGTTATATTATTAGAACTACTATTTCAAAGTATCTTTTGAAATAATAATAACTCTTAAATAATTAGTTGTAGCAAAATGTTTGTTTTCATAAGTTAACTATGATTTGGAATTGTATAAAATGCTATTGATGGTAGTTACAATGTATGAAAGGGTCATCCTTTCCTGGATTTTTGTAACAGATATAGATTTCAGATTACTCAAAAATTTTTTGATTCTGTTCAAATAGATTGTATTTATAAAATACCGTCCAAGTTTATAGTTAACAACTGGAATGAAAGAACACTAGAAAATTTTAGATTTACTGTAGTTCCCAAATTTATAGCTCAGGATAACGTCTAAAAGATATAGAAAAGGTAAGCGAACACTTTGGAAGGATAGGAACCGTTATAATAACGCATTCTAAGTGAATCAACAGGTTATCCAAAGGTTTTGCTGGATTAAATTTTTATCTTAAATAATGAATTTTTGTTCTAATGTTGTACTAGATAAATGTATTATAATTTTCTTATGTAATCTTAATAATAAATACATGCTACTCAAGTTTGTGAACAAACTTTTTTCCTTATTATTATTACCATTAAGTTTAATAATTTTATATATTGTTCCTACGGGCTTTATATCTATTATTTATGGTGAGATATTTGAATTCAACGAAGAAGACTATTATTCATCAGACCAAAGCACTTCTGAGAAAAATCCAGCAAATTCAAAGGCTACAGCCTTAGATTCAGAAGATACAACTAAAGAAAACTGTATAAATAATCAAGAAGCCTCTGTCCTACAAACGTCAACTCTTTCTGATACTTATTTAAATAATTTTCATTTTATCAAAAAATTTGATAGAGAAGGTAATCTTGTAGATAGTTGGGGTACAGTAGGATCTGGTGATGGACAATTCCTACATGCTCATGGAATAACTGTTGATTTACAAGATAATGTGTATGTTAGTGATGGAGAAAATTGCAATATACAAAAATTTGACAAGGATGGAAACTTTATTACTAAATGGGGTACAAAAGGAATAGGTCCTGGTAAATTTTTGCAACCTGAAAGTATGGCTGTAGATTCTAGTAATAACATTTATGTTGCAGAATATTCTGGGAAAAATATTCAAAAATTCGATAGTCAAGGCAATTTCTTAACTATGTGGGGAAAAGAAGGTGAAGATATAGGTGAGTTTAAAAAACCATGGGGAGTTACAGTGGATTCAAAAGATAATGTGTATGTTAGTGATCAAGCACTTCCCCGAGTACAAAAATTTGATAGTCAAGGCAATTTCTTAACTATGTGGGGAAAAGAAGGATCGAAGAAAGGCCAATTTGTACACCAACATGATATAACAGTAGATCCTAAAGATTTAGTTTACGTTACTGATGGCAGGCAAAATTCTAGAGTAGCAGTATTTGATGATCAAGGAAAATTTATCAAGATGTGGGGAAGTGAAGGCTCGAAGAAAGGCCAATTTATCGAAGACCATGGTATAGTTGTTGATTCAGAAGGTAATGTCTATGTAGTAGATACAAGGAACGTACGGGTACAAAAATTTGATAGTGATGGTAACTTTATTACAATGTGGGGATCACTTGGATGTAAAGATAATCAATTTTTAATTCCCCATGATATAGCAATTGACTCACAAGGTTATATTTATGTTACAGATAGTGGAAAATCACACTTTAGAGCAAATTATGATTGTGATCATGGTAATAATAAGTTATAATTAATATTAATGAAACTATTTATGTTTAAAATTCTAGATTATATTTTTTAGATGTTAATTATATTTCTTGATCTTTACTATTAAATCATCGCGTAAGTAATTTGTCCCTTTATAGAGGGAAATAATAATAATATCTTAATATCAGATACTTTCACTAGTTATATTAAAAACCTAAAATGCTCTTGAAGGACATAATTGAGTTTTGAGAGAGATTTTCATTTAATTCCTGAATTATTTACATACTGTAATATCTGTTATAATCTTAGATAGATATTTTTATTCCATTTGTGAAAATGCAGTTTTTGGGGTAGAAATATCAAGGCTTCAATAAGAATGAAGTTCTTTTTGTAAATCAAATTGAATTTTTCATTATACCAAGACATTTTTTCTAGTTTTTTTATTTTTATAATAATCTTAAGAGTTGAGAATCTTATTAATTGTTTCTTTAGATGCTAAAAATGAAGAAATTTTAAATATTTAAATGACCATATCATTATAATAATACAAACGTAAAAATTAAAGTAAAATTATACTCATTTTCATCAAGTATTTGGAAATTTTGTCTTTTTTGTTTTCCTATAGTGCAGTATATTAACCAATTTTTAAGTAGATATTGTTTTTGAAGTAGGATTTAAAAATGCTGTATTGATTCATAATTAATCTAAGAAATTTTATGTCTATGATTTTATAATTATTTAAAAAATTGGATCACATACTATGTATTTTGAAGAATTGATTCATAAACATTTGCTGTTAGCCTATGACTCATTGCTTGTAATGTACTTCCTGATTTTATAGCATTTTCCATTGAATCTAGTTCTCTAGAAAGTAAATCTTGATAATACTTTTTAGTATTTTCTCTTGATTGTTGCAAAAAATCATTTGATTTGTTTATGAATTCTCGATAATCATTGGATACTTTGCTATCTAATTCTCTCTCCAACCTTTTTTTTCTTTCGATTAAGTTTTCGTCCATATCTTTTAATTATTTTTTTAACTTATTATCTTTTATTCTTGATAATCAAGGTATTTTATTCATGTCCTGTCTAACTTTCATTGATTTTTTAAACTTAATAGTAAAAGGCATGCCTTGTTCACAAATAAAATATCTTCAATTTTTACTAGGTTTTCTTATTCTTTGAATTATTCTAAAGTCTCTTGCAACTCTCCAATTCTTGTTTTTCATTATTTTAAAACACCTCTTAAATATTATGGATGGAAAACAAAGCTCATAATAAACAAAATATAAATTTATTATAAATGCATATTTATGATGATTCTACATAAGTATAATTGTCACAAACCTTAAAGAATTTCTAAAACTTTACAAGAAAAACAAATATTATTTTCATAAAGGAGAAAAGAAAAATGAAATATATATCTAAAAATTTTTCAATTAAAAATAATGTTAAATTCAAAACATCTTTTGTATACTATGAGTTCAGGAATTTTGATGGTAATGGTTTTATTATCACCATTATACAATATCAAAGCACAAGAAGAATATAAGAAAAATGATCCATTAATTATTTTATCTAATATTAGAAATTTGTTAGATAATGCAATAACTGAATTGAATAATGGAAATTATACAGGTGCCTCTGATTTAGTAGATATAGCATATATCGACAATTATGAGTATCTTGAGGATCCTTTGAAGAAACTTGATAAAGATCTAATGGAAGAAACAGAAGTAATGATAAGAGAAGATTTTGCAAGTGCTATTGAGGATAAGAAGCCGGTGGATGAAATTACTACATTACATACCAATATAGAATCTAATTTAGACATGGCAGAAAAATTATTTAAACAGTAATTTTATTTTTTTTCTATTTATATTAATTTTCTTGAGCACTATTAGAATAAGTCAATTTTGAATATTCGAAATGGTATATTTATAATCTGCAAAAGATTATCTAATAAAATCTATTCTTCATAAAGCCTCATATTAAAGCATATGCAAACAATATTCGAATTATCCTCATTACTTATCTGGAAGAGGAATAATCAATATTTCGATTTCTAATGTCAAAATTATTATTAATTGCTACGATAGTAAGAGTTACATTATCAAATACAATAACATTACGATAAAATGTAATTTTATGAAAGACTAAATTTGAATCCTCTGAAAATATTCTACTTATTCTTTTTACCCTTACCCTAGATAATGATTTTTTTATATATTTAGAGTAATATATAAGATAATTATCTTCTTTTTTTCATTGTCATTTTCTCTAATATGATAACTATTTCTTAATCTTATAACATTGGTTGAGGAACACAGAAGTAACTTGAGGATTGGGATTCGAATCCATAAGGTTCACTTGGTAGTTCTTATTTTTATAATTTATTATTACTAATAATGTTTGTCAAATAAAATAATAGTTAGTTGAGAAACACAGATTAATAGATAATCCAGTAGTTATCAAATGCATTTCAGCAATTGATGAAATTCTAAGTATGCATGGGTAATTGCTACAAATACAAAGAGTGACGAGAAGACAAGATTACAGCCTTATCATTGGTTAATGAATGCTACAGACATAAGATGGAATTAATTACAAATGGAGTTGTTATTGATGATGCATTGAATAGAAGTGAACTTAAAGTCTGTCACTAGAATTCGAAATGACAGCGAAAGATTTGTAGAGCAAATTATAACAGTTGGAATAGATATTCTTACTTTATGTTATTTGCAATAGTTCTAGCAATGTGGGGATGTATGTCTGATTTAGACCCGAGTTGCCCAGAGTCACTAGATATGTCAAATGCTTCAAGTACATGGATTGGAATAATTATAGGAGCGTTAATCGGAGGAATAATTACCTGGTGGGTTTATAATAGACAGAATAAGACATCAAAGAAACAAGAAGAAATTATCGAAAATATTAATAAATTGGTAGAAGCAATGAAACATCAGGAAGAAATTCATCGCGCTCACCAAGATAAGGTTCTAGATAAAATATTAAGTTTGGACAATAAGATTGATTCTATACTTGAAAAAAAAGGTAAATAATTATCATATCGGAAAAGTAAATTGTCATTCAAAGACCTAAAACTAAAACTTGCTAAATTACAAGATCATTAAAAATTTGAGATTGGTAGTATGTACATATTACTTTAATTCTCTATCTTTGCTTGAGAAATTCCCCGTTTCATCTACTTTGATAATAAAGAAATAATAAAGAAAGACAACACGTTACCAAGAAAAATGAATCAATATGAAAATATAATATATTTATATAATTATTTCTATAATTTTAAGAGTTAGGCATAGGAATGGATTGGAACCCATAAGTAATTGCAATAACTGAGATAGTTTATTCCCAAAGTAAAGAAGATAAAGAAAAGCGAAAATTACTTGAAATTATCATGAGAAATGCAAAAACACCTCTAAATATTTGGTCAAGAAAAGAAAGTCAAATAATAAGTGGAATTCAAACCATAATAATTTAACATCATCATTACCAATTTTATCCCAATTCTTTTAAGATTAAATTTTATTGTTATTATTGTTTATTGTGTTATGATCTTGTTGGGTTTTCTTCTTCTTCTTTCTTAATTCATCATCAATTTCTATTATCTCTTTTTCTTCCTCGTCATTTGTTGGTAATGCTTCGATTGTACTTTCAGCAATAATATTTTCTTCTGACATCAATAAAAATTAATTAATTGGGACATAAATGTTTTAAAAAACCATTAAACCATGTCAACATTAAGAAAATCAGCATCTTTGTTTGTAATTAATTTCAATATTTTAATTTCAAGAAGAATATTAGAACACAACAAAAAAATAATGAAAGGCATTAGTTAAATTAAAAGTATTTTTTTTTGTAATTATTGTTCTACAGGCGTTACAATATCTTCTGCCATATGTTTTGTTTAAATGTTATAGTATTTCTTATATTAAAATATAATATAAGAAATATTAGAAATAACTATATAAAATATTTAGAATTTCTTTCCTCTAATATTAGCATGAAATATAAAAAGAGATCGTTTCTACTTTACTAATATATACACTAATATGTTTTCATTATCATGTCAGATAAAAAAGTAGGAATTTTTAGCGCATTGTTATTCTTTGGAGTAGCAGCACTGTTTCTTCCAGCAACAGCACTTCAAAATTCTATTGCAATGGCACAAGAATATTATAACGACGAATATGAAGAAAATGGATACTATAACCAAGAATATGATCCCTACAAAAATGATAATAATAAAAATGCTCCAATAGTCAATGTAGAGAAGAATTTATTCGTATGCAATGATATAAATGGTATTCCAGATAATATAACTGATTTTCTCCGCATTGGATGTACAAACCCAGTAAATTTCTTCTATCCTGCAGGACCAGATAGTGGCGAATATGTACCATGTGACGATGAAAGATGTCCATTTATAGATGAATCAGACTTTGGTGCTCAAATCTTTAAGGACGTTGCAACTGTACTTGAATTATCACCGGAAGGTACTCCAGTAACTCTTGACAAATTTCATTATACTGTAACTGAAGGGGAAATAGCCGATAGAATATTTAAAGACGAGTGTTCTGCTGTTGGTTTTGATGATTCTAATTTCTTCTTTACACTATTAGAGGATGGTAATGAGGTTGGTGTTGATATATGTGTCAATTATGTGGGAGATTGTGAAGGAACCATATATCCTGGTGAGGTAAAGACATGCACAATAGAGAACTATATTACTGAAGTAACCTTTTTCCCTCCTCCATCTGAGGATGACAATGCAGCAGATAATGCACAAGCATCATCATTATTGCAACAATCCAACAATCCCATGATGCAATCTCCACTCAATACTTTAAAAGATATAATCTCTCATCGAACTGAATAACAAAAACAAATTATTATTTTTTCTTTCATAAGAGTCACTTAATAAAATAATGTTTTATAACATTGGTAAAATAATAGCGAATTTTATCTCATTTCTTAACAAAGAAAAATAATAATAACTTAACAATAGCAAAATTATTTTTTCTTCAATTGAAAATGAACTATTGCATTTCCATAATTGATACTAAACTAACTAACCTAAAGTTGATAATGACTAAAATATGGAATAAAATGAAAAAGATACTATAATCATGAGGTGGGATTCGAACCGATAAGGTTCACTTGCGGGTTCTTGTTTTTATAATTTATTGTTATTGATAGTGATCGAGTATACATCTTAATCTAGGACTAGCATGGAGGGATGGGATTTGAACCCAATACTGCTAGTCATGGGATTGACCTATGGGTTTCCAAGAGTCAAATATTTTTCTGATGAGAGCCCCAAACTTCTTGATTATCCGGATACTTTGAACTTGATATCCTTGAGTTTAAGAGAAAGTAGTTCATGTGGGCGGCATGATGTATCATTTGCCATTGCATGATAACATTTGTCTCTTTTTTCTGGACAATATTTCAAAAAGAGTGCATGATCCTTATTGGTCCATATATCAGATGGTTTGTAAGGTGATTTTTCTTTTCTTGATAGTTGTTTAATCCCTTGCATGTATGGTGAAGTAATCCATTTTTCATGATCTGATTCATTGTTTTGATGATGATTGTATAGCCATCTAAAAAATTTGTTTAACACCATCTGTCTTGTATTGTATGTTCCAATCCATCTATGAGTTGGATCATCAGATTCTGTTTTTCTCAATGAACTCAAGTAATAAATGATATCCTCTTTTGT
>Ga0111539_10011835_pt1 | contig 10937 bp, 7 predicted proteins | sample RhiMethybrSRZTD1_FD_79667 | JGI IMG/M metagenome (GOLD analysis project Ga0111539, IMG submission 79667) | Populus rhizosphere microbial communities from Tennessee, USA - Rhizosphere MetaG P. TD hybrid SRZTD1 (version 2) (version 2) | ecosystem: Host-associated > Plants > Roots > Rhizosphere >... | reverse complement strand
GTTGCGTGACACCGGTCACGGTGTCATGGATGAAGATGTCGCTGGAGAGATTCGTGTCGCCGGGGACCAAGTTGGACGCGACCGAATCGAAGGCAATAAACCGGCCATCCGAGGAGATGGACGGGTGAGAACTGTCCGCTAAGCCCTGCGCCTGAATCCCCTCGGAGTTCTTGGAGACCAGGGTGACCGTGCCGCCGTCCACACTGAACACATAGACATCGAGGAAGACGTCGTTGGCATCCAGAGGAATCAGATCCGTCGCAGCGGAGTCGAACGCCACGAACCGACCGTCTCCGGAAACCGACGGATTGAAGCTGCCAAAATCGGGGAAGCCTCCGCTCGTGTTCCTTGAAGCGAGGACCGTCGTGATTGCCCCGGCGACGCCGACCGTCGCGACGAAGACGTCGTACTTGTCGTCGGCGTCTCCAGGAAGCACGTCGATGCAATCCGAAGAGTAGGCGATCACCAGGCCGTCGGCCGAGATGGACGGCGTGACGCTTCCCAGATCGGTGCCGGCCGCGGGATCATCTCCGGAGGGGGTGACGGAAATGGGAGTGACCTCCCCGGTGATCATATCCTTTCGATAGATTTTGAAGACCCCGCTGACGTGATTGTCTCCGAAGTTCGTCGCCAGTGATTCGAATGCGATGAAACGACCGTCCGCTGAGATCGAGGGACCCGAACTGGCATCGTCGCCCGGAGTTCCGCCGGTATCCTGCGAGACCAGTTTCGTGGCCACGGCGGCCGGGGAGTCCATGTCCCGGACGTAGACTTGAGGAACCAACTGAGGGGTTCCGAGAAGATTGGTTGCGAACGACTGGAATGCCACGAATCTTCCGTCGAAGGAGATCGAGGGACGGGAACTCTCATCATTTCCCGGTACAAGAGTCGTGGTCACGGAGACCTCTTCGGTAACTCCGGTGACCAAGTCCCGTCGGTAGACCTGCTTGAAATCGGCGGGCCCCGGCTGAACCAGGTTCGTAGCGACCGTCGTGAATACCAGGAACCGGCCGTTACCGGAAAGGACTGCTCCTTCGCAGTTCGCGTTCGCCTGAACGCCCGACGTGCTCACCGACGCGCGCACCGTGAACGGCACCGGCGGGTGGCCGTCGTTGACGTTGCCGCAGGCGGGAAGAAGGCCGGCGACCGCAAGCGCCAGCAGGAGACGCGCGCAACGGTTAGAACTCATGGGTGTACCCCAGCGCGGCGTTCCAGGAGTCGCCGCCCGCTTCGGCCGCCACGTCGAACGATCGCACCTTGTTCTCCTTCGTCGTCCACGAGATCCCGATGCCGAACGTCACGATGTTGAACTCCTCGCGCTTCGTGTCGAGCACCAGCTTGAAGCCGCCCGTCGCCGGCAGGTCGTTGCGGTCCTTCCAAGGCGCCGCGAACCGGCGGTAGCCGAGCCGCGGATAGAGCTGGGCCTTGTCGCTCAGCTCGATCCGGTACTCCAGGCCCACCGAGTAGTTCAGCGAGTCCCGGAAGCCCGGTTGACCGGGCGCCAGCGGGTCCTCCGCCGTCTCGCTCCAGTCGATCCACTGCACGTCGAACGTCACCCGCAGCGGAATCCCCCGGTGCAGGTAGAGCGTGAGCCCGACGTTCACCTGCTGCGGCATGTCGAAGGCCGGCTGGAGGTCGGGGTCGATGTCGAAGTCGAACTGCACCGCGCTCTGGTAGGCCGCGCCGAAGTGGAGGGAGAAGGAGTCGCGGTCCTCGTAGAGCCCGAGGAGCACGCCCCCGCCGAAGCCGGGCGCCATCGACGATCCCCGCCGCTCCCCGCGCGGATCGCCCGAGGGCGAGCTGAAGCGCCACTCCTCGTAGCCCAGATCGAGGCCCAGGCCGAGCGCAAAGTGGGTGAAGAGCCCGCCTTCGCCCGCGGGGCGCAGGCGGAAGTCGTGCGCCGCGGCGACGCGGAACCGGTAGAGCGACTCGGCCACCTCGAACCGCGGCTCGAACAGCGTCTGCGACGGCGTGAGGATCTCGTCCATCGAGTAGTTGAGGTTGTACGGGCGGGCGAAGCCGGCGCCGATCGCCCACGGGCTGTCGGGCTCGCCGATCTGCGCCACGAACCCGATGTACGAGGGGATGATCGCCGGGCTCGGCAGGATCGTCTCCCCGCCGACCGAGAACTCCGTCGTGCCGCCGGGACCTCGCGACTCCTTCCTGGGATACGCGGTGTAGGTCTGGTACGCGACGGACAGCTGGTCGGGCTGGGTCGCGATGCCCGCCGGATTGAGCCATACCAGCAGCGGGTCGTCCTGGAACGCGGTGTAGCTGCCGCCCATCGCCTTCGTGCGCGCGCCCAGCTGCTGATCCTGGGCGCCGGCGGTCGCGGAGGCGGCCGCGAGAAAGACGATCACTGCCCCCAATTCCCTCATGGCGCTCCTCTTCTCTCCCCCGGGCATGAACGTCGGTCGCCGGATGCTACGAGCGCCTCCGTCCGGCTGTCAACAGAATTGGAACCGCCGCGGGTCGCTGCTATAATCCCCCGGCAATGGCGTCCGACACGTCGAGGCCGTGCCCCTACTGCGGCGTCCCCGTCGTCGGACCCCACGAGGGCTGCACGAGCCTGTTCAAGGAAATCATGACGTCGCCGGCGGAGTCGACCCTCGACGAGCTGCCGCCCGAAGCCCGCCCGTTCGAAGCCGACGAAACCCGCAAGCTCAACGACTACATCCTGGTCGCGCAGATCGGGAAGGGCGGCATGGGCACCGTGTGGAAGGCCTGGGACCGGAAGCTCACCCGCTGGGTCGCCGTCAAGTTCCTCAACGGCCAGGACGAGGACGACTACGCCCGCTTCTCCCGCGAAGCCAAGCTCGCCGCCCGGCTGCGACACCCCAACATCGCGGCGGTCTTCGACACCGGCGAGGTCCCGTCCCGCCAGGCGGGCCACGACTCCGTCCGCTACCTGGCGATGGAGTACCTCGAGGGCAAGTCGGTCGCCACGGCCGAACTGCCGCTCGCGAAGTGGCTCGAGATCTTCGCGCGCATCGCCCGGGCACTCGACCACGCCCATCGGTCGGGCGTGGTCCACCGCGACATCAAGCCGTCGAACCTGATGCTCACCCACGAGAACTGGCCCTACGTCATGGACTTCGGCCTGGCCAAGTCGCTGAAGGCGGGCAGCTCCGTCTCGATCTCCGGGGTGATCCTCGGGACGCCGTCCTTCATGTCGCCCGAGCAGGCGGCGGGCCGGATGCGCGACATCGATCCGCGCAGCGACATCTACTCGCTCGGCGCGACGCTCTACTACGTCCTCACGCGGCAGGAGCCGCATCGCGGCGAGGATCCCTTCGACGTCATCACCAAAGTGCTCCACCGCGACCCGCCGCGCCCCCGCGAGGTCGCCCCCGACCTCCCCGAGGCGGTGGAGGCCGTCATCCTGAAAGCGATGGCCCGCGTCAGGGAAGCCCGCTACGCCACGGCCGCCGAGATGGCCGACGACCTGGAACGGCTCCAGACGCCGGGAGCCGGCGCGCTCGCGGCGCCGAAGCGCCGCACGCCGTTCGTCTTCGCGGTCGTGGCCGTCGCCCTCGCCGCGTCGGTCTGGGGCGCCCTCTTCTTCGGCGGGGTCGCTCCGACCAACCCCCCCGCGCCGCTCCAGAAGCCCTCCCCGCTGCCGGCCTTCCTGGCGCGCCTCCGGGAACTCCGGGAGGCGAAGCAATGGAAGGACGCGCGCGCCTGGGTGGACCAGGAGGGCGGCTTCCTGCCCGATCGCTCCAGGTACGCCCACGACGTCGAGGAGGAGTGCCGGGACTGGTTGAACAGGACCACCGCCGCCTTCTGCTCCGGCATCCTGATGGAGAAGCTCGAATCGCCTCCGCCGGGATTCCGCTTCGGGACGCTGGAGCTTCCGGACCGGAAGCAGCTCCTTCTGCCTCATCCCGCCTACGACTGGACCAGCGACTTCCTGACCGCGCTCGACCACGATCGGTCCGGGCCGCTGCTGCAGGCTGCCGCCGCGGCGGTCGCGCTGGACGATGCCGGGGAGAACCCGTGGTTCCGGGTCGCGGAGGTCGCGGGCCATCGCGCTCTTCTGCGCGAGATCGGGGAACAGACGAAGCGCGCCCGCGGCGCCGCGCGCGCGGTCGTGCAGGAATGCCGCTCGTCCGCACGAACGCTCGCGGAGCCCTGGGACGCGCTTCTCCGGGGGATGCCCCCCGCGTTCCACGGCCGCCACGCCGCCCTGTTGGATAAGCACGATGAAGCGGTCCGCGGAGCGCGGGAGGACTTTCCCGAAGATCCCCCCTTGCTCCAGGCCGTTGATTTCGGCGCGATGCTCAACAGTTCCGACGCGGAGCGCCGGCTGGACGAGCTGGAACGGCAGTTTCGCGCGCTCGACGCCGGGAAGCTGACGCGGGAATCGCAACGGTCCCTCCTCGTTCACCGGGTCACCGCCCGGGCGCTGGCGGGCGCCTTCCGGGGGGCCACGCCGGAGCAGGTTGCGGGCGGACTCCGGGAGTTCGCCGACGCGCTCAAGGATCAGGGAGTGACGGACGAGGAGCGGTCGCGGTTCGGTCCCAAGGTGGCGGCGGTGTTCGACCGGCTGTTACTTCGATAGGTCCGCGACCTGGAACTTCTCCCCGCTCATGTCGCCCCACAGCACGTACGTCTTCCCTGGCTGGAGGGAGTTCGCGGAGATCTTGGCGTCCTTTCGTCCTTTCGGAGACGTGAGTTCGATCTTGTAGTCGTCGATTTCCAGCTCCTGCGGTACGACGAGCGGGGTGTCGCGGTCGACCAGGTCGATGACCTCGCCGTTCCGTTCCAGCCGCGTGACGGTGGCCCAGGGGCTCACGGCGATCTTGAGACGGAACCGGCCGCGCGAGTCGCGGATCGACGCCGCCAGCGCGCCGACCTGGCCTGCCGTGGATGAAACCACGAGGCCTTTGAACGCCGCGGCGACCGCCGGGCACCATTCGGCGGCGAGCCGCGACTCCGATTTCCGGGTTTCGGACTCGAGGGGCTCCTTTCGCAGGTCGCGCAGCCTCGCCTCGACCCGGCCGATTTCATCCAGGGCCCAGGAGGACGCTTCACGGGCGAGATCCGTACCGGACAGCGCGACCAGCGACTGGTCGACCAGCGCGGATCGGCTCGCCGTCCAGCCGGCAAACGAGAGCGCTGCCCGCGCGTTCTCCCACAGTTCCTTCTGCGCTTCGGCGAGAGGCTCCTTGCTCTGGACGGCGCCCCGCGACACGGAGATCTGGAGGTCGGTCACGGCGTCGATCAGGAGCCGTCGCGCCTCCTCGTCCTTCCGCTTCCGCGCCGCCAGAAGCCGCGCCCGGCCCCTCAGGTGATAGGGATAGAAGTCGTAGGGCTTGGCCTCCAGCGACTTCTCCTCGATGAAGATGCGCCGCTCGATCAGCTTGAAGCGTCCCTTGTCGATGCTTTCGGCGAAGAGCGGGCCGAGTTTCTCGAGCGCCGCGTCGGGCGTCGCGACCAGGATCCGCTCGACGTCGCGGCACGTGTCCGCGGCCTCTTTGTAGGCGGTGCGGTTCGGATCGGCCCGGGGGACGGTGTCCTCGGCCTGGCCGCCGCAAAGGAGAAGGATCAGCGGGACGGTGAGCACGCCCCTATACCTACTCCTTTGTGGACCGCCGCGCAAGGATGGTCACCAGAGGGGCCGCCGGCGGAGCCGCCGCATTCCGCGGACGACGAGCGGCCGGTCCGGGACGGTCACGATCGCCGCCAGCTCCCGGCGGATGCAGGCCGAGCAGATCGGGCGGAGCCCGACCCGGAAGGCGCGGCCGGAGCCGAAATCGCCGCCGAGGACCCGGTGGCCGCATCGGGCGCAGTACAGAATTTCGAATCCCATCGACACCGGATTCGCGGGCCGTTCGAGTTCCTTTTCGGTGAAAGTCCGGGAAATCCGATGCGAAGTCCAGTCCATGAGAAAGACAACCGCTCGGAGAAGGTCGCGGTCGGACGGCATGGAAGGGACCTGGCTTCCCTCCTCGACTCCGGAGGAGCAGCGGGAGCAGGGCCTGCGGCTGGCGGAAACGCGCCGCCTCCTGCAGGAGGGGGTCCGCGACGGGAAGGACACCGCGGCTGCCGTCCGTGCCTACGAGGAGGCTCGGCGCGATATCGTGCGGAGCCATCTGCGCCTCGTGGGTCTGCTGGTCCGGCCTTATGTGAAGCGGGGCATCCCGTTCGCCGACCTCCTGCAGGAGGGAACGCTCGGGCTGATGCGGGCCGCCGACCTGTTCGAGCCCGACCGCGGCGTGCTGTTCGCCACCTACGCCCGGTGGTGGATCCGCCACGCCGTCCTGCGCTCGGTCGCCGACCTCTGCGGCCCCATGCGCATTCCCGTTCCCGTGCTGCTCGCGATGTCGCGGCTGCGACGGGCTTCGAGCGATCTCTGCCACCGCCTCGGCCGTCCCGCGACCCTGGCCGAAGCGGCGCGGGCATCGCGAGTCCCGATGCGGCAGGCCCACCGGGCCGTCCTCCACGGCCGCGTTCCGGTCTCCCTCGATGGGGATGCCGACTGGTCCGTCTCCGACCGCCTCGCCGGGAACAAAGAGGGGACGGAGAGTGGGTACACCGACACGCAGGAGAAGCTGGGGGAGCGGGTGCGGCAGGCGATGGACTCGCTGCCGGGGCGTCAGCGCCAGGTGCTGGAATTGCGCTTCGGGTTCGGGGAGGGGACTCCGCGGTCCCGTCGGGAGATCGCGCGCGACGTCGGCGTGTCGGCCGAGCGCGTCCGTCAGATCGAGATCGAAGCCCTGTGCCGGCTCCGCGACCCGAACCGTTGGGGCGTTCCGCTCGAGACGTTGCTCTGAACCGGCCCGGTCACTTCGCCCGGTGGACCTGCGTGATCTGGCCCGTCCGGAGGTTGGCGAGGAAGATCGCGCCGCGGGATTCGTACGCCACCCAGGCGCCGTCCGGAGAGATGTTCGGCCGCGAACTGCCGAACGCCGCGGTGGAGAACAGGACCGTGGTCCCCCCCGTGGCCGTCGACGTGGTGCCGGCCGTGCCTACGGGGGCTTGGGTCACCAGACCGCTCGCGGTCCCGATCGGTTGGACCGGGACGGAGGTCGTCAGCGCCCCCGTCGTCCCGATCGGCTGCACCGGAGCGCTGGTGGACACGGGGCCCACCGGTGCGATCGGCTCCACGGGCGCGCTGGTCGCCAGGGTCCCCGGCGCCACGGGCGCGATGGACTGCGTCGGGGCGCTGGTCGTCAGGGTTCCCGGCGCCACGGGCGCGATGGGCTGCACCGGGACGGTCGTGGTGAGCGCGCCGGTCGTCCCGATCGGGACGACGGGCGTGCTCGTGACCAGGCCGCTGGGGACGCTCGGGGGCACTGCAGGATCCGGCGTCCGCTCCGGCGTGGCTCCGGGCGCGATCGGGACGACCGGCGCGGTCGTGGTGAGCGCGCCGGTGGTGCCGATCGGCAGGACCGGCGTGCTCGTCGTCAGACCGCTCGGCTCGGTCGGTTCGAGGACCGGCTCGGGCACGGCGGCGGCACGGGTGACCAGCTCCGTCGTGTCGTTCGTCAGGTCGCGCAGGAAGATGTTGGATGCGCCGGGCGTGACGACGTCGGCCGTCAGATTGGTTGCCGTCGACTCGAACGCCACCCGCCGGCCGTCCCGGGAGATGGTCGGATGACGGCTGTCGCCGTCCGGGCGCGCTCCCGGACTCAGGGGGACGCTGGCCGGGACGAGAGTGCCGGTCAGGACGTCGCGGACCACGACGTTCGACTCGCCGCCGAACGCCGACGTCTCCGGCGAGGCCGGCGTCAGATTGGTGGCCCGGGATTCGAAGGCGACCACCCGGCCGTCGAAGCTGAGGGAAGGATCGCCGCTCGACCCGTTCGGCAGGGGGCCGTTCTCCAGGCGCGACACCGTCGCTAATTGGCCGTTCAGGCGGTTGAACAGCAAGACCTGCGAGAAGCCTTCCAGGGGCCGCGACTCGAAGGCGACGAACTGGCCGTTTCCCGAGATCGCCGGGTTGATGTCGTCGCCGCCCGAGAACGAGCCGGCCGAGCGGATCGTCGACGCGGCGACGTCGCGGACGAGGACGCTGCTCGACGTGGGCGCCCGCGCGCCGAGGTCCACCGCATTGGACTGAAAGGCGACGAAGCGGCCGTCGTCCGAAAGCGACGGATTCGTGCTGTCGCCGGTGCCGGGGATGTCGTCGGTCGACGCGCTGACGAGCGTCGTCTCGCCGGTCGTCAGGTCCCGGATGAACACCTGCCGGCTGCCCACGCCCGCCGGACGCGCGTCGAAGGCGACGAAGCGGCCGTCCGGGGTGACGACCGAGTTGGCGATGCCGTCGTTCTCCCCGATCACCAGGCTCGTGGCGTTCACGCGGTCGACGACGACGACCTGGCTGGCCGTCGCCGAGGAGGCGGCTTCGAAGACGACGATGCGGCCGCCCTCGGTCACCGAGGGGTTGCCGGTCAGGGTGGAGACCGAGGAAGACGAGGATTTCGGGGAGTCGCCGCAGCCGGCGAATGCCGCGATGGCCAGGAGAAGCAGCCCGAACCGGGCCCTCCCGCCGACGTCGGAAAAGATCATGGTGCTACTCCATTCCCACGCAGGCCCGAAGCCCGCTATGGACGATGAGCCGGGCGATGGAGGGAATGTTATGACGCGCCGTTCAGGCGAGGACTTCCTTGATCACCTTGCCGTGGACGTCGGTGAGCCGGAAGTCCCGGCCGGCGTAGCGGTAGGTGAACTTGTCGTGCTCGAAGCCCATCAGGTGCAGGATGGTCGCGTGCAGGTCGTGGACGTGCACGGGATTGTCCTGGGCCTTGAAGCCGAACTCGTCGGTCGCGCCGTAGTGCATGCCGCCCTTCACGCCGCCGCCGGCGAGCCAGACGCTGAAGCCGTACGGGTTGTGGTCGCGTCCCGTGGCGGACGGCAGCTCGGCGGTGGGGGTGCGGCCGAACTCGCCGGCCCAGAGGATCAGCGTGTCCTCGAGCATGCCGCGCTGCTTCAGGTCGCGCATCAGCGCGGCGATCGGCCGGTCGCTCGCGCCCGCGAGCTTCGTGACGTTCTCCGTGATCTTGTCGTGATTGTCCCACGGCTGGCCGGACCCGGCCCAGACCTGGACGAACCGGACGCCCCGCTCGAGGAGGCGTCGGGCCATGATCATCTGCCGCGCCTGGGTGCCGGGGCCGTAGAGGTCGAGGACCTGCTTGGGCTCCTTGGACAGGTCGAAGGCGTCGGCCGCCTCGATCTGCATCCGGTAGGCGAGCTCGAACGACTGGATGCGCGCCTCGAGCGCCGACTCCTCCTTGCGCTTCTGCTGATGGCGCCGGTTGAGCTCCATGAGGAGGTCGAGCTGCTCGCGCTGCTCCTTGGTGGATCCGGTCTCGTTCCGGATGTGCTCGATCAGCTTGGGCAGCTCGGTGTGCTGGCTGTCGATGAACGTCCCCTGGAAGGCGCCGGGGAGGAACGAGGACTGCCAGTTCTGGGATTCCTGGATCGGATAGCCGCCGGGGCAGAGCACCACGAAGCCGGGCAGGTTCTGGTTCTCCGACCCCAGGCCGTAGGTGAGCCACGATCCCATGCTCGGCCGCGAGAACCGGATGTCCCCGCAGTTCATCATGAGGAGCGACGGCTCGTGATTGGGCACCTCGGTGTACATCGAGCGGATCACGCACAGGTGGTCCGCCATCTCGCCCACCTTGGGGAAGGCGTCGCTGACCTCGAGGCCGCTCTCGCCGTACTGCCGGAACGCGAAGGTCGACGGATACGCCGCGCCGGTCTTCCGCTCGGTCCTCAGGTTTCCGGTCGGCAGCGGCTTTCCGGCGTACTTGTGGAGCGCGGGCTTGGGATCGAAGGTGTCGACGTGCGACGCGCCGCCGTTCGGGAAGATATGGATCATCCGCTTCGCCTTCGCGGCGAAGGGGGGCTTGCGCGGCGCGAGCGGGTTGAGCGCGGCGGCGTCATCATTGCCGAAGGCGCGCCCCATGAGGTCCGCAAGCGCGAACGCGCCGACGCCCTGAGTGCAGCGGGTCAGGAGCTCGCGACGCGTCAGGTCCATGCGGTCAGTCCAGAAAGAAGAACTCGTTCGTCAGCAGGAGCGTCTGGGCGTACTTCTCGGTCGGGGACAGCGGCGCGGGGGGCGGCCCGGCGAACTGCGAGGCCGCGTTCCATTCGACGGTCTGGCCGGCGTTCGCGGCGCCGGACTTGGTCATCTGGATCACCGGCGCCCAGACGAACTCGTCGTCGGTGATCTCTCCGCGGAAGTCGACCACGAAGTCGACCGTCTCGTCCTTCTTCACCTCGAGGCCTTTGATCTTCATCTCGGCCTCGAGCTGCTTGAGCGTCCACGACGCGAGCTCCCCGGAGCGGCCGGAGATCAGGCGGGCGCGGATGCCGTTGCCGGTCTTGGTCTTGTGGACGACGGTTCCGGAGATGGTGATGGTGCCGTCCTGGGGGGAGACCCAGCGGCGGATCGTCGCATGGGCGAGGTCGTTGCCCGCGTGGCCTCCCTGGGCGGTGAGGAAGGCCCAGCCGGCGACTTTGTCGGGCAACGCCGGCCCGCCCTGCCAGGCGCGGCCGGTGAAGTGGGGGAAGGGCGTGAAGGTCGCGACTTTCTGCGTCTTCTCGTCCACCTCGCCGTAGCCGTAGTGCCACGGGCCCGGCTTCCAGACGACGGGCGGAGGCGGCGGCTGGTCGAGCAGCCGGCGGCCGAGCTCGATCTCCTCCTCCGAGGGGGCGCGGCCGTAGACGATGCGATAGAGCGCGCGGATCCGATCCTGCGCCTCGACGCCGGCCACCCGCTTGGCCAGCGCCCGCGCCTGGTCGAGCATGAAGGGGCTGTTCATGAGGAAGAGCGCCTGCTGGGGGACGGTGGTCTGGTGGCGCTGGGGGCTGGTGGCATCCACGCTCGCGAAGTCGAACGCGCGGAGCATGCCCGGGATGTTCAGGCGGTCGACGAACCCGTAGACCGTGCGGCGCGGCGCGGTGAACGGCACGGCCTTCCCGCC
>Ga0111539_10011834_pt1 | contig 10938 bp, 11 predicted proteins | sample RhiMethybrSRZTD1_FD_79667 | JGI IMG/M metagenome (GOLD analysis project Ga0111539, IMG submission 79667) | Populus rhizosphere microbial communities from Tennessee, USA - Rhizosphere MetaG P. TD hybrid SRZTD1 (version 2) (version 2) | ecosystem: Host-associated > Plants > Roots > Rhizosphere >... | reverse complement strand
GTGATCGAGAGGTCGCCACGAAATTCACGCATGCCGATGAGGTCTTCGGGAAAACGCTCCTTGAATGCACGTGCGACGGGTCCGTCAATCTCCTGCTTCTCATCCAGGAAACGGACGAGCGCGGCAGGAGGAGGATCGAGGCCCGCCACCGTTGCATCCACTTCCGCTGTCTTTAGCCTGGTTTGCCGGGGATGCCGTTCGTAGGAGAGGCGCGTGTCGGCCTCAATCTGCTTCTGAAGTTTGATGACGGCATCCAGCACAGCCTCGGGGACAGGCGGACACCCGGGAATGTAGACGTCGACGGGAACAATCTCATCGATGCCCTGCATGACGTGGTAGGCGCGATAGAAACCGCCACATGTCGCGCAGGCCCCCATCGAAATTACCCATTTCGGTTCAGCCATCTGGTCGTAGATCTGCTTCAGTACCGGCCCCATTTTGTCGTTGATGGTTCCCAACACCATGAGGACATCAGACTGCTTGGGAGAAAACCTCACGACTTCGGAGCCAAAACGCGCAATATCGTAATGAGATGAAACCGTTGCCATGAATTCGATGGCGCAACACGCAGTTCCAAACGGATACGGCCAAAGAGATCCTTTGCGGGCCCAATTGATGAGGGATGAGGCTGTAGTGGTAAAAAAATTCTCTCGCTCTACGGAAGCGGCTTCCTCTGTTTTCATAAACTTTATGATTCTACGCGAGAATTCGTGGCCACGGTGAGACCACAAAATGAGAAAATAGGAGTCCAAACTCCTATGCGGCGGAATCCCTGGCTTCTTACCTTATTCGCAGTCGCAATGTTGATCGCTTCGGCGGGCTATGTCCGGAGTCAGCTGCGAGCGCGTGTTGAGCTCGTCGTCGTGCCGGTGAACGTTCGCGATTCCGATGGAAAGCTTGTAACAGGGTTAACGAAAGAAGACTTCACTATTAAAGAGGATGGTATAACGCAGACCATCTCCAGTTTCTCGCTCGATCCCGCCCCGCTGTCGGCAGCCATCGTTGTGGATGACGGTATGGGCGGTACCGCGCTGAAGAGACTCGTGCCTTTACTCGAAGTCATGACTTCCGGGTTCTCCCCGGAAGATGAAATGGCTTCATTCCGCTACGACCATTTCGTCTGGAAACTTTCGGATTTCACGAGCGACCCCAGGGTGATTCAGAACAGTTACGGTGAACTTGCGAAGATTGCCGAATCACGACCAGCACAGGCCGAACCGGGTAATGGGGCCGCCGCTGGGCCGGGTTGGTTACGGGAGATTGCAGGGTTGATCACCGTCGGTTCAAACGGGCCGCCGGTTCTCGTCCCCACTGCTAAAGACGGCCCCAAGCCCGTGCCGACGAGCCGCATTTTGCATAATGCGATCTATGAAGCTGCGACGGCTCTGAAGTCCCGTCCGGACCAGCGACGCAAGATCATTCTGCTTATCTCCGATGGGCAGGTCAGCGGCGCAGGGAATACACAGACGCTTGAAAAGAATCTGGATCTTCTGCTTCAGAACAATATTCAGGTCTATTCAGTCGCAACGGATTACGCCCTTCTCGAAGGACCGCTTGGACTCTTGAGTGCCTATGGAAGGGCCACGGGAGGGGACGTTTATAGCGGCGGCTCAACCCGCGACATGGAGACCGCGTTCAGCAAGATCACCGAGCAGGCTCGCAATCAGTATGTCCTGGGATACGTTTCCACGAACGAACCGCGCGGCTCGCGGGGAGTTCCTCGGGAGATTTACGTGGAGACGCATTCGGGGCAGAAGGTCACGCACCGCAAGAGCTACATCCAGTATCCAGCCCGCTAGCCAGACCGGGTCGGGGTTCCCTTCGGATGAGAATTGCGAATTGAGAATTGAGCATTGGTCAGATTTTGTTTCTGATCTGACCAATGCTCAATTCTCAATTCCCAATTCTCATCCGAAGGGAACCCCACCGATTTTTTTCCCATCTCTGGACTGGACACGGCGTTCGCGAATCGTACAATGTACGCTCGCGATCAAGATCTCAAACTACCGAGGAGGCAGCCGTGAACTTAGAGCCCGAGCACTTGGAGGGCGCCACATCCGAGCCCAGCCACGCACCGTTTTCAGAACCTTCACCAAACCTGGACCGGCTCATGGACGGTGTCCGATCACTCGAACAATGGTACGCCGTCGATTTCGAACGACGCGTCGCAGGATTAACCGAGATGCTGAGGATTCAGATCACGCAGGAGCTACGCACGCAGTTCCTGTCGGAATTGAACGCCCATATTGAGCGGATTCAAAATGAGTACGATCAGAGCCTCGCCACCAAATCCAGGGAGTGGGACTCGCAACGCGAATCCCTGCAGAACGAAATCGCGGAACTCCGGCGAAAACTTCCAACCAACGATGTCATGGGCGAAATTGCGGCGACTGAAGCGAATATCAGCGTCTCCACGGACCGTGAACTCGATCTGTTAATCCCGGACGCCGCAACCTTAAGCAAGCTGCTCCAAACCCGTATTGAAGACCTGGAAACGCAGGCCTACCTGAAGGGCCTCAAGTTCCGGTTGCCAGAAAACCTGTAGATTAATGCTTCCTGATGAAATCCAGCACGGCGCGGTTGAAGACCTCTGGCTGCTCCCAATATCCCGAGTGACCGACGTCCGGAAGGATCAGTGATTCGGAGTTCCTGATTCTCGCCGTGAAGAGTCCCAGTAAGGGCGGCGGCGCATACATATCGGCGCCACCGGCAATCAGAAGCGTGCTGACCTTCACAGTCTCCAGAAGCGAAAACGTCATGCGGTTGCGATAGGGCTGAGCGGTCGTACCCACTTGCCGGCTGCCGCGCTCCAATTCAACCCAGCGCACTGTCCCATCGGGATTGGCAGCGCGGTAGGAAGGACCGAGCTCGCGCAACTCGGGAGGCAGGGCATCGAACTGAGGCGGACGAAGACGGCGTCCGAGTTCCAGGTAGTCCGTATCCTGCATGCCGCCGATGCTATTGGCGACCACGAGGCTTCTCAGCTCCTCCGGAAAGGAGAGCGCGTAGTCGAACGCCACGAAGCCGCCGCCGGCGGTTCCCAGCAGATGAAACCGATTCACGCCGAGATATTTCATCAGAGCATGGAGGTCGTCTGCCGCGGTTCCCGGCTGCGCGTCCGGCGTTGCTGTCGATCGTCCCCATCCCCGGCGGTCATAGGCGATCACCCGATATCCCGCTGCTGCGAACGCGGGGATCTGGTAGTCCCAGTTACGGCTGCTGCCGGTGTTCGCGTGCAGGAGAACCACCGGCGTTCCGCTCCCGCCGGTATCTCTAAACCAAAGACGCACACCCGGCAGCTCCGCGTAGGTTTCTCGCGCAGGTGCCGGCTGCGCAGACATCTCAGCGGCTATTCCGAGAATCGAAATAGGGACAATCGCTATTGAAACCCATAGTTGACGGAGGGTCATCGCTTCAGTTCTGCGGCGCGACGTCGCGCAACTTGATCAGCCACTTCCCGTTCACGCGCTCCAGGTGATCAACGCTGCGGCCGGCAGCGACGATGCGCGGCTGCGCGTTGTCAGGGCCAGCCCCGGACACCGTCAGATAGTACGCGTGATGACGGGCGTGGTCCTTGTCGATGAACTCGATCCACGTGTTGGTTTCCATGTGATACAGCGGAGCCCGTGCCGGCGTGCCGGGTTGCGGCTTGAGTGCGTCGACCATCTTCTTCAGAGCCTCGCGTCCTTTGGTCGCGTTTGCGCCGGCACCGAACTGTCCGTCTTCGGTGTAGGTAGCCGCGTACGTGGTTCCGTCACCGGTATCCAGCGCGCGCGTATAGCGCCACATCAACTCCTCGATTTCCGCGCGATCCTTTTCCCGCGCGTCCTGACCAAACACGACCCTGGACGTGAACGCAAACATACACACTGTAGCGATGGCAATGCCGATCCGAATGTTTCTCATGTCTGCTCCTGGAGAGAGGATAAGAGACCATAAGCATTCACGTGGAATGTGTCAAATGGCGGTAGTTCGGCGGAGATCTGGGGACAGAGATCTGGGGACAGACTCCGAATTCGAGAAGCAGAATTCGGAGTCTGTCCCCAGATCTCCCCATATCTCCGATTTCGTTCAGTCGCTTAACGGAGGGCTAAGATATAGTTCTTTCGCAACGCGATGGCCAGGATTCCCAAAGCTCTCCAGGAGCACATCAATACGGCTTTTCCTGTGAACGTTTGTCTCGTTGCCACAGTCTTGCCGAATGGGTTTGCTCAGGTGAGTCCGCGTGGCAGCACGATGGTCTTTGACGATGAGCACCTTGCGCTCTGGGAGCGAGGCAGGGGAACCACCAATGCCGCGCTCGAAGATGGATCGAAGGTCACTGTCTTTTTCCGCAAGCCACAGTTGCGAGAGAGCGGGATCTTGCCGAAGGGCGGTATCGCCCGTTTCTACGGCTCGGCGACCCTCCATAAATCGGGACCCATTTACGACGAAATCTGGGCTCGTCTCATTCAGCCTGAAAAGGACCGCGATCCGGAGAAGAAGGGCTTCGGTGTCCTGATCAAAGTCGAACGCGCGGAAGACCTCGGTGGGGCTTCTCTGGATTTCTAGTCGCTCGAAGCCGCGCATCACCTACGCAATTTTCCGCCTCATCGAATAGTTCGCCAGCCCCCTGATGCTAAAAACTTTGCTCCCGACCCTCTTTGACGTACTCTCATTTGCCATGCTGAAAGCCCATCCTCTATATAGAGCCTCCCTCTCGCTGGTCCTCGCCGCAGCAATCCTTTCCGCCAGCCCTCAGCGACCGGCCGACACACTGCCCACGCAATATACGGACGCGGAATTCTGGAGGATCGTCACCGAGTTTTCCGAACCGGGTGGGGCATTCCCCTACGAGAATTTCGTTTCGAACGAGATCAATTATCAGGTGGTGATTCCCGACCTGAAGCGGCTGACACATCCGGGAGGCGTGTATCTGGGTGTGGCGCCGGAACAGAACTTTACCTATATTGCAGCAATCCAGCCCAAGGTCGCGTTCATCTTCGATATCCGGCGGCAGAACTTGATCGAACTGCTGATGTACAAGGCCCTGTTTGAAATGGCGCAGGACCGCGCGGAATTCGTTTCACGCCTTTTCTCGCGCCCGCGGTCTGCGGGTCTTGGTGCGGCGTCTACTGCGGGTGATCTGCTCAATGCTATCAATGTGGCTCGGCCCAATGCACTTCTGTATGCGGAAACATTGCAGGACATGAAGGACCGGCTCGTCAGGCAGCACCAGTTTAAGCTCTCCAGCGCCGACCAGGAGAGGATCGACTACATCTTTAAAGTTTTTTATGAGGGCGGCCCGCGAATGGATTACGCCTATGCGAGCAGGTCTCCGAATGCCACAGTTCCGAGCTACTACAACCTCATGACCGCCACAGACCGGCGTGGACAGAATTGGGCCTTTCTGGCCAACGAGGACAACTACAGGTTTGTTCGAACCATGCAGCAGAAGAACCTGATCATTCCGCTCGTTGGGGATTTTGCCGGACCTAAAGCCATCAAATCGGTCGCGCAGTATCTCAAAGATCACAATGCGTTCGTGACGGTCTTCTACATTTCCAATGTGGAGGATTACCTTTCCGGAAGCTGGGAAAGTTACAAGGCGAATCTCGCCGCCCTGCCCGTTGAACCCTCAGGTCTCTTTATTCGATTTGTTCCGCAGTCCACACTTCTGCGTCCCATCAGGGAAGTGCCCGCGCGCTGGCCCGGCAAAAACTGGTAGACGTTTAAAACAGTCGGCTTTCCCCATGCGAGGATGACGAGAAGGCGCGGTCGAGAGCGGCGGCTACCCGTTCTCGAGAGAATTCGTGTTCGTCGCAAAGGAAGCGGATCACACCGTCGCGGTCGGGGGAATCCTGCCGAATGGAGTAATCGTTCGTGACTTCCGGGTGCAGAAATATCGATCGAATGTCGCCCACGCCGGGCCCGACAACATCCCGGATTTCCGCAGACATATTGTCGATCGTGCCAAACTCAGCCACGAGTTTCAGCGCTTTCTTCGGCCCGATTCCCTTGACCCCATCGTTGAAATCCGTTCCGACAAGGATAGCCAGATCGATCAGTTGTTCGCGCGTGATCCTGTAGTGATCCAGAAGGTCCTGCGTTTCGATCAACTCGGGCGTGATCGCACGAAATGCGCCTTTGCTTGGCAGAAATTCCTTGCCGGAAATCGTCAGGAATCGCAGAAGCCGCGGCGTCCCGAACAGCAGACAGTCATAGTCTTTGCTTGCTGCGGCCCATACGGTTCCAGCCGCCGTCATGTGCGCGGCCTGCGCCTCGCCCTCCGACGGCGCCTGCACAACCGCGATTCCCAGCAATCGCAGCAACTCCTGGGCTTCATCGACCATTTCTTTCGTAAGGCGTGACGTCATTGTCGCCTTCGCATAAGCTTTTTCCAGATCTCCGGCCTGGATGGCTTCTTTGTATTCCGCGTCATACCGTTCCTTAATGCTGCGCCGCCGTGCGATCTCCGCCGATTTGAGCGCCGGTGGTTTTCCGTCAAAGACGAAGATCATGTGGATCCCGTAATCGGCAATCAGCCGCGTGGTGCGGTAGAACAGCCCTGAAAGGTGCGAGGTGATTCGCCCGCGCGAATCTGCCAGCGGCGAACCATTGCGCAGCCGGATCAGGGCTAGAAACTGATACAGTTCGCCGTTTGCGTCAATCGCAAGACGCTTTCCTCGAAGATCGTTGAGCGCGACTTCGCGCTTGATAATGATCGGCGTCAGGAGAACTCCCATTGCAATCTATATTACAGAGGTCTTGTCGCCAGTTCCTGCCGAACAGGCCCAGAAAACCGACTGTTAGATTTCTGAACAAGCACGCACTTTTCAGTGGGTCACACTGGCCCAGGTGTCGGGTAACCACTGAACTTTCAACGGATGGGGTTGAGCGTTCCGGTTTGGCAGGCTGTCTGCACGCCTAACAGAGGAAGACAAATAAGGAGAGACTCATGGAAAACTGGATGATCGTTGCTCTCATTATTTCTGTGGTCGTCGTGCTGGCCGTTGCAGCGTGGGTTATGTCGGAGCGTAACCGCAGCAAGCATTTACAAGAGCGTTTCGGGCCGGAATATAACTGGGCCGTTACAGAGGCCGGCAACCGTCGCCATGCGGAAGCAGAGCTGGCGCGGCGTGAGGTTCGTGCCCGGCACATACGTGAACAGCGCCTGAGCCCTTCAGATCGCGAGAGATTTCTTTCGCAGTGGAAGCTTTGCCAAGCGCAGTTTGTAGACGATCCGTCAGGCGCTGTCGACCGCGCCGATCAACTGCTTGTGGAAATCATGCGCACACGCGGGTATTCAACCGACAATCTGCACGAGCGGATGACAGACATCGCTGCGGCGTATCCGGACCATGCTGATCACTATCGCGAAGCCGGACGAATCCTGGACCGACATAACCGCGATGATGCGTCAACGGAGGAACTGCGCGCGGCATTCCTTCACTACAGAACAATATTTGACGATCTGCTCGGAGGTTACGATGAAGAACTTAGACGAGTCTCGTAAAAGGGAAGACGCCTCGCAGGCCGAAGTGATTGCGGTCAAATCACGCGACGCTCAACCGGAAGGTCCGCAGCCGCTTTTGCCCCAACAGCAGGTGGACCTGTTGCGCGAGCAATGGGCCACGATTCAGACGGCGTTTATCGATGAGCCTCGGCGCTCTGTGAAGGATGCCGACGCCCTCGTCGCTTCCGCGACCCGTCAACTCGCTGAGGCGTTCACGAATCAAAGGAGCCAGCTCGAAAAACAGTGGAGCGAGGGCGATCAAATCTCAACGGAAGATCTGCGGCTGGCGCTGCAGCAGTATCGCTCGTTCTTTTCTCGTCTGCTTTCGATGTGATCAATAAGACCGGTCCTCGCACCCGTTCGGGGTGCGGTTTTCGCATTGAACTAACCCGGAGTGGCTCGCTCTCGCTCGCTCACTCCGGGGCTACCTCCAGCACGCCTCCGGCCTGCGAGGAGATTTCCGTTTAGAATGCACTAATGGTTCGCGATGCGAGATCCCTGTGGCGTCCGGGAAGAGTCCTCGAAAACCGGTCGGTGGCAGACGGCAGCATGTGGATCGTTCTGGAAGCCGCAGACGAATCGCCGGCAGCGTTCGAGCCTGGCAATGTTCTTGGCCTGGGTTTGAAGTTGGACGACGACAACCTGATGCGTCATGCCTATACGGTAAGCCGCGGCGACCCCTCGAGGCGGAGATTCGAGCATCTCTACCGCATCGTCTCCGGCGGACGCATGACATCCCACCTCGTTCGGCTGAAAGCAACCGATACGGTCTACTTTCACGGACCATTCCATACGCCGATACAGCACGAGATCCGGCGAGATGCCGACCGCATCTTTTTGATTTCGACGGGTGTCGGTATTGGCCCCCTCTTCGGATATGCGCAAAAGACATTGGCCGAGGGAGAAGCGCGCCCTATAACCCTTTACGCCGGCTTTCGTGAAGAAGCGCACACATGCCTGGCGACTGAACTGACTGCCCTGGCGAGACAGCATCCAAACTTCGCGTGGCATTTCACCCTCACACGTCCCTCGATGACTTGGAACGGTCTCAGGGGCCGCGTCACTGACAGCGTTCCAGACCAGATCGACCGCAGAGACCTGGCGACTGCTCACTTTCACCTGGTGGGTAATGGGGAGATGGTCCGTCTGGTTGAGAGCTCGCTGCACCGCGCCGGCGTCTTTCCAGCCCGAATCAGCATCGAGACCTATTTCAATCACTATGCGCATCCGTCAGATCACGAGATCGACCAACTGACAGAACGCTTTCTTCAATTGTCTTGATACCCGTCGATGCGGTATCACCCCAGCGCGCCCGCACGATTGTTCTTGGCGCCAGCCGAGGGTTATGATTCCTTCTTCCACACGAGTGGCTCCTATGAAGCAAACAATACTCCTGGCAATGTTGGTCCTTTTGCTCCTCAGCGCCGCGTGTGCGAGCGTCGAGATGCCGCAAAGCACATCCAGTGCCGACGCCATCTCACGCGTCGAAAACGGGCTTCTTCCCGCGATCGTCGCCAAAGGCGAGAACGCGTCGATGAAGCTCGCGGACCGGATGGCTTTCCACAAAGTACCTGGCGTCAGCATTGCCGTGATCAATGGCGGTAAGCTCGAGTGGGCGAAAGGATACGGAGTCCTCGAAGCAGAAAGCACACGAGCGGTTACGCCGGAAACACTCTTTCAGGCCGCATCGATCAGCAAGCCCGTTACGGCACTGGCCGTCCTCGCGCTCGTCGAGCAAGGCAAGCTGAATCTCGACGAGGACGTGAATCTCAGGCTCAAGTCGTGGCACGTACCAGACAACGAATTTACCAGGACCGAAAAGGTGACTGTGAGACGCCTGCTCAGCCACAGCGCGGGACTTACGGTGCATGGATTTCCTGGCTACAGTGCGAACGCCCCCCTTCCGACGTTGGTTGAGATCCTTGATGGCGACAAACGTACCGCCAACACCGATGCGATTCGTGCGGACATCGTGCCGGGGAAACAGTTCCGCTACTCCGGCGGAGGCTACACGGTCCTGCAACAACTGATGATCGATGTCACCGGTAGAACATTTCCGGACCTCCTGGAGGAACTCGTTCTTCGAAAGATCGGAATGTCCCACAGCACATTCGCTCAACCGCTGGCGACAGGCCTGGAATCCGCTGCGGCCTACGGACATGAGGACGGCAAAGCTGTAAAAGGCCGCTGGCATACGTATCCTGAAATGGCGGCAGCAGGACTGTGGACGACGCCATCCGACCTGGCTCTTTTTGCGATCGATCTGATGGAGTCCGCCAAAGGAAAACCGGGCAAGGTGCTGACACCGGAAATGGCGAAGCAGATGCTCAGCAAGCAGATCGCTTCTTACGGATTGGGTGTTAACGTGGGAGACAGCAAGGGAGTCGCGAGTTTCAGCCACGGCGGTTCGAACGAGGGCTTTACCTGCATTCTTGTCGCCAATGTCAATACCGGACAGGGCGCGGTCGTAATGACCAACAGCGATAATGGCCCGGCTCTGTTCAACGAGATCCTGCGGGCGATCTCGCTCGAATACAACTGGCCGGACAATCGCCCGCAGGAGAAATCGATCGCGGCAGTGGAACCTGCGACACTGGCGTCGTACGCCGGTCGGTATGACGCGGACGGCACGCCCGTCACGATCAGCCTGCAGTCCGGTCAGCTTTTGATTCAGGCAGCGCCGTTGGGACCTTCGGCAATACGGCTGTATCCATTCGCTGAAGATCAGTTTTTCGTCCAGGAGTCCGTAGAGTTTCAAGTGCGCTTCGTCAAGGATGGCCAGGGAAAAGTGTCTGAACTGCAGGTCCAGGCTGGCCCGGATCGAGCCACCGCATCCCGAGTAAAGTAAATCTGATTCTGAGCGGAATGCGTGATCGTTCCTTGTCTACGCCACCTGCCTTCTCTTACAGGTCAACGTTCTTTTGACTTGCGAAAGACTCCTCGTTCGCGGAAGTCTTAACCAGAAGCCTTAGAATTGGGACTGCATACGTTTGATGCTTCGAACTGGTGACCACTGCTTAGGGAGGAAACCATGACGAAACTCCACTCTCGAGTGAACGCAACCGCATTTGCCGTGATCGTGAGTCTTGCGACAAGCTTGGTCCTGGCGCAAACGCCGGTCAAGCTTCCGAAAAACAAGTACACGCCTGAGCAGGACGTGGAGCTCGGCCGCGAGGGCGCAGCGGAGGTTCACAAGGAGTATCCGATCATCGAGGATCAGGAGATCTCGAAGTACCTGACGAAGCTCGGCGATCGGCTCGTCGCTGTTGCACCCAAGGAGTTGAACAATCCCGTCTATAAATACTCGTTCACACCCGTGAACGAGAGATCGATCAACGCGTTCGCACTGCCCGGCGGACCCATGTTCGTCAACCGCGGCATGTTCGACGCGGCGGCGAAAGAAGGTGAAGTGGTCGGAGTGATGGCCCATGAGTTGTCGCACG
>Ga0111539_10011832_pt1 | contig 10938 bp, 9 predicted proteins | sample RhiMethybrSRZTD1_FD_79667 | JGI IMG/M metagenome (GOLD analysis project Ga0111539, IMG submission 79667) | Populus rhizosphere microbial communities from Tennessee, USA - Rhizosphere MetaG P. TD hybrid SRZTD1 (version 2) (version 2) | ecosystem: Host-associated > Plants > Roots > Rhizosphere >... | reverse complement strand
CCCCAGGCTGCGACGTACGAGCCCAGGCCGGCCTCGAGCAACAACCGGTTCGTGACCGGAGACTGCCACGTGAACTGGCGATTCTGGACGGTCGTCCGCAGGTATCCGGATGTCTCCGGTGACGTGGTCGCTGACAGGCCGCCGAGCCCGAGCGGCCCGATGACAGATCCCTCTGACTGCTCTCGGCACGCGTCGCCGGAATTGAACGAGGCACCGTTGCACGGCCACTGCCCCTCCCAGTGGACGTTGAACTTGTTCCGCTGCGATGCCTGGATCGTGAAACGCATGCTCGCAAGCTGAAAGCTTTCCGCGCCGCGCGCCTGCCGGCTCGTATCAGGGGCGTACTCCCACTTCGTCGGGTCGCCGGCGTTCAGGTTCGGGAAGATGCCCGGAATCGTCCGGTGTTGGCCCTCGTCGCGATAGGTCGCGTAGTACCACAACCGATCCTTCTTGATCGGGCCGCCAACACCGAAGGTTTCGTCCCACTGCTTGAGTAACTCGCCGGGCGTGGCCAGCCCTGCGACTCGCAGCTCCTCGGTGTAATTGCTGCTCACGAAACTCTTCGGCACGCCGGAAAGGTAAATCTGGCCCTTGATGTTGTTGCCGCCGCTCTTGGGCACGATGTTCAGGGCCGGCCCGCCGACTTCGGCTTCGCCCAAACCGCCGGAGTTCGTTGTCACCACTTCCTGCGCGTTCGAGATGTCGGCCACGTAGGTAGAGACGCCGCCGCCATTCAGCGCGGCGCCGGTCCCAAGACCGTCCACCTGCATGCGGCCTTCGTTCGAACGGCCGCCGGCGCCGCCGAACACCGTCATCTGCGGCGTCACCTGAATGTCAGAGCTCGCCCCAGCCTGAATGGTGACGCCTTGAAAGAGCGAGGCAATCGCGTACCACGATCGTGCGTTCGGCACCGTCGTCAGCATTTCGTTGCTGAGCGTGGTCTGTCGACGGACGCTCTGCACATCGACGATGGGTGATTCCGCAACGACGGTGATGGTCTCTTCGAGAGTGCCGACTTTCAGGTCGGCGTTGATGGTCGCGACAAACGTCCCCGAGAGTTCGACGCCCTCGCGCTTCACGGAACTGAATCCCGTCAGCGAAAACGTCACCGCGTACGTGCCTGGCCGCAGATCGACGATTCGATACTGACCAGAGCCGTCGGTCACGGCGGAGCGAACCTTTTCGATGAGGACCGGGCTTGCTGCTTCGACTGTCACACCCGGCAGCACCGCGCCGGACGCGTCTTTCACGACACCTGCGATGGACGCTTGCGCGTACACCATTGAGGGCACCAGGATCGCGAACAGGATCCCGGTAAGCACGCCTACGAATCTTCGCATCACGTTTACTCCACTGAATGAGCGCGCGTCACCCGCTCGGACGCACACAACAACCGGGAAGAACAGGCAGTGCCCCGCCACCAGCTCCCCCGGCCTGAACTGCTCTGACAAGTAGCGTGCGCAGGTTAAGGGCGGGGGTAGTTTCTGTCAAGGAAATCGCCAATCCCGGCCACTGAGGCTCAACGGGTATAATGCGCAGTCGCGCGCAGCCCGCGTGTCTGCGCGTTCGTGTCTGCGCGTTCGCGTCTGCGCGACTGACTGGGAGACCACTCACCGATGAAGAACAGCAAGTGGATCGCCGTGGCGATCCTCGTCCTCGCCCTTGGTCTGGCTGGCGTACTTTTCGGCTGGAATCTGCTGCCGGATGGTGCGGCCGCGCAAGCCAAGGGGACTTACGCCCCCTGGCTCGGGACCTGGATCTTGATCTGGGCCGTGGTCGGAATGACAGTGACGCTGGCCGGCTATCTCATCGCGGTCGGGACTGGCAAGATTCGCGGCTGACGCGAGGGTGGGCCGCGAACGCCGGCCTTACGTAAAGAGTCCGATCAGGCGTGACGGGATCGCCACGCCGCCAATCCACAAGAGGATCGACGCCAGCCCGGTGAGCTTGCTCATCGCCGGAGCGACACGCGATTCGTCCGCCATCGCCACACGGTGCCGGATCGTGAACGTGTAGATCAGCGCGACCGGCAGCACGTACATCTTGATCCAGAAGAAATCGCTGAAGTACTCACGCATCGCGTTCTGCATGAGTTGCGGCATGCCGGTCACGACCAGCCCGAGGAAGCCAAGGATCATCCACGGCCGCGCGTCGCGGGCGACCTTGGCGACGGGCTGTTCGCGCATGCCCCAGCCCATCAGACGCAGGTCCACGATGAGCAGCGAGCCGGCGAAGAGGGCGAGAAAGAGCAGATGAATCGCCTGGACCAGCGGGTAGATCCAGATCGATTCACCAATCGCCTTACTGACAGCGAGGTCGTTCATCCACTGGAAGTACGGCTCGAGCATTGTGGGGTCGTCTCCTAGTTATTCTGGAACCAGTTATACGGAATGAGTCGTCCGGCGATGATCACGAAGCCCCACAGAGCGACGCCCAGCGCGCCCGCCAGCTTGGCGCCGAGCGGCGGTACCCTGGCGTTGTCCCATGAGTCCACGCTGAAATACGCGATGTAGTGGAACGCCATGGCGTTCACGCCGGCGATCACCATCATCAGCATCTTCAGCCAGAAGAAGATGTTCGCGTAGAAGCGCATCGGATCGCCGAAGACCAGCACCGATCCAGTGATGGCGCTGAGCGCCATTCCCAACATCTGCCATGGAAAGAGCCGCTTCTGCAGCTGTGAGAACGGCGACTGCATGTTGCCGATGCCCAGCAGGCGCAGGTCCATCATGATGATCAGACCCGCGAACAGACACATGGACACCACATGGGCCACTTCGAACAGCGACCACACGTACTGCGACTCGCGCAGCTCAATGCTGCTCGACAGCTCGGACACATAGAAGAACAAGTCGTGCAGCGGCGTGAAGAGGTCTGCCATGAATCCCTACTTCGCGGCCGCGGCGGCTTGAGGCGTACAGCGATCCTTGGGGTCTTGCGTGTCGCGGTACTTTTCATGACACGCCGCGCACGCATCGGTCACGGTGCCGCCGGCCTCGAGCATGGTGTCCAGATTCTTCGACTGCGCAGCTTTGTACGCCACCTTCCCTGCCTCGACGAGACCGGCTGCGGCCTTCTTGAACACCTCGTCGTTGAGTGGAACCGGTTTCCCGTTCTCACACATGCGACCGGGGATCGTGATGAGATTGGCGGTCTCCTCGAGCGCCAGCGCAGCGTTCTCCACGGCCTGCCATCCGCCATACACACTGTTGTACTGCGCCGACGCGCCAGCGCCGGTGTCACCGGGCTTCTTGTCCTTCAGCGCTGCGGGATCGAGACTCTGTGTGTCGAAGATGATGTTCGAATTCGGGAACGGGATGCCGCGCATCACTTGCGCGAGGGTGGCATAGGGCTGAGCAGCTGGAGCCGCTGGTGCCGATGCAGGCGCAGGCGCTGGGCTGCTACAGGCGGCGACGAGCACGGCCATTCCCATCAATCCGTACAGACGCTTCATCTGGATATCTCCTCCCAAGATCCTGTAGGTGAAACAGCCGCAAAGTCTATCATTGCCTTACACTAACATCTAGTGCAGGACCTCACCTCCGGTTCGCTCACCGGGCATCTGCTCAAGACCACCAGCTTCATGCTGGTGAGCATGGTGTTTCAGACCCTCTACGTACTCATCGACCTCTATTGGGTTGGACGACTGGGCACTGACGCCGTCGCTGCGGTCGGATTGAGTGGCAATCTGATGTTCATCGTGCTCGCGGCGACGCAGATGCTCGGCGTGGGCACGACAACACTGGTGTCGCACGCCACCGGTGGCCGCAACCGTGAGCGCGCCAATCTCGTCTTCAATCAGTCCCAGGTCCTCTCGATCGTCGTCGGAGGCGTGTTCTTCCTCGTCGCGATGGCGACGCGTCGTGTCTACGCCGAGGCCATGAGCGCCGACGCGGCAACGCTGCAACTGGCCGACGAGTACCTCCTGTGGTTCATCCCCGCGCTCGCGCTGCAGTTCGGTCTCATCGCGATGGGGTCGGCGCTACGCGGCACTGGGAACTTCCGTCCGGGCATGGTGGTGCAGACCGCGACGGTCATCCTCAACATCGTGCTTGCGCCGGTGCTGATCTTCGGCTGGGGCACCGGCATCGAGCTGGGTGTCGCCGGTGCTGCACTCTCGACGCTCATCGCCATCGCCATCGGCGTGGTGTGGATGGTCGTGTACTTTCTGCCCGCCGATGCCTACTTGCGCTTCTCGTTCCGCGACTGGACGCCGCGGTTCGATCTCTGGCGCGACATGTTGAAGATCGGTCTTCCCGCCGGCGCGGAGTTCGCGTTCATGGCGGTCTATCTGATGATCGTCTACGTCGTCAGCCGGCCGTTCGGGGCCGCAGCGCAAGCGGGCTTCGGCATCGGCATCCGCATCATCCAGGCGTGCTTCCTGCCGGTCGTCGCCCTCGGCTTCGCGGTGGGTCCAGTGGCCGGTCAGAACTTCGGCGCACGCAAAGCCGATCGCGTGCGACAGACATTTCGAACCGGCGCGGCGCTCGCTGCAGGCGCGATGTTCGTGCTCGCGCTCATGGTGTGGCTCGCCGCCGGGCCGATGGTGGGTGTGTTCTCGTCAGATCCGCAGGTCATCGCGGTCGGCGAGGAGTACCTCCACATCATCGCCTTCAACTTCGTGGCGTCGGGGATCGTGTTCGTGAGTTCGAGCATGTTCCAGGCGATGGGCAACACCATCCCGTCGCTCATCACTTCCGCCGCACGCATCGGGATCGTCGCCGTGCCGGTGCTGCTGCTGGCGCAGACGCCAGGCTTCGCCCTGAGATGGATCTGGTATATCTCTGCGGGCGCAGTCGTCGTGCAGCTGGCAATCAATCTCTGGCTGCTGCAGCGCGAATTCCGAGTGCGTTTGAACTTCGACACGATGGTAAAGACGCCAGCTGCGTCATCTCCAGAGTCCACACCTGTCCTCTCGTCGTAAGAAGACTCGCGTCCCACACGCACTCGCGTAGGCACAACCGCTGCATGCTGCGAGTCGATGTCGCTCCGTACTTTTACATTCTTTACATTCGCACTCATCACGTTCCTCGTTGAATCATCAGGACTGATCTCTCAGAGTGCACCGGCCACACCACGCGTTGAACTCAGCGTGGCCCCGCGTCTTCGCTTCACAGGAGATGTCGATAGCAACAGCCCCGCCGTCTGGCAACGCGTCGCCGGGCTGAATCAACTGCTCCTGCTGACATCGGTCGCCGGCCGGCCCAGCCTGGCCTCAGGACCTCAACTCGATCGTCTGAGCGTGGCGCTTCCCGTCGTGGTGGATCCATGGCCGGGCGAGGGCGTCTGGATGGAAGCGGTCGTCGAAGACGTGGACGGCACGCTCTACGGCTACTACCACAACGAGAACTCGGCGACGGTGTGTCCCGGCAGCGGCAAGGTGATCCCGCGCATCGGCGCGGCGCGATCTGACGATCACGGGCTGACGTGGACTTCGTTGGGTCTCGTCCTCGAGGCCCCTCCCGGATCCTTCGACTGCGACACCAACGACATGTACTTCGTCGGCGGTGTCGGCGACTTCAGCGTGCAACTCGATACGGACTCGCGCGATCTCTACATCTTCTACTCGCAGTACAGCCGACGATCGCAGGGTGTCGGCGTCGCGAGACTGGCGTGGGCCGACCGCGACAACCCGGTGGGCAAGGCCATGGTCTTCGCTGGCGGTGTGTGGCTCGCGGCGCGAGCCTTCACGTTCCCCAGCGGAATGGTGCGAGTGCTCTACCCGTCCGCGATTCCCATCTTCCCGGCCAGGGAACCCTGGAACGACGATGACACCGAAGTGGACGCGTTCTGGGGACCCGCCGTGCACTGGAACGTCTACCTCGAACAGTACGTGATGTTTCTGAATCACGCCAAGGACACGAACTGGAAGCAGGACGGCATCTACGTCTCGTTCAACCGTCGTCTTGACGACCCCGCGGGCTGGTCGCAGCCAGTGAAGATTCTGAACGGAGGGCGGTGGTATCCGCAGGTGATTGGCATCGAGGCCGGGTCGGGTACGGACAAGGTGGCTGGCCGATGGGCCCGATTCTTCATGGGCGGCACCTCCGAACACTTGATTCAATTCATCAAGTAGAATGGCCCCATGCCTTTCGTTATTACCGACCCGTGCATCGGCACGAAGGACAGCGCCTGCGTTGACGTGTGCCCCGTGGACTGCATTCACCCACGGAAGGACGAGCCCGAGTTTGCGCAGGCGACGATGCTCTACATTCATCCGGACGAGTGCATCGACTGTGGTGCCTGCGTGCCCGCCTGTCCGGTGGCTGCTATCTACGACAGTCCGGACTCCACACCAGCTTCGCAGAAGGCACTGATCGAAGCCAATGCGATCTATCGCGCTGGTGACGCCGGCGCAGTCGCGAAGGCCGAGGAAATCGTCAAGTCGCACGAGGCTGCGCACCCGGACTTGATGGCGGTGCCCCCGGCCGAGCGCGCCGCGGCTCACGCGAAGTAGCGTCTGACTCGAGGCTGGGAAAAAGGCAGTGGAGTCGCCGCAGGAGATCCGAGAGTCCTCCGAGCGGTCGACGCTGATGCTCGCTCGGACGCGAGCATTGAGCGATCTCCAGCACGCGTGCGCGCCAGCGCATCGCGCGATGCTGGAACAGGCCATCGCCGACCTCGATCGGCGGCTGAAAGCCCTCGAAATCTCGCCGCCGGAACGAGCAGGCGGCGCGCGCAGGCGCGCGCTGGACTAGCTGGCCTTGGGAAGCTCCGGAGTCTCGTCGTCTGACACGGGCTCGGCGCAGCCCTGCGCGAGCAGCACGCCAGCGACAGCGGTCGGCACCGCGTGGATCTCGCCCTTACGGAAGTTGCTAAGTTCCCGACCCCAGACGCGAACCCTGATCGACTCTTTGAACCGAATGACCATTGACGTGACCTCCCACTCGGTCATGTAGCAATCTGCGGGCCAACGCAGATCTCCGGCCAATCGACCATAGTTCAGGGCATCCGAACCACTTTGTATCGAAGTGGTCAGACTCTCTGAGCGAAACGCTACGCTTGTTTGTGGAACGGAGGCTTCTACACGCGCATCAGCACAGCGCGTGCGGGTCGCCCGGTCGCCGCCGCGATCGCCGCCGCATAGATCCGAACCTGACGCTGATACCGATCGACCGCGCCATCGAGCTCGCGGTCGGTCTTGAAGTCCACCACCACGAAGCCCGACTCGTCGGCATACGCCAGGTCCACGAATCCTTCGATGATCGCGCCTGCATCGGTTCGCCAGGTCACTGGCATCTCGCGATAGCAGCGTCCGTCGCGGTTGGCGCGCGCGGCGGCTTGCAGCACCGGATGCGTCAACACACGCAAGACGATCGCCTCAGCCGCCGCGATCTCTGCGGCGTCGGCACCAAGCACACGCCCATGCGCGGAGGCGAGACGCGCGATCGTTCGCGCGTCTGGCGCGTCGAGCGGCATGTCGGCAATCAACGCGTGCACGAGCGAGCCGAACCGCTGACCACCAGGCCGCCTGGGCGCCGGAGCCTCGGCGAAGGTGGCCACGTCGATATCGTGGCCAATCGGCACGAGCGCCTCAGTCGCCGCGGCGGCAGTCGCCGTCATCACATTGATCGACGGTCGTTGTGCCGCAGCAATCGCATCCTCGCGTCCCGTCTTCCACGCATGATAGGTATCAAGGCCTCGCCTCAATGTGGCCGGCGCAACGTCCTTCACGATCAAATCGTCGCGGCGGAGTCCAAACGGCGCTTGCGCACCGAGCGACAGCACGCCCGGCTCAGGCGACCACCAGACGAGGGAGTACGGGTCGTCGGATGCGGCGAACTCGTGTTGCCCGGGACACACGGTGAGCCTCGATGCGGGGTCGCCATCGGGCCGCATCAGCACCGAATCCTTGCTCGCGAATGACGGGCACCCCACGCCGCCCGCCTGCACGCGGCGGGCGTCTTCAGCCGGATAGATCGCCGCATTCAAGGGAGCCACCCAGCCTTCGGTATACGGTCCATCGCCAAGTGCGGGTACAACGAGCAGATCGCGCGCGCGAGTCGCCGCGACATACGCGACGCGTTCACCTTCCTTCTCCTCGCGGAGGAGCTCCATCGCCTTGTTATCGTTGAGATCCTTCGGGGACCATCCGCCGATGCGCAGCGCGCAGCGTTCGCGTTCGGCATCGATGTAGCGGCTTGCGTCGAAGGGCGTCAACCGCGCGGTGATGTCGGCCAGAATCACCACCGGGAATTCGAGGCCCTTCGCTTTGTGGACGGTCATAAGGCGGACGCCGTCGCTGCCTTCTTCCAGAATAGGCGCCTCGGCGGCCTGGCCACCGGACGCCGCCTCGCGCAGCGCTTCCACGAATCCGCGGAAGGACATGCCGCCCTCGATCTCGTACTGCCTGGCCAGTTCGGCGACATGCAGCGCGTTGGCGAGCACCTGCTCACCCCCGGGGCGCAGCACGAAGCTCACGTGCGCACGAGTGGTGCCGAGCACATCCGAGATCGTCTCGGCCACGGGACGACGGTTGCGCCGGCGATGCCAGTTCGCGAGACAGGTCAACGCCTCGCGAATCGGCTCGAGCCCTGTGGGCAGCGTCTCCGGAATCCTGAACGGGTGAAAGCTGCCGGCGTGATGGTGATACTCCAGGAGCTCTTCGTCGCCAATCGCGAACAGCGCGCCGTGCAGCGTCGCGAAGACCGACAGCTGATCGTCGGGCCACTCGATGGCCATGAGCGCCGCGCGCAGCGTCTCGATTTCCTCGCGGCCGTGGAAGGCGCGGCCGCCGACGAGCAGATGCTTGACGCCACGGGCTTCGAGCGCATCCACATAAGCACGGGTGATGTCTTCCCCGTAGCTGACGAACCGGCGGAACAGCAGGCAGATGTGGCGCGATTCGAGCTTGACACGCGTGCTCGAATCGCGTCGCTCGGTCACCGTCCAGCCGCTCTGTGTGACCAGCCACTCGACGTAGGCGCCCACCGCGTCGGGCAAGGACTCTTCGATCGCGCGAGCCGCGATGAACCGTTGCGCGTAGGGCCGCGGCACCGGGAGCACGACGACCGAGGGTTGATCCGGATGATCGGCACGCGATCGCTCGAGGGGCACGTAACGCGCCTGCCTGGTGTCGGCGTTGCCGTCCATCACCGGCGCGAATGCTGCGTTGATCACGCGCTGCAGATTCTCGACGCCACGGAAACTCTTGCGCAGCTCGACGAAGGTGGCCCCGCGCTCCACGAGTTGTTCGCAGACCTTCGTGTAGATGTGCACGTCAGCGCGGCGGAACCGGTAGATCGACTGTTTCGGATCGCCAACGAGGAACAGCTTGCCAGGCACGGGGGCCACGTGCTGCCAGCGCCTCTCGCCGGGATCCTTCGACGCCAGAAGCAGGAGGATTTCCGCCTGCAGTGGATCGGTGTCCTGGAACTCGTCCACGAAGAGGCAACGGAAGCGGGTCTGAAAGTGATTTCGGACGGTCGTGTTGTCGCGAATCAGGTCGCGCGCGTGGAGCAGCAGATCGAGAAAGTCCAGCGCCCCTTCGCGAGCCTTGAGATGCTTATAGCGGTCGACGCATTCGAGCAGCTCCTCGTGCAACAGTGCGGCGAGGTCCGCGTCGGCACGCAGCTGGAAGTCGTCCAGCGAGTGCGTCAGCAGGTCTCGCGCCTCGAGCACGCGTGCGCGCGGGACCCCCTTGGCGTAAGTGGGCCCACTCCCCTTCCGACCTCGCTTGAAGTCGCGGTTACGGCGCAGGTCCACCAACTGTGACTCGAGACCATCGAAGTCTGCGGCGGTTTCGGGCGGCGGCGCGCTGGCGAGATCCGCGCTCAGGCGGCGCACCGGCTCAGTATCCAGAAACAAGTTGTCGCCGGCGTACGACGGAGACTTCGATACGTCGGCGAGTGCGTGCACGAGAGGCAGGATTGCCGTTATCGTGCCTTCGCGGTCGAATGACTCGCGTGTCCACGCACCTCTGAAGTCGCGCCACTCGGCGAGGTCGAACGCGGCCCGACGCAGCCGCTCCATCGGACCGTCTTCGTCAACGTCGCCGGGACGCGAGCCTCGACTGGTGCGGCGAAGGGAGCGCCGCACGCCTTCGGGCGGCGTCTCGAGAATGGAGTGGAACCAGTTGGCGAAGGCGTCGTTGAACAGCCGCTGGCCCTGCCCCTCGGTGAGAACCCGGAACAGCGGATCCACCCGTGCCTCGACCGGACGCTCGCGCAGCAGATCGGCGCAGAACCCGTGGATGGTGCTGACGTGCGCCTCTTCGAGATTCTGCACGGCCTCGTCCAGCCGCGCGGCCGCGTCGCGTCTCGTCGCCTGCTGCCGTTCTGTTTCGAGGCGCTGCCGCAGGCGCAGCTTCAACTCACCCGCGGCCTTCTCCGTGAATGTGACCGCGACGATCTCACGGACGTTGGCTCGCCCTTCAGCGAGCACGCGCACAATCCGATTGACCAGCTCCGTCGTCTTACCGGTGCCTGCCGCGGCCTCGACGACCAGCGTGTCGTCCAGGTTCTCGCGGATGATCCGCCGCGAGTCTTCGTCGGTTCGTCGTGGCGGTGTCATGGCCGGTTCCTCAGCGCCGCAAGATCGGCAAGCTCGGTCTGTGGCTTGCGAAGGACGCGGTTGAACATGCCTGGTCCGCACACCGGACGAAAGTCACATCGGCCGCACGCGTCTTCGGTCGGCGACGGCGCCAGGAACCCGCGCTCAATGGCGCGATCGACCACCTGCAGCACCTCGAGACCCGCCTCACGCGTGTGTTCGTTGAGGGGGATCTCGTGCGCGTAGAAGCTGCCCGCTGACGTGCAGTAGTACAGCCGGCCGCAATACACCGGTGTGTCGAGCGCGGCCTCGATCGTCATCGCATAGAGCACCGGCTGCAGCACCGATCCGCCGCCGATGATCACCTTGTCGATACGGTCGGGTTTGCGCCCCGTCTTGTGATCGGTCAGGCGCAACACCTTCGTCTGCCGATGCTCTTCGATGTGG
>Ga0111539_10011829_pt1 | contig 10938 bp, 12 predicted proteins | sample RhiMethybrSRZTD1_FD_79667 | JGI IMG/M metagenome (GOLD analysis project Ga0111539, IMG submission 79667) | Populus rhizosphere microbial communities from Tennessee, USA - Rhizosphere MetaG P. TD hybrid SRZTD1 (version 2) (version 2) | ecosystem: Host-associated > Plants > Roots > Rhizosphere >... | reverse complement strand
GAGATCGCCAGGCTGCGCGCCGACCTGGGCGAGCCGCTCGTGGGCTGAGCCTGCAACCCGAGCTGAGCAATCGCGTTACTTGCGACTTTCGGTCGCCGTCGTGGCGACGCTCGGTGCGCTGGGCGCGCTCGCGATCCTCGCCACGGTCGCGCTGTCGACTGACGGGACGGAGCACCTCGCGGTGAAGATGCGCGGGGCAAAGCGGGCAGGCTCGACGGCGGCCGTCGGGCGCTTCGCGTCGCCGGCAGACGACAAGGCGACCACGACGCGCAAGAAGAAGAAGTCCAAGCGTGGTCCGAGAGGACCGCGAGGTCCGGCTGGCGCGCAGGGGCCGCCCGGCCCCACGGGCGCGACTGGCCCGGCCGGCCCGCCCGGCCCGCCTGGGCAAACCGGCCCCGCCGGTTCGGCCGGTACGCCGCGGACGTTCCACATCGCGTTCGGTCCGACGATCACGACGCCGGGTGGCTTCGTCGACACCTCCACCGTCACCTGCCCGCAGGGCCAGGCGATCGCCGGGGGTCTGACCACCGACAGCGGTGTGCTGCTCCTGAACGACAGCGAGCCGGGCCAGAGCCCGAACTCGTGGGAGATCGACGTCACGAACGCGGGGGCGAGCAGCCACAACTGGAAGGCCGTCGTCACCTGCGCCGTCTAGGGCATCCCTCCCCGGGCGCACAGCTAAAAGCAAGTGGACGAGCGGGCGCCAACCGGCGCCCGCTCGTTCTCAACCACCTCAGCCCGGGCGCCTCGCGGCACCCGGCGTCACGCTCTCGTCGCGACGACCTCCAGGAAGGTGGACGGACACGCCATGGCGCCGCCGGCGTCCGACCGGTTGAAGCGGTCGATGAGCGCTAGCAGGTCGTCAACAAGCGCCTGCTCGCCCTCGGGCCCGACGCGCGCGAACGCGACCTTGGTGGGCCCGAAGTACGTGCGGAAGTACTCGACCCAGTGCTCGGGCGAGCGGAAGCGCCAGATCGCCTGCCGCTCCTCGACCCGCAGCGACGAGATCTCGTCGCCGAACAGCTCACGCAGCCGGTCCTCGGTGCCCCACAGCGGCGGTGGGTCGATCCTGGCCGGCGGCGGTGCGTGGATCGCAACGATCTTGAACATCTGCCCGGTGAACCCGTCGGGCGTCCAGTTCGTCATCCCGATGCGGCCGCCGGGCCGGCAGACGCGGAGCAGCTCGGCGGCGGCCTTGCGCTGGTCGGGTGCGAACATCGCGCCGAACGTGGACAGGACGACGTCGAAGCCGGCGTCGGGGAACGGCAGCGCCTCGACATCGCCCTCGCGGAACTCGATCTGGAGCTGCTCGGCAGCGGCGCGCTGGCGCCCGCGGTCGAGCAGTGCCGGCACGTAGTCGACGCCGACCACCTCGGTGAAGCGGCGCGCGGCCGCGATCGCCGTGTTGCCGCTCCCACAGGCCACGTCGAGGACGCGTTCGCCGGGGCTCACGTCGGCCGCCTCGCAGAGGTCCTCGGACACCCCCTGGTGAATCGTCGCGACCATCGCGAAGTTCCCCTCCGACCAGGTGCGTCGCTGACCCTGCTTGACGGCGGCGAGATCCGATGGCTCGGTCACGGATGCATTATCAGGCGATGCTGCGGGGGGAGTCGTTCCGGGTAGTCAGAGCAGCTCGGGCTGGTGGCGCCGGAGGTGCTCGTCGAGGGTGTCGCGCACCCAGCGGCGCGTGTCCTGGTCGGCCATGCGATACCGGGCGAGCAGCTCGCGCTGGCCGGTGAGCGGGAGCCCCGCAATCGTCCAGCCGACGGCGAAGCGCTCGAACAGCAGCTCGGTGCGGCGCTGCCACAGGTCGTCGGTCGACGCCGCGGCGCCGCCACCGGGCTCGCCAAGCTTGGCCGCCGTCCCGGGCGAGATCGACTCGCGCAGCGTCAGCACGTTGCCCTCGGCATCGGTGTAGTCGAAGGTCGCGACGGGGGCGGCAGGGGTGGCCCGGCTGCGGCGGCGCTGGCGCTTGCCCATGGGCAGCGACGATAGCCATCGGTCACAGGACCGCGTTGAGCTCCTCGAGCAGCGCGCGCAGCCGGCGCATCTTGTCCCGGCCAAGCCGCTGCGCCCACTCCCGCTCGACCTCCTCGGAGACCTCGCCGGCGATCGCGTACAGCTCGCGCCCGCGGGGCGTGGCACGGACGAGCTTGGCCCGCCGGTCGCTCGGGTCCGGCGTGCGCTCGACGTAGCCGTGGGTCTCGAGGTGGGCGACGAGCTCCGCCATCGACTGCTTGGTGATCTGCGCCCGCTCGGCCAGCACGCTGACACGGGTTCCCCCGTCGTCGAGGAACGGGAACACGTTGCCGTGGACGGGCCGGATCTCGGGGTGCCCGCGCGCGGCGAACTCCTCGTGCAGGCGCACGTTGCCCCTCAGAAACGGATCGCGCAGCAGCGGGCCGAGCTTCTTCTGGGGAGGTGCGCTTGACATTGGACAGGCTCCCTGTCTACAGTACGCAACAACAAGACAGGTTACCTGTCTTCCCCGACGGAAGGAGACCCCATGCCCGACGCGTTCCCGGCCCGCTGGGCCACGCTGCTCAAGACCCGCAAGCGCGACGGGACCTGGGTCGCGACTCCGGTCAACCTCGCGGTGGACGGCGACCGCGGGTGGTTCAGCACTCCGGCCACGACCGGCAAGGTCAAGCGCCTCCGGTACACGGCCGACGTCGAGATCGCGCCCTGCACGCCACGCGGCCGCCCTACCGGATCATCCTTCACCGGGCGGGCACGCTTGCTCGAGGGAGCCGAGGCCGACCGCGCCCAGCGCGTGCTGGCCGCTCGGCACCGCGTCGTGTTCGGCGCCCTGGTGCCGCTCGAGCTTCGGATCAAGCGGACGCACGCGCGGTACTACGAGGTCACCGACCTGCGCCCGGTGGCGGCGGCCGAACCGGTGTGACTGGCTTGCACTCCGTCCGCACGAACACGAACATGTGTTCGTATGAGCGAGGCCACCATCCTGCATGCCGACCTGGATGCGTTCTTCGCCTCGGTCGCGCAGCGGGACGACCCTCGATTGCGCGGGCAGCCGGTCATCGTGGGCGGCGGCGTGGTGCTCGCGGCGAGCTACGAGGCACGCGCGTTCGGCGTGCGCTCGGCGATGGGCGGCCGCCGCGCCCGGGAGCTATGTCCCCACGCGATCGTCGTCAAGCCGCAGTGGGAGGCGTACCTCCAGGCCAGCCGCGCGGTCACCGAGATCTTCGAGGAGACGGCCCCGCTCGTCGAGCCGCTCTCGATCGACGAGGCCTTCCTCGACGTCCGCGGCCTCGAGCGCATCTCGGGCACACCGTCGCGGATCGCCGCGCGGCTGCGGCGCGAGGTGCGCGAGGACGTCGGGCTCCCGATCTCGGTCGGCGTCGCTCGCAACAAGAGCCTCGCGAAGATGGCCAGCGCGGAGGCCAAGCCGGACGGCCTGCTCGTCGTGGCGCCCGACCGCGAGTGCGAGTTCCTGCACCCGCTGCCGGTCGAGCGGCTGTGGGGCGTCGGCCCCGCCACCGCGGTCAAGCTCCATGAGAGCGGGCTTACGCGGGTCGGCCAGCTCGTCGGGCTCGAGCAGGAAACGCTCGTCGAGCTCCTCGGGCGGGCGCTCGGGCGGCACGTGCACGCACTCGCCCACCGGCGCGACCCGCGCCCGGTGCGGCGCCGGACGGGGCGCGGCTCGTTCGGCGCCCAGAGCGCGCTCGGGCGCGCGCCCAAGTCGCCCGAGGCGGTCGACGCCGTCGTGCTGGCGCTGGTCGACCGCGTCACCCGGCGGATGCGAGCGAAGGGCCGGGCCGGCCGCACGGTGGTGCTGCGGCTGCGCTACGGGGACTTCTCGCGCGCCACGCGCTCTCAGACCCTGCCGCAATCGACCGCGGCCACGAGGACCGTGCTCAAGGCGGCGCGCGGACTGCTCGCCGTGTCGCGGCGGACGATCGACCGCCGCGGCCTGACCCTCGTCGGCATCACCGTGTCCAACCTCGACCCGCGGGGCTTCGGTACGCAGCTCGAGCTGCCGCTCGACGGTCCCGGCCTCGATGCCCTCGACGCCGCCGTCGACGAGATCCGAACCCGGATCGGCCCGAAGGCGGTGACCCGGGCGACGCTCCTGCACCGGGACACCGGCCTGTCGCACTGGCTCTTCCCCGACGAGGATCCGGAGCTGTGAGCGCGCGGCTATCCTCGCCGCGATGGCCGGGGACGAGGAGCTCGTAGGCGCCCATCTCGACCGACAGGACCCGCTCGAGGGAGCGGCCGAGATCGGCGCGAACTGCGTCCAGATCTTCCTCTCCGATCCGCAGAGCTGGCGCAAGCCGCCCGAGCGCCCCGACGCCGCCGACCTGCGCGCGTCGAGCCTGCCCGTGTACGTCCATGCGCCCTACCTGATCAACGTGTGCTCGCCGCGCAGCAACGTGCGGTATGGCTCGCGCAAGATCCTCCAGCAGACCTGCGACGCGGCCGCGGACGTCGCTGCCGCCGCGGTGATCGTCCACGGCGGCCACGCCGAGGACGGGATCGGCAACGGCGTCGGGCGATGGGTGCGCTCGCTGGAGATGCTCGAGTCGCGCGTGCCCGTGTACATCGAGAACACGGCCGGGGGCGACAACGCCGTCGCGCGGCGCTTCGACGCGCTCGCGCAGTTGTGGGAGGCGATCGCGGGGTCGCACGGCGACGTCGAGCTCGGCTTCTGCTTCGACACGTGCCATGCGTGGGCCGCCGGCGAGGAGCTGTCCGGCGCCGTCGAGCGCGTGCTCGCCATCGTCGGCACCATCGACCTCCTGCACGTCAATGACTCGCGCGACCCCGCCGGCACCGGCGCCGACCGCCACGCGAACCTCGGCAAGGGCGAGATCCCGGTCGACGCCCTGCGGGAGATGATCCACGCGGCCGGCGCGCCCGCCGTGGTCGAGACGCCGCGCGATCCCGATGACCTGCGGGCCGACATCGCGTTCGTACGCGAGGCGCTGGCCTAGGGGCTGCGCAGGTTCGAGCTCGTGACCGAACCGCCCCTCCGCGCGCGCCCTCCTGCGCTCGGCGACCGACGCCGAGCTGACCGAGGCGCTCGAGCGCAACCCGGGGTCCGCGCGCCTGCGCGATGCCGGGTACGAGCCCGTGTGGTTCGAGCTCGACGTCGAGGTCGAGGACGAAGGGGCCAGCGACCGCCAGTTCGGCGTCGTCTGGGCCGAGCCGGGGCTGGCGCGCGAAGAGGTCGCGCGCGAGGAGCTCGAGCAGGCGCTCGAGGCGACGCTGGAGGGCCTGCGCGACTTCGAGGGCATCGAGATCGCGCGCGATGAGATCCCGCCGGACGCGATCGACGTGCAGGTCGAGGACTAGCGAGCGCGGGCCGCCCTCCGCCCCGGCTAACGTTTGCGCCCGTGTCGTCCCGCCGCCTGCTCGCCGCCATCGCCGTGGTCGTCGCCATTGCGGTGGTCACCCCGGTCGCAACCGCCGACACCACCCGGACCTCCACACCGCCAGCCGCGTTGACGGCCTACTACGACTCGGGCCAGTGGAGCAAGGCCATCGCGACCGTGGTCAAGAAGGCCAAGTCCAACCTGAAGAAGGACCTGTCGAGCAGCACCGCACCGCGCCACCCGGCGATCGTGCTCGACATCGACGAGACGTCGGTCTTCAACGCCCCCTGCCTGGAGCCCGTCGACTGGGACCTGAGCGGTCTCGCGACCTGCGCGCTCAACGGCGAGGGCACCGTCACCCCCGTCCTCTCGCTGTACAAGTACGCGCGCAAGAAGCACGTGCGGGTCGTGATGATCACCGGCCGCCGCGAAGCGCTGGCGAGCGTGACGAGACAGCTCCTCACGAGCCTGGGGTACTCGTCCGGATTCCAGCTGGTGCTCCGGCCCGCGAGCGACACGCGCAGCTCGGTCGTGCCGTACAAGTCGGCGGCGCGCGCCGCGGTCGAGCGGCGTGGGTTCACCATCCTCGCGAACGTCGGCGACCAGCGATCCGACCTCGCCGGCGGGCACGCCAAGCGTCGCTACAAGCTGCCCAACCCGGCCTACCTGATCACGTAGCCGGGTCAGCCCCGGCGCATGAGCCGCCCCACGGCGGCCATGAGCTCCTCCGTGCGGTCGCCCTTGAGCTCGTCGGGCCCGTCGATTACGCAGTGGCGCGCGTGATCGTCGAGCAGGCCGAGTGCGACCTTGTCCAGCGCCGCCTGGACGGCGGCGATCTGGGTCAGCACGTCGATGCAGTAGCGCTCGTCCTCGACCATCCCCTCGATGCCCTTGACCTGCCCGCCGATGCGGCGCAGGCGCGCGAGGAGCTGGTCCTTGGTCGCGGTGTAGCCGCGGGTCTGGGGGGTCGTGGTGGCCATGGCCTCCAGTCTACCCCCAGGGGGTATCCAGGTTGACCGGGGAATGCCTTCGGTTGGTTCTCGCAGGCCCGCTCCCCAGCGGGCGCGGCGAGGGCATCAGTGGTCCCGACGCCCGGCGCGCCGACTGCGGCATACGATGCCCGCCACCGATCGCGACAGGAGGAGCCGTCCGTGCCGCAAGTGGAGACGACCGCGGGTCCCATCGAGGCCGACCAGCTCGGGCGGACGCTGGTGCACGAGCACCTGATCTCGGCCTCCGAGAGCGTGCGCTACCAGTACCCGCACCTGTACGACCACGAGGCCGAACGCGCGCGCTCGCTGGATGCGCTCCTCGCCGTCAAGGATCGCGGCGTGGACACCTTCGTCGATCCGGGCTGCATGGACCTCGCACGTGACGCCGCGCTGTCCAAGGAGCTGGCCGCCGAGGCCGGCATCCAGATGGTCCTGTGCACCGGCGTCTACGGCCAGCACTACACGTTCCTGCCGCACTACTTCCAGAGCCGCGACGAGGGCCATCTCGCGAGCGCCTTCGTGCACGACATAGACAACGACGAGGGCATCCAGGGCACCGGGGTCAAGGCGGCGTTCATCAAGTGCGCCGCCGACGAGCCGGGGATCACGCCGGACGTCGAGAAGGTCCATCGCGCTGCGGCGCGCGCGTCTTTCCAGACGGGGCGGCCGATCATGGCCCACTCGCGGCCCGCATCGAAGACCGGCCTGGAGCAGATGAGGATCTTCGTCGAGGAGGGCGTCGACCCGCGCAAGGTCCAGATCGCGCACACCGGCGACACCGACGACCTCGACCACATCGAGGAGCTGCTCGCGACCGGTGCCTGGATCGGCCTCGACCGCTTCGGGATCGATCTCTTCCTGCCCGACGACCGGCGCCTGCCCACCTTCGTCGAGCTCGTCTCGCGCGGCTACACCAATCGCATCCTGCTCGGGTGCGACGCAGTGGCGAACCTGGACTGGTTCCCGCGCGAGCTCGTGACCCAGATGCTGCCGAGGTGGACGCACACGCACCTGTTCGACGAGATCCTCCCCGCCGCGCGCGAGCAGGGCGTCACCGACGAGCAGATCGCGGTCATGCTCGACGAGAATCCGAAGGCCTGGCTGACGGCGTAGGCCGGCGGGCGCCATGCAGCACCGCTCCGAGCGTGTCCTTGTCGAAACCGCGCGCTACCGCATCTACGGCGTGCTGACGCTGCCGCGGGACGGCTATCGCAGCCGCATGTCGGACTTCCTGAACTCCGGCGAGCGCGAGTTCATCTCGCTCACCGACGTCGTCATGGAGTCCCTCGAGGACGGGGCGACGACGCGCCACGACTACGTCGCCGTCGCCCGCCGCCACATCGTCGTCGCGATCCCGATGGCCGACGCGGACGAGCCCTAGCCCGTCACTGAGGTGGGTTCTTGACGTCGAACGTCATGACCCACGACGCGATGTGCCCGAACTGGGCCGGGGAGTGCATCCAGGAGAGGTGCAGGTGGTTCCCGCGCCCGTGGTTGTAGTCGCCGTTGTAGCCCACCCACCGGTAGGGGGCGCGCGGATGGTTCTGCCGCGGCTCGGCCCACCTGGCCAGGCGGTCGATGTCGTTCCAGCTGCCGCCGGGCCCGGGGACGATGTCGATCGCCAGTCCGAGCGGGTGCTCGCCGCCGTGGGCGTGGATCGGCTGCAACGAGTAGCCGTCGGTGATGAAGATGTGGTACCTCGCGCGCAGGTAGCGGATGTCGGGCAGGAGCCGCACGTCGATGCGCTCGCCGGGGAAGCCCGGGATCGGCACGATGCGGCCGCCGCCCGTGACCTTCTGCGTCCCGGCGACCACCCCGGCCTCGACGTCCTCGAACGGTCCGAGGCCGGGGACATCGGGATCGGGGACGGGAGCGGGCAGGCCGGTGCGCTCGCACGACTTGAGCCGGTCGAGTCCGTCGGTGTCGATGCGGTCGCGTCCGCTGCCGCAGTTGACGCGGTCGCGTTCGGCGTCGTTCACCCACACGCGGTCGATGCCCGGGCCGGTGCTCAGGCGGTCCCTGCCGTCGCCGCCGGATACGCGGTCGTTGCCCATGCCCGCGATGACGAGGTCGTTCCCGTCGCCGCCGACGAGCGAGTCGGCGCCGTCGCCGCCGTCGATCTGGTCCGGACCCGGACCGCCGACACCCTTGTCGTCGCCGTCGCCGCCGGAGACCGCGTCGGCGCCGTCACCGGCGTCGAAGACGTCATTGCCCGGGCCGAGGTCGAGCACGTCGTCCCCGTCGGCGCCCTTGGCGCGGTCGTCGCCCTCCCCGCCGGTGACCCGGTCGTCGTCGGGCCCGGCGTCGAGGCTGTCGTCGCCCGGACCGCCGTCCAGCGTGTCGGCGCCCGCGCCGCCGTCGAGGGCGTCGGGGTCGGGGCCGCCGAGCAGCACGTCGTTGCCGTCCCCGCCGGAGATGATGTTCCCGCCGAGCCCGCCGGCGATGACGTCGTCGCCGAGGCCGCCGATGAGCTGGTCGGGGCCGTCGCCGCCGCCGATCACGTCGGGGCCCCCACCGCCGTCGACGGTGTCGGGACCGGGGCCACCGTCCAAGCCGTCGGCGCCGTCGCCGCCGCCCACGGTGTCGGCGCCGTCTCCGCCCGCGGCCGAGTCGTTGCCGGCTCCACCGTCGAGGCGGTCGTTGCCGCCCGACCCGTCAAGGCGGTCGTCGCCCACGCCGCCGCCGACCGTGTCCTCGCCGTCGCCGCCATCGAGGCTGTCGTTGCCGCCGCCGCCGTCGAGCGTGTCGGCCCCGGCGTTGCCCGCGAGCGTGTCGTTGCCTTCGCCACCGCTGAGCCCGTCGTTGCCGTCGTTCCCGAACAACGCATCGGTGCCGTCGGCGCCGTTGACCAGGTCATCCCCGCCGCCGCCCGAGAGCGAGTCGTCGCCCGACCCGCCATCGAGCGTGTCGTTCCCGTCGCCGCCGTCGAGGTTGTCGTTGCCGTCGCCGCCCGACAGCCCGTCCGTCCCGCCTCCGCCGGTCAGCGTGTCGTTGTCCGTGCCGCCCTCGACCTGGTCGTCGCCGTCGCCGCCGTCGACCCGGTCGCCGCCCGCGCCGCCGACGACCCGGTCGTTGCCCCCGCCCCCGTTGACGGTGTCGTTTCCGCCGGCTCCGTCGAGGGTGTCGTTGCCGCCGTTGCCCTCGAGACGGTTGGCGATATCGGAGCCGGTCAGCCGGTCGTCGCCCGAGCCACCGCTCAGGTTCTCGACGTCGGTCCCGACGTTGTCGCGCTCGCCGGTCTCGCCGTCGTCGGCAATGCCGTCGGGGTCCGCGCTCACGGCGCCGGCGCGCGCGGAGTAGTCGGCGGTGTCGGTCCCGCCGTCGCCGCTGACGACGTCGCTGCCCGCTCCCATCACGAACGTGTCGTCGCCCGAGCCCCCGCTCACGCGATCGTCGCCGGCGCCGTCGGAGATCGTCGCCGGTACGGCGCCCGAGATGCTGACGGTGTCGTTTCCGCCGCCGGCGTCGACGGCCAGCGCACCGAGCCCCGCGACGGTGCAGGTGACCCGATCGGACTGCGGCTGGGCGCAGCCCGGGCCCGCGGTCGGGTGGGTGCTCGAGTCCACGACGGTGACCGTGGTGCCCGCCACGATCACGGCCAGGTCGTTGACGGCACCGGTGCCATCGACGACCGAGACGAGCGGCCCGCTGGCCGACACCGTGGCCGCGGAAGCGGAGGCAACCGGCCCCGCCGCAGGCAGCAGCGCGAGCGCGAAAACGAGTGCGGCCGCACGAAGACGGCCGCTGGGCGTGGACAGAAGCGACATACCCACAGGCAGCGGAAATGCGAGCACTTACAGGCTTGCAGCACCGGCGCGGGCGACGCAAGCAGGTTTTACACGCGTCGCTTTGGCGCTATTTCGGCATTTTCGCGCCGGTCCTCAAGCCCATCGCGCGCGGGTACGGAACCTGCCGCTGGTCGCACGGCTACTCTCGATCAGGGACGATGGCGGCACGGAACGAGGATTCAGCGCGCGACCGCGCCCGCAGGCGTGCCTACGAGCGCCGACGCCAGGCGATCCGTCGCCGCCGCTTGGTCGCCGTGCTCGGCGGCTTGCTCGTCGTGCTGCTCGTCCTGCTCGCCACGAGCGCGTTCGGCGGCGACTCCGGGAAGTCAGAGAAGGCCGAGGACCAGCTCAAGCCGCTCACCGCGCCGCCGGACAGCGCCGCGGCGGCGCACGGGCGCGGCGTCCGCGCCATCGACGGCGTCCTCAGCTACACGCCCTACGTCTCGCGCGGCACGCCGAACCAGAAGCTCGTCGCCCTGACCTTCGACGACGGCCCGGGGCCCCTGACCCCCGAGTTCATCAAGACGCTGCGCGACAACCACGCCCCGGCCACGTTCTTCGTCATCTCCGAGCAGCTGCAGGACTTCGGCGACGCCGCTCGCGCGGCGGTTCGGGACGGCTTCGAGGTGGGCGACCACACCGTCAACCACCGGATGCTCGCGACGCTCAACAAGGCCGATCAGGAGCACGAGATCGTCGATGCCGCCGAGCAGATGAACGACGCCGGGCTGCCGACGCCACAGCTCTTCCGCCCCCCGGGCAACTCCTTCGACGAGACGACGCTCGGCATCCTGAGCGACCGGCACATGCTGATGACCCTGT
>Ga0111539_10011828_pt1 | contig 10939 bp, 7 predicted proteins | sample RhiMethybrSRZTD1_FD_79667 | JGI IMG/M metagenome (GOLD analysis project Ga0111539, IMG submission 79667) | Populus rhizosphere microbial communities from Tennessee, USA - Rhizosphere MetaG P. TD hybrid SRZTD1 (version 2) (version 2) | ecosystem: Host-associated > Plants > Roots > Rhizosphere >... | reverse complement strand
TGGCGAGCTCGAGCTTCCGCTTGTCTCCGTGCGGGAGCGAGCCGGCGGGCAGCGCCGCGCGATCGTCGAGCCCGACGCGCGAGAGCGCCCAGCGCGCGCGCTCCAGCTCGTCGCGATTCGACGACGCGAGCCGCCAGATCCGCATCGCGCCGCCGCGGCTCGCCTCGACCGCGAGCCGCACGTTCTCGAGCACGGAGAGCTGCGGGAACACGCTCGAGGTCTGGAACGTGCGCCCGAGCCCGGCCTGCGTGCGCGCGTGCACCGGCTCGTCCGTCACGTCGCGCCCGGCGAGCTCGATCCGCCCGGCGGTGGGCCGCATCAGGCCGGAGAGCAGGTTGAACAACGTCGTCTTCCCTGCGCCGTTCGGCCCGATGATCCCCAGGAACTCCCCTGCGGGCACCTCGAGCCCGACACCGGCGACGATCGTTGCGCCGCCGATGTCGAGCCCGAGCTGTCGAGTCGTCAGGATCGAGGAGTCGTCATCCACCCGCTTACGGGAACTGCCTCACCGGCGGTGCCATGTTCCCCGCGGGGAACGTCTTCACCGGAACCGCGCGCCACTTGCCGTTCACCTGGCGCGTCCGCACCTGGAACATCGGCTGGAGCATCGCGTGGTCGGTCTGGCGGATCCGCTGAACGCCCTTCGGGGCGAGGAACTGGAAGCCCTCGAGCGCACTGATCATCCGGTCGACGTCATCGCCTCCGCGTGAGACGGCGCGCTGGATCATCTGCGCGGTCACGAATCCGTCCGGCGTGAAGATGTCCGGGACCTGGTTCTTGCGCTTCATCTGCGCCTTGAGCCAGTTGTTGACCTTGTTCTTCGGCGCCTCGGCGACGTAGTGCGTGAGGAAGTTCAGGCCGGGGACGTAGCTCGCCCACGTCGCGCGCTCCGCCAGGCCGGTGGCGACCGTCGTGCCGCGGACCGTCCCCTGCTGGTCGAGCGCGCGCCACATCGCAGGCCCCGTCGTGCCGGCCCAGGCGACGAAGAGCAGATCGGGGTTCATCTGGTTCGCGCGCTGCGCGAACGGGGTGAAGTCCGACGCCGAGAGCGGAACGAGGACCGACGAGACCTGGTGACCGGCACCGCCGAGGATCGCGCGCACGGCGGCCACGTTGCCCTGTCCGAACACGCTGTCCTGCGCGAAGACGACGACGCGGCGGCCGGTCGAACGGCCGAGGATGCCCTTCGCCGCGAGCACGTCCTGCGTGCTCTGGCGTCCGGCGCGGAACGTGTAGCGGTTGAGGGCCGTGATCGCGTCGCTGGCAGCCGGGCCGCTGATGAAGAGGACGCGGTTCTGCGCCGCGAGCGGGGCGACCTGCACGGCCGCGCCCGAGGACGTCGAGCCGGCGATGATCTTGTAACCCTGTCCGATGAGGTCACGGGCTGCGGTGACCGCCTTCGCCGGATCTCCGGCGTCGTCGACGTACGTGACCTGGACTGGACGGCCGTTGATGCGGTTCGTCCCTTTCGTGACGTACTGCAGACCCAGGGTCAGGCCCTGGCGGTACTGCGCTCCGTAGGCGGAGAGCAGGCCGGTGCGCGAGTAGACGATCCCGATCTTGATCGGGGCCGCCGCCGCAGTGTTGTCGGCGCCGCGTGTCCCTGCGCCGGCCGTCCCCGCGACCGCCGCAAGCGTCAACGCCAGGACGACGCCGAGCGCCGCCGCCCACGTTCTTGCTCCTCGCATCCAACGACTCCCTTCCGAAACTGAGACCCGATTCAGGTCTCGCTTTATGACAGGTCAGGGAGTTCGGGTCAAGCCTGAGGGCCGGAGAGGGTAGCGTCCGAGGGGTGGAGGCGGCAGTGATCCCCGATCCACGTCGCTGGCGCGCACTGGCGCTCGTCTGCGTCGCGTTCTTCATGGTCGTGCTCGACGTCTCGATCGTGAACGTCGCGCTCCCGACGATCGCGATCGACCTCGATCTCTCGCAGTCGACGCTCCAGTGGATCATCACCGCCTACTCGCTCGCGTTCGGCGGCTTCCTGCTCCTGGGCGGTCGCGCGGCGGACGTGTACGGACGCCGGCGCGTCTTCATGATCGGCATGGCGCTCTTCACGTTCGGCTCGCTGATGTGCGGGTTCGCGCAGGGCGGTGCGTGGCTGATCGCCTTCCGCGCGCTCCAGGGGCTCGGCGGCGCGATCATCTCGCCCGCGACGCTCGCGATCATCAACGCGTCGTTCAGCCACGGCGGTGCCGAGCGCAACAAGGCGTTCGGGATCTGGGGCGCGGTCGCGGGGAGCGGCGCCGCGGCGGGCGTGCTGCTCGGCGGGATCCTGACCGAGTACCTCGGCTGGCAGTGGATCTTCTTCGTCAACGTCCCCGTCGGAATCGCGATCATCCTGCTCTCGACGAGGCTCGTCTCCGAGGGCAGGGTCGAGGGCGTCGATCCGCACACCGACCCGCTCGCGGCCATCCTCGTCACCGCCGGCCTCGTGTCGTTCGTGTACGCGATGTCGAAGGCGCCCGAGGCCGGGTGGATCTCGGTCCAGACGATCGGCCTGACGATCCTCGCCGCGGTGCTGATCGCGGCCTTCTTCGTGAAGGAGACGCGCACCGACGCGCCGCTCGTTCCGCTCGGGCTCTTCCGCCGCCGCCCGGTGGCCGTCGCGAACGTCGTCGGCTTCTGCCTCGGCGGAGCGATCTTCGGCGGCTTCTTCCTGCTCACGCTCTACATGCAGCAGGTGCTGGGCTACTCGCCGATCAAGACCGGGCTCGCGTTCCTCGCGACGGCGGGAACGACGATTCCCGCGGCCGGGATCGCGCAGGCGCTCGTCACACGCGTCGGCGTCAAGCCGGTGATGGCCACCGGGCTCGCGCTCAACACGTTTGCGTACGTCTGGTACACGCAGCTCCCGGTCGACGGCCACTACTGGACGAACCTGTTCGTCCCCTTCCTCGCCAGCGGCTTCGGCCTCGCGTTCACGTTCATCCCGGTCTCGCTCGCGGCGCTGTCGAACATGGAGGACAGGATCGCCGGCGTCGCGTCGGGCCTGCTGAACACGTCGCAGCAGATCGGCGGCGCGCTCGGCGTCGCGATCGCGTCGACGATCGCGACGACGCACACCAAGACGCTCCTCGAAGAGGGTGCGTCACGCGCCGCTGCGCTCACCGGCGGCTTCAACTGGGCGTTCTGGGTCGCCAGCATCTTCGTGTTCGTCGGCTTCGTCGTCACCGTCACGGTGCTGCGGCGGAGCGACGTGCCGGCCGAGGCGGCCGCCGCGGCCGGCCCCGCGGGCTAGCGATCACTCGATCGAGGGGTGGCGTCACCCCCGTCTGAGCGCGACTTCTTGGACTGAAGTCCACAGCGCTGCGGTCGCGCTGTCCGAACCCAGATCCGAGGAGCTGGTCCGCCGTGTTCGAAGCGATCGCAAGGTCATCCCGCAGGCGCTGGACGCTGGTCGTCGTCTCCCTCTCGGCATGTGTGCTCGCGACGACCGCGTCCGCGCACCGTTCCGACTTTCGCCCCGGCAAGTGGCCGTCTTCCACGGTCATCATCGGCTACTCGAGCGAGCAGGCGCTCGACACCGCGCTGCGCGGACGCGGCGCCACGGTCGTCGGCCGCGCCCCGCGCCTGCGCACCGTCGCCGTCCGGCCCTCGGGTGACGCCGCCTCGTTCGCGGCCGACGTCTCGGGGCAGCGCGGAATCGACTTCGTCCAGCCTCCCGTCGCGCGGCGCGCGCTCGTCGAGCCGGCGCTCTCGCCCGCGGCGGTGCCGGGCGGCTCCTATCAGTGGCAGTACGCGATGACCGGCGCCGATCGCGTGCCGGCGAACGTCGTCCGCTCCGCGCTGGCGGTGCGGATCGGCATCGTCGACTCCGGCGCCGACCTGAGCGCGCCGGACATCGAGGCCAAGCGGCCGCTCACGTACAACGCGATCGACAACTCGCGCGACGTCACCGACACGGTCGGCCACGGGACGTTCGTCGCGTCTCTCGCCGCCGGCTCGTCGTCGAACGGCGAAGGCGTCGCCGGCGTGGCGGGTGAAGCGCGCCTGATCACGATCAAGTCGAGCGCCGCCGGCATGTTCACCGACTTCGAGCTCGCTGCGGGGATCGCCTACGCGGTCGACAACGGCGCGAAGGTGGTCAACCTCAGCCTCGGCGGGACGAAGTCGTCGATGACGGAGGTGCGCGCCCTCGAGTACGCGCTCGCGAAGGACGTGCTCGTGATCGCGGCGGCCGGCAACGAGGCACAGCGCGGGAACCCCGTCGAGTACCCGGCTGCGCTCCTGCAGCCGGTCGGCTCGAACGGTGTCGGCGGGTACGGCCTCGCGGTCGGTGCGACGACGATGACCGGCGCGCGGGCCGCGTTCTCGAACTACGGCTCGTACATCTCGCTCGCTGCCCCGGGCGAGGACGTCTTCGGCGCGATCTCGAAGGACTCATCCGCCAAGCAGTGGCCGCGCGTCGCGCTCCCCGGCTCGACGAAGGGCCTCTACGGCTACAACAGCGGCACGTCGTTCGCCGCGCCGCAGGTCGCCGGCGCCGCCGCGCTCCTCTGGGCTGCCAACTCCGCCCTGAGCGCGCGCCAGGTCGCCGACATCCTCAAGCAGACCGCCTCGGGCGGCGGCCAGTGGAACCCCGAGCTCGGCTACGGCGTGATCAACGTCGCCGCCGCGGTGGAGGTCGCCCGCAACACGCCCGCCGTCTCGCTCCGCGCGTTCAAGTACAAGGACACGGTCCGCCTCAGCTGGCGCGGCTCGACGCGGAGGGAGCGCGCGTACCGGCTGCTCACGCTCGGCCCGAACGACGAGGACCAGGTGCTGGTCCCGAGCACCACCGACTCCTCACAGACGATCGAGGGCAAGGGTGGAGGAACGCACGCCTTCGTCGTCGAGTCGCTCGACGGCGCAGGCGCGGTGATCGCCCGGTCGGCGCCGGCGCTCGTCACGCTCGGCCAGGCCAAGTCGTCGCTGACGCTCACGCCGTTCAAGTTCAAGGATCGCGGGAAGCGGTACTCGGTCGTCGTCGGCATGCTGAATGCGAACGCGCCGGACGTGAAGCTCGGCCGTCGCATGATCCGGCTCGAGCAGCTCATGCGGGGACGCTGGCGGTTCGTCGCGTACCAGTGGACGGACGCCGCGGGCCGCGTGATCTGGGTCGTGCCGAAGGGTCGCTACACGATCCGCGCGATCTTCAAGGAGTCCTCCGAGCTCCGGGCCGCCAACAGCCGCGCGCTGACGGTCAGCGGCTTCTAGGTCGACCCCGACCTCCGTCCAGCCCGACTCACCCCAACCGAGGGTGTCGCTCCGAGCGGCCGCGGACGACGCTTGGCGCCCCACCTCCGAGGAGTGACCCTTTGCTGAAGACGATCGCCGCCGTGTCCCTGTCCGCATGCGTGCTCGCCGGCGGCGCCTCCGCCCACAACGCGGACTTTCGGCCGGCGAAATGGCCGTCATCCACCGTCCTCGTCGGCTACTCGAACGAGCGTGCGCTCCAGGATGCGCTTCGGGGAAGCGATGCGATCGTCGTCGGAAGGGCGCCGCGGCTTCGCACGGTCGCCGTCCGCCCGTCGGGCGACGCGGCGTCCTTTGCGGCGGCCGTCGGCGGCAGGCGCGGGATCGACTTCGTCCAGGCACCGGTCGCGCGTCGTCCGCTCGTCGAGCCGGGCGTCGCGCCGGCGTCGGTTCCCGGAGGCTCGTACCAGTGGCAGTACGCCTTGACGAAGTCGGACCGCGTTCCCGACGACGTCCGGCGCATGTCGGTCGCCGTGCCGATCGCGATCGTCGACTCGGGCGCCGACCTGAGCGCGCCCGACATCGAGGCGAAGCGGCCGCTCACGTACAACGCGATCGACAACACCCGTGACGTCACGGACACCGTCGGCCACGGAACGTTCGTCGCGTCGCTCGCGGCCGGGTCGTCCTCGAACGGCGAGGGTGTTGCGGGAGTCGCCGGCGACGCGCGGCTGATGACGATCAAGGCGAGCGCCGGCGGTGCGTTCACCGACTTCGAGCTCGCCGCCGCGATCGCCTATGCGGTCGACAGCGGCGCGAGGGTCATCAACCTCAGTCTCGGCGGAACGAGGTCGTCGCAGGTCGAGAAGCGGGCGCTGCAGTACGCGTTCGCGAAGGACGTCCTCGTCGTCGCGGCCGCGGGGAACGAGGCGCAGCGCGGCAACCCGGTCGAATACCCCGCCGCGCTCCTCCAGCCCGTGGGCTCGAACGGCGTCGGCGGCTACGGCCTCGCCGTCGGCGCATCGACGATCTCCGGAGCGCGCGCGCCGTTCTCGAACCACGGCTCCTACGTCTCGCTCGCGGCTCCCGGCCAGAACGTCTTCGGGGCGATCTCGAAGGACGCATCGCCGAAGCAGTGGCCACGGGTCGCTCTGCCCGGGTCGGCGAAAGGCTTCTACGGCTACAGCAGCGGCACGTCGTTCGCCGCGCCGCAGGTCGCGGGCGCGGCCGCCCTCGTCTGGGCCGCGAACGGCGCGCTGAGCGCACGCCAGGTCGCCGACATCCTCAAGCAGACCGCGTCCGGCGGAGGGCAGTGGAACCCGGAGCTCGGGTACGGCGTGATCGACGTCGCCGCAGCCGTCGCTCAGGCGGCGGCGACACCGGCGGTCTCGCTGAGCGCGAGCAAGCTCAACGGCTCGGTCCGGCTGACGTGGCGCGGATCGACGCGCAGGGAACGTGCCTACCGGCTGCTCACGCTCGGGCCGAACGGCGAGGAGCAGGTGCTCATCCCGAACACGGTCGCGTCGACGCAGACGATCCCCGGCGACGGGGGCGGCACGCACACGTTCGTGGTCGAGTCGCTCGACGCCGCGGGCGCCGTCCTGGCGCGGTCGGCCGCGGTCGTCGTGACGCTCGGGCAGGCGAAGTCGTCGTTGACGCTCACGCCCTTCAAGTTCAAGGACGGCGGCAAGCGGTATTCCGTCGTCGTCGCGATGCTCGGGACGAACGCTCCGGACGTCAGGCTGAACCGGCAGATGATCCGGCTCGAGCAGCGCTCGCGCGTCGGGTGGCGCCTCGTCTCGTACCAGTGGACGGATGCAGCGGGGCGCGTGCTCTGGCTCGTGCCACGCGGGCGGTTCACGATCCGCGCGCGCTACACCGGCACGTCGGAGCTCCGCTCCGCCGACAGCCGCGCGCTGAGCGTCAGCGGCGTCTAACCGCGCACCGCGCCGGCCGTGAGGCCGAACGCGACCTTGCGCTGCACGAGCGCGAAGAAGATCACGACGGGGAGCGACGTCAGCGTCGCCGCGGCCATCAACGGTCCGTACGCCGTGCCACGTGACGTCGTGAACGACGCGAGCCAGACCGTGAGCGTCTGGTGCTCCTGGCTCGAGAGCAGAACGTACGCGAAGATGAACTCGTTCCAGGCGAGCACGAACGCGAACACGGACGTCGCGACGAGGCCGGGCGCGATCAGCGGGAGCAGGATCCTCATGAACGCGCCGAAGCGCGTGCAGCCGTCGACCATCGCCGCCTCCTCGAGGTCGCGCGGGATGCCCATGATGAACCCGCGGAGCGTCCAGACGGTGAACGGGAGCACGAACGTGAGGTACGTGATGATCACGCCGGTCAGCCGGTCGACCTGATTGGCCCGCGCGAGGAGGATGTAGAGCGGGATGATCAGCGCGGTCGCCGGGATCATCTGCACGCCGATGATCACGACGATGAACGCGCGCCGGCCGTAGAAGCTGAAGCGCGCGATCGCGAGCGCCGCGAGGAAGCCGACCACGAGCGACAGCACGACGACGACGCCGACGATGATCACGCTGTTCTTCACGTTGTCCCAGAAGTACGGCCGATGGACGGCGTCGTCGAAGTTGTCGAGCGTGAACGGCGACGGGATCCACTTCGGGTCGAAGCGCAGGATGTCGCGCGGCGGCTTGAACGCCGTCGCGACCATCCAGTAGACCGGGAAGATCATGAAGACGAGGATGAAGAGCCCGATCGTGTTCGCGATCAGGCGCTGACGGTTGCGCCGGTTCTTCAGGTCGAACGAGCGGCGCATGCGGAGCGCGATCGCCGTCACTGGTCGACCTCCGAGATCTGGATCATCTGCCGCACGTAGACGAAGCTCACGCTGAGCATCAGCAGCACCATCACGACCGAGATCGCGGCGCCGAGCCCGTACTGGCTGACGCGGAACGACGAGACGAACGCGAAGACGCTCAGCAGGTAGTAGTCGGGGCTCGGCCGGTTCTCGAGCATGATCCAGACCTGGTTGAAGACCTGGAAGTCCCAGATGATCGAGAGGCTGGTGATGATCACGAAGATCGGCTTCACGAGCGGGAACGTCACGCGCCGGAACACCTGCCACGGGCGCGCACCGTCCACCTCTGCCGCCTCGACGAGCTCCTGAGGCACCTGTGACAGCCCCGCGTAGATCGTGATCGCCGCAAACGGGATCGCGCCCCACACGACGACGGCCGTGATCACCGCGAACCCGGTCAAGGAGTTGTCGAACCAGTTGTAGTGGACCAGGTTGGCGATGTGAAGCTTCGTGATCGCCCAGTTGAAGACGCCGAACTGGAAGTCGACCATCCACTGCCAGATGGTGATCGCGACGACGACCGGCGTCGCCCACACCCAGACGAGGCCGACCAGGAGCGCCACGCGCATGAACCGGCCCATGCGAACGAGCAGCAACGCGATCAGCGTCGAGAACAGCATCGTCAGCCCGACGTTCACGACCGTGAACACGACCGTGCGCAGGACGATGTGCCAGAACTCGCGGTTGCCGAGGATCTCGCGGTAGTTGTCGAGCCCCGTCCACGTCCCCTTGTGCGCAATCAGCTCCTCGAGCCCGAAGTGCTCGAACGAGATCCGCCCGAGCCAGTAGAGCGGCCACGCGAGGACGCCGACGAGGACGGCGATCGTCGGCAGCAGGAGCAGGTAGGGAGTGACGTTGTCACGGATCCCCGCCCGCAGCCCGCGACTCCGCCGCCGATCCGAGAGGCCGAGATCAGCGGCGGAAGTCGCGGCCCGGGGAGCGACGCTCATCGCTCGTCGCTCCCCGGGTGCCGGATCACCTGGAGTTCAGGATCTGGGTGATCTGCGCGCTCGCGCGATCGGCTGCGGACTTGATCGTCCGGCGGCCGGTGAAGATCTCCGCGAGCATGTTCTGGAGCACCTGGGCGTTCTCCACGTTCACCCAGTTCGGTGCCGTCGGGACGAACCAGCTCGACGTCGCCGCCCGCGCGAACGGGGCGAGCGTCGGCTTGCTGGCGTTGATGCCGACGAGCGACGTCGTGTTCGGGATCACGCCGGCCGCACTCGTCAGCTGACGCATCATGGGCGTCGCCGTGTAGGCCCGGATCCAGTCGACCGCGAGCGCCCTGTTGCTGCTGGACGCCGGAATCGCGAGATCGGAGCCGCCGAGGAACGTCGGCATGAACTTGCCCTTCTTGTGGCTCGGCATCGGGAACGCGCCGAGCACCGGTGCGAGCGCCGGATCGCCGATCTTCGGATCTGAGATCAGGCCCCACTCCCACCCGTTCGCGATGTCCGCGCCGACGTGGCCCTGCGAGAACACCGTCCACTGGTTGGCCTCGGTGCCGGAACGGTTCGCCCTCGACAGCGCACGGACCGTCGCCTTCAGCTTCGTGAGGCCGGCGATTGCCTGCGGCGAGTTCAGCGTTCCGACCCATTTACCCTTCTTGAAGCGAGCGATCGCTCCGCCGTAGTCGTACACGAACGCCATCCCGGCGTACCAGTACTTGCCCGGGAAGTAGAGCGCCGAGTAGTTCGAGTCGCCCTTGTGGCGGGCCATGACCTTCTTGCCGTACGACACGAACTGGTCGAGCGTCGTCGGGGCCTTGCGCATACCGACGGCGCCGTAGTGGTCCTTGCGGTAGATCACCGCGCGGGCACCGGCGTAATACGGCACGCAGAAGAGCCTGGCCTGGTACGTGCACGACCCGGTCAGGGCCTTCAGCCAGGTCTTGTTGTTCGGGAAGCGGGCTTTGCTCGACGTGATGTTCGCGAGCGCTCCCGCCGCCATGTACTTGGTCGTCTCGGTGTTCCCGAGCTCGATCACGTCCGGAGCCCGGCCGCCCGCGAGGGCCGCGTCGAGCTTCGTGAGGTGGTCGCCCCAGGTCTGGATCTCGACCTTGACGTTGGCGTCGGGATGCGCCGCCTCGAACGCACGGTTGGCGGCACTCACGACTGCGGCCCAGTCGGGCCCTTGCGCGTCGGTCATGAGCCAGACGGTGAGCGTTGTTGCTTTCGCAGCATCCGCGCCGTCGGTTCTCGCGCCTGCCGTCGGCGCGCCGGCGGCAACAGCAACAGCGAGAGCCGCGGCGACGACGTAGCGAAGGTTCATTCTCGTCCTCCCGCGACGAGGCGAGCGACACTTCGAGGTGGCCGGGGAGTCAGGCCGCTCGCCGATTGGTTCGTACCAATGGGCCACGGCGGCAGCATGGCACGATTCGGGACTCCCTGTCAAGACCACTTCTCACGCTTTGGCTTACCCAAGCGGGGTGGGTACCGCCGTATGGAGCGATAATGGTATTGACCAGCCCGCTCAGCGGGCCAGCGTGACCTTCTCGAGCCGCTGCGGGTGGTCCGGGTCGTAGCCCTTCGCGAGCGCGAGCGCCCGCGCGAAGACCTGCCCGGGGAGCACCGACAGGAGCGGCGAGAGGAGCGGGATGGACGGCTCCGGAGTCGGCAGCAGGTACGAGGCGTCCACGTCGGCGGCGGCGTCACCGGAGGCGACGACCGTCGAGCCCGCGGCGCGAGCCCGCGCGACCGCCTCGCGCACGACCGACACGTTCTGGTTCTTCGACGCGATCGCCCAGACGGGGAAGAGGGCGTCGAGTGCGGCGACCGGGCCGTGCGCGAACGCAGTCGCGGTCATGGGCTCGGCCGCGACGCGGCACGTTTCAAGGAGCTTCAGCGCGACCTCTCGGGCGGTCGCGAGCTCCGTTCCGCGCCCGATCACGAACATGCGGCCGACGAACGCGAACGAGACCGCGAGCTCGGCGAC
>Ga0111539_10011825_pt1 | contig 10941 bp, 6 predicted proteins | sample RhiMethybrSRZTD1_FD_79667 | JGI IMG/M metagenome (GOLD analysis project Ga0111539, IMG submission 79667) | Populus rhizosphere microbial communities from Tennessee, USA - Rhizosphere MetaG P. TD hybrid SRZTD1 (version 2) (version 2) | ecosystem: Host-associated > Plants > Roots > Rhizosphere >... | reverse complement strand
GTTCGGCGAGAGGTTGCCTTCCGGCCAGATCTTCACCGCCCCCGGCTCGAGCGCGGCTTCCGGATCGAGGACGAACGGCAGCGGCTCGTATTCGACGTCGACCAGCTGCAGCGCCTCTTCGGCGAGATGCCGATCGACGGCCGCCACCGCCGCCACCGGTTCGCCGGCGAAGCGCACCGGGTTGTTGAAGGCATAGCGGCGGTGGATGGTGATCTTCTTCACCTCGTCGTTGTATTGCTGCCCGCCGGAGATCGAGCCCGCGCCCCAGACGACGCGGCAGTTTTCGTGGGTGACGACCGCCTTGACGCCGGCGAGCGCGAGCGCGCGCGACGTATCGATGCGGCGGATGCGGGCGTGCGGGTGCGGGCTGCGCAGCACCCGCGCGTAGAGCATGCCGGGCAGCGCCACGTCGCCGGTGTAGGTCGCCTTCCCGCTGACGCGTTCGGCGGCGTCGATGCGCGGCGTTGGTCGGCCCAGGACATTCATGACCGACAGCGCGGAGACCGCAGAGATAGCAGGGACCGCAGAGACGGCGGAGACAGCAGAGGACGGCGACGCGCCGGGTATTCTCTGCGTGCTCCTCTGCGTGCTCTGCTCCCTCTGCGAGCTCTGCGTGCTCTGCTCCCTCTGCGTGCTCTGCGCCGCCGCGATAGCGGCCAGGTAATGGTTGTAGCTGGCGCAGCGGCAGATGTTGCCCGCCATCGCCGCGCGCGCCTCTTCGCGCGTCGCATGCGGGTTGGCGGTCAGCAGCGCCTTCGCGCTCATCAGCTGACCCGACGTGCAGTAGCCGCACTGCGGCGCGTCGTGCTCGACGAACGCCCGCTGCAGCGGGTCGTCGGCCAGGCCTTCGACCGTCTGCACCGATCGCCCGTCGGCCCACACCGCCAGCTGGCTGCACGAGTAGACCGGCTTGCCGTCCAGCAACACCGTGCAGGCGCCGCACTCGCCGCGATCGCAGCCGATCTTGGTGCCGGTCAACCCGAGGTGATCGCGCAGCGCCTCGACCAGTGTCCAGCGATCTTCCACCTCGAGGCGGCGCACGGTGCCGTTGACCGTGATGGCAATCGACGTGCGCGGCGCCGCCGGCGGCGCCGGCTGCGCGCGAAGGGGGCGGGCCACGGCCGCGGCCGTGATGGCCGCGCCGCTGCCTTCGAGGAAGTGTCGGCGCGAAATCCTGCGTTTCCCGGCCATCTCACCCTCCCGCCACGCCGTGAACGTGCGGATTATACTGACAGCCTGACCCATGGACCGCGCCTTTCTGACCGCGCTGCGGCGGATAGTCGGCGACGCCGGCGTGCTCGAGGATCGCCTCGACGTCTTGACCTACGAGTGCGACGGGCTGGCTCATCTTCGCCAGACGCCGGGCGCCGTCGTGCTGCCGGCGAGCGCCGCCGACGTGCAGGCGATCGTCAAGCTCTGCGCGCGGGCGCAGGTGCCGTTCGTCGCCCGCGGACACGGCACCGGGCTCTCCGGCGGCGCGCTGCCGGTCGCCGACGGCATCGTCATTGCGATGTCGCGGCTGAACCACGTGCTGCACGTCGACATCCCGAATCAACGCGTCACCGTCGAGCCGGGCGTGACCAACCTCGAGATCACGCGGCAGGTCGCCCCCTACGGCTATTACTACGCGCCTGATCCGTCGAGCCAGCAGGTGTGCTCGATTGGCGGCAACGTCGCCGAGAACTCAGGCGGCGCGCACTGCCTCAAGTACGGCTTTACCGTGCATCACGTGCTCGGCGTCGAAGCGGTGATGCCCGACGGCGAGATGATTCACCTCGGCGGCCCGGTCGCCGACACGCCGGGACCCGATCTGCTCGGCCTGGTGGTCGGATCGGAGGGGACGCTCGCCATCGTCACGAGCATCACGGTGCGGATCCTGCGCCGGCCCGAAGCGGTGCAGACGCTGCTCGCGGCGTTCGACACGATCGAAGGCGGCGGCGGCGCCGTGTCCGACATCATCGGCGCCGGCATCATCCCGGCGGCGGTCGAGATGATGGACTCGCTGGCGATCCGCGCGGCCGAGGCCGCGGTGCACCCGAACTTCCCCGATGCCGACACCATCCTGATCGTCGAGCTCGACGGGCCGCAGGCCGAGGTCGCGGCGCTGTTCGACGTGGTCGTCGACATCTGCCGCCGCCGCGGCGCGACGACCGTCGAGGTGGCGACGAGCGACGAGCATCGCGCGCGCATCTGGCGCGGCCGCAAGGCGGCGTTTGCGGCGATGGGGCGCGTCTCGCCGAACTACTACGTGCAGGACGGGGTCGTCCCGCGGACGCGTCTGCCCGAGGTGCTGAACCGCATCCGCGATCTCGAGAAGCGATCGGGCCTGCGCATCGGCAACGTCTTCCATGCCGGCGACGGCAACCTCCACCCGCTGATCTGCTACGACGAGCGGATTCCCGGCCAGCCGGAACGGGCGGTCGAAGCCGCCGCCGAGATTCTCAGCTACTGCATCGATGCCGGCGGCTCGCTCACCGGCGAGCACGGCATCGGCGCCGACAAGGCGGAGTACATGCCGTCGATGTTCGCCGCCGAAGATCTCGCGCTGATGCAGCGCGTGCGCGCGGTGTTCGATCCGCGCGGCCTCTGCAACCCGGGCAAGGTGTTTCCCACCCCTCGCCTGTGTGGGGAAGTGCCAGGTCCCTATCGACGCCACCCGGCCGAGGAAGCCGGCCTCGCCGACCGCATGTAACCCCGCGGCGTGGATGTTTGCGGACCCAGGCTGTCATGTCGAACGACGGGCACACGGCTCCCGACCCTGTCGCCACCGATCTGGTTCAGCCTTCGTCCGCGCGCGACGCCGCCGCCACCCTGAAGCGCCTCTCGACGGAAGGGTTGTCGACGGTCATCCGCGGCGCCGGCAGCAAGATGGACTGGGGCCGCCCGCCGGCGAAAATCGACGTGATGCTCGACATGCGGCGGCTGAACCGCGTGCTCGAGCATCAGCACGGCGACCTCACCGCCACCATCGAGGCGGGCGCGACGCTCCGCGACGTCAACGACGTGCTGTCGCGGCTCGGCCAGGGCCTGCCGCTCGATCCGCCGTTCGCCGATCAAGCGACGATCGGCGGCATCCTCGCCACCAACGACAGCGGTCCGCTGCGGCATCGCTACGGCGCGCCGCGCGACCTGGTGATTGGCGTGCAGCTGGCAACGACCGACGGCGAGCTGACCAAGGCGGGCGGAAAGGTGGTGAAGAACGTGGCCGGCTACGATCTGTCCAGGCTGATGGCTGGTTCGTTCGGCAGCCTGGCCGCGATCGTCAGCGCCACCTTCAAGCTGTCGCCGATTCCCGAGGCCTCGAAAACGATCAGGCTGACCGCGCGCGACGCCGCGTCGCTGGCGCAGATCGTCCGCGCGGTGATGAGCTCGCAGCTCGACCCGATGGCCTTCGAGATCGGCACCGGCTCGCCCGGTGACGCCGCGCGATCGTCGTCCGGTGCCGAGCCTCACTTGCACGCGCTCGTTCGTTTTGCCTCGCTGCCCGCGGCGGTCGACGCGCAGGTCGCGGCCGCGACCGAGGCGCTGCAGCCGCTGGCGGCGGGCATCCAGGTGATCGAAGGGTATGCGGAGCGCACGTTGTGGCGGAGCCACGCGTCGCGGCTGTGGGAGCAGCCGGGCGCAATCGTGCGCGCCAGCTGGCTCCCGGCGTCGCTCGCCAGCGTCCTCGACGAGCTGCCGGCCGGCGCCGAGCTGATCGGGCGCGGCGCCGTCGGCGCCGGCCTGGTGCGCATCGGCGGCGACGAATCGGAACAGGCGCGCGTCATCGGCGCGCTGCGGATCTCGGCGCACTTCGGCAACGTCGTCATCAGGCGCGGCTCGCCGGCGCTGAAGGCGCTGGCCGATGTCTGGGGCCCGCAGGGCGACCGCGGCCGGCTGCTGGCGTCGATGAAGCGCGCCTTCGATCCGCAAGGCGTCCTCAACGCCGGTCGTGGTCCCCTGTGAGCGAAACCTTCGATCGCAGCCACCCGCCGGACCGCGCGCTGATCGACAAGTGCGTCCACTGCGGCTTCTGCCTGCCCACCTGCCCCACCTATGTGCTGTGGGGAGAAGAAATGGATTCGCCGCGCGGCCGCATCTACCTGATGGAAGCCGGCCTCGACGAGCGCGCTACGATGGCGCCAGGCTTCGTGCGCCACTTCGACGCCTGCCTCGGCTGCATGGCGTGCGTCACCGCATGCCCCTCCGGCGTGCAGTACTCGCCGCTCATCGAAGCGACGCGCGGCCAGATCGACCGGCGCTTTTCGCGTCCGCTTGCCGATCGCCTGTTCCGCGCCGCGATCTTCTCGCTGTTTCCCTACCCGGCCCGGCTGCGGTTCGCGCTCGCGCCGCTGGTCGTGGCCGGGTGGGCCAGGGACGTCGCGCGCGCGCTCCGCAGGATCGGCCGCTCGTCGGGCGACCAGCGGAGCCGCTCCGACACGCGGCGGTCCGGCAGCGGCCGCGCCGCCGAGCTCGCCGTGCAGTTCAAGAGCCTGACCTTCGAACGCAAGCGGCGGGCGCGCCGGGAGCAGCGCGACAGCGGCCCGCCTGACAGCGGCCTGCTCGCGCGGCTGCGGGCGATGATCGAGCTGGCGCCGCACGTCACGGTGAAGTCGCTGCTCGCGCAGGTCCCGGCGCGGACGCCCGCGAACGGCGCGCGCCGGTTGACCGTCGGCCTGCTCACCGGCTGCGTGCAGCGCATCGCCTTTCCACGCGTCAACGAGGCGTCAGTCCGCGTCCTCGCCGCGGAAGGGTGCGACGTCGTCGCACCGCCGGAACAGGGCTGCTGTGGCGCGCTCGCGCTGCACGCCGGGCGGCTCGACGAGGCGCGCGCCTTTGCCCGACGCACCATCGACGTCTTCGAGCGCGCCGGCGTCGAGGCTGTCGCGGTCAACGCCGCGGGCTGCGGATCGTCGATGAAGGAATACGGGCAGCTGCTGGCCGACGATGCGGCATGGGCGGAGCGGGCGCGGGCGTTCTCGGAGAAAGTTCGCGACGTCAGCCAGATCCTCTGCGAGCTCGGCCCGCGCGCCGAGCGCCATGCGCTGCAGTTGCGCGTCGCGTATCACGATGCCTGCCACCTGGCGCACGCGCAGGGCGTGCGCCAGCCGCCGCGCGATGTGTTGCGCTCGATTCCGGGGCTCGAGATAGTGCCGCTCGCCGAGCAGGAGATCTGCTGCGGCAGCGCCGGCATCTACAACCTGGTGGAGCCGGTCACCGGCCGCGAGCTTGGCGATCGCAAGGCGGGCGTGATCGACGCCGCGCGTCCGGATATCGTCGCGACCGCGAATCCCGGCTGCACGCTGCAGATCGCCGCCGCGGCGGCGCGGCGCGGCCGCGCGTGGACGATCCGCCACCCGATTGAGCTCCTGGATGCCTCAATTCGTGGCAGCAACCCCTAGAATCAGTCGCAGTCGTCAGTTACCAGTCCATGCGTCAGTCGTAGTCGCAGGGCTCACGTGTAGCGACACCTAGCAACTAGCAGCTAGCAACCAGCCCCTAGTCCCCAGCCCCCAGCCCCTACTGCGGCGGCGACGAAGTCGAAGTCCTCGCTCCGGCGCCGCCCTTCAGATACTGGTTCCACCACGCGAGCTCGTTGATCGCGCGGTGCACGTTGTTCCAGTGCCCGGCGATGCCGTGCGGCTGATCGGCGTAGCGGATCATCTTCGCCGGGATGCCGCGGCGCTTCAGCGCGAAGTACATCTGCTCCCCCTCTTCGTAGGGGACGCGCTGGTCGACTTCACCGTGCACGAACAGCGTCGGCGTCCGCACGTTGCCGGCATGGGTCAGCGGCGACTGCTTGATCATCCGCTCGCGCGCGGCCGCATCCCACGGCGTGCCGAAGAACTCCGTCTCCTTGGTGCGATAGATGTCGGCCGTGCCGTAGTCGCTCACCCAGTTGGTGATGCCGGCGCCGGTGATCGCGGCGGCGAACCGATCGGGGTACTGCGTGATCAGCCAGTTGGTCATGAACCCGCCGTACGAATGACCGGTGTGTCCGACACGCTTGGGATCGATCGGATAGCGCTTCAGCACGTAGTCGATCCCCGAGACGACGTCCTCGCCGTCCTTGGCGCCCCAGGCGCCCCACGTCGCCCATTTGAACGCGTCGCCGTAGCCGGTCGAGCTGCGGAAGTTCGTATCGAGCACGAAGTAGCCGTTGGCCGCGAAGTACTGCTTCTTGAAGTCGAAGATGTAGCCGGTCGCCGCATGCGGCCCGCCATGGCTGGTGACAATCAGCGGGTACGCGCCCTTGCCGGCGGCGTAGCCGTGCGGATACATCAGCCACCCCTCGATCTCGGTGCCGTCGACGCTGGGCCACTTCAGGCGCTCCGCCTTGCTGAAGGCGACCATCGACGTGATGCCGGCATGGACATCGCTCAACCGGCGCTCGCCGCTGCCGTCGATGTTCGCGGCGAAGACGTCCGGCGGCGCTTCGTGGACGCCGACCGTGTAGGCGATGGTTTTGAACGCGCGATCGATGGTCAGCGCGCCAAGCCGCCGCGGACCCCGGGTTACCTGTTCGACCACGCCGGCCGGGACCGAGGTGCGGAACAGGTGCTGCTCGCCGCCGATCTCCGCCGTGAAGTAGATGAACCGTCCATCGGGCGACCAGCGCGCGTCGCCCGGCTCGAGGTCCCAGTTGGCGGTGAGGTTCGTCGCCGCGCCGCCGCCCACCGGGCGAATGACGAGATCGCGCGCGCCGCCGTGGGTCAGCTTCTGCTTGATGATCATCTCGGTGCCGAAGCTGCGGGCGTAGGAGATGAAGCGCCCGTCGGGCGAGAAGTCGACGTCGCCGTAGACGTACTCGTCGTCGGTCACGTGCGTGACCTTGCCATCGGCCGTGACGGTCCACACGGTCGTGTTGCCGTATTTCAGCTCCTCGCGCCACGCCGCATCGGCCGTGAACGCGAGCAGTTGTCCATTCGGATGCCAGACGATGTCGGCCGGACGGAGGTCGGCGTCGACGAGTATCTTCTCTGCGCCACCGCCCTGGGGCGAGTCGAAGGGCTTGACCACGAGCTGCGCCGCGGGACGCGCGCGCAGGTTCGGCGCCGGGAACGGCGCGCCGTCGCGCTGGAAGTCCTTCCAGTCGAAAGTGACGCCCTTGAAGCGCTCTTCGTGCCGCTTCTCGAACTCGCTGGCGTAGGTGCGCTCGACCTTGGGAACGGTCTTGTCCTTCGCGAACGCGATCGACTTCCCATCCGGGCTGACGACGGCGCCCGGCGGCAGCACCGAGGCTCGCTGCGGCGGCGCCGCGAGGTTCTGCGGATCGAGCGACCAGCGCTCGCGTTCGGCGGCGTATTCGAGGCGGCTGCCCGCCGTCCACGATGCGCCGGCGATGTCCTTGCCGTAGTGCGCCACGCGGACCGGTCGCGCGGAGGCGTCTGCCGGCACGATGCGGGTTTCGGTGCGCGTGCTGTTGTCTTCCTCGATTCGCGTCGACACGGTGAAGACCACCCATCGTCCATCCGGCGAGATGGCGGGCGCGCCGACCGTCTGCAGGCGGTAGTAATCCTCGATCGCGAGCGGTCGCCCGCGCGCCGGCTGCTGCGCCAGGGTGCCCACCGCGGTCCAGGCGGCGCCCACGAGAAGAGCGGCGCCGAGCTTCAGCTGAAAACTCAGGCGGGTCGACGGCATGTTCGGCCTCCGGCCCCTTCGACTCGCCGCGGGTGACATCGCGGCTCGCTCAGGGCAGGCCATTATGCGCCCAGGCTGTCGTTCACGACAGACATCCTCGTCCGTCTTCGGCGACACGGATACAACGGCGGGCTCGATCCTCGATCGCGGACAACTCCCACCGGTGGCTGCAGATAGGCGGCAAGCGGCGCTAGAATTGTCACTGGCATTGGCATTGCTCGGCTGTACTACTGCCAGCGTCTGCCCGTTTGAAGGATGCGTCCCGTGTCCGCCTACAAAAAGCTCTTCCTCTTCTTCACGCTGACCATCGTCGCGCTGGTCGTGTCGGCTGAGACCGGCGAGGCCCAGGGCTTCCGGCGAAGCCACGTCGTGCTGGTTGGCGGGTACTACGGCTACCCCGGTCCTTACTGGTACGCCGATCCGTGGTACGGCTACGGATATCCGTGGGGCCCGTTCGGCTATCCGCCGCCGTATCACTACTACGGCTGGGCCGAAGCCTCCGTGCGGCTCGAAGTCACGCCTCGCGATGCCGAGGTGTACGTCGACGGCTACTACGCGGGCACCGTGGACGATTTCGACGGCACGTTCCAGCGGTTGCGCATCGAGCCGGGGCAGCACGACCTCGAGATTTACAAGGACGGCTTCCGGCCGCTGCGCCAGAAGGCCTACCTGACGGTCGACAACACGTTCCGCATCAAGCAGGCGCTGCAGCCGCTCGCGCCGGGCGAGCAGATGGAGCCGCGGCCCCAGCCGGTCAATCCGCCGCAGGCGAACGCGCCGTACGGCCAGACGCAGGGCGCGCCGCCGCGCGGCTCCGGCCGCCGCATGCCGCCGCCTCCGCCGGGCGGCGATCCGCGCGCCACGCCGCCGCCCGACGCACGAGGCGGTCAGACGCCGTCGGCCTACGGCAGCGTGGCGATCCGCGTGCAGCCGGCTGATGCGGAGATCTTCGTCGACGGCGAGCCGTGGCGCGGCGCGCCGGGGCAGGATCGCCTGGTCGTCGAGCTGGCCGAGGGGTCGCACACCGTCGAAATCCGCAAGCCCGGCTTCAGGACCTACGTCACGCAGGTCGATGTGCGCCGGGGCGAGACGGTGCCGCTGAACGTCAGCCTGCGACAGGAATAACTCGTGGTGTCCGGCTTCAGGCGGGACCCTCGAGAGTCCGGCTAAAGCCGGACGCCACTTACCGATCGGCGGTATCATGAGGGCCGAGTGGCCCTCGTGAGCTACCGCCGCCTCATCGCCGCCCTCCTGACCGCCATCTTCGCTCCAATTGCGTCCGCGGCGTTGTTCGCGCAGCTCGGCTTCCAGCAGGGGCAGGGCCAGGAACCGCGGCCGCGCATCTGGGTCGGCGGCGACCGCGGCTTCGGCCGCATCCGCCGCGAGCCGACCAAATGGGCGGATCGCTCCAACTTCGACGGCGGCTACAACTTCTGCCGCGGCTACTACACCAGCGATCGCCCCGAGAACGGCGGCATGGGCTGGTGGACCGACTACCCCGGCGCCGACAACAATTTCTCAGTGCGCCTCGCCGAGCTCACCTACGTGCGGGTGAAGATGAAGTCTGACGGCCAGCCCGACAACGTCGTCGTGCGGCTGACCGATCCCCTGCTCTACCACTGCCCGATCCTGCACATGGAGGACGTCGGCACGATCCGCTTCAGCGACGAGGAAGTCGAGAGCCTGCGCAACTACCTGCTCAAGGGCGGCTTCCTCTACGTCGACGACTTCTGGGGCACGCTGGCGTGGGAGCAGTGGGCGTACGAGATTGCCCGGGTGCTGCCGCCGCACAAATATCCGATCGTCGAGATCCCGCGCGACCATCCGATCCTGCACACGCTCTACGACGTGAAGGAAGTGCCGCAGGTGCCGTCGATCAACCGCTGGTACCAGATGGACGGCGGCACGTCGGAGCGCGGCGCCGACAGCCCCTACGTGAACTTCCGCGGCATCCAGGACGAGCACGGCCGGCTGATGGTGGTGATGACGCACAACACCGACATCTCCGACACCTGGGAGCGCGAAGGCGAGAACAAGGAGTACTTCGACCGCTTCTCGCCCGACGGCTACGCCGTCGGCGTCAACATCGCGCTCTACGCCTTCACACACTGAGGAGTTCGCAATAGCGCCCGCCGTCACCGAGGTCGTCGAGGCCGAAGGCCACCTCATCGACTCCCAGCTGATGAACGCGATGTTCGATACCGTCGTGCGGCACGACGCGTCGTTCGACGTGCTCGAGTTCCGCATCGGCCGCACCAACGACGAGCCCTCGTTCGTGTCGATGCGGGTGACGGCGAAGGGTCACGCGGCGCTGACCGAGCTGCTCGAGGAGCTGGTCTCGCTCGGCTGCCGCGTCGCGCGCGCCGAGGACGCCCACATCGTGGCCGCCGATCGCGACGGCTGCGCGCCCGAGGACTTCTACTCCACGACCAACCATCGCACCTCGGTGCGGATCAACGGGCAGTGGCTGCCGGTCGATCGCCAGCGCATGGACGCGGCCATCGTCGTCGAGGGGGGCCGGGCAACGTGCCGCAAGCTGCGCGAGATCCGCCAGGGCGACCAGGTGGTCTGCGGCATCGCCGGCATCAAGATCGTCCCCGAGTTCCAGGCGCGCGATCGGCTCGGCTTCGCCTTCATGACCAACGAGATCTCGTCCGAGCGGCGGGTCGAGACCGGCGTCGCCCGGATCGCCGAGATGATGCGCGCGGCGAAGGACGCGGGCGAACGGATCGCGTTCGTCGCCGGCCCGGTGGTGGTCCACACCGGCGGCGGCACCTACTTCTGCGATCTCATCCGCCATGGCTACGTCGACGTGCTGCTCGCCGGCAACGCGCTGGCGGTGCACGACGTGGAGCAGGCGCTGTACGGCACCTCGCTCGGCGTCGACATGGAGAGCGGGCGCGCGATCGAAGGCGGGCATCGCCACCACATGCGGGCGATCAACGCCATCTACCGCGCCGGCGGGCTGCGCGAAGCGGTGCGCAGCGGCGTTCTCCGCTCCGGCGTGATGTACGAGTGCATCCGCCGCAACGTCGACTACGTCCTCGCCGGCAGCATCCGCGACGATGGGCCGCTGCCGGACACGGTGATGAACCTGGTCGAGGCGCAGGACCGGTATACGGAGGCGCTGCACGGCGTCAACCTGGTGCTGGTGCTGTCGACGATGCTGCACGGGATCGGCGTCGGCAACATGCTGCCGGCGTGGGTGCGCCTGGTGTGCGTCGACATCAACCCGGCGGTGGTGACCAAGCTCGCCGACCGCGGCTCGTCGCAGACCATCGGCATCGTCACCGACGTCGGGCTGTTTTTGCGGCAGCTCGC
>Ga0111539_10011814_pt1 | contig 10947 bp, 12 predicted proteins | sample RhiMethybrSRZTD1_FD_79667 | JGI IMG/M metagenome (GOLD analysis project Ga0111539, IMG submission 79667) | Populus rhizosphere microbial communities from Tennessee, USA - Rhizosphere MetaG P. TD hybrid SRZTD1 (version 2) (version 2) | ecosystem: Host-associated > Plants > Roots > Rhizosphere >... | reverse complement strand
CGATCCGTGCTGGCCGGGTCGTATCGCCGAAGCCTCGCATATCCGGTGCGACGGCCCGGTATCCCGCGCGAGCCAGGGCGGGGACGAGATGACGGTATTGGTAAGACAGCTGCGGAAAGCCATGAAGGAGGACGACCAGGGGACCTTGGCCATCTGTCAGGTAATGGAATCGGATGCCGTTCGCATCGATGAACTCCGACCGCATCACGAAGGCTTCAGGCCCCCGGCTTGAAGGTCATGAGCGCGATGATGACGGCGAAGCCAACGAGCTCCAGCCGCGAGACCAGGAACAGGCGGTCGATGAGCGCGCGGCCGCGCTCGGACGTGGGCCCCTCAGCCTCGAAGAGCTGGGCGGCCCGCTTGACTCGCGGTCCGAGGTAGACAGCGCCGACGACTGCCGATAGCACCCAGAGGGCTACCGAAACGGCGATCCACGTCTGCCCGAAGCTCCACGCCTGCAACGTCATCGCGCCGCCGGCGAGGAAGAGCAGTACGGCCGCTGGCAGGAAGACCCAGGTGCCGATGGTTTCGATGTGCCGCGCAAGCTTCGGCAGGTCCATTGGATCCGGCGAACGGGCGACGCGGAATGCAAGCAGTTGAGCGTAGGCCGCGCCGCCCACCCAGATGACGGCACAGATGACATGAAGGTAGAGGAAGAGCTGGTACACGGGCGCTAAGGACTCGGCACTTCATCGGCCTGATCGACCGCCATCTCCACGAGGCCATCCCCGGTGGCGAAGTGTGGCTGGTATCCACGCTGCCACCGACCGGCGGCTGTTGCCTCACGCCCGAGCCGTTGGTCGAGGCGTCGAAAGTCCTGTGACAGGACCCACCGCACGACGCTCAGAGGTAGCCACCACGTCAAGACCCGGAGGTGGCCGCTGATGTCTCCCTCGTAGTGCGCTTCGATCTCAGTACGCAGACCAGCGCCAGTGCAGACGTACTCGACTCGCGAGTTCCAGGGTGCAGACGACAGCCACACGACCCGACGATTCGGTTCGAGCTCCGCTAGCTCATCGATGAAGTGGAAGCGGAAGGGACCGATCTTATCCGTAGCCATCCAGCGGGTACCGATCCGACGTGGCTGATCGTCGATCTGCCGTCGAAAGACACACGCTGGCGCGAACTCGTGCCAGCGCAGCGGGTCGACCAGATACGCGAACACCCGGTCGACCGGGTGTTCGATGGTCGCGTGGACGTCTACCTGCCGCCACATGGGCGTGTGCCGTTTCCCTCATTCGTCCCCGGCTCCCACGCCCACTGGCGTGGTTGGCAGATGCGGGATGAGGCTATCACCCGCTCGTTCGCGCTGCGCCTCCCGACGCTGTCGATCCGCGTTGTGCCGGCGGTAGGCGGCGTGACGGTCGCTATCGCGGTCGTGCCGCCCGAACGAGGATGGCCGCCACACCATCGGGACGTGATGACCCGTCAACGGCGCCTCATCGCCCGTGGCCTATCACCCTTCGGACGACCCGGCTGACTCTCACGGGCCCGCCTCGGCCGGTGATCGCGCCAGCTGGTTGCGCTAGACTCGTGACCTCCCGAGCGGGAGTAACTCAGTTGGCAGAGTGTCTGCTTCCCAAGCAGGATGTCGCGGGTTCGAGCCCCGTCTCCCGCTCCACTTCACTCCCGATGTGAACGTGCCGCAGTACCTATGACCATGTCCGACGTTGATCGACCTGTGAGCTTCGCCGACGACATCAGACCGCTGTTCCGAGCTGATGATCGCGACGCGATGGACTTCGCCTTCGACCTGTGGGACGTGAAGGACGTCCGATCGAACGCCGGCGCCATCCTCGCCCGGCTCGAGGACGGCTCGATGCCCTGTGACGGTGGTTGGTCATCCGACGAGGTCGACCTGTTCAGGCGATGGGTCGCGACCGGGGCTGCTGACTGACCCGATGACGGCCGCGCGATCGAAGCTGCCCACCTATCTCGTCCTGTTCCGCGGCATCAATGTCGGCGGCAAGAACAAGGTGCCGATGTCCGAGCTCAAGGCGGTGCTGACCGAGCTCGGTTTCCAGGACGTCCGCACCTATATCCAGAGCGGCAACGCGATCGTGCGGTCGGAGCTGGCGGCGGAGTCGATCGCCCGGAAGATAGAAAAGGCGCTGCCCACACGCTTCAAGCTCGACACCGAGCTGATCCGTGTGCTGGTCCTCGCTCGGGCCGACTTGGAGGCCGCCATCGACGACCGTCCGAAGGGGTTCGGCGACCAGCCCGGCACGTACCACAGTGATGCGATCTTCCTGATGGGTGTCGACGCTGCCGCCGCGATGACCGCGTTCTCGCCGAAGGAAGGCGTCGACGTCGTCTGGCCTGGCGATGGCCTCATCTATTCGCAGCGGCTGAGCGCCCAGCGGACCAAGAGCCGCCTCAATCGCATCGCGTCGTCGCCGCACTACAAGTCGATGACCATCCGGAGCTGGCAGACGACATTGGCACTGATGGATCTGGTGAAGGCCGTCGATGACGGCGAGGCCGACGGAGGCGCCGCGTGACCGAGATCGTCTATCCCGTTCCCAAGGGTCCGCTCGCCAACGTGATCGAGGTCCGGCGCGGGATCTACGACGCACATACCGGCGGCATCGAGCACCGGGAGGCCCTGATCTACACCCTCGGCAAGGCCGCCGAGCTGGAGCACCTCGTGATGCTCCAGTACCTCTTCGCAGCTTTCTCGCTCAAGCAGCGGGAAGAAGAGGGCCTGACGCCGGAGACGCTGGCGGCGGTCACCCGATGGCGGAAGACGCTGCTCGAGATCAGCGCGCAGGAGATGCTCCATCTCGCGCTCGTCCAGAACCTGCTGACGGCCGTCGGCGCCGCGCCGCGACTCGCCCGCCCGAACTTCCCGATGCCGGCGTATGCCTATCCCGCCGGCGTCCGGATCGAGCTCGTGCCCTTCGGCGAGGCCGCGCTGCGGCACTTCGCATTCCTCGAGCGACCCGACGGGATGGACGTCGAGGACGCCGAGGGGTTCGAGGCGATCGCCCAGGCCGTCGCCCTGCCGCACGACGAGGGGGACGAGATCGTCCCGCACCTCCAGGAGTTCGACACGATCGGGGAGCTGTATCGGTCCATCGCCGCGGGCCTCCAGCATCTCGACGGGCGGCTCGGGACGGAGCGCCTGTTCGTCGGCCAGCCCAACGCCCAGGCGACCGAGGAGCATTTCCGGTGGCCCGAGCTTGTCGCCGTCACCGACCTCGCGTCGGCGAATCAGGCGATCGACACGATCGTCGAGCAGGGCGAGGGGGCGCGCGGCGAATGGCGCGACGCCCACTTCGGGCGCCTGCTCGGCATCCTCGACGACTACCTCGCGTTCAAGGAGGCCGATCCGTCATTCGAGCCGGCCCGATCGGTCCTGGCGGCCAACGTCCGACCGCAGCCGACCGGCGTGGACGTGCCGCTCATCACGGACCCGGGCACGACGCGCTGCATGGACCTGCTGAATGTGTCCTACGAGGTCCTGCTCCAGCTCTTGTCGCGCTACTTCGCCCACACCGACGAGACCGAGGAACAGCTCCAGGTCCTCGCGGACATCTCGGTCGGGCTGATGTTCCGGGTAGTCAAGCCGCTCGGATCCGTGGCGACGACCCTGCCGATCGGCCCGGAGCATCCGGGCGTCAGCGCGGGCCCCGGATTCGAGCTCTTCTACCAGGTCGACTACCTGCTGCCCCACAAGCACGCCGCGTGGATCCTGATGGAGGAGCGCCTGCGCGATGCCGCGGCGTTCGCCCGTCGCTGCGGGATGCTCTGCGTCCCGACGCTGGTCAGGCCGCTGTCCGATGCAGCGACCGCGCTCGACGGGTTCGCGGACAGATTGGCCGCCGCCGCGGGCTGAGACAGCCGAAAACCCGCTCGGCGCCATAATCCGCGCCATGGCGCGCGATCCCCTGGTCCTCGCGGAGGAGATGCCCTCGTGGGCGGCCGACGGCGGCGCGCTCGATCCCCTCGTCGGACCCCAGTGCTCGCTCGCCGTCCAGCTGCGCCGAGCGACCGGTGCGGTCATCGGCAGGACCGCGGAGCTCGATGCGATCGCCCAGGAGATCCGCGAGGCGGGCGGCCGCCTTTCGGCCGTCACCCTCGAGGGCGAGCCCGGCATCGGCAAGACGCGTCTCCTGCTCGAGGCTTCCGAGCTTGCTGCGTCCAGCGGGTTCACCTGCGTTGCCATCACGGCCGACGAGGAGATCCGCGGACCGTTCCTCGTCGCTCGCAGCCTGTTCGCTTCGACGGCGCTCCGCGACGCGGTCGCCGGGACGCCGACGGAGCTCACCGTCCGACGCGTGGTCGAGGCCATCTCGGGTCGGGATGAACGCGGCTACGAGACGCTCTCGGCGGACGCCAAGCTCCTGCGTGCCTTCGATCTCGCCGGCGTCGCGATCAGGGAGGTCGCCTCGCTTCGCCCGCTCGCCCTCTTCATCGACGATGTCCAGTGGGCGGACGACGACACCCTGCGCCTGCTCCGATACGTGGTCCGGAGCGACGCCGACCGGCCGATCTTCCTGCTGCTGACGATCCGCCCCGACGAGCTCGCATCCGTCACGGAGGCCGTCAACTTCATCGCGGACATGGAGCGGATGGGGCTGGTCCGACGGGCGCGACTCGGCAGGTTCAGCTCGGTCGAGACGTCGGAGCTCCTCAAGCGCGTCCTGGGAGGACCCGTAGAACCGGCGTCTGCCGCCTCGATGCAGGTCCAGTCCGAGGGCGTGCCGTTCATCGTGGAGGAACTGGCGCGTACCCACCGCGAGGCCGGGACGCTGCAGCAGTTCGATGGGGTCTGGCGGCTCGGTCGCAACGCAGCCAGGCTCATGCCGTCGGCTGTCCGTACGCTCATCGATCGTCGCGCGGCGCGCCTACCCGGTCGGACGAAGGGGGCACTCGGCGATGCCGCCGTACTGGGCCGCAGCTTCAGCCTCCGCGACTTGCGGGCGATACGGGCGCGGATCGGCGAGGGCGAGGGCACACCCGCGGCACTCCTCGCTGTCCCGACCGACGGCGCTGCAGAGGGCGATGATCCGCTCGCCGATGACCTCGCCCCGGCCGTCGATGCCGGCCTGCTCCTGGCGCAGACCCAGGGTGCCGCCGACTACACGTTCGCCCACGAGCAGGTCCGGCAGTTCGCGATGAGCCAGCTGTCGACGGCCCGCCGTCGACAGGTCCATGCGGCGGTCGTGGACCTGTTGCTGGAGGGAGGCGATCCGGAGCCCGCCGCGCTGCCGATGGTCGCGCAGCATGCACTCGCGGCCGGCGATATGGCGCGCGCGGCTCGGTTCTCGATCGCCGCGGCTTCCGCTGCCCTGGCGTCCAACGCGCCCGAGGAGGCGCTGCGTCTCATCGAGCAGGCGCTCCCCGTCGTCTCGACCCCGGCCGACCGTCGCGTCCTCCTCACGACGCGTGACGATGCGTTCGCCGTCCTCCGGCGTCCCAGCGATCGACTCGACGGCCTTACGGAGCTTGCCGCGCTAGCCGAGGCGATGCGCAACCCGGAAGTCGAACTCGACGTCCAGTTGCGGCGAGCGTCGGCGCTTCGGATGAGCCACGACGAGGATGCAGCCGCGGAACTGGCCCGTCGCGTCCGTGCGCGGGCCGCCGAGCGCGGCGACACAGCCACGGAACTCCGCGCCACCGTCGAGCTCGGCCAGGCGCTCCTCCGCAGCCCGTTGGGCGAGTCGTACGGCGGTGCAGCGACCGAGATCGATCTCGATGGCGCCGAGGAGGCGTATCGGCGCGCGCTGGAGCTCGCCGAACAGCGTGAGGATGAACGCACGCTCGCCGCTGTCCTCCGCGAGATCGCGATGATCGACTTCGGGCGCGTGCGATCGTGGTTCGGCAGCGAGATCATGGCGGGTCGCGGTAACGAGATGCTGGCGGCTGTGGCCGCCGGCATCGAGCTCGAGACCCTGCTCGTCGACGCACCGATCGCACCGCAGCTCGCCGAGTCGACCGGATTCCTGGATCGCGCGCTCGGCATCTTCGAGCGGCTGGGCGATCGGACGGGTGTCATGTCGACCGTCATCGCGATGGCCTACGTCCGGTACGCGCCGGCCGTGCATCTGTCGAGCTCGGCGCGACATCTCGAGGAGATCCGGCGGGTCACGTCACGGCTGTCGGAGGTCGTGACCGAAAGCGAACGTGCGCGACTCGACCTCCAGATGCTGTTCGGGGTCCATGTCTTCGCCCGTGCCAAGGTCGTGCCGGACGTCGCGCTCTCACGTGGCGAAGACGCCTATCGAGCGGCACGCCTGGAGGGCGACCGGACCGTCGAGTTCCTTGCCGCCGGGGGCGTGGCACTGACGCTTCTCGAGCTCGGCGACATCGAGGGCGCCGAGAAGTGGCTCGGTCAGGCGGCGACTGCCGCGTCGATGGCGCCGTCGTCGACTCGCGCCCGCCAGCTCGAAACATGGCGCGGGATCGTCCGTGCGTCAGCGGGCGACGCTGACGGTGCGATCCACCACCTCCAACACGCCCTCACGATCGCGACCGAGAGCGGTGCGGCATCTGCGCGCTGCGAGACGCTCGCCCGGCTGGCGCTCGTCGCCGCCGGACTGGTCGGTGAGGGCGAGGGGGCAGACCCGGATCTCGCCGCGCTCGTCGAGGACGCGGCGGCTCAGGTCCATGCACTCAGCCCCGTGCTTCCGGGCCATGCCCCGTGGGGCGCCCAGGCGGAGGCAGCACGTTCGACGCTCGCGCTCCGACGCGGCGATGTCCCGGCCGCAGCGGCCGCGGGTGGCGCCGCATTGGAAGCGCTCCAGAGCGGGCTGCACGAGGACGCGAGCCTCGAGATCGTGCTCCCGGCGGCACGCGCGCTCCTCGAGGGAGGTCCTCCCGAGGTCCAGGACTTCGTGCGCGGCTACCTGCGGACGACGCTGACGCGGACCGCCCAGGGCATCCTCGACGAATCGATCCGTGTCCGCTGGTTGAAGGGGCCCGTCGGTCGCGAGCTCGTCGAGCTCGCCGGGCCGATGGACGCCCCGCGCGCGGTCCCGGTCGCGGGTGCGTCCGCGAAGCACGCGGCTGCCGACCTGGACGACGCGGACCGCCAGCTGCTGCGCCTGCTGACCGAGGGTCGGACCAACGGCGAGATCGCAACGGAGCTGCAGCTCGGCGAGGAAGACGTCGTACAACGGCTGGCGCGCCTGCAAGCACAGCTCGGCGCCTCCAGCCGATCCGAAGCGACGTCGCTCGCGTTTCGCGGGCTCGCCGCGGTGGGTTCGCGCTGATGGCCGTGCGCGCGCGCGTGGATCGCCACAAGTGCGTCGGAGCGGGCAACTGCATCACGCTCGCGCCCACGGCGTTCGACTGGCTGGCGGGTGACTTCGGCAAGAGCGACGTTGTCGGTCCGGACAGCGTCGACGAGGAGGTCCTGCGCGCCGCCGCGTTCGCCTGCCCGACGGCGGCGATCATCCTCGAGGATGCCGAGGAGCTGCTGCCGTGGCAGCTCCGCGGCAAGACTGGCCCTGCTCGACGGGTCATGAAGACCTTCATGTTCACCGACATCGTCGGCTCGACCAACCTCGTCGTCGCGCTCGGGGACGAGGCCTGGGAGACGATGCTCGCGTGGCACAACACCACGCTCCGCGAGGTGTTCACGGCGCACGAGGGCGAGGAGATCTCGACGACGGGCGACGGCTTCTTCGTGAGCTTCGATTCACCCGATCTCGCGATCGCCGCCGCGATCGCCATCCAGCGCCGGCTGGCCGAGCACCGCGCGACACACGGATTCGCGCCTCAGATCAGGATCGGGCTGCACGCCTCCGATGCGACGCAGGTGGGCGGCGACTTCCACGGAAAGGGCGTCCATGAGGCGTCGCGGATCGCCGCCCTTGGCGGCGGGGGCGACATCGTCGCCAGTGCGGCGACGGTCGGTGCCGGGCACCGGACGTCAGAGGTCCGGAGCGAGGCCCTCAAGGGGCTCACGGACATGATCGACGTCGTGAACGTCGAATGGCGCTAAGAAGGCGGCGCCGACCATGGTCGACGCCGCCGAGTGATGCAGGTGCCGGCCTCGTTCGGCCGGCAGCGATAGAGGGTTCCTAGACTTCCTCGCCGAACGCGGCCTTGACCTCACGGCTGTTGAGGTACCAGAGGATCACCAGCGGCAGCAGGCCCATGGCGAACCCGACGCCACTGCCCGGGAACTGGAAGAACGCGAGGACGGCCTCGAAGAGGCTGATGCCCGCGACGATCATGGCGACGACGCGTGCCCACGACTGCAGGCCCCAGAGGCCGAGCGCCGTCGCGAGCCAGCCGATGCCGGCGATGATGGCGAGCCAACCCCAGATCCCGACCGACTCGACCGCGGGCAGATCACCCAGGGCGCCGAACCAGTCGAAGCCGAGGACCCGCAGGCCCCAGAACAGATAACCGAACCCCGCAAGCGCGGCGAAGAAGCCGATGACCGAAACGAGGACGGGTGGATTTCGCACGAACTACCTCCCTCTGGTCGGGGCAGAGCTGGGGGAACCCGACGCGCGGATTATCGCCCTCAGTCAAGCCCCACTGGAGCCTTTCCGCGCGCCGATGGCGTAGCGTGTGCCCATGACCCGCGAAGCCGAGGACCTGAACCGGCGCCTGTTGCGTGCTCGTGACGCGATGGATCTGTCGTATTCCGAGCCGCTCGATGTCCGAACGGTCGCAGCCGTCGCCCACGTGTCTCCGGCGCATTTCATCCGCTGCTTCCGGAGTGTGTTCGGAGAGACACCGCACCGCTATCTGCAGCGGCGGCGGGTCGAGCGCTCGATGTTCCTGCTCCGCGAGACCGACCGCAGCGTGACCGACATCTGCTTCGACGTCGGCTTCACCAGCCTGGGGACGTTCAGCCGGATGTTCCGGGAGATCGTCGGCGAGACGCCATCCGGGTACCGGGCGGGAAACGGTCCGATCGTCGCGCCCAACTGCATGCAGATGATGTTCACGCGACCACGCTTCGCGGCACGGGATGTGAACGAAACCGGGTCGACGGCGCATTCGAGCAGTTTCGGAGAAGCGGTCGGCGCCCCAGCTCCCTAGCCTGACCGTCATACCCGATCGAACGATCGACACAGACGAAGGAGACACACCGATGGCCGACAAGACCGCCACCGCCAAGAAGGTCGGCACCTTCACCGAGGACGAGAAGGACGCGATGCGGGAGCGCGCCAAGGAATCGAAGGCGCAGTCACGCCGCGATCCCGAGGCCCAAAAGATCGAAGGCACGAAGGAAGTCCTCGCCAAGATCGCCGATATGCCCGGTTCCGACCGCACCATCGCGGAACGGCTCCACACGCTGATCACCGAGACGGCGCCGGTGCTCGTCCCTCGGACCTACTACGGGATGCCGGCGTATTCGAAGGACGGCAAGGTCGTCGTCTTCTTCAAGCCCGCATCGAAGTTCGGCGTCCGCTACGCGACGCTTGGGTTCGAGGACGCCGCGATGATCGACGATGGCGAGATGTTCCCGACCTCGTACGGGATCAAGGAGCTCGTCCCAGCCGACGAGGCACGCATCGCCGACCTGGTGCGCAAGGCCGTCAGCTGACGCTCGCCCTCGCTCCGAACCGGGGGATCCTAGGAGACATACCGATGATCGAGAAGTTCAACGTCGCGACGATCTATGTCCTCGACAAGGACGAAGCCCTCGCGTTCTACGTCGACAAGCTCGGGCTCGAGAAGGGGAACGACGTCAAGCAGGGTGAGTACCGCTGGCTGACCGTCCGCGTCCCGAGCGACCCTGGCGTCGAGATCTCGCTCGAGCAGCCGGGCCCGCCGCTCCATGACGAGGCCACGGCCGAGCAGCTTCGGGAGCTGATCACGAAGGGCGCTCTCAGCGGCCTCGTGTTCGTCACGGACGATGCGCGCGGTCTGTATGAGACGCTCAAGGAGCGTGGCGTGACCGACTTCACGCAGGAGCCGACGGACCACTTCTACGGGACCGACATGGGTCTGCGCGACCCGTTCGGGAACTCGATCCGGATCCTGCAGCAGAAGCCGTCGAAGGTGACGGCGTAGAGAAGGCCGACCGTCGTATGCGCGCGGTGGTGGAGCGAGTGATCCAGCGTTAGGGTCCCCCGAGAGACCCGATGCCGAGGGTGCACGACATGCTCGATTCACTCGCTCATCCACCGATGCGACCGGAGGAATTCCAGGAACCGCGCTGGGCGCGGTTCCTTTTTGCGAGCTCGACGGCTGCTTGGCTGTGGCTCGTGATCCGGCTCTACATGGCCTCGGTCTTCCTCCCTGCCGGCTGGGGGAAGATCTCGAGCGGGAAGTGGCTCTTCGGTGACGGCGCACCGATCCAGGGGCTCGTGGGGGGCGCGCTGAGCGCCGACGGCACCCCGCCGTTCTACTCGTGGTTCCTCGAGAACGTCGTCCAGCCGAACGCCGGGCTCTTCGCCACGCTCGTCGCAGTCGGTGAGTTCGCGGTGGGTCTTGGGCTGCTCGTGGGTCTCTTGACGGGGATCGCCGCGTTCGGTGGTGTGTTCATGAACGCGAACTTCATCCTCGCCGGCGTCCTGGGCACGAACCCGCTGCTGGTCATCCTTGGCTCGCTGTTGATGCTTGCGTGGCGCAACGCTGGGTGGATCGGGCTCGATCGATGGTTCATGCCCTGGATCCACCGCAATGTCTTCGTCCAGCGCGAACGCTCACCCTAGCAGTCGACCGCCTGATCGCTTGCGCTGACGAAAGGGCCATTGCCGTTCGGCGTGGCCGACTCCTACCGTTTCCCGCATGACGACCCAGATCGAGGTCGCCGAGGGGACGCCCGCGGATCGACCGTTCACCGTCGCGCATCACCGCGCATTGGTCATCGGATCGCGGACCGCGATGCTGATGCTCCTGATCGCCGCGCTGGCCGTGCTCGGCCTCGGCATCTTCGCCCTGATCCGTGGTGACGGTCCGGAGGTCGAGGGCATCCTGCGCACGCTCTTCGGGAAGGTGTTCGCGGTCGTCGCCGGCTCGATGGCCGCCATG
>Ga0111539_10011813_pt1 | contig 10947 bp, 10 predicted proteins | sample RhiMethybrSRZTD1_FD_79667 | JGI IMG/M metagenome (GOLD analysis project Ga0111539, IMG submission 79667) | Populus rhizosphere microbial communities from Tennessee, USA - Rhizosphere MetaG P. TD hybrid SRZTD1 (version 2) (version 2) | ecosystem: Host-associated > Plants > Roots > Rhizosphere >... | reverse complement strand
GCTGTCGCGCCGCTCGTCGAGGCCCTGCGCCCGGGCCTGCACGGCCTGGACCTCGGCCCGGGCCTGGTCGAGGCGGGCCCGGACGCGTGCGCCCTCGCGCCGGGCCGTGAACGCGGACCAGGCGGAGAAGAGCAGCGCCGCGCCCCCCACGGCGATCAGCCCCCACTCGAAGGGGGTGGGGCCGCGCCGGCGGGGCCGGCTGGAGAAGTCCCTCACGCGAGCGCCGCTCCCAGCCAGGCCATCTCCGCCGTCTCCACGGCTTCGGGCGCGGGCACGCTCCAGCCCAGGTCGGCCGCGCGGCCGGCCGCGCGCCACTCGCGGACGAGGGCCGCCGCGCCCACGCCGAGCACGCGCGCGCGGGGCGGCGCCGCGCCGTCGCCGGCGAGGATGGCGGTGCGCTCCACCTCCAGGCCCAGCCGCTCTCCCTCTCCCGGCCCGCTGTCGCGCAGGCGGTTGCGAAAGGCGGTGAGGCGCGCACCGTCGCGCGCGGCCAGCGAGACCGCGGCCTCGCCCAGCACCACGTCCACGGTCAGGGGCGGCGCGGCCGGCGCGTCGCGCCGCAGCCCGGCCAGGGCGGCCAGCGGGGCCAGGTCCACCCGGTCCTGCTCGATGCCGGCCGCGCGGACCACGGCTTCGTAGGCCTGCACCACCGAGCGGCGCACGGCCGCCGCCAGCACGCGCGCGCCGCCCAGGGGCAACACGTCCACCAGCGCCTCCTCGGCCGGATAGGGCAGGCTGCCCATCAGGCGGAAGCGCGCGTAGCGGTCGGGCGCGGCATCGGCGGGCACGTCCAGCAGGGCCAGGCGGGCCAGGCCGTCGGGCAGCACCACGCAGGCCGCGGTGCTGCCGGCGCCCAGCGTGGAGACCAGCTGGACCAGGGCCGCGCGCACCTCGTCCGGACGCCGCAGGTTGGGCTCGAAGGCCGACACCTCCAGGGCTCCGGGGGCCAGCGGGACGCGGGCCACCGAGCGCACACGCGTCGAGCCGAGGCCTCGCGACACCAGAGCGCCGGCCACCGAGGAGGGCTCCAGCGCGAGCACGAACTGCGCGCCGAGCAGCGCCACGCGGCCATTATAGCGCCCCGTGAGCGCGGGACCCCGCTGGCCGGGAGGGCTCAGAACCGGACGGTGAACCCCGCGCTGACGTCGCCCTGCCAGACACCATACGCGCTGAACAGGAAGATGCACCCTCCGTTGCAGAGGAGGGTCGAGCTGCTCGGGGAGTCCACGAAGAAGCCACGGGCCTCCGCGCGCAGCGCGAGGCGTGGCGTGAGGTAGGTGAGCCCTCCCAGGCCCATGCCCACGGTGAACCGGGCCAGGGATCCGGAGCCCGGGCGGCGGGGATCGAAGCGCGTGGCGCCGATGAGCCCGACGCCGAAGAAGCGGTTGCGCTCTTCACCCCTCCCTTCCTGGACGCTGACCAGGTAGCGCTCGACGGCGAAGCCGGTGTCCTGCTGCCGCGAGTACAGCAGCCCCACGCGCCAGCCCGGGGTCACGGCCATGTCCGCGGTGGCGCCGAAATAGAAGCCGGTGCCGAGCGTCGTCCCCGCGCTGGCCGGCGAGCCCCCGTAGCCGCCGGAGACGCCGTAGCCCGAGAACTGGAAGCCCCCGAAGGGCGTGACCTCCACGTCGCCCGCAGCCGCGCTGCCCGCCCACAGCAGGGCGGTCAACGCCAGGAACAGGTGACGCGGCGGGGACGTCCACATCCTGTTCGCACGGTAGCACGCCCGCCTTCTTCGGGTCGAACCCGGACCGCCACGGGCAAACTTGGGGGTCTGGGGGCGAAGGCGCGAAGCGCCGGTAAGCCCCCAGTGCGGCGGGCCGGGCTCTGCCCGGCCCGCATAGCATGAGGTTGTCGTCGCTTTGCCCCACCGCCGCTACAAAAATGGAATATAGAATCGGCCTGTCCGGGGACCGGAGGGTTTTCATGAAGGTCTACGACGCTCCCAGCATCCGCAACGTGGCTGTGGTGGGGCACGGGGGCAGCGGCAAGACGTCGCTCGTCTCCGCCCTGCTCTTCGACACCGGGGCCGTGAACCGGATGGGACGGGTGGACGACGGCACCACCGTCACCGACTTCGACCCCGACGAGATCGAGCGCAAGATCTCCCTGCAGACGGGGCTCGCCTACGGCGAGTGGCGCAAGATCAAGCTCAACCTGCTCGACACGCCCGGCTACGCGAACTTCCTGGCCGAGGCCAAGTCGGCCCTGCGCGTGTCCGAGGCGGCGGTGGTGGTGGTGGACGCGGTGGCCGGGGTGGAGGTGCAGACCCAGAAGGTCTGGGCCTACGCCGAGGAGTACGGGCTGCCGCGCCTCATCGTCGTGAACCGCATGGACCGCGAGCGGGCCTCATTCGCGCGCGTGCTGGAGTCGCTGCAGGCGGCCTTCGGCCGCTCGGTGGTCCCGCTGGCCGTCCCCCTGGGCGAGGAGAAGGGCTTCGTGGGCGTGGCCGACCTGGTGACCGAAAAGGCCGACGTCTACAGCGACGACGGGAGCGGCAAGTTCCAGGCCGTGGACGTGCCCCCGGAGGTGGCCGACGCCGCCCGCTCCTGGCGCGAGCAGCTGGTGGAGATGGTGGCCGAGAGCAACGAGGACCTGATCGAGACGTTCTTCGAGAAGGGCACCCTGGCCCAGGCCGACCTGGTGCGCGGGCTGCGCACGGCCGTGCTGCAGGGCAAGCTCTTCCCCGTGCTGCCCGTCTCCTCCGGCCGCAACGTGGGCGTGCACCCGCTGCTGGAGGCCATGGTGGACCTGCTGCCCTCCCCCGCCGACCGGCCGCCGGCCACGGGCCAGGACGCGCACCAGGCGGAGGCCAGCCGCCCGCCACACCCGAACGCGCCCTTCTCGGCCTTCGTGTTCAAGACCATCGCCGACCCGCACGCCGGGCGCATCAGCTTCTTCCGCGTCTACTCGGGAACGATGAAGGCCGACACCACGGTGCACAACGCCAGCCGCGACCTGCCCGAGCGCCTGGGCACGCTGGAGCTGATGCAGGGCAAGACGCAGACGCCGGTGCCGGAGATCCAGGCCGGCGACATCGGCGCCGTGGCCAAGCTGAAGGAGACCCAGACCGGCGACACGCTGTGCGACAAGGCCCACCCCATCGTGTACCCGCCGGTCAGCCTGCCCGTGCCCGCCACCACCTTCGCCATCGAGCCCAAGACGCGCGGCGACGAGGACAAGATCTCCAGCGCCCTCCACCGCCTGATGGAGGAGGACCAGGTGCTGAAGCTCTCGCGCGACCCGCAGACGCACGAGATCCTCCTCTCCGGCATGGGCCAGCTGCACGTGGAGGTGGTGGTGGGCCGCCTGCGCAAGCGCTACAAGGTGGAGGTCAACCTCAAGAAGCCCAAGATCCCCTACCTGGAGACGATCAAGGGCGCGGCCGAGGGGCACGGGCGGCACAAGAAGCAGACCGGCGGCCACGGCCAGTTCGCCGACTGCAAGATCCGCGTGAAGGCGCTGGCCCGCGGCTCCGACTTCAAGTTCGTGGACGACATCTTCGGCGGCTCCATCCCCAAGAACTGCATCCCGGCCGTGGAGAAGGGCTTCCAGGAGGCGCGCCTCAAGGGCTTCCTGGCCGGCTGCCCCATGATCGACTTCCAGGTGGAGCTCTACGACGGCCAGTACCACGACGTGGACTCCAACGAGCTCTCCTTCAAGATCGCCGGCTCGCTGGCCTTCAAGGACGCCGTGGCCAAGGCCCGGCCCACGCTGCTGGAGCCGGTGATGAAGGTGGAGATCGCGGTGCCCGAGGAGTACGCGGGCGCCGTCATGGGCGACCTCTCCAGCCGCCGCGGCCGGCCGCAGGGCATGGAGCCGCGCGGCGGCCTGCAGGTGATCAAGGCCGAGGTGCCCCTGGTGGAGATGCAGAGCTACGACGCCGAGCTCACGTCCATGACCGGCGGCCGCGGGTCCTACCAGATGGAGATGGGCCACTACGACGAGGTGCCGTCGCACCTCCTGGAGAAGGTGGTGGCCGCCAACAAGGTCGACCACGGCCACGCCGTGGAGGAATAGACTCTCAGGGCCCGTACAGCACGAGGCCGAACGTCACCGAGATGAAGACGCCCATCTGCTGGCGGGTGACGGCCTCGGCGGCGCAGTAGCTCCCGCCGCCGCAGCCCGAGACGACGCCGCGGCGCACCAGCTCCACGATCCAGCGGCAGAACGGGCTCGACGTGGGCACGTCGCCGAAGGGCGGGATCACGCACGCCGGCGGGTCGAGCGTCGGATCCAGCGTGCGCAGCACGAACACCGCCATCTGCTCGCGCGTCACGGGCGCGTCCGGACAATAGGCGCCACCGCCGCAGCCCGAGGCCACCCCGCGGCGGGCCAGCTCTTCGACGAAGCGGCAGAACGGGCTCGCCGCCGGCACGTCGTTGAACATCGGCGTCGTGCACGCCGGCGGCGTGTAGCCCGCGCCCTCCTTGGCCCCCAGAACGAACACGGCCATCTGCGCGCGCGTGGTGCTCCCCGCCGGGCAGAAGAGGCCCGGTCCGCAGCCGCCGGTGATGGAGAAGTGCAGCAGCGTCTCCACGAACTTGTAGAAGGGGTTGCCGGCGGGGACGTCCGTGAAGCTGCCGCCCACGTGCAGCGTCCAGCTCTTGCGCTGGCCCAGGGTGTCGGGCGTGAGGCTCTCCAAGGCCACCGCGTCCCAGTGCGCGGCGGGCCGGCTCCCGTCCACCTGCAGGACGTAGCAGTCGGTGCACGTGCGCGTGGCGCCGTCGGCCAGCGTCCCGTAGTCCCCGACGCCGTCGGTGATCGTGTAGGCCGGCCCGGCCGGCCCCGCGAAGCTCTCGATCGTGGCCGCAAACGTGCGGAGGCCGCCGCCGAGGTTGCGCCAGGTGGGCCGGATGGCAACGGCCTCGCCCGCTTCGAAGACGCCGTTGCCCGCGGCGTCCACCTGCACGGCATCGGGGTACACGCCGCCGAAGCGCTGCGCGTAGACGTCGGTGCCCCCGCCCGGGATCTGGGGCGACGACCAGCCCAGGACGAAGTTGCCCACGGCGTCCACGCCCAGGTGCGAGGCGGTCAGCGAGGCGAACTGGTTGCCGGGCGTGTAGGTGTTCACCAGGAAATCGTTGCCACGCGGAGTGCCGTCCGACCGCAGGCGGCGCGCGCGAACCGCGGCCAGGTTGCCGTCGTTGTAGTCCCTCCAGCTCACCACCAGGTCACCCTGCACGTCGGCGGAGATCCGCGGGAGGGTCTGCGACCCGGCGGTGGTGGTGTTCACGACGAAGTCGGAGCCGCGCTGGTTGCCGGTGGCATCGAAACGGCGGAGGAGGATGTCGTTGGTGGATCCGGCGGACGTGAAGGCGCTGACCGCCACGGCCAGCCCCCCGTCGGGCGCGGCGGCCACGTTGGGGCTCACCACGCCCGTCGCGCCCAGGGAGAACTCGGCGCCGACCGGTCCCGAGGCCGCGTCGAAGCGGCGCGCCTTGGGCTTCGGGGTAAGCGCTGGCGAGCCGTCGCTGCTGGTCCAGACGACGACGAAACTTCCGTCGCCGGTGACGGCCACGTCGGGATAGGCCTGGCCCTGCGTTGTGTACGTGTTCACCAGGAACTCGCCGCCACGCGGAGTGCCGGCGGAATCGATGCTCCGGGCCAGGACCCCGTAATGATCGCCGTCGTCGCCTTGCCAGGCCACCACGAAGTTTCCCTTCCCGTCGACGGCCGCGTTCGGCCTCCCGGCCACAGGTCCGCTGCTCACCTGGACGGGCGCGCCCAGCGCCGTGGCCGTCTCGTCGTAACGGCGGACGAAGATGAGGCCGGGGTTCTGCCTCCAGGCCACGACGAACGAGCCGCGGTCGGGGCGCAACGCCACCTCCGGGAAGGCGCCGGTGGCGGAGCTGGCCACGAACTCGTCGCCCAGGCGGGCGCCGCCGCGGTCGAAGAGCTGGCCCTTCACCATGCCGTCGGCACGGTCGGTCCACACCGTCACGAAGCGGCCACGGCCGTCAGCGGCCACGGACGCCTGGTACTGGTCGCCGAGGGTATAGGTGTTGACCAGGAACTCGGGGCCGGCCTTGACCTGGGCCGCGGCCGGGGCGGGTCCGGAAGCCAACGCGGCCATCATCGCGAAGCCTGCGGACCATGTACGCGTCGTCATCGTGAGCTCTCCTTTGCCGTGCGCGTGAAGACCGCCTGCTTGTAGTAAGTGGGCTCACCGGGTCTCCTATCCCACCCCGGCATCCTGCTAGACTGACCCCATGAAGCCCGCACTCCTCCTGCTGCTCCCCCTGCTGGGCCAGGAGCCCGCTCCAGCCCCCTCTCCCACGCCTTCCGCCTCCCCCGCCGCGGACGCCCCGCGGGTGGCCGGGCGCGACGTGCCGCCCCCCAAGCGCACCAAGTCGGTGGCGCCGGCCTACCCGGCCGCGGCCCAGGCCGTGGGCCAGCGCGGCATCGTGATCGTGCAGCTCCTGGTGGGGCCGGACGGCAAGGTGGTCTCGGCCGACATCGTGCGCAGCGTGCCCCCCTTCGACGAGGCGGCCCTGGTCGCCGTGCGGCAGTGGGAATACGAGCCCACCAAGGTGGACGGCCAGCCGGTCTCGGTGAGCCTGACCATCCCCATCACCTTCGCCATGCGGCTGCCCGAGGTGGCCCGCGAGGCCGGCGTTCCCGAGATGCGGCAGGGCGTGTCCCCGGCCTTCCCGGGCGGCGCCCAGTCCCAGGAGCCCCAGAAGGTGAAGGCGGAGCTGAGCATCGAGCCCTCGGGGCAGGTGAAGGAGGCCTCGGTGATCGAGGGCAACCCGCCCTACACCGAGGCCGTCATGCAGGCCCTGCGCACCTGGGGCTTCGTGCCGCCCGCCAACGGCAAGGTGACCACGGTGACGCTGGAGGCGGTGTTCTCCGGCGGCAAGGAGGGTGCACGCGTGCAGCTGCGGCTGTACGGCGCCCGCAGCGCCGACGCCCCGGCCACCGCGGCGGCCACGCCGCCGCCGGCCACGCCCGGCCCGCCGCCCGCCACACCCACGGCGTCGGCCTCGCGGCCGCCCGTGACCCCGGTGCCCCTGCCCGCACCCGTCACCGAGCTGCCCGCCCCGCGGCCGCCGGCGGCCGTCTCCGGGCCCGCGCCGCGGGCGACCGCGGTGGCCGACGCGCGTCCGAGCGCGAGGGCCACGGCCCCGGCCGCCCCGGCCCCGGCGGCTCCGCAGGTGGAGATCGTGCCCGGCGCGCCCCCGCCGCGGCCCACCGACAGCACGCGCATGGAGGCCGGCGTCTCGGCCGTGCGCGACGTGACCCTGAACGACGGCGTGCCCGACCTCACGGCCGGCCGCCGCCCCCAGGTGCCGCCGCTGGCCCGCATCGAGGGCGTGACCGGACAGATCGAGGTGCGCTTCGTGGTCGAGGCCTCGGGCGCCACCTCCAACCTGGAGATGGCCGGGCCCGAGCTCCTGCGCGAGGCGGCCCGCCAGACCGTCGGCTCCTGGACCTTCCGCCGCGGCAGCACGGAGCGGCTCTTCCTGTTCGCCACCATCGAGTACGGGCCGGAGCTGGCCCGCGCGCTGGTCAAGCGGCTGTCCTCGTCGTCGTAGAGGGGGCGCCGGAAAAGACGAAGGGCCGGGACTGGCGGTCCCGGCCCTCTTGTACGCGCGGCGCCGGGGCTACTCGGCCGCGGCTTCCTTCTTCTTGCTCTTGCGGGCGCCGGCCTTGGCCGCCGGCTTCTTCTCGCCCTCGGCCTTGGGCTCGGCCTTCTTGCCCTCGGCCTTCTTGCCCTCCGCCTTCTTGGGCTCGGTGGCCTTCTTGGCGCCCTTTTCGCCCTTCTTCTCGGGCGCGTATTCGGAGCCGATCAGCTCCAGGATGGCCATCTCCGCCCCGTCGCCGCGGCGGGGACCCAGGCGCAGGATCCGGGTGTAGCCGCCGGGGCGCGTGGAGAAGCGCGTGCCCAGGGTGTCGAACAGCTTGCGCACGACCAGGGGATCCTGGATGTCGCGCGCCACCAGGCGGCGCGCGTGCAGTTGGCCCTCGTCGCGCTTGGCCAGGGTGATGAGGCGCTCGGCGTAGGGCCGGAGCTCCTTGGCCTTCATGAGCGTGGTGCGGATGCGCTCACGCTCGAAGAGGGCGGTGGCCATGTTGCGGAGCAGGGCCAGTCGGTGGGCGGTGACGCGCCCCAGCTTGCGGTGGGCTACCCGGTGTCGCATGTGGTGTTACTGGTTCTGGGGCTGGGGGAAGTTGTCGAGCTTCATCCCCAACGACAAGCCCATGGAGCCCAGGATCTCCTTGATCTCGTTCAGCGACTTGCGGCCGAAGTTCTTGGTCTTCAACATCTCGGCCTCGGTCTTCTGCACGAGCTCGCCGATGGTGCGGATGTTGGCGTTCTTGAGGCAGTTGTAGGAGCGCACGGAGAGCTCCATCTCGTCGACGCTCTTGGAGAGCTTCTCCCACCACTCCTCGCGGTCGGCCTCCGACATCTCGGCCGGGACCTCCGCCACCTCCTCCTCCTCCTCTTCGATGTTGATGAAGATGGTGAGGTGGTCCTTCATGAGCTTGGAGGCCAGGCCCACCGCGTCGCGCGGGGAGACGGCGCCGTTGGTCCAGACCTCGAGGTTGAGCTTCTGGTAGTCGGTGGCCTGGCCCACGCGCGCGTTCTCGACGAAGTAGTTGACCTTCTTGATGGGCGAGTGCACGGCGTCGACCGGGATCCAGCCGATGGACAGGTCCTCGTCGAAGTTCTTGTCGGCGGCCACGTAGCCGCGGCCCTCCTTCACGCGCATCTCGACGGAGAGCGTGGAGCCGGCGGCCAGGGTGGCGATGTAGGCCTCGGGGTCGAGGATCTCGATGTCGGGGTCAGGAGTGATGTCCTTGGCCCGCACCTCGCCCGCCACCGAGGTCTTGAGCATGAGCGTCTTGGGGTGCTCGACGTGCATCTTGAGCGGCACCCGCTTCAGGTTGAGGATGAGGTCGGTCGTATCCTCCATGGCGCCGGGGATGGGCGAAAACTCGTGCAGCACGCCCTCCACCCGCACCGCGGTGATGGCCGCCCCCTCGATGCTCGACAGCAGCACGCGGCGCAGGGTGTTGCCCACCGTGGTGGCAAAACCCCGCTCGAAGGGCTGCGCGCTGAACCGCCCGAAGGTGTCGGTGAGCGTCTCGCGCTCGACCTCCAGCCGCTTCGGCTTCTGGAATCCCTTCCACAACATCAGTTTTCTGTCCTTCCGTTACTTGGAGTACAGCTCGACGATCAGCTGCTCCTGGATGGGGAAGTTCACGTCCTCGCGGGCGGGCATGGAGAGCACCTTCCCGCTCATCCCCGCCGCATCCAGCTCCAGCCACTTGGGCACGCCCCGGCCCTTCACGTCGTCGAGGGCCTCGCCCACGAAGACGTTCTTGGCCAGGCTGGGGCCCACCGCGATCACGTCCCCGGCCGCCACCTGGTAGGACGGGATGTCCACCCGGCGGCCGTTGACGCGAATGTGGCCGTGGGCCACGAACTGGCGGGCCTGGGACCTCGTGCTGCCGAAGCCCAGGCGGAAGACGGTGTTGTCCAGCCGGCGCTCGAGCATGCTGAGCAGCGTCTCGCCCACCACGCCCTTCTCCTTGCTGGCCCGCTCGAAGGTGCGCCGGAACTGCTTCTCCAGCAGCCCGTACAGTCGCTTCACCTTCTGTTTCTCACGCAGCTGCAGCCCATAGCCCTGCAGCTTGGCCTTGACCCGTCCGCCCTTGCCGTGCTGGCCCGGCGGGTAGTTGCGCCGCTCGATGGCCGCCTTGTCGGTGAGGTCGCGCCGCCCCTTCAGGAAGAGGTTGACGCCCTCGCGCCGGCTGAGCCGCCCGGTGGGTCCGATGTATCTCGCCACGCTTCTTTCTCCGCTCCCTTAAACGCGGCGCCGCTTGGGCGGCCGGCAGCCGTTGTGCGGGATGGGGGTCACGTCCCGGATGGACTTGACCTCCACGCCCGCCGCCTGCAGGGCCCGGATGGCCGACTCGCGGCCGCTGCCCGGTCCCTTCACGCGGATGTCGATGGAACGCAGCCCATGGTCCTTGGCCACGTTGGCGGCCGTGGTGGCCGCCTGCTGGGCCGCGAAGGGCGTGCCCTTGCGCGAGCCCTTGAAGCCCAGGGTGCCCGCGCTGGCCCAGCTCACCACGTTGCCTTCCAGGTCGGTGATGGTGATGAGCGTGTTGTTGAAGGTGGCCTGCACGTGGGCCACCCCGTGGACCACGTGCCGCTTCTCCTTCTTGCTCTTCTTGGGTGTCGCCTTCTTGGTGGGTGCCGCTTCCGCCATCAGCTTCTCCTACGCCTTGGGCTTGGCGCGCACCAGGCTGCGCCGTGGCCCCTTGCGCGTACGCGCGTTGGTGTGGGTGCGCTGGCCGCGCACGGGCAGGTTGCGGCGGTGGCGCAGGCCCCGGTAGGAGCCGATCTCCATCAGCCGCTTCACGTTCATGGCCACGTCCTTGCGGAGGTCGCCTTCCACCTCGCCCTCGTTCTCGATGATGCGGGCGATGCGGCTCACTTCCTCCTCCGACAGGTCCTTCACCCTCACCGCCCGCTCGATGTTCGCCTGCGAGAGGATGCGCACGCTGCGCGTGGGGCCGATGCCGAAGATGTAGGTGAGCGCCACCTCCACCCGCTTCTGCCGCGGGAGGTCGACGCCTGAGATGCGTGCCATGTCCTACCCCTGCCTCTGCTTGTGCTTTGGATTGGCGCAGATGACGCGCACCACCCCCTGGCGGCGCACCACCTTGCACTTGACGCAGATCTTCCGGACCGACGACCGAACCTTCAACTGCCCTCTCCTTGAGCCGCAGCGGAAACTCTTGATAATACCTTGTCCATGGCCATCTTGCCAAGCGGCATCATGCTATGCGGGACGGGCCACGCCCGTCCCGCCGCACTGGGGGCTTACCGGGCACTTCGTGCCCTTTGCCCCCAGACCCCCAAGGCCCGTCATATTCGGCCCACGATCCGGCCCCGGCCGGGGTCCACGGCTGAAAGCCTGACCAGCACCT
>Ga0111539_10011809_pt1 | contig 10949 bp, 14 predicted proteins | sample RhiMethybrSRZTD1_FD_79667 | JGI IMG/M metagenome (GOLD analysis project Ga0111539, IMG submission 79667) | Populus rhizosphere microbial communities from Tennessee, USA - Rhizosphere MetaG P. TD hybrid SRZTD1 (version 2) (version 2) | ecosystem: Host-associated > Plants > Roots > Rhizosphere >... | reverse complement strand
GGCTGGACCCACGTCGCGGCGCTCATCCTCGACAAGGACGACGTCGAAGCGACGCTGCTGGCCATCGCCGACAACCGCTCGTCGGAGCTGGCGGAGTGGGATCTCCCCGTGCTCGGCACGCTGCTCGAATCGTTCGACATGGGCACCCGTGACCTCGTCGGCTTCTCCGCAGACGACATGGACAACGTGATGAAGCAGATCCAGCCCTTCACCCCGCAGGTGAACCCGAGCGCGGCCACGGGTCAGGTCACCGACGGCGACGTGGCGGACGCCGCCGAGCAGCTGGACGGCCAGTTCGAGAGCAAGTCGGCGAAGCTCGAAGTGTGCTGCCCGGGATGCGGCAAGGTCTTCCAGGTCGACTCGCCGACGGGCAAGGATGCCAAGGCGGGCCCGAACCCCGGCGACACCGCCAACCCCGGCGACGAACCCGAAGCCGAGGCGGGCGATGGAGGCGAAGCCTGATGGCGCACGCCAGCGATCCCGCGGGGCACGACAACGACGTGCCGACCCACCGCGTCGAGCACACGCTCGCGGAGGTTCAGGCGCTGCTCGAAGCGGCGCGGTGGACCTTCGCGAAGACGTGCCCGCAGAACCCGCACTACTGGTCGACGATCCAGCAGTGGAAGGACCCGACCGAGTTCATCGCGTGCGTGCGCTACATCTACGAGCACGGAGAGTTCGAAGTGTGGCGCGACCGCGTGAACTACACCGTGCTCCACCTCAACGGCTGGAAGTACTGGTCCATGAACGACCCGATCCCGAAGACCGTGCTGATGAACCGCTGCGTGAGCAACCGCGGCAAGAAGGGCGCATGACCAAGCCTCCGTACCACGGCACGATGGCGAAGCTGGAACAGCTCAGACCGTTCATCAGCAATGGCGCTCTGCCGCTTGAACACCTGATGTCAGTGTGCTCCGCGGCCTACATGGACGGGTCGAAGAACACGATCGATGGCCTTCTGGAGCAGTGGTCTCAGGAGAAGGTCACCGAATCGTTGCGCCAGATGCGAGACCACCATCGCATCAAGGAGGCCATGCAAGGTCAGCACCGCGAGGAGTTCCTGCTCTTGATCCGAGGTTTCGTCGACATTCTGCGCGCACAGCTGTTGAGCGTGCTGCCGAAGGAGGTGTGAACCATGACCCGCTTCATCTTGCGCGCGGTCCCCGAGCGACAGGACTTCGTCGACTACTTGGCCGCGCGGATCCCCGGCCTCGAAGTCGTGATGGACGAGAAGCGCGACGCGTTCGAGACGTTCCGGCGCGCGCTGAAGCTCGCCGGCGAGGACCCGGTCGTGCACCTGGAGGAGGACATCCTGCTGACGCGCGACTTCGTGGCCAAGGTCGAGCGCGAGATCGAGAAGAAGCCGCTCCGCATGGTGCAGTTCTTCAGCATGCGGAAGCCCGACCTGACGATCGGCTCGCGGTGGGACGACGACTTCCTGATGGCGCAGGCGTACTACGTGCCGGCCACCTACTCGCGCTTGCAGCTCGCGTACTACCCGGTGTGGGCGGCCGACAAGCTGCGCAAGGCGAAGTGCAAGAGCGACGAGGAGCGCGCCGCGTGGCGGAAGAAGAACCACGGTTCCGCCGACCTGATGCTGAAGGACTGGCTGAAGCACCGGCGCGAGAAGTACTGGATCCACTGCCCCTCGCTCGTGGACCACCGCGTGGCGAAGTCGGCGATCGATCCGCGGCGCAGCTCGAAGCGGCAGTCGTTCACGTTCACCGACCCCTGGCTCTGAGGCGACCATGGACCTGAAGTTGGACTACAAGCTGCGGCCGGATCAGCGCCCGTGCCCGGTCGTGCTGATGAAGCAGATCACGCTCCCCGTGAGCGCTCCCTTCCCGACGGATCAGGTGCTCCAGGTGGTGTTCCGCACGGCCGCCTTCAACTTGCAGACGTGGGGGCGCACAACCGGACGGAACGGGAGAACGATCCTCACCGACGATCCGCACTGGATCTGCGTTCGTGGCGGGACCACGCTGCACGTCGACCCGAAGTACCCGCGCTACTCCCACCACCTGAAGATGCGCGTGGACCCGCAGATCTCCGTGCGCGGCAAGAACAAGGTCGAGCACGTGCTCATCCGCGGCACGTTCTACATCCTCGACACGCACTCGCCGCACCAAGTGCTCGCGCGCGACAAGACGCGGAACTGGAACTTCGCCACGTCGCTCGACGCGCACGAACCGCGCGACGCTGACGAGACGATCGCGAAGCTGCTTCGGTTCGCGATCGCGTCGCCGATCCTCGTGCAGGACGGCGTGGGGACGTGGATGCCATGGCCCGGCCGCGATCTGCGCAAGGAACCAGCGTGAGGATCTACCGAGACATCGACGTCTTCGAAGCAGCGCTCGCGCGGATCCGCTGGGTCTTCGACGAGTTCGGCCGCAACGTGGTGGTCGCGTTCTCCGGAGGCAAGGACAGCACCTGCGTCCTGAACCTCGCGCACATCGTCGCCACCGAGCGGAACGAACTCCCGTTGAAGGTCATGTGGATCGACCAAGAGGCCGAGTGGCAGGCGGTGGTCGACTACGCCCGCACGGCGCTGCACCGGCCCGGCACGAGCCATGGTGGTTCCAGATGCCGATGAAGATCAGCAACAGCACCAGCGAGCGCGAGGACTGGCTGCACTGCTGGGCGCCCGGCGAGGAGTGGATGCGACCGCGCGAGCCCGACTCGATCCACGAGAACACGTTCGGCACCGACCGGTTCTACGCGCTGTTCGACGCCATCCTCGCCCGCAAGTTCACCGGCCAGAAGGCATGCATCCTCGGTGGCGTGCGAGCTGAGGAGTCACCGACCCGCGCCGTCGCGCTCACGCAGGGCCGCACCTACAAGCACGTCACCTGGGGCAAGAAGCTCGACGGCAACAACCAGTTCACGTTCTATCCCATCTTCGACTGGAGCTACCGGGACGTGTGGCTGGCGATCCACCGGAACCGCTGGGCGTACTACTCCCTGTACGACCGCATGTACCAGCACGGGGTCCCGGTGCGCGACATGCGCGTGAGCAACGTGCACCACGAGACGGCGATCTCGCACCTCGCCTACCTCCAGGACTTCGAAGCCGACACGTGGGCCCGGCTGACGAAGCGGCTTGCCGGCGTGAACACCATGAAGCACCTCGGCGCCGACTTCACGGTGCCGGACGAACTGCCGTCGATGTTCGACAGCTGGGTCGACTACCGCGACCACCTGCTGAAGCACCTGATCGCCGACCCGTCGAAGCAGTCGACCATGCGAGCGAAGTTCAAGGCGATGGACACCAAGTACAGCACCATGCACCACAAGGAACCGCTCTGGCGGGCGCAGGTGAACACGGTGCTCGTCGGCGACCACTTCGGCACCAAGCTCGCCAACTTCGAGAACAACCCGGCGATCGTGGCTTGGCGCCAGTACCAGAACGGCAAGCGTCACCCGCAGATGGCGCGGAACCCTCACATCCATGGCACCGACGTCCTCAAGCGGCGCGCGAAGCGCTGATCCGATCGAGTTGCAGGAATCCCAGGCAGCTTGGCTCGCTGGCTTCTGGGACGGCGAGGGCAGCATCGGGATCCTCATCGACAAGACGACGAGGATCCTCGTCGCGCAGATGTCGCACACGGATCGTCCGTCGGTGAAGCACGTGCTCGACCTGCTGTTTCGAGCCGGCATCAACGGGCGCGGCTACACGTACCAGGAGCGCGACCCGACGAAGCATCGGGACGCGCACTACCTTCGCGTGACAGGCATCGGCAACGTCCGCGCTCTGGCCTTGCTCCTTCTTCCTTTCGCGGTGACCAAGCGGCGCCACTGGGAACTGGCTATCGAGTGGGCTGACAGCAGGATCGCCGCCGCCGGCGGCCTCGATGGTCAGCATCTGAAGCGCGGAGGCAAGGCGCGCACCGCCTACTCGGCACGAGAGCAGGAGGTTGCCGCTGAGCTTCGCTCCCTGAATCTTCGTGGACCTGCAAGCAGAGTCGAACACAGCATTCTTGGAAGAATCGACGCATGACACCAGACCCACTCCCTCCGACGACGCGCTTCGATGCCGCTCACCCGATGTTGGCCGACGGGCTCGCGCATGTTCTGGACGCCTGTGAAAACGACGCGGCGCAACTTCGCTTTGTCGAATCTCTCAGGGCATGGCTGCACGAACGATCACCGCTCAAAGGGCAGCCCGTCGATCGAGTGCGCTGGGTGCCGATCGAGATGGTGGAGAGCAACACCTACAACCCGAACAGCGTGGCCCCGGTCGAGATGCAGCTGCTCTACACGTCGATCAAGCACGACGGCTACACGCAGCCGATCGTCACCATCTGGGACGAGGAGCGCGGCAAGTTCGTCATCGTCGACGGGTTCCACCGGTTCTTCACCGCCAAGCACAACGCCGACATCGCCTCGCGCAACAAGGGGATGCTGCCGATCGTGGTCATCGAGAAATCGATGAACGAGCGCATGGCGGCCACGGTCAGGCACAACCGGGCCCGCGGGAAGCACTCGATTCAGGGCATGGCCAACATGGTGTTCTCGATGCTGGAGCGGGGCATGTCCGACGCCGCGATCTGCAACGAGCTGGGCATGGAGCCCGAGGAGTTGCTGCGCCTGAAGCACGTGACCGGCTTCTCGAAGCTGTTCGAGAACGAGGACTACCGGAAGGCGTGGACGACCAAGGCCCAGATCCAACTCGCGAAGGAACACGGGCAGCCGTTGCTCTGACGCGGTAGGCTCCCGGGAGCACGACACCGCCATGACCGACACAGCGGAGCGTGACGGCGGGCCCGACCCAGCTTCGCCGGCACCGAAAGACCCTCCGTCGACGCCGCCAACGCCGGCGCCTGCTGCGACACCAGAAGGCACCGGCGCCACACCTCCGTCACCGGTTCCGACCCCCGAGCAGGCGAAGAAGCTCCGCGGCGCCAAGCGGCCGAACCGGCCGACCGTCCCCAAGCTGGCCACCAGGGTCTACGACCGCAAGTACATCGGGATCACCGGCAACCCGACAGGCCGACCGCCTGTGAACGACGCCTTGCTCAAGCCGCGGTTCTTGGCGGCGCTGCGCGGCGGCAACAACATCGGGGACTCGCTCGCATACTGCGGAGTCACCGACACCGTGCTCACCCGATGGCGCCGGGAAGACATAACTTTCGAGGAGCAGATCGAGATGGCGCGTGCACAGCCGAAGGTCGTGCTGACCTCGAAACTGGTGCAGCTTGCCATGGGCACCGAGAACACCCCCCCGGACCGCGAGCTGCTGAAGTTCTACATCTCGCGTCAGGTCGACGGCTACGGCAAGAAGGCGGTGGGGGTTTCGGCTGACGTCGGTCGCGAGATCCGGGCGTTCGTGGGCGCCGCCTTCCGCCAGTCCGAGGGCGTGCAGGACCCCAACGCGATCCCGCGCTACGACGAGGAGGACGTTGACGCGAAGGAGGAGGCAGAGGCGAAGGCCGGTGAGACACGGCCGCCCGGCCCTGGCCAAGGGGCCGCATGACGGAGCCGATGCGCCTCGATCGGCTCGGGTGGATCCCGCGCGAGCAGCGCTACGACCACCCCGAGCGACGGCGCATGCGGGTGTCGCCAGCGCGCTTCAAGTGGTGCGCCGGCGGGCGCCGCTCGGGCAAGACGATCGACGCCATCGACCACGTCATCCTCGGGCACGGGCCGCTCGACAAGTGGGGGCTCCCGAAGTGGCGCGGTGCGCTGACAGTCGACGCGATCGTTGAAGACCCCACGTTCATCATCGCCGCGCCGACCTACGGCATGCTGGCCCGCATCTGGTGGGACAAGATCCGGCGCCGCGTGCCGCTGAGCTTGGTCGACAGCGTGAAGTCGAGCGAGCCCATGACCATCCGCTACAAGAACGGAGCGATGGTGCAGCTGATCGGGATGGACAACCCGACCCGCGCCGAAGGCACGCCGTGCGATGGCCTCGTGTTCGACGAGTTCGCCTACTCGAAGCCCGGCGCGTGGAAGAACTCGCTGCGCCCGTCGCTGTCGACAGCCGGACGGCCGCCGGGGTGGGCGATCCTTCAGGGGAAGCCAGCGGGCCGCAATCACTTCTACACCGGGTGGAAGATGGCGAGCGAAGGCCGGCTGCGCTCGCACGACGCGTTCCATTGGAAGTCGTCGGTCGTGCTGTCGCCAATGGAGCTGAGTCAGGCGCAGATGGACCTCGACCCGCGCTCCTACCGCGAGCAGTACGAGGCAAGCTTCGAGACGTTCTCCGGGCTCGTCTACTACAACTTCGGCGAGCACAACAACACCATGCGCGAGTGGGACCCGCACAGGCCGCTGGCGTTCGCTTGGGACTTCGGCACGCATCCTGGCACCGCGTGCGTGTGCCAGATGCACGACGTGCCCGCGACGCACTGCGGCAACTGCGGCGAGATCCGGCCGCCGGCGATCCCTGAACTGGAGAACTGGCTGTGCCCGCTGTGCCGCGAAGTGACCTACGCCTTCATGCCGGTCGTGGTGGTCATCGACGAGTGCTACCTGATCACCGGCGCGACGACGCCGGCGCTGTGCGACATCTTCATCGCCAAGTACGCTCACAAGGTGAAGCCCGGGACGCCGGTGCACCTCTACGGGGACCCAGCAGGCTTCAGCGGCAACACGCAGCAGCGCTCGTCGGACTGGGAAGTCATCGAGCGCAAGCTCGGCCGGCACTTCCCCATCGTGATGAACGTCGGCCGCGCCCAGCCTGACCAGCGTGACCGCGTGAACGCGACGCTGAGCGCGATCCAGGGGACCACCGGCCTGTCCCGCCTGTTCGTCAACAAGGCCACGGCCCCGCGCACGTGGGAGGACTTCGAGAACACCGTCCTGAAGGAGGACGGCTCTGGCCAGATCGACAAGAAGGCCGCCGGCGGGATCTACTCGCACTGCTCCGACGCAATCGGCTACCTGTGCATGGACGTGTTCCCCCGTATCCGGGGCGCCGTCGACTCAACAGTGGTGGGCACGTAGAGTGCCCGCATGGTGCTCACCGCCACCGAGGAACCGTTCGCGCAGCCCTTGACGGACAATCTGTCGGACCCGCCGAGGGAGTTCGACTCGGGGCTCCCGAAGCTCATCAAGAAGGACTCGCTGGACCAGCCCGACACGAAGCGCCCCGAGCTGGTGCTGATGGAGTCGTGGTGGCGCCTCGCCGACAAGCTGCTCGAAGGCACCGACGGGCTCAAGGCGTGCGCCGACGAGTTCCTGCCGCCGCTCGGCGACGACGAACGCGAGGAGGAGCGGAAGACACGGCTCCGCAAGGTGGTGTGCGCCCCGTACTACGAAGACCTGTTGCAGACCACCGTGGCGAAGCCGTTCGGCCGCCCCGTGTCGTTCACCGGTGGCCCCGATGGCGGAGAGGACTCCGGCAAGAACACGCTCCCCGCAGGGCTGGAGCATCTGCAAGCCAACGCCGACGGCGAAGGCCGGTCGTTGTCGACGCTGCTGAAGGATCACCTGTTCGACGCGTTCCACCGCAGCGGGTCGTGCCTGCTCGCAACGCTCCCGTTCCAGGAAGCGCCGGCCAACGAGGCCGACCGTCGCAGCCAGCTGCCGCTGATCAAGCTCGTGTCCATGAAGGACATCTACGGGTGGGACTTCCACTGGAAGCAACCCGAGGACCCGAACGACTCGGTGCTCATGGTGACGACCATGCTGCGCCTGTTCGAGCTGAAGCAGGTGAAGACCGGCCAGTTCACGAGCCAGTCGGTTCCCGGCATCCGGATCCTGCAAGCGGCGAAGGATGCGAACACGCCTGGGTTCTCGGTGCGCTACGAGAAGAACAAGGATGGCGAGTGGGCCATTGTCGACCAACAGCCCTACACGCTCGATCGGATCATGCTGTCGACGACGTGGACCAACCAGATCGGCCCGGCGATCGGGAAGCCGAAGCTGAAGGTCGTCGCCGAGCTGAACCTCGTCTACGTGCAGGACGACACCGACCAGCGGAACGGCGGCGCCTACGCGCGCATCTCGACGCTGTACACGATCGGGCACACCGAGGGCGGCAGCAACTCGGCGGCAGTCGGCGGACTGCGGGCGCCGATCGGCAACCCGTTCGACCCGCTCCCTGTGAAGAAGGCCGAGACGCGGATCACTCGCGGCCACCGCCGGCTGATTCGAATCCAGCCAGCCGACGCGCAGATCGGCCTGTTGGAGAGCAGCGGCTCAGGGCTCACCGTGGGCCGCGCAGAGCTGAAGGCGCAGGAGGAGCGCATGCAGGGGTTCGGCGCCGCGCACGTCACCGCTCCCGGCGTCACCGCGACGTCGACGCGCCGAGACGACGACCGCGATACGTCGAACCTTCGCTCGTGGTGCACCGCGGTCGAGCAGTCGGCGACGCAGGCGATCCGGGACTGCGCCGAGCTGAACGGTGCGCCGCTTCCCGAAGACGTGATGGTGCAGCTGTTCCGAGACTGGAGCGAGGCCACCGAGCGCCAGCAGTCGCTGGAAGCGTGCTTCGGCGCCTACGACCGATCTGTGGTGCCGGCGCGCATCGTGCACCAAGCGATGAAGCGCTTCGGCGCGCTCGCCCCGCAGGAGGACAGCGCGAAGCTGATGGAGGAAGCGCAGGCGGAGAAGCAGGACTCCGAGGCACGTGCGGCCGAGCTGGAGATCGAGAAGGCGATCGCCGCGGCGGCAGCCGGTGGTGGTCCGCAGCCTGGGCCGGGCGGCAACCAGCCTGGGAACCCGCCACAGCCGCCCACTGGCAAGCCCCCGGCCGGCAACCCGCCGGCTGGCGGCGGCGCACCTGGGGCCGGCGGCAAGCCTCAGTAGTCGGCCGGGCCGTCGCTGTCGAACTCGTCGCGGACGCGCATCGCTGCGACTTCGCGGTTGGCCACGCGGCGCTGCTTCGAAGTCACCGTGTGCAGCGCTCCGTCGCCGGCGAAGATCGTGTGGATCGCGCCGCACTCGCATTCGAACGACGACAGGCGGTCATCCTGGAACCGCTCCGACCACTGGTCCGACTTGGTCGAGCAGACGGGGCACGTGTAGGTGTCGGGCATGACGTGGAGTGGCCGGGATCCAGCTCGGACCGTCGTCGAATGCAATCGGGGCACGTAACCTCGTTCCAGTCGTGGTGCACGAGTCGTCGCCACCGAGGCTGACCGCAGGCTGGTTCGAACACACCGCCGACGTGCTCACCGAGCGCGCAAGCACGGACCGCCTTGTGGATCCTGCGCCGAGCCATCAGCGCTCGGTCTCGCGTCTCGCGCCGGCGAACATCGTGGCCCATGCGAGATTCAGCAGCACGATCGCCGCCTCGACGTGGCCGGACACCAGCCGCTCGTCGAACGAATCGAGAGTGGCGTGGCCGCGGGAGTCGGCGGCGACCGCCATCAGCTTGCGGATCGTCGCCTTGAGATCGCCCTGCACGGTCATCAGGGTGGGCTTCGGTGCGGGAGTGTCGGTCATGCCTTCAGAGTGGCCGGTGCGCTCCGCATTCCGTCGTTGTGGTTCACGTGCGGGCATGGTCGTCCGGTGGTGGATTGCAGAAGCAGAAAAGGAAGGTCGCGCTCACGAGGAACGGGACCGCAACCTGCCAGTGCCGGCGGATGGCGAACATCGTCCCCAGGGCGAGGAACGAGACTGCGAACGTGAGCACGATGAGCCGGTCTTTCATGGGCTGATCCCCGTGCCTTCGCAGTTCGAGCACTCCAACCCGTCCTCGGTGAAGCCGGTCGTCTTGCAGTTGTCGCAAGGCCCGCCGCGGGTCGGCGCCGGCGGCGGCTCGTTCGCTGCCACTGCTTCGCGCACGTAGCGCACGATGTCGGCGAACGCGTCCCAAGACACGGGCTGGTTGGCGGCGCCGGCGAGGCGCATACACCCTTCCAGCGCTGCGAGTTCTTTGTCGCTCATGGTCGTAGCCAATGTGGCCGCTTCGCCGCGGCGACCGTTGCCGAATCGAAGAAGAAAGATACCGTCCGTCGGCATGAAGACCCTCGTTGCGGTGCTCCTCCTGCTGGCGGCGCTTCCGGCGCAAGTCGTGCGGCTGGCGAACCATTCCAGCGTCCCGTTCGAAGGCTGGAAGCGCACGACGATCGATCAGGCGCCGCCATGCCTCGCTGGCAGCATCGGCGGGGCCCGCTTCGTGGTAGGCAGGGAGATCGGGCTCGACGTCCGCGTGGTCGACGTGTGGTGCACGATCCCGTCGGGCGGCAAGCTGACGCTCAACCTTGCCAAGGCCGTGCCGTTCGACTTCCTGCTCGCCCCGCTGCCGGCAGACCCCATGGCGCACTTCGGCGGACTGGCGGCAGTGGCCGGCACGCCCTTGCAGATCGTGTCCCTGATCGCCGACGGAGCCGCGTGGACCGTGCAGCTGCGGGCCCGCACGGGGCGCATGCTGTGCACCAACGTCTGGCTGTCGTGGTACCCGGACCAGCCCGCGTGGTGCTCTGGTGAGGCGATCGTGGTCGCTTCGAACCCAGGGGTGCCCGACATGGGCGAGGCGATCCCCGCCGGCTTCAACCTCACCTTCGGCGACGCCATCGTGCGCGTGCCAGGGCGAGCATTCGGGGCGCCGCTGGTCGACGCCGGCACGACGCTCGCGGATGGGCAGGGCAAGGGTGTCCCGCTGACGTTCGTGTGGCTCAGGCACCTGAAGACGGCGGGGCAGTGGGCGTCTTCGGGGGCCGTGGCCGACTGCGGGATCGGCGCCGTGGGGATCTCGAAGCTGCTCCCCGACGGGAACCCGCTCGTGCCCGAGGGCATGCTGGCGATCCCGTGGGCCAACGCCCGGATGAAGCCTGCGATCGATCTGCTGCACACGTGGTCGCCTCCGATCGTGGGCCCGGCCGGCATCAGCGGCAGCGCCGGCGAACAGGAGGATTCGCTCCTGCACCCTGGCGGCGAAGCGATGCTGCCCGACGGGGCCGGGTCCGAGTGGATCCGCTACCTGTCGGCGATCAAGCTGTTCAGCGAACGGCCGGCGAACCACCTCGAAGCCGACGGCACCGAGCTGTCGATCGAGC